>Ga0066688_10000867_pt1 | contig 11143 bp, 16 predicted proteins | sample GraSoiAngelo_137_FD_62304 | JGI IMG/M metagenome (GOLD analysis project Ga0066688, IMG submission 62304) | Grasslands soil microbial communities from the Angelo Coastal Reserve, California, USA - 14_0929_09_30cm | ecosystem: Environmental > Terrestrial > Soil > Grasslands | place: USA... | reverse complement strand
TCGCCGTGTGATTAAGGTTGAACCGCGTTAACCATTTCTTTGCCATCGGCTGTTGAATTGCCCCCAACAGAACACAGGGGGAATGCAAATGGGCGCGATTAGCCAGAAGAGCGCGGAATTCCTGATCAGGAGCCGCCTTGCCGACGCCGAAGCCGGCGACGTGGATGCGTTGTTCGAATTGGGCATCACCTACTCGACCGGCCGCGGCGGCGCGCCGGTGGACCTGATCGAAGCGCACAAATGGTTCAACCTGGCGGCTCTGTCGGGCTGCACCCGGGGGCAGGAATGCCGGGCCGAGATCGCGCTCGAAATGACCGCGCGTGAAATCGCCGAAGCGCAGCGCCAGGCGCGCGCGTGGCTGGCGGTCACCGGCGATCACCGCCGCGCCGCCTGAGTTTATCGCACCAGTACGATTACGGCCCGGCGGTTGAGCGCCAGCGCGTCGGGCGAGCTTCCCATCACCGCGACGCGTTCCTTGCCCCAGCTCAGCGTCGAAAGCTGGGCCACGGGCACCCCCATCAGCACCAGATAATCGCGCACTTCAGCGGCCCGCCGCGCGCCGACCGCCAGCGCGTGGTCGCGCGTGTCGCTCGGGTCGGTATGGCCTTCGACCCGCACCACCACTTCGGGATGGCGGCGGAGCCATTGCGCTTGTGCGCCCAACGTGGCCTTTGCCTGCGGCGTCAGGACGGAGCTGTCGCCACCGAAATAGACCTTGTCGGTGCCGGTCTGGGCGATGAAATCGGCGCGCAGCGCGTCGATCCCGACGAGCACCGGCACGGGGGGTGTGGGCGCGCGCCTGCGCAGGCCCGGCAGCTGCGCCGAGGCGACGCTGGCGAACAAGCAGCAAGCTGCAAAGAGAATGGTGCGGCGCATCAGTCGAGCGCTCCCGACCAGTCGGGATCGGAGCCGTCCTGCGGCGTCGCGACCCGGCGCGCCTCGCCGCCGGCGAGGGTGATCCGGTAGAGCGCCGGGCGGCCGTCCGGGCCGGCGCGCTGGAAGATCAGCTCGCGGCTGCTCGCGGCCCAGCTCGGGCCTTCGTCGAAGGGGCCGTTGGTCAGCAGCTTCTCGCCGGTCCCGTCGGCCTTGATCACGCCGACGCGCGAGCCGGCCCCGGGCATGCGGCGGGCGAAGGCGATCGATGTACCGTCCGGGCTCCACACCGGCGCCGCATACCAGCCGCCGCCGAAGCTCATCCGGCGCTGACCGGTCCCGTCGGCGTTCATCACATAGAGTTGCTGCGTGCCGGAGCGGTCGCTTTCGAAGACGATCTGCTTGCCGTCGGGGCTGAAGCTCGCGTCGGTGTCGACGCCGGGCGAGGTGGTCAGGCGCTCGACGCCGCCGCCGCTCGCACTGGCGACATAGACGTCGGTGTTGGCGCCGGTCTGCATCGAGAAGAGGATGCGCTGGCCGTCGGGCGAAAAGCGCGGAGCGAAGCTCATCGCGGCGTCGGGGACCAAGGCTCGCTGCTGGCCCGAGCCGAGATCCGCCACCTGCACGTGCGGCTGCCCGCCCGCGAAGCTGACGAACGCGACCGTCCCCGCCTTGGGTGCCAGCCGGGGAGTGAGGACAGTCGTCTCGCCGGCGGTGACGAAGCTCTGGTTGTTGCCGTCGCCGTCCATCACCGCGATTCGCTTGACCCGCGCGTTCGCCGGACCGCTCTCGGCGACATAAGCGATGCGCGTGTCGAAAATCCCGGGCGCGCCGGTCGCGGCGGTGTAAGCGAGACCCGAGCATTTGTGCGCGGCACGGCGCCACTCGTCAGGGGCGACGACGAAGCCGGTGCGGCCGAGCTCGCGGCCGCTGGTCACGTCGTAGACGTAGCAGCCGACCGTCAGCCTGCCGTCCGGGCGGGAGCGGACGAAGCCGGTCAGCACGAACTTGGCGCCTTGAGTCCGCCACCTCGAAAAAGTCGGGGCGGTGACTTCGGGGAAGGAGTAATAATCCTTCTGGTTGGGCCCAACCGGGACCAGCTCGGCGGTGGTGCGCAGGTCGGACGCGATCAGCTGCGACGCTTGCCAGGCGACCGCTGCCGGGCTGCCCGCGCCGGTCGATTTCTCTTCGGGAGTGGTGAGCGGCGGGATGGCGATGACCGCCGCCGTCTCCTGCGCCGGGGCAGGAGCGCCGAGCAGTGCGAGACCGAGCGCAAGGAGAGGCGAGAAGCGGGCAATCATGCGGGTTTCGTGATGTCCTTGAACCTGTCGACCCAATCCTGTGGCTGGCGCCGCGGCCGGCCGTTCCCGTCGAGGAAAGCGGCGACGACCCTGGCGCTGGTCAATATTTCGGGTCCGCGCATGACTCGCTGCTGAATGTGGACCGAGGCGGCGCGGACCTCCTCGACCGTGCTGACCACCAGCAGATCGTCGCCGAGCCGTCCGGGGGTGCGGTAGCGGATGTCGACCTCGACCACCGCATAAGCGCTTCCGGTCGCCTCCAGCTCGGCGAACTGGTCGACGCCGACGGCGCGGATCATGTCCGATCGCGCCCGCTCCATGAACTTCAGATAATTGGCATAATAGACGATGCCGTAGGCGTCCGTGTCCTCGAAATAGACCGACAGAGCGAAATGATGCTCCGCGCCGACGAAGCCGCCGCGGTAGGGCTGGTCGAGGTTATGCGATGCCATCGCCGCCGCTCTAGCGAGCGCGGACTCATCGCGTAAACCCCGCTTGACTCGTGTGTAACGTGAAGGTTACATGTCACCTACAGGTTACAACAAAGGACTTACCAATGCACGATCTCAAGGACGTCGAAGCGGCCGACACGATGGGCCGCAAGCGTTCGCAAATCTTCTTTGTGCTCGCGATCGTCTTTTTCGCCGGCCAGGCGGCCTATTTCGGAAGCTCGCCGGCGACCCGCGATTCGCATGCGAGAATCGGGGCCTGGCTGATCCTCGTCATCCTGATCCTGATGCTGCTCGCGACCGGCGGTTTCCTGTTCAGAGGGCGCAAGGTCCTCGACCTGCTCAATGACGAGACCTCGCGTTTGAACCGGCTTGCGTCACAGGCTTTGGGGTTTTGGGTGACGATCATCACGGCGCTGGTCGTCTACGTCGAATCGATCTTCGATGCGGTCAGCCTCAATGAGGGGATCCACATTATAGTGACCACGGGCGTGGGGGCTGCCCTGATTAGCTTCGCGGTGCGCGAGCGGAGAGCTCACCGCATTGGCTGAGCGCCTGCTCAACCGCTTGCGCGAGGCGCGCGACGCCAAGGGCTGGACCCAGGCGGAGCTCGCCGCGCGCGTCGGGGTCAGCCGCAAGACCATCAACACGGTCGAGAACCGGGTCTTCACCCCCTCGGCGACGCTGGCGATCAAGCTCGCCCAGGCGCTCGAGCTCAGTGTCGAGCAGCTGTTCTGGATTGAGCGCTGACGGTTTCGACCTGGCGGATCAGGTCGCCTTCGGCCTCGGGCACGTCGGCCAGATGCATGCCCCAGCCGGGCAGGAACATGCCGAGAATGCCGACCTCGCCGCCGATCCGGTCGGTCCACTTCTGGCCCGCGGCATGGTTGGTGCGGATCGACAGATAGCCGCGCGGGCCGTCGTTGACGCATTTGCCCGACACCAGGCCTTCAGTCCGCAGGTACGGCGTCGGCGGCGCGCCTTCGGCCGACCATTGGATCGGACCGCCGGGGACCGGCAGGCCCGAGCGGGTGTACCAATAAGAATCCAGCTTCTCCCAGTCGCGCGAGCCGGGCTTGGCCGGGTTGACGCAGCCGACCGTCATTCCGGGCTGGTCGGCATAGCCGAACATGGCGCCGGGCGGCGGCTCGTTCTTTTCGCGGAAGCTGACCCAGCTGATGACGCAGCCGGTTTCGCCCGGATGGCTGCATAGCGGGGTCTTCTTGAAGGTCCCGCCGACGAGCTTGCCCTGGGGCACCAGGACGTTGAAGCCGGCGATGATCGCCAGCTTCATTCGGGCCGAAGTCGCGGGATCGTTCTCGAGCTCGCGGGCGATCAGCTGGATCAGCATCACGCTGCCCTGGCTGTGGCCGACGAGGACGAACGGGCGGCCGTGGTTGCGGGTGCGGATGTAATTGCGCCAGGCGGCGAGGACGTCGCCGTAAGCCAGCATCGCCGGTCCGCTGATGTCGGCGCCGGCGGAGAAAGCGGCGACGGAGGCGACGGTCATCTGGCGGTAGACCGGCGCGAACGGCCGGCAGACGGACGCGAAGCGGGCGAACTGGACCTGCGCTGCGAGCTTCTCGGAATTGTCGACATTGAGGTCGCTGTTCATGCCCGCGTCGCTGGAGACCGTCGGATAGACGTAGAAGCAGTCGATCGGCGGGTCCTTGGCCACTGCACTCCGGCCGTTGGAACCGTAGCCGTTCGGGCTCAGTGCAGTCGTGGCCAGTGGCGTCGAGCAGCTGTCGGCGCGGCCCGGCAGGCACAGCCAGGTGGAGTCTTTGGAATAGTCCGGAGCGGCGGCGACCTGCGCTTGCGCCGAGACCGGAGCGGCGGTTCCAAGAGCGAAAGCGGCGATGAGGATTGAGCGCATTATTTGGGCAAAGCTCCTGGGTCGAACAGGCCGGACTGGCTGCCCTGCGGCTGCGGCAATCCTAGGTGGGCATAGCCGCGGCCGTTCAGCGCCCGGCCTCGTGCGGTGCGGGCGATGAGGCCGAGCTGAATGAGGTACGGCTCGATCACGTCCTCGATCGTGTCGCGTGGCTCGCTGAGACCGGCGGCGAGGGTTTCGACGCCGACCGGGCCGCCGCCGTAGAGGTCGGCGATCATGGTCAGATACCGCCGGTCCATCGCGTCGAGCCCGAGCGCGTCGATCTCCAGCCGCGACAAAGCGCGGTCGGCGACCTCGGCGTCGATCTCATCCGAACCGGACGCGTGGGCGAAGTCGCGCACCCGGCGAAGCAGCCGGCCGGCAATCCGCGGCGTCCCGCGCGAACGGCGCGCGATCTCGCTCGATCCATCGGCGGTGATGTCGGCGCCGAGCAGCCGGGCCGCCCTGCGGACGACCTGCTCGAGCTCCTCGACGGTATAGAAATTGAGGCGAACCGGGATGCCGAAGCGGTCGCGCAGCGGCGTCGTCAGCAGGCCTTGCCGCGTCGTCGCGCCGATCAGGGTGAAGCGCGGAAGATCGATGCGGACCGAGCGGGCGGACGGGCCTTCGCCGATCATCAGGTCGAGCGCGCGATCCTCCATCGCGGGATAGAGCACCTCCTCGACCGCCGGATTGAGGCGGTGGATCTCGTCGATGAACAGGACGTCGCCGTCCTCGAGATTAGTCAGCAAAGCCGCGAGGTCGCCCGACTTGGCGATCACCGGGCCGGATGTGGCGCGGAAGCCGACGCCCATCTCGCGCGCGAGAATCCCGGCGAGGGTGGTTTTGCCGAGGCCCGGCGGACCGTGGAGCAGCACATGGTCGAGCGGCTCGTTGCGGCTCTTGGCGGCGTGGACGAACACGCGGAGGTTCTCGCGCGCCGACTGCTGACCGATGAATTCGTCCAGGCTCTTGGGACGAAGGGCGAGATCGGCGTCCTCGGCGGTACGTTCGGGAGTCGTGATCCGGGCCGGGTCGGTTGCCATCGGCAGTTGATTCGCAGAAGCATGGCCGAACGACAAGCGCGCAGGGGGAATCGAGCATGAATATCGACCGGCGAACGATGATGGCGGGAAGCGCGGCGCTGTTCGCGGCTGGTCCGGCGCTGGGCAAGAGAGCTGCGGCGACGGGCTGGTACGATCGGGCGATCGTGATCGATGCGCTCGGCGGGATCGGCGATCCTTATTCGCCCAACGAGCAGCTGCGGCTTGGCGAACGCGCCTGGTCGGAAATGGTCGCGACCGGAGTGAGCCTGCTCCGGGATACCGTCATGCCGGTCGGCAATGTGGCCGATCCGTGGGGCGACTATCAGAAGGACATCGAGGCCAAGCAAAACATCCTTTACGCCAACCCGGATCGGCTGGTGCTGGTGCGGAGCGCCGGCGACATCCTCAAGGCCAAGCGCGAGAAGAAGTTCGCGTGGGTGTGGGGGACGCAGGATTCCTGCATGGTCAGCCCGGACCTCGATCGCCTTGCCCAACTCAAGAAGGACGGCGTGATGACCGTCCAGCTGACCTACAACAACGGCAACCTCGCCGGCGACGGGTCGCTCGAACCGCGCGACGGCGGCCTGACCAAGCGCGGCAAGGCAACCATCGAGCGGATCGAGAAAGAGAAAATGTTGCTCGATCTGGCGCACGGCGGCGCGCGGACGATGGCTGAGGCGGCGGCGTTCGCGAAGCGACCGCTAGTCATCAGCCACACCGGCGCTCGCGCGCTGACCGATCACCCGCGCAACACCGCTGACGCGACGATTAAGGCGGTCGCCGACAAGGGCGGCGTGGTCGGCGTCTATTTCATGCCGTTCCTGACGCTCGACAGCCATCCCAAGGGCGAGGATTTGCTCCGCCACGTCGAGCATATCGCCAATGTCGCGGGGGAGGACCATGTCGGCATCGGCACCGACAATGGGGTGCTGCCGACGACGCTCGATGCGGAAACCAAGGAGAAGCTCAAGATATGGCAGCTCGAGCGGATCAAGCAGGGCATTGCCGCGCCGGGCGAGGCGGTCGGCGTCTATCCGCTGCTCGAGGATTACAACAGCGTCGACCGCTATCGGCGCTTCGTGGCCGATCTGGCCAAGCGCGGCTGGAGCCAGGCGCGGCTCGAGAAGCTGATGGGCGGCAATTTCCTGCGGGTCTACCGCGACGCGTGGGGCGGTTAGCCCGAGTGCTCGACTTCGGCTGAAATCGCGACCCAGTCATGCTTGGCCGTTCCCAGACGGAAAAGCCGGGGCTCGCGAAATAGGGATCATCGAACGCGCCGAGCGGGATCGCGATTAGACCGTCGAACTTGCCGTCGATCTCGTAATGCACGTCGGATCCGCACTCGGGGCAGAAGTGAAACGTGATCCGGTTGCCGCTGTCGGCGATGTTGACGAAGGTCTTCGACTGTCCCGCGATTGTTACCTGCGCGGACGGCCAGCGCGCCTGCACCGCGAACGCGCTGCCCGAGCGCTTCTTGCAGTCGAGGCAATGGCAAACGGAGACGCGCACCGGCTCGCCGGTGACCGTCGCCTTGAGCTGCGCGCAGCGGCATGACGCGGTGCGGGTTACGGCCATATCCTAGCTGCCGATATTATCGCTCCGCCGATGAATAGAAGGAGGGATGCCAGCCCTGACGACCAAAGCGGCCATTTAAATATCGCAGATTTTTGGATTCTTTCCATCAGCGGCGGCACTTCGTCGTCGGAAAATTCTCCCGTTGTGGCTCCCACAATGAAAATGTTCTTCAGCTCCGACATGGGAGTGAGAAGTTTGTAGGCGTACAAGAGATTCACGAGACCCATTACAATGCTCAAAATCAAGCCGAGCGCGAACAGGACGAACGGTAAGCGTCCAAGTCTGTCCGCAAACTCTTCGGCGCCGATGCACGCGGCGAGCGCGCCGCCGTTCGAAGCCCACAACGTCGCCATGAGCCACTTGAATGTCGATTCGACTTGACCAAACAGCCGACTCTCCCCCGTTTGCAGATCGGATGAGAGCCGGGTGAGCAGCTCTCGTTGTGGCTGGTCCATTTCCACCATTGTCGAGAGCCTTACTTCGCAGCCTTCCTAAGTGCCAACCGCACGAGCGCGTCGAGGCCCGCATCCGGGCCGAGCTCGTCGACCGCAGCATTAACGGCGGCGCTCGCTTCGGCGGGCTTGAAGCCGAGGTTGGCGAGCGCGCTGAGTGCGTCCGCGGCGGCTCCGGCGCGGGGGGCGGGTCCCGCTCCGCCGAGGGATGGCACCCCGAGCTTGCCTTGGAGCTCGTTGGCGATGCGGGCGGCGAGCTTGGGGCCGACGCCGTTGGCCCGGCCGATCATCGCTTTGTCTTCCTGCGCCACGGCCCGCGCCAGCTCGTCGGGCGAGAGGACCGACAAGATCGCCAGCGCGACCTTGCCGCCGACCCCTTGGACGCTGGTTAGCGCGCGGAAGCTGTCGCGTTCGGCCGCCGAGCCGAAGCCGAACAGGGTCCAGGCGTCCTCGCGCACCTGGAGCTCGGTGAGGATCAGCACGTCACCGCCGATCGGGCCGAGCGCCTCGAGCGTGCGGGTGCTGGCGAGCAGCTGATAGCCGACGCCGCCGACGTCGACGATCGCGCCGTCGGCGCTGAGTTCGGCGAGGGTTCCGGTGAGGCGCGCAATCATTACGGCACCGGCTTAGGCGATGCGCCGCGCCGTCGCCAGATGATGCGCGTGGGTGATCGCCACCGCGAGCGCGTCTGCGGCGTCGGGACCGGCGATCTTCGCGCCCGGGAGAAGCCGCGAGACCATCGCGTGGATCTGGGCTTTTTCCGCGCCGCCGGTGCCGACCACCGCTTTCTTGACCAGCGCCGGGGCATATTCGCCGACGGCGATGCCGGCCCGCGCCGCGCACATCAGCGCAACACCGCGCGCCTGGCCGAGCTTGAGCGTCGATTGCGGGTTCTTGTTGACGAAGACCTCCTCGACCGCGGCGCCGTCGGGGCGATGCTCGGCAAGCACGGCTTCGAGTTGCTCGGCGAGGCGCGCCAGCCGTTGCGGGAGCGGCGTCAGCGGATCGGTCTTGATCTGGCCGTTGGCGATGTGGGTCAGGCGATTGCCCTCGCTCCCGATTAGCCCCCAGCCAGTCGTGCCGAGGCCGGGATCAAGGCCGAGCAGCCTCATCCCAGGTTAGCAAGTTCCTCGTCCGGGATCTTCTCATTGCCCCAGACGGTCTGGACGTCGTCGTCCTCTTCGAGCGCGTCGATCAGCTTCATCAGCTGCTCCGCTTCGGCGCCGCGGACTTCGACTTCGGTCTGCGGCCGCCAGGCGAGCTTCGCGCCTTCGCCTTCGCCAAGCAGCGGCTCGAGCGCTTTCGATACTTCGTGGAGCGTCTCGACGCTGGTCCAGATGCGGTGCCCGTCGTCGTCGCTCTCGACATCTTCCGCGCCAGCTTCGATCGCCGCTTCGAAGACCTTGTCGGCGTCGCCGGCGGTCGCTGGGTATTCGATTAGTCCCAGCCGCTCGAAACCATGGCTGACGCTGCCGCCTGCACCCAGATTGCCGCCGTTCTTGGAAAAGATCGTGCGGACGTTGGTCGCGGTGCGGTTGCGATTGTCGGTCAGCGCCTCGACGATCAGGGCGACGCCGGCCGGGCCGAAGCCTTCGTAGCGGATCTCCTCGTAATTCTCCGCGTCGCCGCCGGACGCCTTGTCGATCGAGCGCTGGATATTGTCCTTGGGCATCGACTGCGCCTTGGCGGCGAGGATCGCCGCGCGCAGGCGGGCGTTCGCGTCCGGGTCGGGCAGACCCATCTTGGCCGCGACGGTGATTTCGCGCGACAACTTGGAGAACATCGCCGAGCGCTTTTTGTCCTGCGCGCCCTTGCGATACATGATGTTCTTATATTTGGAATGGCCGGCCATGGCTGTTCCTTACGCGAGACCGAGCGCCTGGCGATAGGTTTCGAGCAGCGCATCCTGCTCTTGCCGAGTATGGGTTTCCATCTTCCTCAGGCGCACGATCATCCGCATGATCTTGCTGTCGTAGCCGTTGGCCTTGGCCTCGGCATAGACGTCGCGAATGTCGTCCGCGATGCCCTTTTTCTCTTCCTCCAAGCGCTCGATGCGCTCGATGAATAGTCGCAGCTGATCGGCCGCGACGGTGCCTTCCGCCATGCTCTCAAGTCTCCGATTTCCCAGTGTGGAGGCGCGGCTCTAGGGGACCGCGCCCGGCGGCTCAAGCGAGTTCAATCGTGATTTGGTGCGGCTTTGGCCGGCCGACGTGTTACGGTTGTTGCGCCGAATCGAAAAGGAGGAGCGATGCTCAAGCGAGCGATCGCGGCCCTTGCGATGGCGGCGACCACCAGCGGCTGCATGCAATATCTCGTCCAGCCGACCCAGCCGAGCCTCGCCGGCACGCCGCAGACGGAGCACGCGACGGGGTATCTCGGCGGCCAGGTGCAGAAGCCGCCCTACGTCACGGCCAAGCGCTGCCAAGACGGCGAGCAGCTCGGGCGGGTGCTGGTCAAGCGCAACTTTTGGCAGGGGTTCGTCAATTGGATCACACTCGGCATGGTTGCGCCGGCGACGATCGAATATAGCTGCGGCAATGCGGGCGAGCCGCCGATGGGCGGGGGCGAATCCTGATGGCCGGGCGCCCGCCGAGCTTCAATCCAGAAAAGAGGCTGTGGAAGAATTTCCACGAAACCTTCAGCCAGGTGATGGACGGCGAGTGGGACATCTACATGCCGCGACCCAATGCCATGCTGACGGTCGACGACCTCAAGGAAAACACGGCGCAGTTCCAGAAGCTGATCGGCGATGCGAAAACAGCGGGCGTGAAGGTGCGCGCGATAGGTTCGAGCTGGTCGTTGTCCAAAGCACCGGCGACGAGCGGCTGGACGCTGAACACCAATCGCCTGCGCGGCCGCAACAAGGTCAAAGCCGCCGACATCGACCCCGCATATCCCGGAACGGCGGACCAGAAGGCGGGCCTGTATCTGTTCCAGTGCGGCAACACCGTCGCCGACGTGAACAAGGCACTCGAGCGCGACAGCGAGAAGCGCGCGCTGTTTACCTCGGGCGCTGCCAACGGGCAGACCATCGTCGGTGCAACCCAATGCGGCACCCATGGCTCCGCGCTCGAATTCGGCGCGCTTCACGACCATATCGTCGCGCTTCACCTGATCACCACGGGCGACAAGCATTACTGGATCGAGCGCAAGAGCCGGCCCGTGATGGCCAAAGCCTGGGTCGACAGCCTCGGGGCCGCACTCAGGCGGGACGACGACGATTTGTTCAACGCCGCGGTGGTCGCGTTCGGCAGCTTCGGCGTCGTCGGCGCGGTCGTGATCGAGACCGCGGCCCGATATCTGCTCGACACTCACCCGACGACGGCAAAGCTCGACGAGAACCTCTGGAAGGCGATCGGTGCGCTCGATTTCTCCGCCCCCCCGTTCAATGGGAGCAAGCCCTATTTCTTTCAGGCGGTGATCAACCCGGCGAGCAACGACGTGCTGATCATGGCCAATTACCGTCAAGTGGAAGAGCCGGTCACCTATCCGCCGAACTATGATCTGATCAGCGTTCCCACCTCGATCGGACCTGGATTCGACGCGCTATCCACCGTCGGCGTAATTCTGGACG
>Ga0066688_10000862_pt1 | contig 11155 bp, 10 predicted proteins | sample GraSoiAngelo_137_FD_62304 | JGI IMG/M metagenome (GOLD analysis project Ga0066688, IMG submission 62304) | Grasslands soil microbial communities from the Angelo Coastal Reserve, California, USA - 14_0929_09_30cm | ecosystem: Environmental > Terrestrial > Soil > Grasslands | place: USA... | reverse complement strand
GCAGGTGATCGAGGCGATGAAGGGAATGGGGATCTCCAGAAATATGGCGCAACTCCTCTGCGAAATGTCCGCGGCGATCAACAGCGGGTACATGAAGCCACGGGAGCCGCGGTCGGAAAAGAACACGACGGCGACTACGTTCGAGACGTTTGTGCGGGAACTGTTTTTGCCGGCTTATCGGGGGCAGGCGACGAGCGCGTAGCGTCGCAGCCCAAACTCCACGAGTGCCTGACATGCACCGACAGGAAGGGCTAAAGCCTGTCCTGCGGGTTTTGTTTTGGGCATAATACGGAAGCCTTGGCGGATTCCCTTCTCATCTGCGGCGCCTCGCAACTGCTGACTCTGCGCGGGCACGGTCCGCGGCGGCGCGATTCCCTTTCCAACCTGGGATTGATCGAAGGTGGCGGGCTGCTGGTGCGCGATGGACTGATCGCGGCCGTGGGAACGCGGGCGGAGGTGGAAAAGCTGCCGGAGGCGCGGACGGCGGAGAAGATCGATCTGGGCGGACGCGTGGCGCTGCCGGGATTTGTAGATGCTCATACCCACCTGATCCATGCGGCGAGCCGGGCGGAAGAATATGAATTGAAGATCGCCGGAGCGAGCTACGACGAGATTGCTCGCAAGGGCGGCGGAATTCTCAATTCGGTGAAAAGGCTGCGGGCGACTACGAGCGAGGCTTTGAAGAAACGCGCGCATGCGGCGCTGAAACAGTTCGCAGCGTACGGCACAACCACGCTTGAAGCAAAGAGCGGGTATGGGCTGGACGTTACGAGCGAATTGAAGATTTTGCGGTTGCATCAAGAGCTGGCGGCGGAGCAGCCGCTGGAAATCGTGTCCACATTTCTTGGCGCCCACGTGGTTCCCACCGAGTATCGGGGAAAAACGGGCGGAACAGAGCGGTATATTCAGTTGATCGAACAAAATCTGCTGCCGGAAATCGGCGAGAGCCGACTGGCCGAGTTTTGCGATGTGTTTTGCGATCGCGGCGCTTTTACCGTCGAACAATCAAAACAAGTACTCCAAGCGGGCCGGCAATGGGGACTGGCTCCCCGGCTGCATGCGGAGCAGCTCTCGCGGACGGGCGCGACGCGGCTGGCGATCCTGCTGCGGGCGGCGAGCTGCGATCACTTGGAGCACGTGAATAAGAACGATATCCAGGCGCTGGGAAAATCGGAAACCGTGGCAACGCTGTTGCCGGGATGCGACTTTCACCTGGGGCTGAAGCAATTTGCGCCCGCGCGGCCGCTGATTGAGGCGGCCGCGATTGTGTCGTTGGCGACGGACTACAACCCGGGTACGTCTCCGACCCTGAGCATGCCGATGATTCTCTCACTGGCTTGCACACAACTACGCATGACTCCCGCGGAGGCCATTACGGCGGCGACGATCAACGCGGCTTATGCGCTGCGGCGGGAAAAAAGCATCGGATCGCTGGAGGTTGGCAAACTGGCGGACCTCGCCGTATTCGAAGTGGCCGACTACCGGGAAATTCCCTATTATTTTGGAGTGAACCATTGCTGGATGACCGTGAAACGTGGTCGCGTAATCCATGCCGCCAAACAAGTCTAATTACTCAAAGAGGCCGGTACGGAGGGTGCGCCTTCCCAAGATCGGGCTGCAGAAGACCAAGAGCCTGTTCGAAGAGTATTTCTACGCCTTTTTGGTAACCATCAGTGTGGTTGTTACCATTCTAGGAAAAGCGGGGGGCTTGAGCGGTTACGATGCGATCGTTACGGGCCTGTGGGTGGGGGGCTTCACGTGGTTCGCCTGGCAGGTGAGTCGCTACCGCAAAGAGCAAACAGGTACGGGCTCGACCGCGAAGTCCGGGCAAGCGGTCCAAGCAGCCCCGCACATGACCAAGAAGCCGCCGCCTCCGAACATGAAGCCCATGATCGGGCCGCAATGGCCACTGAGAACCCTGCCAAGACCAGCGACGTCCGTACAAAGGCCCCTCAGGCCAGCACCGGAGTCAATGAAGCCCGCCGAAACGCCGGCTCCGGCCGGCCAGGCCCCGGGGACACCAAGCAATCCGCATAAGCCAGCGTTTGTGTACGAACGGCCCACGCTGCCGGACAGAAAACCGAAGCTGCCGAATAATTGGCCGGGGCGACCGGACAAAAAGCCAAAACGATGAAAAGACTGATCGAGTGTGTGCCCAATTTTTCCGAAGGACGCGATCCCGCGAAGGTCGATGCCATTGTGGCGGTGATGAGCAGCGTCCCGGGCGTGTACGTGCTGGATCGCGAGATGGACGCCGACCATAACCGCTCGGTGATCACCTTGGCGGGCGAGCCGGATGCGGTGGCGGAAGCGGCGATTCTGGGGGCCGGCAAGGCCATGGAACTAATCGACCTGACAAAACACAGCGGGGCGCATCCACGCGTGGGGGCGACGGATGTGCTGCCGTTCATACCCATCGATGGCGTGACCATCGAAGATTGCGTGGCGCTGGCGCGGAGGGTGGGCAACGAACTCTGGAAGCGCTACCGGATACCGGTTTTTTTTTATGAAGCGGCGGCGATGAGGCCGGAGCGCGTAAATCTTGAAAATGTGCGGCGCGGGCAGTTCGAAGGGCTGCGCGAAGAGTTGAAGAAGAACCATGACCGCCAGCCCGACGTTGGCGAACCGAAGCTGCACCCCACGGCTGGGGTGACCGTGGTTGGCGCGCGAAAGTTTCTCATCGCTTACAACGTGAATCTCAATACCTCCGATATCAGCATCGCAAACAAAATCGCGAAAACAATTCGGTTTTCATCTGGCGGACTGCGGTATGTGAAGGCCATGGGCGTGGAGCTGAAAGCGCGCAACCTGGCGCAGGTGTCCATCAACCTGACCGACTTCGAACAGACCGCGATGCACTGCGTGTATGAAATGGTGAAGCGCGAAGCGGAGCGCTACGGCGTGAGGCCGGTGGGCAGCGAAATCGTCGGACTGGTCCCTAAAAAGGCGATAGAGATGGCGGCGGACTATTTCCTGCAACTGGAGAACTTCTCTCCCGCGCAGGTATTTGAGAACAAGTTGGCGGCCGCGCTGAGCGGCGCGCCGCTGGGAGTGGCCAAGGACGGAAAGCTGGCAGGCTTAGCGCGGCCGTTTCTGGACGCGGTGGCAACTCCTTCAGCGACGCCGGGAGGAGGAAGCGTATCGGCGCTAGTGGGAGCGCTGGCGGCAGCCCTGGGGCAGATGGTGGCGGGGCTTTCGCGGAAAAAGAAATCGCAGGCCGCATTTGTGGATCAGCTCTCGCCAGCACTGGACGAAATGCGAAGCGATGCAGATGAACTTGCCGAGGCCATCGACCGTGACGCGGCTTCCTACGACGCCGTGATAGCCGCATTCAAATTACCGCAAGGGGAAGCTGAGGAAGTGCGCCAGCGCGAGGAAGCCATACAGAGGGCGACAAAAGGCGCGTCAGAGGTGCCGTTACAGGTGGCCGAGCGTACCGTTGCACTTTTCGAACGTTTCGGACAACTGGATGCTATCGTTGCCGCATCCATGCGATCAGACTTGCAAGTAGCGCGTTTCATGGCCGAAGCAGGCGCTCGTGGAGCACTGGCCAACGTGGAGATCAACCTCGAGGGACTGACGGACGCGGCGTATGTAGCGTCCATGCGCGTGAGGATCGCAGCACTGCGGGAGCGTCTGGGCAATGCGACGCGGGAAACAAAACTGTAGACTAAGAGTTCCAGCTGCCCCATTCGAAAGGAGCACGACGTGAAACTGAGATCGAATACAGGTCCGATGCAGACGCGGCCAAGGTCAACGATCCGCAGACAGGTGGCCGCCGGCATTTTGGTGGCGCTGTCCCTGGCAATGCCGAAGCCTGCGCGGGCAGGGCGCCTTGGCGCGGACATCATCGCGCTCTTCCCCAAGGAGATCGGTGAATTTGCCTACGCCGACCTGAAAAAGGCGCGCTCGCTCAAATGGTTTTCGCAATTGCAAGAGCAGATGCTCCCTGACCGCTTCCGGCAATTCGAGAAATTCCTGGCCTCGGCAGGAGTTGATCCGAATTCGCAAGTCGATGAACTTGCATGGGGGCTGGTCGCGGAGGGGTTGAGCGCGAAAACCGAAGGTGCGGGCTCGCCCGACGTTCCCACCGGAGAAGAGATCGTCGGCATAGCACTCGGGACTTACAATCCGAATTCGACGGAGGCGTTCTTCAAACAGCAAAAGCTTCCGACCTTCAAAGCGCGCGGTTATACGCTCTATGCGTTCGGTACCGGTTCGGGATCGAACGATTTGTTCTTCTTTTTTATCGATTCGAACACCGCGGCGTTTGGCCATCGCGCCATCCTCGAAAAGATGATCGAGGTGCGTTTTGGCAGTGAGGAAGGCCTGCTGCGCAACGACAAACTCTTCCCGCTGATCAATGAAGCGAACGGCAGCGGCGTGGTCTGGGCGGTGCTGAATCCCGCTTACACGCGGTTGGCGATGCAGCAGCTGGCACCGGAAGTGGGACAGTTCCCTGAAGCGGCGAAGCTCGTGGCACGGATGCAGAACATGATTATCAACGTGGACGCGAGCAGCGGCATCGAAGGAAAGTTCCAGGCCGTGTGCGGATCGACCGAAGATGCGAACGCGCTTGGCCAGTTGCTGCAGGCGGGGTTTCTCTACAAACGATATCAGGCGCAGAAGGATAATCCGGATCTGGCGCAACTGCTCGATCAGGCGCGTGTGACGCCCGCCGGTGATCGTGTGACGCTGCGGATGTCACTCAGCGACGACCAGATGGCCTCGCTCATCCGAAAAAACACGTTCGCGCTGAAGATGTAGGGCCCTGAAAACAAAACGGCGTAAAGGAAAAGCCAGACGGCGGTGGCGGTTGGCTTTTTTCTTTCTGAACAACGCTTATATTTTGCGCGCGGCCTGGCCGATATACTTTGTCAAACGAGTGACCCCTGCCCCACGGTGCGTTTCGTACTGCACGCGGTCGAAACCGGCGAAAACGACCTGGATGGATCCCGTGCCGTGCGCGGCAAACCCCGCGGTGGCATCGAGGCCCACCGCGGGAGGGTCATCGCCTAGATGAGGTAGAGCGACCTCAATGCGATCGGAAAAGAGCGTGAATGCGATTTCCAGCTGAGGATGATCTGCCGTCAGATGTTCGAAAGCTTCCGAGCAGACAGCGATGACGGCGGATTGCAATCGAGCGATGGCCTCGTTCTCAAGTCCCGCCTCGTCGGCGAGATAGCGGACCACGCCTCCGGCCGCGGCCGCCAGGCGGGCGTCCGCATCGATCTGCAGGTGCAGTCTTCTCGCTTCAGTGACCACGGCTGGTGGCCAGAGAGACGTCGCAGGCTTCCCGGCAATCCGGGCAATAGTAGAGACCGTCTGTGCAAAGACGCACGTTTAACTGGCCCTTGCAAATGGTGCAGTACCGTTCGCAGGTGCACCGATCTTCCGGCATATCGCATTGCGCACAATGGGTCGGACCTTGCATAAGGGCCTCTCCGCAAAACTCTACCTGACGATGGGAGGCCGCGGCAAGGTGAAGCTGCGAACGGTGCGCGAGTCACGCACCTCGGCAGGAAAACGGTTCGCTCCGGGCAGCTAGTGTCTCAGAAAGGTTTCACGCGGCTAACCAACGCTTTCGCAAGAAAGTTGCGAATCATGCTTTCATGGTTGCGCTCCACTTTATGCATTATCATTTCGGCCGGATACGCAGGACGCCGAGGGTTACACCAAGGCCAATCGTCTGGAAAGACCCGTTAGTATTTGGTGTTCTGTGGCTCACAAGAAGTTTTCTGTGGTTCGTTCTCGACTCCTTCTGGCTGCCGTAAGGCATTTTTACCATCCCACCGTTGAACCGCCGCAGAGTATTTACGGATGTCTGAATGGATTCATTTTCACACTGAGACACTACCTTGGGGCGGGCTTCTTTGACCCGTTGGAGAGCGCGTGCTAGTATCGATTTCTGCTTGAGCCATGGGAATGGAATCCGCCGCAACTCCTCACAAGAGCGAGCTTCGTAAGACGCCGCTGAACGGATTGCACCGCCGCCTTGGCGCAAAGATGGTCAATTTCGGCGGCTGGGATATGCCGGTCGAATATCCATCAAGCGGCGGACTGATTGCGGAACACCGGGCGGTACGCGGGAGCGTGGGCGTTTTCGACGTCAGCCACATGGGAGACATTCGCATCCGCAGCGGCGGGAAGCCCGGCGGGGCGCTCGCCGCGGTGCAGCACATCAGCATGAACGATGCGTCGAAGCTGGCCATCGGCCAGGCGCACTATTCGGCGATGCTCTATCCCCAAGGAACGTTTGTGGATGACGTGATCGTGCACCGCCTGAGCGAAGATGGTTTTCTGCTGGTGATCAATGCCGGCACGCGTGAGAAAGACATCAACTGGGTGCGCGAGAACACCAAGAGTTTCGACTGCGTGGTCGAGGAGTTGAGCGACGCCTACACGCAATTGGCGATCCAAGGACCGCAGGCTGTCAATCTCTTGCAGCAGCTGACCGACGCGGAATTGAGCACTATCAAGAATTACTGGTTCATGCCTGCAACGGTCTGCGGGCTGAAGAACACCCTGATCGCGCGCACCGGATACACCGGCGAGGATGGCTTTGAGATTTACGTGCCTTCCGATGTGGCCACCAGCGAGAAGGTCTGGAACCAGGTGATGGAAGCAGGGCGCGAATTCGCAGTCGTTCCCTGCGGCCTGGGATGTCGGAATACGCTGCGGCTGGAATCGAAGATGGCGTTGTACGGGCACGAGATCAGCGAAAAGATCAATGTGTGGGAAGCCGCGCTGGATCGCTACTGCAAGATGGAAAAGGGCGATTTCTTGGGACGCGCGGCGCTGGAGCAGGCGAGAGCGGCGGGATTACGGCGCACCCTGGTGGGGATCGAAATGATCGACCGCGGAATTGCGCGCGACGAATATTGCTGCTGCAATGAAGCGGGCGATGCCATCGGCGTGGTGACCAGCGGCTCGCCTTCGCCTACGCTAGGAAAAAACATTGCGCTTGCTTATGTGCCGCCGGCGTATTCGACCGTTGGCACCGTTTTGTACGTGGAAATTCGCGGGCGAAAGTGTAAGGCGCTGGTGGTCCCGACGCCGTTTTACAAGCGGCCGAAGAAAACCGCGCTTCAACAAGTGTCCTGAGGGTCTCTCGAGCGATTCCAAGGAGTGGGCTGATGGCATATCCGAAGAACTACCGCTACACGAAAGAACATGAATGGATCAACGTGGAGGGCGGACTGGCGACCATCGGGATCACCGACTACGCGCAACACGAACTGGGGGACGTAGTCTTCGTCGAACTGCCCAAGCCCGGAGCGAAAATCGAACTCGGAAAGTCCTTTGGTACGGTCGAGTCCGTCAAGGCCGTCAGCGAGATTTACGCGCCGGCGGCAGGCGAGGTGATCGAAGCCAATGGCGAACTTCAGAATACCCCCGAGAAAATCAATACCGATCCGCACGGCGCCGCGTGGTTGATCAAGGTGCGCCTCACGAACGCCGCCGAGCTCAGTGGGCTGATGGACGCGTCTGCCTACGAAGCCTACATCGCGGCCAGCGGTAAGGAAGCCTCGGCCTGATGCGCTACCTCCCGAAGAGCCCAGCCGAGCGGCAAGAGATGCTCGCCGCCATCGGCGCAAAATCCATCGAAGAACTGTTTTCCAGTATTCCCGATCGTTTTCGCTTGCGCGCAACACTGGACATTCCCGGACCGTATTCGGAAGCCGAAGTCATCCAGTATTTCAAGGACCGCGCCGCGGAAAATTCGAAGGGGTACACGAGCTTTCTCGGCGCGGGCGTGTACAACCATCTCCGCTCGGTGGTGACGGACGCGATCATTCAGCGCGGAGAATTCCTCACCTCCTACACACCCTATCAGGCGGAAATCACGCAGGGCACGCTGCAGGCGATCTTCGAGTTTCAAACGTTGATGTGCCAGCTCACCGGGCAGGAAGTGGCAAACGCGTCGATGTACGATGGTTCGACGGCAACGACGGAAGCCGTGCTGATGGCGGAGCGCCTGACGGGCCGACAACGCGTCCTGGTGGCTCGATCGGTGCACCCGGAGTACCGCGAGGTGCTGAAGACCTACGCGAAAAATTCAGGTTTGCGCGTGGAGGAGATTCCGTTTACCGCCAGCGGGACGGTCGATGCGAACGCGTTGCAGGCAGCGGTGAAAGATGACGTTGCCGCTGTCGTCGTGCAATCACCGAACTTTTTTGGAGTGATCGAATCGTACGCGCCGCTTGTGGATGTCACGCACACGGCTGGTGCGATGTTTGTAGTTGCGATTGCGGAAGGTGTTTCCCTCGGACTCGTTCGACCACCCGCAGAAGCCGACATCGTAGCGATGGAAGGCCAGAGTTTCGGACTGCCACCGAGTTACGGCGGACCCTTCGCCGGCGTGATTGCTTCGCGGGATAGGTTCGTGCGGCAAATGCCCGGACGGCTCGCGGGACAAACCACCGATTCCGAGGGTCAGCGCGGCTTTGTGCTGACGCTCGCGACGCGCGAGCAGCATATCCGACGCGAGAAAGCCACCTCCAACATTTGCACCAACCAGGCGCTCTGCGCGCTCGCGGCTACGGTGCACCTGGCGCTCCTCGGCAAGGAAGGCTTGCGCGAGATGGCGGAGCAGAACCTGTCCAAGGCGCAGTTCGCGCTTTCCGAGCTGCTGAAGATTCCCGGCGTCCGGCGCACATTCGATGCGCCGTTTTTCAACGAGTTCACGGTCGAGCTGCCGCGCTCGGTAAAGATAGTCAATGGCCACCTTTTGCGCGACAAAATCATCGGGCCGCTCGCCCTGGGCACGCCGTATCCGCAACTGACCAAGCATGCGCTGGTGTGCGTCACGGAAACCACCACGCGCGCGGAAATTGAGCGATTCGCGAACGCCCTGAAACTCGCGCTCGAGCGGCCGATTTGAGAGAACGTATTCTTCCACAATGTAGAACAGGGAAATGAACAAGAACATCAAAAAAGCATCGCGCCATACCAACCAGAGCGAAGGGCTGATCTTTGAGAAATCTTCACCGGGAAAGCGGGCGTTCGAATTGCCACCGCTCGATGTGCCCGCCGCCGATCCCGCCAAAGCGCTCGGCGCCAATCACCGCCGGGCGGGCATCGAAGGTTTCCCCGAGGTGAGCGAGATCGAAGTTCTTCGCCACTTCACGCGCCTTTCCACGTGGAACTACGCCATCGACCTGGGCATGTATCCGCTGGGCTCCTGCACGATGAAGTACAACCCACGCGTCAATGAGTTCATTGCCCGGCTCGATGGGATTGCCACCGAACATCCCTACCAGCCGCAAGAGCTTTCGCAGGGCTGCCTCAAGATTCTGCGGCTGCTCGAAAAGTGCCTGTTAGAAATCACCGGTATGGACGCCATCACGCTGCAGCCGGCAGCCGGGGCGCATGGCGAAATGACCGGCCTGCTGCTGATACGCGCTTATCTGCAGAAGCAGGGGAATCCACGCAAGAAAGTACTGATTCCGGATTCCGCGCACGGGACCAATCCGGCGACGGCGGTCATCGCCGGATACGAAGTCGAAAACATCAAGTCGGAGTCGCACGGACAAATCGACGTCGAAAAGCTCCGCGACCAAGTGACTGGAGACGTCGCGGCTTTGATGATCACCAATCCCTCGACACTGGGAATTTTTGAGCAGCGCATTCCGGAAATCGCGGAGATCCTGCACGGCAAGGGCGCCCTGCTGTATATGGACGGCGCGAACATGAACGCGCTGACCGGCGTGACGCGGCCGGGCGATCTGGGCGTTGACGTGATGCACTTGAACCTGCACAAAACCTTTTCGACCCCGCACGGCGGCGGAGGTCCGGGCGCAGGTCCGGTGGCGATGAAGAAAATTCTCGAGCCGTTCCGTCCGGTGCCCATCCTGGTGGAAAAGGAGGGCGGGCGTCTGGCGCTGGAACCGGTGCGTCCGGATTCCATCGGCAGAGTGAAAGCGTTCGCCGGCAATTTCGGCGTTTTGGTTCGCGCGCTGGCGTACATTCTGGCATACGGCCCGGGAGTGCGGCAGGCCACGGAAGACGCCGTGCTGAACGCGAATTACATTCGAAAGCAGCTTGAGGGCGCCTACGAACTGCCTTATTCTCTGCCCTCGATGCACGAAGTGGTGTTTAGCGACGCCATTCAAAAGAAAAACGGCGTGAGCACCATGGACATCGCAAAACGCTTGATCGACTATGGCTTTCATCCGTATACCACGGCGTTTCCGCTGATTGTGCCGGGAGCCCTGATGATCGAGCCGACGGAATCTGAGTCCATGGAAGAATGCGACCTGTTCATCGATGCCATGAAAGCCATCGCGGAGGAAGCCGCGACGAAGCCGGAGATTGTGAAGACCGCGCCGCACACCACGCGCGTCCGCCGTCTGGACGAAGTCGGCGCTGCTCGCAAACCGATCTTGCGTTGGAAGCCGTCCGCCCCACGCAGCGAAGCCGCTGACTAAACGAAGCGGGCCACCGTCCCCACAGGCGCGGGTCAGCCGAAGATTTCCTTCGAAGGCACACCTGTACTTCGCCGCTCATCCATCTTGGGTTGCTCCTTGCTAGAATCTGCCTAGACATTATTCTTCCTGGGACCGAAGGCCTCATGACCCCCGCTCTCGAAGCCTAGCTTCCGAAATCGATACTCCTGCTGCGTGACTACGATCGCCACAAATTTCTCTCCGATCTGATCGCTGGTGTGACCGTTGGCCTGGTAGCGCTGGCGATGGCGTTTGCGATTGCTTCCGGAGTCTCGCCGCAAGCAGGACTATATTGTGCGATCGTCACCGGATTCTTGATCTCTGCTCTGGGCGGCTCGAAAACACAGGTCGGTGGCCCAACGGGCGCGTTCGTCGTCGTGGTTGCGGGAATCATCGCCAAGCACGGGATCGACGGCCTGTTCATGTGCACCATGATGGCCGGCGTTCTGCTAGTGCTTCTCGGCGTGACCGGCATGGGCACCATGGTGAAATACTTTCCCCGGCCGGTCGTGGTCGGATTCACCAACGGCATAGCGATCCTCATTGCCAGCACGCAAATCCGGGATTTCTTCGGTCTGAAGATGTCTTTCGGCAGCTCCTGTCATCAGCGTTCACCGTGGCGATGCTGGGGGCCATCGAGTCGCTCATGTCGGCAGTCGTTTCCGACCGTATGAGCAATGACAAGCACAATCCGAACGTGGAATTGA
>Ga0066688_10000850_pt1 | contig 11197 bp, 11 predicted proteins | sample GraSoiAngelo_137_FD_62304 | JGI IMG/M metagenome (GOLD analysis project Ga0066688, IMG submission 62304) | Grasslands soil microbial communities from the Angelo Coastal Reserve, California, USA - 14_0929_09_30cm | ecosystem: Environmental > Terrestrial > Soil > Grasslands | place: USA... | reverse complement strand
GCGACCTCGCCCGCGTGTCCCACCCGCTCGCGCATCGGTCGCGCCGGCGGAAGCGGCTCCGGGGCGCGCTGCACGACGTTACCCGCCGTCCTCGCGTTCGGCGGCCTCGGCGGCAAGCTCCGCCTCCGACCGACCCGTCTCGCCGGCCGTGTCCGCGTCTTCCACAGCCTCTGGCTCAACCGCCGGTGGCTCTTCGTCCGGCGCGAGCTCGGGCTCGGCCAGCGCCGCCTCCTCAGCGGCGGCCTCCGCGTCGTCGGTTCGCAACAGCACCATGTCCGGCCCGCCGACCGGGCTTCTCCGCTCGCGGATCCGGGCGCGCCGGCCCACCTTCTCGCGGAGATAGAAGAGCTTGGCGCGGCGCACCTGCCCATGCCGCAGCACATCGATGCGGTCGATGCGCGGCGAGTGCACCAGAAACGTGCGCTCCACTCCGACACCGTGCGACATGCGGCGCACGGTGAACCGTGTGTGCAGCCCCGTCTTCCCCCGAACCGCGATCACCACTCCCTCGAACACCTGGATCCGCTCGCGCGTGCCCTCGACGACCTTGACGTGCACGCGTACGGTGTCGCCTGGGCGCAGCACGGGGACCTCGCGCTTCTCCTGCTCACGTGCGAGCAGATCGATGACATTCATTCCTTCTCTCCGGCTTTTCGGCTCGACCGTAACAGATCAGGGCGGACCCGTCTCGTGCGGTGCTCGCCTTCGCGGACTCGCCAGGCTTCGATCTGCGCATGGTCTCCGCCGCGCAGCACCGGCGGCACGTCGTGGCCTTCGAACGATGCCGGACGCGTGTACAGCGGCGCCTCGAAGCCGCCGCGCGCGCCCTGCGAGAACGTCTCGCCGGTCAGCGACTCCGGTGAACCGACCACGCCGTCGACCAACCGGGCCGTCGCCTCGAAGATCAGCATGGCGGCGACCTCGCCGCCGCTCAGAACGAAGTCGCCAACCGAGAGCTCCTCGCCGATCTCGTCGCGAGCACGCGCATCGACCCCTTGATAGCGCCCGCACACGAGCAGAAGCGAGTCCTCGTGCGCGAGCTCGCGCGCGACGTCGTGCGTGAATGTTCGCCCCTGCGGCGACAGCAGGATCGAACGCACACGCGGGTCCGTCTCACGAACGGTTCGCACCGCGCGAACCAACGGTTCTGGCTTGAGCACCATGCCCGCGCCGCCGCCGAACGGCTCGTCGTCGACCTGCCGGTGCCGCTCCTGCGCCCAATCTCGCAGGTCGTGCACGTGCAGCGAAATGAGCTCTGCGTCGAGCGCCCGTCCCACGACGCCGGCTCCGAGCGGGCCGGGAAACAGCGACGGAAAGATCGTGAGCACGTGGAAGCGCATCACGCCGCATCCTCGGGCACCGGCGCCAGTGTGATCGTGCCCGCCGGGATGTCAACGTGCCGCACGAACTCACGCACCATCGGAAATCTGCGCTCACCGGCCGCGGATTCGATCACCACGACATCCGCCGCACGCGCCGGTTCGACGTCGCGCACCGTGCCGAGCTCGTCCCCGTCAGGAGTGACGGCGCGCAGTCCGATGAGCTGCCAGACGAACCACTCACCGCTTCCGAGCTCTCGTGCTTCGTCGCCGCTGACGCACAGATACGCGCCGCGAAGCGCAGCGGCGTCCACGACTGTGTTGACTCCCTGGAATGCGAGCAGCACCGTGCCGTCGCCACCGTCTCGGGAGGAGCGCACCACGAGTTGCGCCCCGCTGCGCTCCACCCGCAGGCGGAGACCGCCGCGGAACCGTCGTGCGTCGCCCCCGAGCATCTCGGCGCGCACCTCGCCCTTCACCCCGTGCACACGCCGCACGTGAGCGGCGCGCAGGCTGGCTGGCGAGGCGGGACCAGGCTGTGTCACGCGCGATCTTTCAACTCCACTTGGACACGCTCGTGATGGCGCAGTCCTGCGGCGCGAACCACCGCGCGGATGGCTTCGACATTGCGACCGTTCTTGCCGATGATCTTGCCCATGTCCTCGTCGGCCACGTGCAGGCGCACGATGGTGCTCCGCCCCCGCGGCTGCGACTGCACCTCGATCGCCTCTTTGTTGCTGACGATGCGCTCGGCGATGAAGTGCGTGAGATCCACGTAGTCGGTCACGGTTCCTCCTCCTCCGCCACGGCCCCGGCCGCAGGTTCGTCTTCTGTTGCCGGGGGCTGCTCTTCCGCTGGCGCGGGTTCTGCCGCCGCCGCGATCTCAGCCACCGGTGGCGTCGCGGGCGCGCCCACCGGTGCTGCCTCCTCTTGCCGCGCGGGCTTCGGAGCTCGCTGCACGCGTGGCGGCGCTGCGAGGATTCCCTGCCGCACGAGCAGATCGCGTGCACTGTCACTGGGCCGCGCGCCGCGACGCATCCACACCCGCACCTTGTCCTCGTCGATGCGAACGACCGCAGGATCCGGGAGCGGATCGTAGAAGCCGATCGCCTCGATGAACCTGCCGTCACGCGGGCTCCGCGAGTCCGCCACCACCAGTCGGTACACAGGCCGCTTCGTCGTGCCCATGCGCTTCAGCCGGATCTTGACCACATGCTCTCCTTGTATCGCCGTTGATTGGAACGTGTGAGTGTCACCCGATGCCCAACTGTGTCGTGTCGAGCCCTTTGAGCTGCCGCAGCATTCGCGCCTTGCCGCGCATCCCCTTGCCGGGCTTGCCACCAAGGGCCTTGAACACGGTCTGCATCTGGTCGAAGCCCTTGAGCAAGCGGTTGACGTCGGCGAGCGTGGTGCCACTGCCGGCGGCGATGCGCTTGCGTCGCGATCCCTTGATCACCTCGGGATGGCCGCGCTCCTGCGGCGTCATGGACAGCACGATCGCCTCCATGCGCCCGATGTCTTGCTCCGACGGCAGCGAGTTTCCCGCCTGCTGCATCAGCTTGCGACCGCCCGGCATCATACCGAGCACGTTCTCGATGGGCCCCAGATTGCGCACCTGGCGCAGCTGGTCGACGAAGTCGTCCATGGTGAGCCGGCCCGCGAATGAGCGCTCCATGAGCTCCTGTGCCTGCTTCTCGGACACGTGCTCCTGTGCCCGCTCCACCAGCGTGAGCACATCGCCCATGCCCAGAATCCGTGACGCCATGCGATCCGGCGCAAATGGTTCCAGGTCGGACAGCTTCTCGCCGGTGCCGGAGTACATGATCGGCTTGCCGATCGTCTCGCGCATGGAAAGCGCGGCGCCACCGCGCGCGTCGCCGTCGAGCTTGGTGAGGATGACTCCGTCGACACCGACCGCGTCCTCGAAGCCGCGGCCAACGTTGACCGCCTCTTGCCCCGTCATCGAGTCGACGACGAGCACGGTGTCGTTCACCCGGACGGTCTGACGAATCCGTTTGAGCTCCTCGAGTAGCGCGTCGTCCATCTGCAGGCGGCCTGCGGTGTCGATGATGACGACGTCGCAGTTGAGCTTTCGCGCCTCGTCGAGGCTCCGCTTGCAGAGCTGCGGCACATTCGCCTTGCCGTCGGGCGTCACGACGGGCGTGTTGATGTCGCGGCCAAGCTTCTCCAGCTGCTGGACGGCGGCCGGCCGGCGCACGTCGGCGGCGACCAGCAGCGGGCGATGCCCGTCGCGCCGCACCGCCACGGCCAGCTTCGCTGCGGTCGTCGTCTTCCCGCTTCCCTGCAGCCCCACGAGCATGATCACCGTGGGAGGCTGCGGCGCGTAAGTGATCCTGCGCAGCTCGCCGCCCAGGAGCGCGGTGAGCTCCCCGGCGACAATCTTGACGATCTGCTGCCCCGGCGTCAGCGACTCGAGCACATCGCTCCCGACGGCGCGCTCACGAACCCGGTCGACGAAGGCGCGCGCCACGCGGAAGTTGACGTCGGCCTCCAGCAGCGCGACTCGCACCTCGCGAAGCCCAGCCTCCACGTCCTCCTTGCTCAGGCGACCACGCCCGCTGAACCGTCGCAGCGCGGTGGTCAGGCGGTCGGTGAGGGAATCGAACATGTCAGCGGCTCGCCGTGAACCGCAGACGTTCGCGGAGCTCGCCTTCGATCGCATCGCGACGGCGCAGCTCGGCTTCGTGGCCGAGGCACTCCTCAAATCGTGTGAGCTGTGCCGTGGCCCGGCGCACCAGGTCGTGCGCGGCGCTCCGCGTGCACCCGAAGCGCTCGGCGATCTCGCTGTACGACCAGTCCTCGTCCAGGTGCAGCCGGCAGGCCTCGCGCTGATGCGCGGTGAGCAGCGGGCCGTAGACGTCGAGCAGGCGCTGGTGTCGTGGGCGGCCACTTGGCGCGTGAGTCCAGAGAGAAGCTGTCAAGGTCAAGGCCTTGACATTCTACCCTCTTCACGCGGCGATCACCTCGACGGCGGCCTCCGACACCGTGACACGACGACGTCCCGGTATCAGCGCGGCGGCCAGGGCACCCACCGCGACCACGATGCTCCCGACGGTGATCGCCGGCACCACCCCCGCGACGAACGCGTGGCTGGAGGTGTATCCGCCGCTGTGGGCGAAGATCGACGCGAGCACGGCCACGCCGAGCACACCGCCCAGCTCGCGAATCGCATTGTTGGCGCCCGAAGCCTTGCCCTCGTTCTCCCGGCGCACCGAGCTCAGCACGAGGTTCGCCACCGGCGCGAAGAAGAGTCCCATGCCGATGCCGCTCAGGACGAACGGGATGACTAGGGAGCTGTACGGCGTCGTGGCGGTGGTGACCTGGGCGATCCAGAAGAGACCGGCGGCCTGGAGCGCGAGCCCGAGCGCCAGCAAGGTGCGTCCGGAGATCCGATCCGAGAGCGCACCGGCGGTCGGCGCGACCAGAAGCGGCATCGCCGTCCACGGAAGGATGCGCATACCCGCGCCCAGCGGCGACAACCCCTGCACCGTCTGGAAAAACTGTGCCAGCAGGAACACCGACCCGAACATGCCGAAGAACATCAACATCGATGCAACATTCGCCCCGCTGAACGTGCGGTTGCGGAAGAAGCGCATCGGCAGCATCGGCGCACGTGCACGGAATTCGTACGTGACGAAGATGGCAAGAACGAGCACGCCCGCGGCGAGGCTGGACAAGATCTCCGGGCTCGTCCACCCCTGCGAGTTGGCGCGCACCAGGCCCCACACGACGGCGAAGAGCCCAGCGCTGGCGAGTGCAAGTCCGGCGAGGTCGAGGTGGCGATCCGGTCCACGGCTCTCGGTCAGGCGCACCCTTGCCAGCGGCGCGAGCGCAAGGCCGATGGGGACATTGAGCCAGAAGATCCACTGCCAGCTGATGCCCTGCACCACGGCACCACCCACAATGGGTCCCACAGCGACCGCGAGGCCGCCGATGCCGCCCCATGCGCCGAGCGCGAGCCCGCGTCGCTCTGGGCGAACGGCCGCGCTCAGCAGCGTGAGCGTCAGCGGCGTGACCATGGCCGCGCCCGCCCCCTGAACCGCCCGGGCCGCGATCAACCAGGTTGCGCTCGGCGCCAGCGCGGCCGCGGCCGACGCGAAGCTGAACACCGCAAGGCCGAGTGTGAAGATGCGCCGGCGGCCGAACCGATCACCTAAGGCGGCGCCGGTCAGGAGCAGCACCGCGAAGGTGAGCGTGTACGCGTTCACCGTCCACTCGAGCTGCTGCAGGTCGGCGTGGAGGTCGCGCCGGATCACGGGAAGGGCGGTGGTCACGACCAGGTTGTCGAGCGTGACCATGAACAACGCCACCGCGGTGATGAGGAAGGTCCAGGTGGTCCGTGCTCTCGCTGTCATGGTTGTCCTCCTTGCGCCTGGTTTCGACTGGTGCCGTCTTCTCTTAGTGATTACTCACTCACTTCGCGGCTTAAATTTTTTTCGACGGGCTATGCGTCGCTCGCGCAGCCGACGATGAGCTCCGACGCCCAGCGCTGCGGCTTGGTGAACTGCCCCATCATCGCCAGCACGTTCAACAGCATTCCGTTGGCGAAAAACCGGCTCACCTGAGCCGCGTCGGCGCCGCTGAGCCGTCGCACGAGATCCCACAGACCTCCGAACCCCGTCGCCATCAGCTCCCGGATCTCGGGGTCGTCGCACGCCGCGTACCCCTGCAGCTGGGCTCGAACCCGGTCGTGGTCCGCCTCGATCATCTGCCGGTAGGCATCTCCCATCGCGGTCAGCGCGGCGTCGCCGGACAGACCACCAGCGGCGCGCGTGAACGCCGCCGCGATCTCTTCGTAGCAGCGATCGATGCTCGCCAGCACCAGCTCACGCTTCGTGCCGAACAGCCGGAACACGTATGGCTGGGAGATGCCGGCACGCCGCGCGATCTCCTCGGTCGACGCCGCCTCGTACCCGTGCTCGGCGAAAACGCCGATGGCTGCGCGAAGGATCTGCTCACGCCGCTCGGCGGCGGTCAGGCGCTCGGCGGTCAGCGTGGGTGGCATCGCCTGTCGAATGTTAGTGAGTACTCACCAACTTGTCAAGCACCCGGACCCGGCTCTCCGGGGCTAACCGCCTGCTCCTCACCCTCGACGCCGAACAGGGCGTCCAGGTACGCCTCAGGATCGAAGACGTTGAGGTCATCGATGTCCTCGCCCAGGCCGACGAGCTTCACCGGCACCCCGAGCTCCTCCTCGATGGCGATGACGGTCCCGGCGCGGGCGGTGCCGTCGAGCTTCGTCACCACCAGGCCGGTGAGCTGCAGCACCTCATGAAAGGCGCGCGCCTGGTTGCCAGCGTTCATGCCTGTCGTCGCGTCGAGCACGAGGAGGGTCTCGTGCGGTGCCTCCGGGATGATCCGCTGCACGACGCGGCGCACTTTCGCCAGCTCGGCCATCAGGTTCGCCTTCGTGTGCAGCCGGCCCGCCGTGTCCACCAGCACACAGTCCGCGCGGCGGGCGATCGCCGCTTGGACCGCGTCGTAGGCGACCGCGCCGGGATCACCTCCCGGTTGATGCGCGACGAACTCACTCTCTGCGCGGTCGGCCCAGATCCGCATCTGGTCGATGGCGGCGGCGCGATACGTGTCGGCGGCCGCGATGATCGGTGTTCGGCCTTCCTCTCGCAATCGATACGCCATCTTTCCCACGGTGGTCGTCTTGCCGCTACCGTTGACTCCCACGACGAGCACCACGCTCGGGAACGCATCGAGGTGCAGCGCGCGATCACGCTGCTCCAACATCGCCAGCATCTCTGCATGCAGCGCGGCCACTGCGGCGCCGGCATCGCGGATGTGCTCAGCCCGAGCGCGCTCGCGCAATGCTGCAACGAGGCGCTCCGACGTCGCCACGCCGCAGTCGGCGGTGATTAGGACCTCCAGCAGGTCGTCGTAGAACGCATCGTCGAGCGACCGACCCAAACCGATGGCGCCGCGCACACCGGAGCCGAAGCTGCCGGTCGCGCGTCCCATGCGTCGCGACATGCGCCGCCACCACGCCTTCCTGCGCGGTGCCGCTACGACCTCGGCGTCTTCGGGCATCGGGCGGTGGGCGCCGCTATCCGGCGGCGCGAGACTCCGCGCGGCGCAGCCCGACGACGACGCCGCCCTCGAGCTGCACGTCAGCCTCGAAGCGCACACCGAGCACCGAGCTGACGCCGTCTGCATCGATGGTGACGCCCCACAGGATGTCCGCTGCGGCCATCGTGATGTGGTTGTGGGTGACGATGATGAACTGCTGCAACTCCGCGAGCCGGCGCAGCAGGCGGGTGAAGCGCACCACGTTGCTGTCGTCGAGCGCAGCGTCAACTTCGTCGAACACGTAAAACGGGCTCGGGTTGACCTGCTGAAGGGCGAGCACGGTGGCGAGCGCGGTCATCGACCGCTCACCGCCCGACAACAGCCGCAGCGGGCACAACCGCTTTCCCGGCGGTTGCGCGAGGATCTCGACCCCTGGGCGGCGCTCCGCGACTTCCGCGATCGACTCCTCGTCTGCATCATCGACCACCGGCTCCTCGAGCCGCAGCGTCGCCTTGCCGCCCGGAAAGAGCTCGGCAAACAGTTGCTGAAAGTGGAAGGAAACTGCGCCGAAGACGGCATCGAACCGCCGCTCCAGATCTCCGGCTAGCCGGCGCGTGAGCGTGTGGATGTCATCGCATGCGGCGCCGATGTCGTCGCGATGAATGCGCACCGCGGTAACGCGCGCTTCCAGCGAAGCGTGTTGCTCGGGCGCGAGCGCGTTGACCAGACCGAGCGCGGTAATGCGTCGCTCGAGGCGCACGATCTCGCGCTCCGCCCGATCCATCGCCTGCGGATCCCACTCGGCGGCATCGTCGTCGGCCTCGCCGCGCACCGCCTCGGCGAGCCGCGCGACGCTCCCCTCGGCGTCCGACACCTCGGCGAGCGCAGCCGTTCGCTCGTCCTCGGCGCGAGCCACGCTCACCGCGACCTCCGCGTGCTCCGCCTCGAGGGCGATCACCGCCCGCTCCAGGTCCGGCAGCGGCACCGAGCTTGCGTCGAGCGCGGCGCGCGCGACGTCGACTGCGGCCCGCTCGACCGTGGCGGACCCACGGGCCGCGCGACCCATGACCAGTGCGGCCAGTGCATACGACTCGGCATCCACCACGCGAAGCTCGGCGGCCGCGACGCGAGCTCGGGCGCTCTCCATGAGGCGATCGGTCTCCTGCGACGGCTGCGCGAGGGATCCGCGTCTGCGGGCCGCGTCGATCTCGGTCAGGACTCGCTGCCGGGTCTCCGCGGCCGCACCGCCGGCGGCGCGAGCCGCCGCTGCAGCCTGCTCCAGGCGCCGCCTCGCATCACTTGCGCCGGCGATCGCTGCCGAGGCCTCGGCTGCCGCCGACTCGGCACGACGCTTCGCTTCTCGCTCCCGGGCCGCGAGCTCGAGCGGCTCAGCCGGCCTTCCACCACCGCGTATCCCCGCCACGCTCACCACGCGTCCGTCGGGAAGCACGGCGACTCTGGCGCCGGCGGCGAGTGCGGCTCGCCCCGACTCGAGGCTGTCCGCGAACCACACGCCGTCGAGCAGACGGATGATCGCGTCGAGTGCATCCGGGGAGGCATCGATTCCCGAAGCCGCGCTGCGCCACGGCGCGGGGACCCGCCCGGCGGCACCGGGCAGGGTGTGGCTCAGGGCAAAGAGCTCCTCGCGGGGGCCGGCGGTGTCGAGATACTCGGCGGCGCCGTCCACGTCGTCCACGAGCCACGCACCGAGGTGGCCCTCGAGCGCCGCGGCCACCGCGGTCGCGTCGCGTTCATCGCGGACCGAGATGCTGTCGACCAGTCTGCGACCGTTGAGCGAGCCCTCGGCGACAGCACGTGCCACACCTCCCTCGGCGCCGATGGCGCCGGCGACGAGCCCGCGCAGCATCGCCGCCTCGGCCAGCGCGCTGCGAGCTTTCTCTGAGGTCGCGTCCACGTCCGCTTGTGCCGCGTTGACCTCGTCCCATGCGTGGTCGACGGCCGCCTGAGCCCGCGCGAAGGCGTCGTCGGCGTCCGCGGCGCTGGGGCCCGGGCCGTCGTCGCTTGCAGACGCTGCTCGTTCCCCGTCCGGCTCCGGAGGCGGGACGTGCTGCGCCGGCTCGACCGCCAGCAGGTCGGAACGGGCGGACTCGAGCTCCGCGTTCGCGATCGCACGCTGCAGGACCGCGCTGCGCAACCTGTCTGCCAGGCGGCGCGCCTCGCCGTCGGCGCGCTCGACCGAGAGACGGGCCTCCTCGAGGCGAGCAGCGGCATCGTCGCGGGCAGCCCGCGCCTGCTCGAGCCTTTGCCGCTCGCCCCCGGCGCGACCGGCGAAGGCGACGTCGGCCTCGGTGGCGGCCTCGAGCCGTGACGAGGCTTGCTCCAGCCGCCGGCGCGCCTGCTTCAGGCCGCCGCGAGCCGCCCGCCACTCCTCGCGAGCCAGGCTGCCCCTAAGTTCAGCCAGGCGCGTGGTGGCGTTCCGCTGCTCCAGAGCCGCCGTCGCTTGCTGGGCGAGCTCCTCGAGACGCGGCTCCGCGTCACCGAGCAGATCGTGCATGCGGCTCAGGGCGATCTCGGCTCGGCCCAGCCGGCTCAGCGTCTCCTCGCACGCCGCTCGCAAGCCGCGAACCCCGGCGGCTTGCTCGACCAGCGCCCGGCGTTGCGCCGGCGACGCCTCGATGATGGAGTCGATGTCATTCTGGGCGACGACCGCATATCCGTTCTGGGTCAGCCCGGTGTTACCCAGGAGCCGCTCCAGGTCGCGGAGCCGGACGCGCTCCCCATTGATGCGAAATTCGGTGTCGTGGGCCGCGCGGACGACGCGGCGGGTGACCGCCACCTCCGGATCCTCGGTGGCAAGCCTTCCCTCCTCGTTGTCGATGACGATCTCGACCTCAGCCAGGTTGACGCGCTGCCGCCGGCCCCCGCCGGCGTACACCACCTCGTCCATGCGCTGGCCCCGGAGCTCGCGGGCATTCGTCTCCCCGAGCGCCCACCGCACGGCATCGACGAGATTGCTCTTGCCACTGCCGTTGGGTCCGACGATGGCGGTGATCCCGCGGTCGAACGTCACCTCGGTACGCGACGCGAACGTCTTGAACCCGGAGACGACGACGCGGCGCAGTCTCATCCGCCCGATTCTGCCCGCGATCGTGTGGTCACGTCAACATGTTGCGCCATGCGCGTCTCCCGCATACAACATGTTGTGATCATTCCGCCGGCCGCGGTTTGCCGCCGCGGCCACGACCACCCCGCCGTCCACGGCGGGTCCGCTTCTTCACCGCCGGCTGCGGCGGCGGTGGCGGCTCGGCGGTGCGACGGCCCACCAGGGCCTCAGCCGCCGAGCGGAGCGCCGCCACGAGTCCCCGTCGCAGCGGCACCGCGGTCGGAGAGGCAGCCTCCGCCGGCGCCCGGGCGGCAGGTCGTCGCGACGCGCCCCCTCGCCGGCGCCCTTGCTGCACCGCGCTTGCGCCGCGATCGGCGGCGACCTCGGCGACGCGGCGGCGTACGCGGGCGGGCTCTTCCGCGGCACCGCGGGCCGCGGCGCGGGCCGCACCGGCCGCGGCAGCCGCCGGAGCCGGCTTGCGCAGTTTGGCGATGCGTTCCAGCGCGTCATGCGCGGCGGACTGCTCGGCTGCCTGCTTGGTTCGCCCCCTCCCGGTACCGGCCACCTTGTCCCCGAGCACCGCTTCGGCCTGGTACTCACGGTTGTGCCCCGGCCCGGCGAGTGGGGTAACCCGGTAACGGGGGGTGTCGCCGGTCCGCTCCTGAGACACCTCCTGCAGGCGGCCCTTGAAGTTCTCGTCGCTCCATTCGGCCAGGTCGCCGATGTTCTGCAGAAACACCTTCGACGCCGCGCGGTAGCCCTGGTCGAGGAAGAT
>Ga0066688_10000832_pt1 | contig 11267 bp, 8 predicted proteins | sample GraSoiAngelo_137_FD_62304 | JGI IMG/M metagenome (GOLD analysis project Ga0066688, IMG submission 62304) | Grasslands soil microbial communities from the Angelo Coastal Reserve, California, USA - 14_0929_09_30cm | ecosystem: Environmental > Terrestrial > Soil > Grasslands | place: USA... | reverse complement strand
ATCATCATCCTGACGTCGAACCTCGGCTCGCAATATCTCGCCTCACTTGGCGAGGACGAGCCGGTGGAGAAGGTCGAGAGCCAAGTGATGGAGGTCGTCCGCGGCCATTTCCGGCCGGAGTTCCTCAACCGCCTCGACGAGATCATCCTGTTCCACCGCCTGAGCGCGGGGCACATGGGCCCGATCGTCGATATCCAGGTCGCGCGACTCGGCAAGCTGCTCGAGGACCGCAAGATCAAGCTCGACCTGACCGACGCCGCGCGGGCGTGGCTCGGCCGCGTCGGCTACGATCCGGTGTACGGCGCCCGCCCGCTCAAGCGCGCTGTGCAGAAATATCTGCAGGACCCGCTCGCCGACAAGATTCTGGCGGGCGAGATCGCGGATGGATCCACCATCCGCGTTGACGAAGGCGACGGTCAGCTCGTGCTGACGCCGGTCGCGGAGCAGCGCGAAGCGGCCTGACCCTCGACGGGCGGGGCCGCGACTGATTAAGTGCGGCGGCATGGAGCGTTGGCAGGACCTTCTTCGCGAGGCGTCGCGGCTGCGCGCGCTCGGCCACCTCGACGAGGCGATTGAAGCCTATGAACGGCTGCTCGCCGCCAATCCGCAACTGCCCGACAGTTGGTACAATCTCGCTTGGCTGCAGAGGAAAGCGCGCCGGTTCAACGATGCGCTGAATTCGTACGGGCGCGCGCTGGATGCCGGTGTCTCGGAACCGGAGGAGGTGCACCTCAACCGGGCGGTGATCTACGCCGACCACCTGCACCGGTCCGAAGACGCTGAGCGAGAATTGCTCGCCGCGCTGGCGCTGAACGGGTGTTATGTGCCGGCACTGCTCAATCTCGGCAATCTGCACGAAGACCGAGGCGAGCGGGCCTCCGCACGATCCGCTTACGCACGCGCACTCGAGTGCGACCCGGATAGTGCCTTGGCTCTAGCGCGCCTTGCCGGGCTTTCGCACCGGACTGAGCTGGATCAGGCGCTCGCCTTGCGCCTTCAAAAGGCACTGCTGGGCACCGACCTCGATCCGGCAGACAAAGCGGACCTCGGGTTCGCGCTCGCTGGAATGCTCGATGCGGCCGGCAAGTATGAGCAGGCGTTCCAGGCAGCCGCCGAAGCCAATGCCGCAAGCCGCGCGGCCGGCGGGCCAGCGGGGCATTACGACCGAGCGGCGACGGAAGCTTTCGTCAAGCGCCTGATCGGAACGTTCGATCATCCCGCGACGGGCACGGACTCGAACGCGGACGCGCCGATCTTCATCTGCGGCCTGTTCCGCTCCGGGTCGACGCTGGTCGAGCAAATTCTCGGCGCGCACAGCCGCGTCCATTCTTCGGGCGAACTCGACTTGATTCCGGCGCTGGTCGAACGGATCGAAGACTATCCGGAGGGGATCCCGAACGCCGACGCGGCGACGCTGCAAAGCTGGCGAGACTTCTACCGGAACGGATTGCCGGTCGCGCCCGCGGCGGATCAGCTGGTGACCGACAAGAGACCCGACAACTTCCTCCACATCGGCCTGATCAAGACGCTCTTCCCGACGGCCAAGATCGTCCACACGCGCCGGCAGCCGCTCGACAATCTCGTCTCGCTGTACTTCCTGCACCTCGATCCGAGCATGGCCTACGCGCTCGACCTAGACGACGCGGTCCATTGGTACGGCCAGTACGAACGGCTGATGGCGCACTGGAAGTCACTCTGTCCGAACGATATTTTCGATGTGGACTATGACGCGCTGGTGCGCGAGCCGCGCGCGGTGATCGAGCCGCTGCTCAGCTTCCTGGGGCTTGAGTGGGAAGACCGTCTGCTCGATTTTCATCAAGCGAGTTCGACCGTCAAAACCGCAAGCGTGTGGCAGGTCCGTCAGCCGCTTCACGGCCGATCGTCCGGGCGCTGGCGCAATTATGCGGCGCAGCTGGACGGGATTGCCGCCCGCCTCTCAAACAAGCGGTGATCCGGGCGAATTAGCCGGCTGGAATACCCGTCGACGTGGCCTGCTGCTGAACTTTCTCGACATTCTCCCGAGTTTCCTGCCTCAGCGCCATCCACTCGGCCGCAGTCTTGCACACCTTGCGCGCGCCGAGGCGACTGCCGGTGGTCTGCTCGACCTCGCAGACGACTTTGTCGGGATTCTGGCCCTTCGGCGCAGGATTGCTCGTCGAAATGCTCGTAACTTGAGCATAAGCCGGGAAACTCCCCAGCAATAGCAACATTGCGCAACCGCCAAGCCTGGTCATTTGCCGCTCCTGTCAATCAGTCGGTGCGCCGCGCATACCGGAATTTGGGGTTCAACGCGAGGCGCTTATCAGCTCCCCCCGAGCCACATCGAAGGCCACGGTCAGCCGCTCACCCTCGCCGAACGGGCGCGTGCCGTGCCACATCCACGACGGAAACAGCGCCAGCCGGCCGGGTTTGGGCTCGACCAGCCGCAATGGCGGCAGATCGAGCTCGAGCTGCGCCTGCGGCTCTCCGAGCGTCAGCCAGCCGGCCTGATCGCGTCCGAGGTCCGGCGGCAGCACGATGTAGAGCGCCGAGCTCAGCCAGCCCATCGGATGAACGTGGTTGGCGTGACGGCCGCCCGCGACGAGGCGGACCGACCAGGCACCGGTGAACTGGATCGAGGTCGGCCGGGAGCGAAGCAGCGGATGCTTCGGATCGGGCGGCGGCAGCTGGGCCGCGTGCTCGGCCACCGTCTGACGGATGGCCTCCCGCATCTCGACAATTTCCGGCTCGATCCGTTGGAAGAGGTTGCCGTCGGTCTGAGTCCCGCCTCGCACCGATTGCGAGAAGAACTCGCTCTTCGAGACATGGAGCTTGCGCAGAACGCCGGCCAGGCGATCGAGCGGCGGGAGCCGGTCGGCGATGTCGTAGACCCCCACCAGGCGATCGTCGCCCTCCAGCCAGTCCGCCCGCGGGTCGCCGGTCAGGCGCCAGGCCGACGACGCATAATGCCAGAACAGATCCTGATCGACGGTTCCCAGCCAGCGGTCCATCACCCTCGCGGCGTCGGCCGGACGGCCGGAGCGGAGGAGATGCCGAACCCGCCACATGTCGACATTGGCGAAATCGAGCGATGCCAGTTGCTCGTACAGCGGGTCGGCGGCTTGCGTGTCGCCGCTTTCGGAGCGGCCAGCGGCCTCATGCGAGGCGAACAGGACATGCTCGCCGTAACGCCGCCTCCCCTCCTCGACACGAACCAGCAGATCGTCAAAATGCTCAGCCTCGAGCAGCGCGGCCAGCTGCTCGCGCCGCAGATCGAGGCTGTTGGGGTGCAAAGCGAGCGCTTCGTCGAAGCTTCGCGTGAAGCCTTCGCGCTCGCCCTCTGCCCAGCGCATCTGTGCAAGCAGGACGTGGCCATCGGTCCACAGGGGCGAGCGGCGCACGGCTTGTTCGAGCCCCTGGACCGCCTCCGGCGCGCGCCCTTCGGCGGCAAGCGCGGCGACGAGACCGGTGACGACGTCCGGATTGTTGGCCGCGACCTTCATCGCCCGCCCAAATTCCTCGACGGCGGGGAGCCCGGCTTCGAGCAGCGTGCGGGCGAGGCCGTGGGCGATCAGCGCCTCGCCCGGGGCAAGATCCGTTGCGCGGCGCAGCGCCGGGATCGCGAGCTCACGGCGGTCCTGGGCGCGATGCATGAGGCCCTTGATGTGCCACAGCCTGGGATCGTTCGGAGCGGCCTTGAGGGCCCGATCGACGTCCTCGACAATGAGCGGAGCGCCGGGAGTATTCAGCGCCGCGATCGCCTGATCGAGGACTTGGCCGGGATCGACCTTCGCCGCCGTCGTGATCATGCGTTCCCCATGGAAGCTGCGCCGGACGCGCCGATCACCGCGGCGACCGAGCGCCGGTCTTCATCGCTCAAGGCCGGCGCCCATAAATCGACGATCAAAACCACGCGCAGCTCGTCGCTGTCGTTCCATGCCTCGTGTTCGATGGTGTCGTCGAAGACGAAGGCCTCGCCGACCCTCCACTCGCGCGTGGTCGCACCACAACGGAAGCCGCAGGCTGGCGGAACGATCAGCGGCAGGTGGCACACGAGCCGGGTGTTCGCGACGCCCGTGTGCGGCGGAATTCGGGTCCGGGGGGCGAGCAGCGAAAACATCGCGTTGGGCGACGCGCCGGCGACCTCGGGCTGATCCATCCGCGCGATCACTTCCAAAGTGCGCGGGCAATGCCTCGCGTTGGCTTCGATCCGGTGGCCGTTCTGGAGCAGATGGATCGCGCTCCACTTGGGGTTGTGGTTGAGCTCCTTCCACTGCCGCATCGGCACGCGATCGGGATATTGGATGTAGGGCACCATCTCGGCGGCTTCCGCCGCGATCAGTGCGTCGAACTCGCCGCGGATCTCCGCCGTGGCCTGCTCCAGTGCTGCGAGGCCGGCGAACTCGCGCGGATCGTGGAATTCGATTTCGGGCAGCGCTGGGTAATGGAAGTTCGACGGCTCCTGGTGATAATGGCGAGTCCGCCGAGAGACGTTGGAAATGAAGCGCTCGGCCCGCTCGCGGACACCGGCGTCGAGCTCAGCCGGAAGGCTCGCGGAGAGCCGCTCCTCGAGCTTGAACCGGTAATCTTCCCGGCGCTTGCTCGCGTAGGCGATAGCCGGTTTCATCGCCGCGGGCGGCGGTTCGCCGGGTGGAAGCTGTGCGAGGGCGTTGCCGAACTCCTCGCCGGCCGCCGGATCGCCGAGACCGTCGAGGATCGTCGCCCGCGACAACAGCGCCGAGAAATCCAGCGGTGAGAGCGCAAGCGCGCGGTCAACGGCGGCGAGCGCGCCCCTAAGATCCCCCGAGGCCTTGCGCATCGCCGAAAGCTTCAGCCACAGGCTGAATCCGGTACTGCCGCCCTCGGCCGCTTGCTCGAGCAGGGAGCGCGCCGCCGCAAACTGACCCGCGGCAGCCGCCCTGTCGGCCTGTTCTTCGAGTGCGCGCGCTTCAACCATGGCGCGCATCATGGCGAGCGGACCGCAAATATGGAAGCGCGCGGGGGCACTGGCTCACTGGCCCGGGAACCGGTCGCGAATCCACTGTGAGAACACCCATTTCTCGCCGGACGTCGGCGGCAGCCCGGCGTGAAGCGTCTGCGGGTCGGGCGCGCCGTCGCGGGTAACATTGGCGAAGAAGAGAGCATCGCCTTCGTCCGCGCGGTAATTGAGTCCGATCGCCGGGAAGCTGGTCTCACCGCCGCGATAACCGCCGTTGAGGTAGATCAGGAAGGTCGCGATCCGCTGCCCAAAGCGCGCCAGCGTTTCATGATATGCGCTGTTCGCGGGGTCGAGGAAGTCGTGGTGCGGCTTGAACCGCTCGCCGGTTGCGTAATGCAACACCTGCGAGGGTTCGAATAGCGGCAGCGGGAGATTGGTGGCGGCCGAGATGCGGGTCCGAAGAACCTCGGTGACCAGGTTCATTTCGCCGAGGGGGAGCGGGACGAAGCTGTTGTCGCGCGTAGAATCGTGGGTCTGCTCGCCGGTGACTTTGTCGAATACGGGCGCGGGCGCGAGCCGGGGCCGGGCGAGCGCCACAATCCAGCGACATTCGGCGGGGGTCGCGAAACCCTTGATGACCCGGATCCGCGGGGTCTCGGACAAGCTCAGCTTCTCACCCGGGCGCATCCGGTCGGCGAGCGGGATCGAAGATCGGAGCGAGGTCCAATATTCCGGCCCGACGCCATCCGGGACGACCGGATCTACCTGGTTGTCGGCCAGCAGCAGCATCTGCTCCTGCGCCGGACGCGATCCCTGCTGTGCCGCAAGCGCCATGAAGTCGAGGGCACGGTCCCAGTCGGGCGGTCGTGCCGAGCCCAGCGCATCGAGCAACGCGCAGCGCGCGCTCGCCTCCGCATGGCCTTCGGAAGAGGCCTTCTCGAGCAACGCCGCGGCCTGCTGGACATCGCCCAGGCTCGGGTGATCGCCAAGCAGCAGCTCCATCGCGAACGTGTAATCGTCGCTCATAGTCCCGGAACTGTAGCCGCGCGGGCGCAAAAGGAAACGGCGGACCTCACAAGGAGGCCCGCCGTCAAGTCTTGGTCTTGGTCGATCGCTTAGAAGTCGATCGTCACGCCGGCGAAGATATACCGGCCCAAGGCGTCGTACACCTGCGGGAAGGTATTGCCGTTGCCGAACGGCGCGTTCGCCACCTCGCCACCGACGATCGGCGGATCCTTGTCGAGGACGTTGTTCGCGCCAAGGCGGAAGTTGAACCGATCAGCGATACGGGCCGTCAGAGCCAGGTCGAAGTAGCTCTGCGCCGGGATCTTACGGTTCGCCGGGGCGACATTGGCAATGCAGGCGCCACCCGCGTTCAACCCGTTGATATCGCAATCGTCATTCAACCCATCGTTCTTGACTGACGAGAAGTAGCGCCATTGACCGGAAATCCCGAGCCCGTTCGGCATGGTGAAGCCGAGCCGCAGCTTGTGACGGTATTTCGGGTTCGGCGCGCCCGTCAGGAAGCTGCCGCAGGTGTTGCCGTAGAAGCCTGCGCAGTCGAACTTGCCGTTACCGGTCCCGGTCAGCGGGGTAACGCCCGTGTCGATCACCAGCTGGTCGAGAACCGTCCCGACGTAGCTCGCGCTGATCGTTCCCATGCCGCCAAGGCGGTGTGAGTAGGACCCGTTGATGTCCCAACCCTTGGTCCGGAGGCCACCGATGTTGGTGTTGGTGGTCTCGACGAAACCACTCGGCCCGCCGGAGAGCTGACCGTTGTTCGGGTTGCGGTGGACCTTCGAGCAGAAGAACGGATCGCCGCTCGCCAGACACTGACTGAGGATCGTCTGGAAGCCGAGCGTGCTGATCAGGTTCACAATCTTGATGTCGAAATAGTCGACCGTGAGCGCCAGGCCCGGAATCCAGCGCGGCTGCAGCACGAGACCGGCCGTGTAGGTATCGGCCGTTTCCGGGGACAGGTTCGTGTTACCGCCGAACTGGGCGTTGTACTGGTTGGCCGGGTTCGGAATGATGTTGCCGAACTCGCCCGCCGTCACACCGCTGAAGGCGCACTGGGCGGCGGTGAAGCCATTGACCAAACCGCCGACCGCCGGACCGGCGCAATTGTCGACCGTACCGCCGAGGCCGACGAACGGCTGAGTGAAGAGCTCGACCGCGTTCGGAGCCCGGACTGCGCGGTTGTAGCTGCCGCGAAGCCGGATATCGTGAACCGGAGCCAGTTCCACCGCCACCTTGTAAGTGTCGGTGTTGAAGTGCCGGCCGGCCACCTTGTAATCCGAATAGCGATAGCCGCCAGTGACCGTGAACTCCTCGATGAACGAGTGGCTGACGATCGGGATCTGCACTTCGGCGAACGCTTCGCGAACATCGAAGCCGCACGGCCCGCCCTGAGTTACCGGCACGCCATTCTTGCACTGAATTGGAAGTGTCGGCGCGCCCTGACCGGCACCCTCGCCAGTCTGGAAGCTGGTATCGGGTTCGGTAATCAGCGATTCCTTGCGGTATTCTGCACCGACGTTCAGGCCGACTCCGCGATCCGCCCACGGCGACTGGATGCCATATTCACCGCCTTCAAGCGTGAAGTTGGCGTTGGCGACGGTCTCGTTGACCTTGCCACGCTGGACCAGCGGAATCTGGAGGAATGCGAGTTGGTCCTGCGTAACGCCACCCGTCTGGAAGATGTTGTACGGGACGCAGGCTTGCCCGACCAGATTGGTCGGGTCGGTCAGCCGGATCCGGCAAACCGGTGTTCCGGTTGCAACCCCAGACACACCGCCGACCGCCGGGTTGGCAACCGCGTCCAGCGCCATCTGGAGACGGGTGACCGAGAAGTCGTTCTGATAGACCTCCGACAGGTGGGTCGTTCCGAACTGATAGTAAGCGTCGTAGGAAAGACCCTTGAGGAGGTCACCGCGGACACCGCCGACGATGCGGAACGCCGTGTGCTGGAGGTGATCCGACCGGCCGCCGCCTTCGACGTTGCGCCGGCCGACATAGGCGATGGCCCGGGTTACGCCGTTTCCGTCGACAAACGTGTTGTTCGGCACGCAGATGGTGTTGAACTGCTGCGTCGAGAGCAACGGGTTGTCGCAGTTCAGCGACGTGATGTTTCCGAGGAAGGCGCCCGACGGAGCGATCTGCGCGTTGGACTCATCGTTCATGAACATCGCTTCGAGGTACGGCTTGGCGCCCGGTGCGATTTCATATTCGGCGAACGTGCCGAACGTGTAGCGCTCATCCGGCCGCTGGAAGTAGTTGTACGGGCCGAAGTTGAACACCGTCGAGCCCGGCACGAACTGGTTGCCGTTGCCGACGTGGAAAGTCCCGACGTTCGTGAAGAAGTTGCCTTCCGCCGAGGTGCCGGAACCGCCGCAGTTGAAATCGCGCGGGGGCGTGCCGCTACCGAGGCCGCCCTGAGCAACGGTCCGTGCCGCGAGCGAACAGAATGCATAATCGCGGCTCGCCTCGAGCACGGCGTCCTGCTTGCGATAGGTCGCATAGGCCGTGATGCTGCCGCGGTTGTCGTCGAACCCGGCGCCGAACGCGACCGAGATGTCCTGCGCGCCGCCGTTGATGCTCTGCCCATGCGGCGGACGGAAGCCGCGCGCGACATCGGCGTTGAGGATGCGGTCCGCAGAGCCGTTGTCATGCATGAACGTCGAGGCCTGCGCATCAATGCGAAGCCCGCGGAAGTTGGTGTCCATGATGAAGTTGACGACGCCGGCGACGGCGTCCGCGCCGTACACCGACGAAGCGCCGCCGGTGAGCACGTCGACCCGCTTGATCAGCGACGACGGAACGAAGTTGATGTCGGCGACCGAACCTTGACGGGGATCGCCCGGCTGCAGGCGGCGGCCGTTGATCAACACCAGCGTGCGGACCGAACCGAGGCCGCGAAGGTTGACCGAGGCGGTACCCGTCGAACCGTTCGAAATGTTCGAACCCTGCGCCGCGAAGGATTGCGGCAGCGAGTTGATCAAATCCTCGGTGCGGGTCGTGCCCTGAAGCTTGATGTCCTGGCTCGACAGCACCGTCACCGGGCTGGCCGAGGTCAGGTTCGGCTGCGGAATGCGCGTGCCGGTGATGACGATGTCTTGTGCGCCGCGGACGTTCTCGCCGGTAGCCGAGGTCGACGGAGTCGTCGTCTGGCCTTCAACCGGAGTGGTGGTGTCCGGGGTGGTCCCGTTCGCCGTGTCGGCGGGATTAGCGGGAGGCGGAGTAGTCTGCGCGAACGCAGGCGTGGCAGCCATGCCGGCGCCAACCAGAAGCGAGGTGGCGAGCAGGCGCGAGCGGAAATCGAGCTTCATTATAATCTTCCCCTTCACTAGCCGTACCCAAGGCACGGCTGTCGTGGATCGGCAAACGCAACTTTGCCGAGCTGTGGCCAGTGATAGGTGAAGCCGCGAGACGCTGGCAACGTCTGGCGGACGTACTGCCGCGAGTTGTCAAAGCGCTGTATCAATTTTGCAACAGCGCTAGCTTGTGCTTTTCCACCGTTCGCGCCTAGGTTTCGGCGACAGCTTCGGGGACCTTGGACCATGCGGATTTCTCTCCTGATTACAGCGGCTTTTGCGCTGGTTGCGACAAGTACGGCAAACGCCCGCGGACCAGTCGCGTCGGGCACGCCGGCGAGCGTCCAGAGGCTTCTTGGTTGCCGAGCGATTCAGGATAATGTGCAGCGCCTCGCCTGCTTTGATCGCGAGACTTCGACCGTCGACCAGGCGATCGCACGTCGCGATCTGGTGCTGATCGACAAGGCGCGCGCGACCGCTGCCAAGCGTTCGCTGTTCGGCTTCTCCATCCCCGATTTCGGCGGCTTGTTCGGCGGCGCTGACGATGAAGTGAAGGAGATCGCGAGCACCGTGGCGACCTTTACACAGCGGGGATATCTGGGCTGGACCATCAAGCTCGCCGACGGATCAGAGTGGGCGCAGACCGACGACGCACAGCTCGGATTGCCGCCGCGAAAGGGCGACAAGGTCGTGGTTCATCGCGGCTCGTTCGGAGCGTTCTTCCTAAGGTTGAACGGACAGCCCGGTTACAGGGTCAAGCGGGTCGGCTAGCCCGGCCGCTCTCGGCCTCGAAGCTCGCCTCGGCGTCGGCGTAGGCCTCCTGCCGCTCGACGCTCCAATAGCGTAGATCATGAAGCGAAATGCGCGCGCCAGTCACCGCGCAAACGACATGGTCGCCGTCGGACAGCAACCGGAACGTTCCCGGCAGGTAATGGACTCGGGCGGGCCTTCCGCTTCCGCTCATCAGCATGGCGTCACTCCTCCGGCGGATCGAACAGGCCGGGTTGGCCAGCCACATAATGACGGCGGGGCTTCCGCTCAACCGGTGGCGCGCTGCGGGCAGCGCCATCGACGACCGCCTCCACCTCGCCGTCGCCGAAGCGCAGACGAAGCTCGCGCGCGCTGCGCGCATCCGCGGCGCGGGTGAGAGTCTTGCCGGTGCGGTCGGTGACTCGTGCGTAGCCGCGGGTGAGCGGCCGATCGGGGTGAACCAGCTCGGCCATCTGCCACGCCGCCGCGAGCTTGTCCGACAGATGCGCGACCCGCTGATCGACCAGCTCGCGGCGCAAGCGGCCGGCCACCAGGTTCATGTCGGCGCGGGCATTGCCCGCCCGCGCGGCGAGCGATCGCGGGAGCCGGTCGCCAAGTTCGTCGACCCGCTGCCCGAGCGGTGCGAACAGTGTCGAGCCATCGGGCCAGCGGCAGACCGTGAGATCGTATCGTTCGCGGCTCCGCTCGGAGCGGCGGGCGAGACATTGCTGGGCGCGATGGCCGAGCTCGCCGAGCGCGGCGAAGAGATCGGCGCGAACCGGCACCGCGAGTTCAGCCGCGGCAGTCGGCGTCGGGGCGCGGAGATCGGCCGCGAAATCGATCAGCGTCGTGTCGGTCTCGTGACCCACGGCGGAGATCAGCGGGATCGGCGATTCAGCAGCGGCGCGGACCACCTCTTCCTCGTTGAACGCCCACAAGTCTTCGATCGAGCCGCCGCCCCGCGCGACGATCAGCAGGTCGGGGCGCGGACTGATCGAGGGGAAGGCGCGGATCGCCGCCGCAATCTTCGCCGCCGCCCCTTCGCCCTGGACGGCGACGGGCCACAGGATGACGTGCGTCGGACAGCGGTCCTCCAGGCGGTGAAGGATATCGCGGATCACGGCTCCGGTCGGCGAGCTCACCACTCCAATTACGCGCGGAAGGAAGGGCAGCTTGCGCTTGCGTTCCGGCGCGAACAGGCCCTCGGCGGCGAGCGCCTTGCGGCGGCGTTCGAGCAACGCCAGGAGCGCGCCCTCGCCCGCCAGTTCCATCCGCTCGACCACGAT
>Ga0066688_10000811_pt1 | contig 11380 bp, 11 predicted proteins | sample GraSoiAngelo_137_FD_62304 | JGI IMG/M metagenome (GOLD analysis project Ga0066688, IMG submission 62304) | Grasslands soil microbial communities from the Angelo Coastal Reserve, California, USA - 14_0929_09_30cm | ecosystem: Environmental > Terrestrial > Soil > Grasslands | place: USA... | reverse complement strand
GCCTCCCACACCGGTCGAAGAACGAACTAGCCGCACTCAGGGATCTCAGTCTCCGGTAATCGTCTTTGAAGATGTATCCATTGCGTTCCAGGGAAAACAAGTGCTCGACGGAATCTCGTTCCGCCTACCTCGCGGGGAAACCAAAGCTATTTTTGGGGTTGCGGGTTCCGGCAAGAGCACGATTCTGAAAATGGCGATCGGCCTGTTGAAGCCGGACGCAGGACGCATTTACCTCCTGGGAGAAGAGGTCACGCAAAAGCCGGAAGAAGAGCTTTTCGAGCTACGCAGCAAAGTGGGGATCGTATTCCAGGAGAGCGCTCTTTTCGATTCGCTTACGGTGCGGGAGAATGTGGCTTTCCGGCTGATGGAAAAGCATGATTTGTCGGAAGAGGAGATCGAGCGTCGGGTACGAGAGGCACTAAGTTTCGTGGAACTCGAAAACACGATTGACATGTTTCCATCCGAACTCTCCGGCGGAATGCGGCGGCGGGTTGCGATCGCACGCGCCATCATCACCCAGCCCGAAGTCTTGCTCTACGACTCGCCCACGGGAGGGCTGGATCCGATCACTTCCACAACTATTGTTGAGCTGATCGTAAAGCAGCGTGACGTGTACAAAACCAGTTCGCTGCTGGTCACACATCGGCTGCAGGATGCGTTCATCATGGCCACACACTACTTTGATCGCAAAGCGAACCAGATGCGGCCGCTGCCGCCCGGCGAACACGGCGAAGTCCCCATGAGCTTTTTAATCCTGCGGGATGGCAAAGTGATTCTGGACGGCGACGCCGCTGAGTTGGCCCATTCGAAAGACGAATATATCCGGGAATTCATCTCGTGAAAGCGGAGCGGCATAAGGCAGTAAAAATAGTCTCTAGTTTCTAGTCTCTAGTTTCTGGTTTCTGGTTTCTAGAAACTGGACACCAGAAACTAGAAACGAGCATTTAGCTGGCTTTGGCCGCTGCCGCCTCCATCATCAGCTTGCGACGGGCGGCAAGTCTGACCTCAAATTGCTTAAGACGCTCGCGTTCCTTTTTTGAACCGTTGATGAGGGTTTCGATGTTCGCCAATAGCTCTGGATTTCCGATCTTCTCCCGCAACTCTTTTAAAAAGGGCCTGACTTTCGCAAAGACGGTAAACATTTCTCCGCTGAAACTCGGGACCAGAAATAGCTCCTGGTTCACGGCGCCTTGAACCGCAAGGGCGGCGGCCATATCCCAATATCCGGCCACTTGTCGAAGCCAGGCGTTCTCTGGCGTGCCCACCGCGTTCATTACCTTCATGAAATCGTCGACACCCTGCGGCCAGAACGACCCGAACCACCAACTGCGCGCTTTACGCATCTCCGCCTCGCGGCGCAAGTCGTAAAGCTGAAGGATCACTTGGGCATCGGCGGTGGTCGGACCCTTTGGCATAAGAACTCCTAAGTTGGAATTGAGAAATTCGGCGAAACAGGGATTTGGATTACGCCACCGGGGCTGCTTCTACCGGACGTTCATAGTCGCATTCTTTGTTAGGACACGCAACCACCGGGCCGGCCTTCAGCGTCTTCTCGACCAGGTATTCATTGCCGCAGCTTGGACACTTCTCAGGCAACGGTTTGTTTGCGGAAGTAAATTTGCATTTGGGATAGTTCCCGCAGCCATAGAAAGTATTGCCCTTGCGGGCCCTCTTCTCTACCAACTCACCCTCTTTGCATAGCGGGCACTTCACCCCGATAAAATTCTGTTTGACGTACTTGCATTCTGGATAGCCGCTGCATGTGGTGAATTCTCCATAGCGTCCGTGGCGGATCATCATATTCCGGCCACACTTGGGACACAGTTCATCCAAAGGAATGTCGGGCACTTTCTTGCCCTGGTCGAGGCGGCGCGTGGTCTTGCAGTCCGGATACCCCGTACAAGCCATAAACTGGCCGAAGCGCCCGCGCTTCAAAACCATGATCCGGCCGCAGTTCTCGCAATATTCTTCCTGTGTGGTCTCCTGCACATCGGCTGAATCCAGATCGGGCAAATTGATCGGATTCTCTTTGGTGAAGGTGCAGCTCTTCGGATCTTCCTTGTCGTAGGAACTGCAAGCGTAGAAGGAACCGTGCTTTCCCCACTTGATAACCAGCGGCGACTTACAGAGCTCGCACTTCTCGTCGGTGGGCTTCTCCATTCGCTTGATATTTTCCATGTGCTTTTGCGCGTAACGGAGATCTTTCTCGAACTTCTTGTAGAAGTCGGCCAGTGCATCGGTCCATTTTTCTTTGCCTTCTTCGATCTCGTCCAACTCCTCTTCGAGGCGAGCCGTGTATTGAACGTCGAAGATATCGGGGAAGTTCGCTACCAGCAGATCGGTAACTACCAAGCCAATCTCCGTGGGTGTAAACTTCCCGCCCAACTTTTGCACGTACTGCCGCTCCTGAATGGTGCTGAGGATGGCCGAATATGTCGAAGGCCGACCGATTCCGCGCTCTTCCAGTTCCTTCACCAGCGAAGCTTCGTTGTAACGCGGCGGAGGTTCGGTGAAATGCTGCTCCGGATTCAGGCTCTTGAGGGTTAACTTCTGTCCAGGCTCTAGTGGCGGCAGCTTGTGCTTGAGTTCTTCATCCTCTTCATCTATGCCTTCCTTTGACTCTTCGTAAACCTTGAGGAAACCATCGAACTTCCGCACTGAGCCAGTCACGTGGAACCAAAACTTCTCCGATCCAGACTGCGCGTCTATGTCCACGCTAGTCTGATCGAAAACTGCAGGAGTAATCTGCGAGGCTACAAAGCGTTGCCAGATCAGTTTGTAAACTTTGTACTCATCTTCTTTTAGATACTGTTTGATCTGGTCGGGATGACGCAAGGCGGAAGTGGGGCGGATGGCTTCGTGCGCCGCTTGCGCCGCCTTCTTCTCCTTATATGTATTCGGCGCTTCCGGAAGATATGGTGCGCCGTATTGAGAAGTGATGTACTCCCGGACTTCGGTCAGCGCCTCATTGGAAACTCGAGTCGAGTCGGTACGCATGTAGGTGATAAGACCGACGAGACCTTCTTCGCCCAGTTCGACACCTTCATAGAGCCGCTGCGCGATCATCATGGTGCGCTTCACGCTGAAGCGCAGCTTGCGGGAAGAATCCTGTTGCAGCTTGCTGGTGGTGAAGGGCGGAGTCGCATTGCGGCGACGCTCCTTACGATCGACGGTACGAACCAACCAATCGGCATTCTCTAACGCCGCGCGAAGTTTCTCCGCTTCCTCGGCATTCCGAACGTCGACCTTCTCTTCGCCTTTGCCTACAAAACGCGCATCGAAAGCGGGAGGCTTGGCTGCGGAGAGATGAGCATCGATGGTCCAGTACTCGACCTTGTCGAACGCTTTAATTTCACGTTCGCGCTCGACGATCAGCCGCAATGCGACGGTTTGCACCCGGCCTGCGGATAAACCGCGACGTACCTTGTCCCAGAGCAGCGGCGAGACTTGATATCCCACCAGGCGGTCAAGCACGCGTCGGGCCTGCTGCGCGTCTACCAGGTGGCGGTCGATATCACGCGGATGCTCGAACGCCTCTCGAACTGCGCGTTGCGTAATTTCATTGAAAGTGACACGACGGATTCGACCGTTTGCTTCAGTCTTCCTCTTTTTCTTTTTGCTACCAGCTCCATTTCCGCCCAGTTCTTCCGCCAGGTGGGACGCGATGGCCTCACCCTCACGGTCAGGGTCGGGGGCCAGGTAGATAGTTTCCGCACCGTCTGCCAATTTCTTTAACCTGGCGACAACTTTTTCCTTGCCAGGAATGACAATGTAATCAGTTTCGAAATCGTTGTTGACGTCGACGCCAAGAGTGCTTTTAGGCAGATCTTTGACGTGGCCTAGCGAGGCCTCGACCGTGTAGCCCTTTCCTAGATATTTCTGGATGGTCTTCGCCTTGGCGGGCGACTCAACGATGACTAAACCTTTGGCCAATGTGTCCTCAGTTGTAGGGGTTCTTTCCCGAAGCTAGCACGAATGCGGTCGCGTCAACAAGTTTCGACCTTGTCGTATACGGCACTCTTACTAATCCTGATAACGGAAACCTGCCTAGAAACTCTTCACAAAATTCTTTCCCGGCATCTGCTTGATTTTGCCTGCCAGCTCGAGTTCGAACAGCGCTGCAAAGATTTCAGAAGACGAAATTGCCGGCTCTAGTCTTTCCACCAGCTCATCGATGTGCGTGGCTTCGTCTGCCTTAAGCAGCGCAAGAATCTTTTTTTCGTGAGGCGGAAGATCGCCTTCCTGGAATAGAGATGCAGTTTGGCCGGCTTCCGATTCAGGGCTGGCTGCGGGTTCCAGCGCAAGCCGCACATCTGGCGGGAGTTCTTCCCAAACATCTTCCCAGGTTGCCACCAGCTTGGCGCCTTGTTTAATGAGCGTATTGAGACCACAGGAATTTTTGTTAGTCACGTTCCCCGGCGCCGCAAATACGTCGCGATTTTGCTCCAGCGCGCAACGCGCGGTAATCCGCGTGCCACTGTATTCGGCAGCCTCCACGACCAGGACGCCAATGGATAGGCCGCTGATGATTCGATTGCGTATGGGAAAGTTCTGCGGAGCCACGAAGCTGCTTAATGGGAACTCAGATACCGGGCACGCCGCCAAAAGATAGAATCTGTTCCGCGAGACGCGTGTTCTCTTTGGGATAGATGATGTCTATTCCCGTGCCAAACACTGCCACCGTTTTCCCCTTGGCCACAATCGCGCCGCGATGACCTGCTGTGTCAACGCCGCGTGCCAAGCCGCTGAAAATTACCAGCCCTCGAGCTGCCAAATCGCACGCCAGACGTTCCGCCATCGCCATGCCGTAAGGCGTGGGGTGACGAGTACCCACAAGGGCGATGCCGGGGAGCGAAACCGCTGCCGCATTCCCGCTTACATATAGGACCAGCGGCGGATCATAAATCTGTTTCAGTTGTGCAGGATAAGCCGGATCATCAGGAACGAGTAGGGTTACACCTGCGGCAGCGGCGCGTTCCAGATCTTCCTGGGCCAGTTCCATGGAGCGGCCAGTCCCCAGAGACTGTGCCGAAACTGTCTGGATGCCAGTTGCTTCCAGTTCGGTCAGAGATGCCCGAAAAACCTCTTGCCCGCTGCCGAAATGTTCCACCAGACGGCGCGCCTTGGTGGTGCCTAGGCCGGCTGTGAGCGATAGCGCCAGCCACTCCACTGCGTGGGTATCGGTCGACCGAATTGGGAGCACTGCGCCCACCACGGCAAACCTCCTGAATGTTCCGACAGGCGGACTCTGACAGTTCGGAAAAATGCTGTCAAGGTTGGATGACACACATGTTTGTTAAAATCAAACAAAGGCTGCATGAGACGACTCCGAGTTTCCGCCATCTCGTACCTTAATACTGCGCCGCTGATGTGGGACTTCGAGCACGTCGGCTCCGGCTCAGATTTCGATGTCTCCTATACATTGCCCTCCAGCTGCGCCGCGGCTCTTCAAAATGGGTCGGCGGACATCGGCATCATTCCGGCTGCGGCCTACGCCACAATTGGGGACCTGCTAATCTTGCCGGGAGTAGCCATCGCTTCAAAACAGGCGGTGCGTTCCATTCTGCTGGTCAGCAAGGTTCCGGTTGAAAGAATCCAGACGGTAGCTGTGGATTCTTCCTCTCTGACTTCAGTCGCGTTGCTGCATATCCTGTTCACGAAGTGGTGGGGCGGCCGCAGACCTTTCACTACGATGGCTCCGGATGTCGAACGGATGTTCAAACAGCATGATGCCGGGTTGGTCATTGGCGATCCCGCATTGAAGGTGGACCGCTCGCGCTACTTCACCTACGATCTGGCCGAAGAGTGGATTCGCTTGACTGGCCGGCCATTTGTTTTCGCCTTTTGGGCCGTGCGACAGGCTGCCTTGAAAGATCTATCTCCGACGCTCGATCTGGCATCAATATTTCAGGAGTCTCGTGATCATGGAGTGCAGGCAGAAAATCTGGAGCGGATCGCTAAGGAGTGGGCACGGCGGATGGAGCTGAGCGAGTCTGATATCAAAAGCTATCTCAGTCAGAATATCCATTATTATCTCGATTCTGCGTGCCTCGATGGAATGCAGCTTTTTTTTCGCTATGCTGAAGAATGCGGCATTCTGCCCGCTGCCCCGCGTCTGAACTTCGTAAATGTGGCAAAAACGCTCATTGCCTAGTGATTCGCGGCTTCTGGTACCACTCATTGGTGAAAGACTGCTTCTAAGGAACTGAATGTCGGCTGTCCTCTTATTTTTCAAGGTCACGCGACTGTGGCGATGGTTGCGCCATCTGGGCGGCCCCGGATTAATCCTTTTGGGAATCGCCGATAATTCGGTGGTACCTCTGCCGGGAAGTATGGACGTGCTGACCATCTGGCTGGCGGCCCATCAACGATCGTGGTGGCTGTACTACGCGGCTATGGCGACCGTCGGAGCCTTGATCGGCGGCTATATAACATACGGATTGGCTCGAAAAGGCGGCAACGAGGCTTTCGAAAGGAAGCTGCCCAAGAAAAAAGCTGAGAAAGTTTATTAGCGCTTTGAGCGCTGGGGATTTTGGGCTGTGGCCGTGCCCGCCATACTGCCGCCGCCATTCCCCATCGTGCCCTTCCTGTTGGCTGCGGGGGCATTGCAATATTCTAAAAAGAAGTTTCTGGGCGCACTCGCGCTGGGACGCGGGATACGTTTCACTATCGTTGCTGGCCTGGGAGCGCATTACGGGAATCACATAGTCCGTTTCTTTGCGAAGTACTACGAACCAGCTCTATACACCCTGATTGGATTGGCCGTGGTTGCCGGGATATTCACTTTGGTCGGATACTTGCGGTATCGCAGGAAGACGGCGGAGGAAAGTTCGAGCGACGTTGCCGTTCGAAGAATCGCCTGAAATTCAAGCCGCGTTTTGAATAAGCGCGCCGCCTCCGCTAGAATCGTGCTAGAGATCATGTCCTTAACCAAACAAGAAGCTCTCGACCTGTTTCGATCAGACGATCTGATCGGACTGGGCATGGAAGCCGACACGCAACGCCGCAAGCTGCACCCCGAGGGTGTGGTCACGTACATCATCGACCGCAACATTAATTACACGAACTTTTGCACGGAATACTGCACCTTTTGCGCCTTCTACCGGCCTTTGAAAGGACCGAAAGCGAAAGAGGGATACATCCTCGACTTCGACACTATCTTCGACAAGATAGAAGAGACGGTAGAACTTGGTGGCACTGGAGTGCTGATGCAAGGCGGCTTGCATCCCGATCTCAAGATCGATTGGCACGAAAAGATGTTGCGTGGCATCAAACAGCGTTTTCCCAAGGTTCATCTGCACTGCTACTCAGCGTCGGAGATTATTGCCATCGCGGAGTACAGCGAATTGAGCATCCACGACACCATCGCGAAATTGAGAGATGCCGGTCTGGATTCCATTCCGGGCGGCGGTGCTGAAATCTTGGATGACGAAGTTCGATATCGGATCGCCCGTCTGAAGTGTCTTACCGAGGATTGGCTGAACGTCCACCGTACGGCTCATCAACTGGGCATGAAGACTACCGCTACGATGATGTTCGGAGTCGGCGAAACCTTCGAGCACCGCGTCAATCATTTTCAGCGGCTCTATGATCTTCAGCAAGAAACTGGCGGGTTCACGGCATTTATTCCGTGGAGTTTTCAGCCCGCCAACACCGCGCTCGGGGGACGTCACTGGGACGAGGCTACTGCCGTCGAGTATTTGAAAGTGTTGGCGATCTCCAGACTTTTCCTGTCGAACTTCAAGAATGTGCAGTCAAGCTGGGTTACGCAAGGATTGAAGGTCTGCCAACTCGGCCTGCGATTTGGTGGCAATGATGTTGGTTCCGTCATGCTAGAAGAGAACGTTGTGCGCGCCGCCGGGGTCACCAACTGCACCACCGAAGAAGAACTGCGACGCATTATCCGCGACGCCGGTTTCAAACCGGTGCAGCGCGATACCCTGTATCGAACCTATTTTCTGAATTAAGTCCTACCTGCAACTTCTTCTAAGAACAGGTGCTTACGTGCCTCTGCCGACAAGTCGGCACTCGGCTTTCAGGTACAATAAAGGTTTCCGGTTGGCTTGTCCGACCTGACTGACGAGGACTCCCCCCTGATCAGCCTGCCCATTTCGTTTTCCGCTCTGGCCCTGATTGCAGTTACGCGAGGTCTTGGGCAATACATTCGACAGCATTTCTTCGACAAAACTTTCCAGGGTTTGTATCACGCCAACTCTTTCGACATGGCGTTGTTGATTCCCTATTTCATTGTGCTGACATTATTGGCGTCGTATGGCGTGCATCGCTACGTGCTGGTCTATCTTTACTACAAGAACAAGAAAAACCGCACGGTAGATCCGCCGGGACATTTTTCTGAGCTGCCGCGGGTGACGGTCCAGCTTCCCATTTTCAATGAGCAGTTCGTGGTGGAACGGCTCCTCGAAGCAATATGCCGGTTGAATTATCCCTTGGACAAACTGGACACCCAGGTGCTGGATGACTCGACCGACGAGACGGTCGCCGTGGCCCGCGGTCTGGTCGAGCACTATGCGGGTCGTGGGTATCCGATCACCTATCACCATCGGGTTAACCGCGAGGGCTTCAAGGCAGGCGCTCTAGCGGAAGGGATGAAAGTTGCCCAAGGAGAGTTCATCACTATCTTTGACGCCGACTTCGTCCCACCGGAAGATTTTCTGCTTCGCACTATTCACCATTTCACCGATCCAAAGATTGGCATGGTGCAGACGCGATGGAGTCATATCAATCGCCATTATTCCTTCCTCACGGAAGTTGAAGCGATTCTGCTCGACGGCCATTTTGTGTTGGAGCATTCTGGGCGCGCGCGCAGCAATGTTTTTTTTAACTTCAATGGAACGGCTGGCGTCTGGCGACGCCGCGCTATCGAGGAAGCTGGAGGGTGGCAGCACGATACGCTCACCGAGGATACTGATCTCTCTTATCGAGCGCAGCTCAAAGGTTGGAAATTCATTTACCTGCAGGACGTGGAGTGTCCGGCTGAGCTTCCCATTGAGATGACAGCTTTCAAGACCCAGCAAGCGCGGTGGGCCAAGGGCCTTATCCAGACGGGAAAGAAGATTCTGCCCCAGGTGCTGAAGAGCAACCAGCCGTTCCGGGTGAAACTTGAGGCTTGGTATCATCTGACGGCAAATCTCAGCTATCCCTTGATGATTGTGCTGTCGGTACTGCTGCTGCCGGCTATGGTCATCCGCTTCTACCAGGGATGGTTCCAGATGCTCTATATCGATCTGCCATTATTTCTGGCGTCAACCTTCTCCATTTCGAGTTTCTACCTGGTCTCTCAAAGGGAACTTTTTCCGAAAACGTGGCCTCGGGCTTTACTCTATTTGCCCTTTCTTATGGCATTGGGAATCGGATTGAGTATCACCAACACCCGCGCGGTTCTAGAGGCGCTCTTGGGTAAGCAAACCGAGTTTGCCCGTACTCCAAAGTATCGTGTGGAATCGAAAATCGACCGCATGCGAGCCAAAAAATACCGGCGCCGCTTGGGCTGGGTGCCCTGGTTGGAGCTTCTGATTGGCGGCTACTTCGCTCTGACGGTCTACTATGCTGTGGTCAATGAGAACTACATTACCGTACCTTTCCTGATCTTGTTCGTCCTCGGCTACTGGTACACGGGACTCATGTCTTTGTTGCAAGGACGCTTCGCCGGTTTGTCTTTGAGCACGGAAACTCACACCAAGCCATTCCCGGTTGGGGTGTAGATTTTCGTCGCCTTTGCTTCCCATCGATTTCTTTCTTTTGTTTCGGCCTGGGTTTAGAATGCGTACCGCCTTGGCGTCCCGACGCAGGATGCTCGCGTCGGTCGCTCTCAGGAGGATCCAATGAACAAGTCCAAGCTCGTTGCCTTGTTCCTTTTCAGCATCCTGCTTCTCCCTCTATTAAGTTGCGGATCGCGCCACGATGCTGATGAAAAGTATTACCTCATCTCCGCCAACCTTCAGGTGCCGTATTGGAAGACGGCGGGAGCAGGTTTTATGCATGCCGCTTCCCAACTCAAGGTGCGGGCCGAGTTCGCGGGTCCGGACAGCTATGATGCCAAAGCCCAGCAGCAATCTTTTCAGCAAGCCGTACAGCAAAAGGCGACCGGCATCCTGATTTCGGTGGCTGATCCCAAGTTGATGAAGGATGACATTGACCGCGCTATCGGCGCTGGAATCCCGGTCATTACGATGGATTCCGATGCGCCCTTGAGTAAGCGGCTGTTCTTCATCGGAACCAACAACTACCAGGCAGGATTGATGGGAGGACAGCGCCTTGTCCAGGAACTGAAGAACAAGGGCAACGTAGTGGTATTTACAATGCCTAGCCAGGCCAATATGGAAGAGCGTTTGCGCGGATATCGCGACGGCCTGGAAAAGAATACACAAATCAAAATCGTGCGGGTGGTCGATATCCAGGGCGATCCGCGAATTGCGTTCGATACGGCAACCACGATTATTGGAAAGGAAAAAGACAAAGTGGACGCATTCGTCTGTCTGGAGGCGCAGGCCGGCAAAGAAATAGCCACTGTGCTCAGCAATAACAGTGTGAAGAACAAAATCATTATGGCCTTCGACACTGATCCCGATACGCTGGATTGGATTCAGAAAGGCGTAATTGCCGCTACGATCTCGCAGAAGCCTTACACAATGTCCTTCGTTGGCCTGAAAATGTTGGATGACCTCTACCACCACAAACTGAAGACTCTGGATGTGGATTGGTCGAAAGACAGCTTTGCCCCCATTCCGGCTTTTGTGGATACCGGATCTTCGCTGGTGGACAAAAGCAATGTGGATGCATTCCTTCAAGCGAGTAAGTCGGTCACTGGCAATCAGAAATGAAACAATCTAGCGCTGGTGTGGCTGAGAGCTGGAGATCAACTCCTAGTCATGTTGTTCATGGTGATTGAGCGTTTCAAGCAACAAGACGCGAGACCAATAGGACAGCGTTTCAGCCGGAACGGCCGAATGTTGCCGGAGGACGTTTCTTACCACGCGAGCTGGGTTGATTCGGAAGGCGCTCGCTGTTTCCAACTGATGGAAGCTCCACATCCGGAACTACTGAAAGTCTGGGTGGCCCGCTGGAGCGACTTGATCGACTTTGAAATCGTTCCCGTCATAACTTCCGGCGAATTTTGGTCAAAGCAGCAGCTCGAATAGATTAAGCCGGCCTGCCCGATCCGGCACACCTCGCCTCCTTTTGATATCCTAGGCTTCGTGCGGATGATGTGGTGGTTTCTGATTCTGGCCTCCAGCAGCGGTGCGGTGCTGTTGGCGGGCATAGTTCTTTATCTGCGTGTGCGCCGCCATATGAAGAAGGAGGCATCGCTCGAGGTGGAGCGCGAACGCGAAGCCGGTGGGCTGTAGATCTCTGCCTCTTT
>Ga0066688_10000803_pt1 | contig 11421 bp, 8 predicted proteins | sample GraSoiAngelo_137_FD_62304 | JGI IMG/M metagenome (GOLD analysis project Ga0066688, IMG submission 62304) | Grasslands soil microbial communities from the Angelo Coastal Reserve, California, USA - 14_0929_09_30cm | ecosystem: Environmental > Terrestrial > Soil > Grasslands | place: USA... | reverse complement strand
CGTTCGACGTCCGTATTCTCCGCGTCGAGGACTATCCGAAACTGATGAAGACCGGCCAGTCGATCCTTCGTGGCGGGCACGTCCGCCAGTGGGATCCGAACGACCTCCAGAGTTTCAGTCCGATCCGCTTCGCGCCTCCACAAGAACTGGGTTTCCAAGGTTTGGCGGTGGTCACGGACCCAGATATCTTCGCGATCGGCGACATCGGCGAGTTGTTCCAACGCGACCTCATGGGGAAGGGTATCTGGGCGGTGCCGCGTCCGGGGCACAATCGGAGCGCGGATTACGTCGCGACCTCGGTGATGCTGCTCGATTGCGCCAGGCTCCGGCACTGGGACTTTGCGCGGGACCTCGACGAGCTGTTCGCCCATCGCTTCGATTACGTCGACTGGATCGAACTGAAGCGCGAGGATCGCTCAACCATCGGCTTTCTGGAGCCAGAGTGGAACGATTTCGACCGGCTGACTCCGCGGACCAAGTTGTTGCACACTACCAGACGGCGCACGCAGCCGTGGAAGACTGGCCTGCCGATCGATTACACCCTGCGCGAAACCGGGCCGTTCGACGTCATTCGCCGGATCACCCGGCGTCGCTATCTGCCGCACCCCGATCGCAACCAAGAGGCGCTGGTTTACTCACTGTTAGCCGAAATGGTCGACCATGGGCTGGTCACCGAGACCGAGCTCGTCGCCGAGATGGCCGCCAATCACATCCGCTACGATTCGCTCGAGCTGGTCGACCGCTATCGGTGCTGGCACTTATTCGATCAGGCCGCCTAGGCGCTCGCGGACTGCCGCGACGGCAGTCTCGACCGGATCCTCGAACGCCCCGGCCTTCGGTTCGTCGACCGTGCCGACCAAGCCTCTCGCCTCGACGGCGGCCCAGAAACGACGCGGATCGCGCACTTTCGTCGCTTCGGGCGAGCGGCCGCCGATTCGGCGCCGGCCGCGCGCGTCGGGCTCGACGTGGATCAGACCGACCGGTTTTCCGGTCATGACCGCTTCCGAAATCATCGATACGCTGTCCGCCGTGACGTGATGTTCGTCGGCATCGGCGAGGAGGACGGGGTAGCGGATCTCGTTGTTCGCGACGATCATCGCGCTGAAGCTCTCGCCGACGGCGTCTCGGACCAGGGCCCAGGCGTCGGCCGGCGTGCGCGGGCTGCCGACGATGATCAGGGTGCCGCCCTTTGCCGTGACCCGCCTGACTAGCTTGGTCGCGGCGAGGCGCAAGGCGGCGTTGTCGAGCCGCCACATGGCCGACGGCCCGCCGAGCGACAGCAGCAGATGCGGGCGCGGCCGCTGTTCCAGCGCTTTGCGCTCGGCCTCGGTCGGCTCGGGCGCCTTGCGGAAGCGGTTCATCGCCAGGGGAAGAGTCACGACGTTCTCGCCGGGCGGCACTGGATACTGGCGCGTGGTGATGACCAGGTCGAACCAGTCGTTCGGCGCCCGCGGGTGGCCGAGCCGAACGAGCTTGGTCCGCCCTTCATTCTGGTCGCGGATCCAGCGCGCGACCGGGACCGTGCGACGGCCAATGCCGATCACCAGGTCCGGCCAGGGCGGCTCGAGCCATCGGCGCGCCCGATCCGTGAGATGCCCGATGTCGTTCGGGCGAAGCTTCATCCTGAGCCGCGCCAGCCGCTTGTACGTCATGGTCCGGGTCTCGAACGGCATGCCAAGCGCTTCGGCGAGCGCCAGCAACTGGTTGTTGTCGCCCCTCCTATGACCGAGCAGCACCCAGATTGTCGGAAGATCGGTCACGTCGCTCGAACCCGGCGGTGCTCTCCCCTTAACTGAAGCATCATGGCGGCCACGTTTGCCGCATTGCCCAGGACCAGCGCGATCGCAGCACCGACGACGCCGTAGCCCCACGACAATGGCGCGATTGCCCCGAAGAAGACGGCACTTCCGATGAGCTTGGCCTTGAGCGGCGCATCCGAACGGCCAAGCGCGTACAGCATTGGGCCGAGCGGGAAGCTGAAGATGCCGAGCAGGGGCACCAGCATCAGGATGACCAGCGGGCGATAAGCCCCGAGAAACGCCTTGCCGAAGACCAGGCCCATCAGCGGCTTTCCTCCGAGCAGCAGCAGGCCGATCGCCACGACCGCCACTCCGCTGGCGAGCGCCATCACGCGCAGCATCAGCTTCCACGGCTTCTTGCTCGACAGGTCCATCCGCACGACTTCCGGGTAGAACGCTCTCCCGAGCAAGTCGGCGGGCTTCTGAGCGGCATCGGCCAGCAACGAGGCGACGCGGAACAAGGCGGCCCCGGCGGGCCCAAGCAGGCCGCCGACAACGAGCCGCCCGGTCGGGCCCCAGATCGCCTGAACGCTCGCCGCCAGATTCACATCGATGGCAAAACGCCAGGCGCCGGGCAGCTCCGTTGGGCTGAGGGTGGGACGTATGCCTTCGAGATGTCCGGTCCGGCGCAATTCACGCCACGCCAGGAACCAGGTGAACAGGTCACCCGCGACGTCGGTCACGTACCAGATCACGACGTACGCCGTGAACGACGCATCCGCGACGTAGGCGATTGCCGCAAGGACGGTCCGGGTGATCGGAGTCACCGTGTCGGACCAGCCGATAAGGTCGAAACGGTCGAGCACGCGCAAGACGCCGCTCGGTGTCGCCGCGCCCATCACCGGCAGCAATGTGCAATAGAACATCCCGAGCCACAGATACTGCGGCTGGATGCCGACCCACTCACTGATGAAGGGCAGGATCGCGAGTGCCGCCAGCATCCCGGCAAGACCGCTCGCGAGGTCGAGCGTAACGGCAAACCCGGTCGCGACCTTGAAATGCGCCGGGTCGCCATGCGCGACGCCGTGGCCGCCGTAGCGGACGATCACCTGCCACGACTGGAACTTGGCCAGCCCGCTCACGGCCTTGGCGTAGCTGGTGATAAGGATCAGCGTGCCGAGCAGGAGCAGGCCGACCGCGCGTCCCGTCAGCGCGACGGTGGCGACCCCGCACACCCCCGCAACGGCGCGCGACATGCCGAGATAGCTTGTGTTCTTCAGCAGCGAACGGAGCTGCTGGTCCTTGAACCAATGCTTCATTGGCCGCGTGGTCTAAGCGAGGCGGCCCCGGCTGTCGCGTGCCAAATTGGCAATCAGGCCGGCTCGGGCACCCGTTGCTGGATCACCTTCTCGGCCAGCGGGCCATTGAGCTCGGCGAGATGGTCGAACTCAGCCTCGTAGGTCGCCAAGCCCTGGCTCTGGGAGCGAAGCTCGGCCTCGAGGCCGGACAGCTCCGCCTCGGGGATCAGGGCCTCGATCCGGTCCCAGCCGGTCCAGCCATCGCGCGGCCCGAGGCCGAGCATCTGGCCGCGGCGGCTGGCGATCGCCGAGCTGATCCGGCTGGTCGCGTTGGTCGGGCAGACCACTGAAAGCTTGTGCATCGGTTCGAGCAGGTGGGGCTGAGCGGCGCCGAGGGCCTCGTGCATGGCGAGCCGCCCGGCGAGGCGGAAGGCGAGTTCCGAGCTGTCGACGCTGTGATAGCTGCCGTCGATCAGGGTGACCGCGATGTCGACCACCGAGAAGCCGAGGGGGCCCTTGTGCATCGCTTCGCGGACGCCGTCCTCGACCGCCGGGATCCACTGCCGCGGAATGGCGCCGCCAGTGATCTTCTCGGTGAACTGGAACCCGGAACCGCGGGGCAGTGGCTTCACTTCGATGATCACGTCGCCGAACTGGCCGTGGCCGCCCGACTGTTTCTTGTGGCGGCCCTTCTGGGTGACCGGTTTGCGGATGGATTCGCGATAGCCGATCGCCGGTGGGTGCGACTTCACCTCAACGCCGTAGCGGCGCTTCAGACGGTTCACGACGGTGTTGAGATGCTCGTCGTTGACGCCGCGCAGCCGAAGCTCGTGATTGGCCTCGTCATGCTCGACGATGAGCGCCGAATCTTCTTCGGTGAGGCGTTGCAGCGCGCTCGACAGCTTGACGTCATCCTTGCGATCGGCCGGTTCGATGGCGATCGCGCAATTGCGTGCGGGCAGCTCCATGTCGATCGGCGGCGGGAGAGTCCCCGTGCCCAGCCACTCGCCGGCTTTGACGCTGTCGATCTTCGCCACGCCGACGACGTCGCCCGCTCGGGCTTCGCCGGTCTTCTGGGTCTTTTCGCCCTGGATCTTGAACATCGATCCGACGCGCGCGTGCTCGCCGTCGCCGTCTTTGACGTCCGAGCCTTCGGCAATTCCCCCGCCGAGGACGCGGGCGAGCGCCAGCCGCCCGGTTGGTCCATGAATGACCTTGAACACGTACATCGCTGGATCGGCCACGCTCAGGCGGTTGGCCGCAGCCAGTGGCGAGGGGCCCTCGTGGCGAAGCGCTTTCAGCAGCCGACGGACGCCCCATGAGCTGGTCGCGCAGCCGAACAGCACCGACACGCCGAGGCTTTCGCCGGTCTCGCGCGCGAGATCCTGCAGCACCTTCTCCTGGCTCGGCGTCTCATCCATCAGCAATTGTTCGAGCAATTCGTCGTCGTGATCGGCGAGCTGCTCGAGCATGTGGGTGCGCGCCTCAATCTCGCGGTCCTGAAGCTCGGTGGGGATTTCGATCCGCTCGGATTGCTGTCCGGCGCGATATTTGAACGCCCGTTCGAGCGCGAGGTCGACGAAGCCGCCGATCTTTTCGCCGTCCCAGATCGGAATCTGCCGCGCGATTAGCGGGGAGACGCTCATCGGCTGGAGGGCGGACAGTAGGTCGCGCACTCGGCCGTGGGCCTGGTCGATGCGGTTGACGAAGATCAGGTGCGGAATTCCGAGCTCGTCGAGCGCGCGCAATGCCGGGGCGGCGAGGGGGGCGCGGGCGGGATCGGGATCGACCACGACGATCGCGACGTCGGCGACGGCCAGCGCTCGCGCGCCGTCGGCGGCGAAGCCGATCGAGCCGGGGCAGTCGATCACCGCGAACTGGTCGCCGAGATATTGGAAATTGTAGAGGTTCAGCTCGGTCGAGCCGCCGCGCTGGCGGCTTTCAGGGCTCGAATCGCCGATGCTGGAGCCGTTGGCCGTCGACCCCAGGCGGTCGGTCGTCCCGGCTGCAAACAGCATCGCTTCCGCCAGGCTGGTCTTTCCCGCGCCGGCGGGCCCCACCAGCGCGATCACTCGAGTGCCTTTGGTTGATTCTCCGGCCATGCGACTCTCCCTTCGTGCCGTTGCGGGCGCGCGAGTCGCATGAAGGCGCTCGGCCGCGCTCTTCGGAAACGACCACCGTCGAACGGATTGCGGCTGTTGGCAAGAGGGGATTGATCCGCGGCGTGCCGGTTTGTCGTGGAACGGCTTCGTGCCAACCTCGGTTGTCGCGGACATGGTCGACAGCAAAGGACATCAGGCGAGCTCGCCCGCGCAAATGCCGCCCAGGGCGTGGAAGGACATCGCCGCGCGCACCTACAAGCGGACGTGGGACGACAATGTCGGGCTGGTCGCCGCCGGAGTCGCTTTCTACGGCTTCTTCGCTTTGCTCTCGCTGCTCGGGCTGATCGTCCTCACCTACGGCTTCTTCGCCGACCCGCGCACGGTGATCGAGCATGTCCGCTCGCTAACGACCGTCCTTCCGGGCGACGTCGCGCTCCTGATCGGCCAGCAATTGATGACCGCGGTCGAAAGCTCGGAAGGGACCAAGGGCTTCGGCATCCTGCTCGCGGCGGCGGTGGCGATTTACGGTGGCACGAACGGCGCCACGGCAATCATCACCGCGCTCAACATCGCTTACGAAGAGAAAGAGAAGCGCGGGCTCGTCCGTTTCTATCTGGTTGCGGTGGTGATGACGCTCGGCGCCGTGGTGTTGGCCATGACCGCGATTGCCGCGACCGCCGCCGTGGCGTTCCTCCAGAAGCTCTTGCCGGAAGCGACGCCGCTGGCGGTCACCGCGGGCAAGGTCGCCGGTTACGTCCTGCTGACCGCGGCAGCAGCGGCGATCGCGGCCACGCTCTATCGCTACGGCCCGTCGCGCGAGGACGCGCAGTGGAAGTGGATCACGCCCGGCTCCCTCTTCGCCGCCGTGGTCTCGATCCTGCTGACGATCGCCTTCGGCTTCTATCTCGGCCATTTCACCAATTACCAGGCGAGCTATGGCTCGCTCGGTGCGGTGGTGGCGCTGCTCACCTGGATGTACCTGTCCGCCTACGCCTTCGTCTTCGGGGCCGAGCTCAACAGCGAGATCGAGCACCAGACAGCGGAGGACAGCACCACCGGGCAGCCCGTCGCGATGGGCCACCGAGGTGCCTGGGCCGCCGACAACGTCGCCACCGACGATCAGGTGCAGGACCGCCCCGAAGAGGTGCGGGAAGGGGAGAAGCTGACCTCCGCGGCGCCGCAAATCGCCGAAGAGGAAAAAGCCTAGTTCGCGGGGAGCAGCTTCTTCTCTCCGGCGAGCCGCAGCAGGCCCGCCTGCAGCTTTTCGAACGCCCGCACTTCGATCTGGCGGATGCGCTCGCGGCTGACGTTGTAGACCTGGCTCAATTCCTCGAGCGTCTTGGGCTCATCGGTCAGCCGCCGCTCCATCAGGATGTGTTTTTCGCGGTCGTTCAGCGATTCGAGCGCGGACATCAGCAGATCGTGGCGGACGCGGCTTTCCTCGTCCTCGGCCATCAGCTCGTCCTGGAGCGGACCGGTGTCGACGAGGAAGTCCTGCCACTGGCTCTCGCCGCCTTCGTCACCCTTGAGCGAGACGTTGAGGCTGGTGTCGCCGCCCATCGCCATGCGGCGGTTCATCGACACGACCTCATCTTCGGTCACGCCGAGGTCGGTCGCGATCTTGGTGACGTCGGCGGGCTTGAGGTCGCCGTCCTCGAACGCCTCGATCTGGTTCTTCATGCGCCTGAGATTGAAGAACAATTTCTTCTGGGCCGCGGTGGTGCCCATTTTGACCAGGCTCCACGAGCGCAGGATGAATTCCTGGATCGAGGCGCGGATCCACCACATCGCGTAAGTCGCGACGCGGAAGCCGCGATCGGGCTCGAACTTCTTCACGCCCTGCATCAGGCCGATATTGCCTTCGGAGATCAACTCGCTGACTGGCAGGCCGTAGCCGCGGTAGCCCATGGCGATCTTGGCGACCAAGCGCAGGTGCGAATTGACCAGCTTCGCCGCCGCCTCGGTGTCGCCGTGCTCACGCCAGCGCTTGGCGAGCATATATTCTTCCTCCGGCGAGAGGATGGGGAATTTCTTGATTTCCGCGAGATAGCGGTTGAGCCCGGCCTCCCCACCGGACGCGGGAAGCGAGACGATCCCTTTTCGAGTAGCCATTCTAGTCGTCTTTCTCCCTTTGGGCGGGCAGCGCACATCGGGGCGCCGCCGTAGCCCGTTAAACCCTATACACCAAGTGCGTTGAACAGTTCCTGCATGTCAGGCGGCATGGCGCTCGCGAACGACAGCCTGTGCTTGGTCACCGGATGGGTGAAACCAAGCTCCGTCGCGTGGAGCGCCTGTCGATGAAAACCGAGATCGTCCAATACCTTGCGATGTGTCTTTCCCGAACGTCCGTAGACCTGGTCCCCGAGCAGGGGATGCCCAATCGAAGCCATGTGGACCCGCACCTGATGGGTCCGGCCGGTCTCCAGCCGGCATTCCAGCAAAGCGGCCTCGCGCAGCACCGTGAGCCGCCGCCAGTGGGTCACCGCGCGCTTGCCGCGGCCGCCTTCCACGACCGCGATTTTCTTGCGGTTCGCGGCCGAGCGGGCGAGGGCGGCGTCGACCGTCCCGTCTGAGGCTTTCGGCACGCCCGACACCATCGCCAGATAGCGCCGGTCGATGTTGTGTGCCGCGAACTGCTTGGCGAGACCCTCGTGAGCGACGTCGGTCTTGGCCACGACCAGCAGTCCGGACGTGTCCTTGTCGATGCGGTGGACGATGCCGGGGCGGGCGACCCCGCCGATGCCCGACAGGCTTCCCCCGCAATGGTGGAGGAGCGCGTTGACCAGCGTTCCGTCGCGGTTGCCGGCCGCCGGATGCACGACCAGCCCCACCGGCTTGTCGACGACTAGCAGATGCTCGTCCTCGAATATGATGCGCAGCGGGATGTCCTGGGGCTCGTTATGCGCCGGTTCGGGCTCCGGCACGGCAACCCGCAGTTGCTCGTCGCCGCGGACCTTGATCGCCGGGTCGCGGAGCGCCGGTCCGCCGGCGTCCACCGCGCCGCTTCTGATGAGGGCTTTCAGCCGTTCGCGCGACAGCGTCGGCACGGCATCGGCAAGCGCGCGGTCGAGCCGCCAGCCGGCATGGGCGGGCGCCAGGCGCACATCGATCGTCTGATGACCCCCCATTCACGACCGATATGGGTCGGAACGGCCGCGGTTCAATCCTTGCGCGAGGTTAAACTCTGACGCATCAATCGCGTAATGAACGCCGTCGACCTCGCCAGCCTGCTCTGCTCCCGCTTGTGCCACGACCTCATGTCGCCGGTCGGCGCGTTGAACAACGGCATTGAGCTGCTCGCCGACGAGCAGGACCCAGACATGCGCGAGAAGTGCCTCGAGCTGCTCGCCGACAGCGCCCGGGCCTCGGCCAACAAGCTCAAATTCTTCCGGCTGGCCTTCGGCGCCGGCGGCGGGTTCGGCGAGGAAGTCGACACCGGCGAGGCGCAAGCCGCGCTCGAAGGAATCTTCGGCGCCGAGCGGCGGATCGAAGTCGGCTGGATCGTCAGCGGTGGCAAGCTCCCCAAGGGCGCCGTCAAGCTGCTCCTAAACGTTGCGCTGCTGGCGGGGGACGCGCTCGTCCGCGGCGGGAGGCTCGATGTCGGTGCCGAGAGTGACGACGATGCGCTCGAGCTGGTGATCCGCGCCGAGGGCCCGCGCATTCTGCTCGACCCGGCGCTCAGGGAAACCCTGGCCAAGGGCAGCGTGAGCGGCACGGTCGAACCGCGCGCCGCTGGAGCCTGGCTGGCGCACGCGCTGGCGGCCGAGGCCGGTGGCACCATCCGCCTGTCCGACGCCTCTGACGAGGTGCTGCTGATCGGCGTGTCCCTGCCCAAGGGTCGGTCAGCGCACGGATAACGGCGCGTTAACTCCTCCCCGGCATAAGGGCCTTCAAGCCGGGGGATAGCACGCGCCGATGGACGATTTGATCGCGGATTTCGTAGCCGAATGCCGGGATATGCTCGAAGCCCTGGGCGGGGAGATCGTTGCCTGGGAAGCGCAGCCCGACGATCGCGCGCGTCTCGATTCGATCTTCCGCTTCGTCCACACCGTCAAAGGTAATTGCGGCTTTTTCGAATTTCCGCGGCTCGAGGCGCTTAGCCACGCCGCCGAGGACGCGCTCGCCGACGTTCGCGCCGGCCGCCGCCAGGCCGACGGCCAGCTGGTCAGCGCCGTCCTCGCAGTCATTGACCGTATCGGCGAAATGATCGCCGCCATCGACGCCGGCGAAGAGATGCCCGGCGGCGACGACAGCGGCTTGATCGACGCGCTCGCGCCCGGCGCAGAGCACCACGCCGCCACACCCGCAACCACTGCCGCCGAAGCGCAGGGCAAGGCCGCCGCTGCGCCGCGCACGATCCGGCTATCGGTCGAATTGCTCGACCGGGTGATGAGCACCGTCTCCGACATGGTGCTGGCCCGCAACGAGCTTGCCCGGCGGCTGCGCGAATCCGAAACCGACGTCCCGGTCGACGGCGCCTTCGAGCGGCTCTCCGCGATCATCGCCGAAATGCGCGATGCGATCACTCGCACCCGCATGCAGCGGATCGAGAACCTGTTTATCGCCTTGCCCCGAATGGTCCGCGATCTCTCGGCCGAGCTCGGTAAGCAGATCCTGGTCGATATCGAGGGCGGTGACGTCGAGCTCGATCGCGAAATGATCGAGATGATCCGCGATCCGTTGACCCACATCATCCGCAATGCCGTCGATCATGGCATCGAGACCCCGGCCGAGCGGTTGAAGGCAGGCAAGCGTGAGATCGGCATCCTGTGTGTCTCCGCCCGCCAGTCAGGCAACCAGATCCTGATCGACATCCAGGACGACGGACGCGGCATCGACGGCAAGAAGTTGGTCGAGAAAGCGATTGCGAGCGGCGTCATCGAAAAGTCGGACGCGGCACAGCTTACCCCGCGAGAGCAGCTGGCGTTGATCTTCGAGGCCGGCCTGTCGACGGCGAAGCAAGTCACCGCCATCTCCGGCCGCGGCGTCGGGATGGACGTTGTCCGTTCGAACGTCGAGCGGATCGGCGGCATCGTCGAGGTAGATTCCACGCCCGGGCAGGGCACGCGCATGACGCTGCGGGTGCCGCTCACTTTGACCATCATTCCCGCGCTGACGGTATCGATCGGCAACCAGCATTTCGCGATTCCGCGTTCGGCGATCGACGAGATCGTCCGCGCCAACGGCGAGTCGGTCACGCTCGAGCATCTCGGCGGGGCCGGGATGGCGACCATCCGCGGCCGCCGCGTGCCGGAAATTTCGCTCGCCGGCATTCTCGGTCTCGACAGCGAGATCGACGAGAAGGACCGCACCCTGATCGTGTTGCGCCCGGCCGGCGGCGACGTTTACGCTTTGGCTGTCGACCGCATCCACGACCATGAGGAATTGGTGGTCAAGCCGGCTGCTCCCGCGGTCATGGCGACCGGCCTGTATGCCGGCACCACGCTTGCCGACGATGGTAGCCCGATCCTGCTGTTCGACCCGGCTGGCCTTGCCGAAGTCGGGGGCGTGAAGCTCGAGGCGCAGGAGCGCGCCGCGCGCATCGCCGAAGGCCCGGCAACCAACGCCGGACCCAAGACCATCCCCGTGCTGCTGTTCCGCGGGCTCGACGGCGCTCGTCGCGCCCTTCGCCTCGCCATCGTCGACCGGATCGAAGAGGTCCCGGCCGACGCCGTGAAGCTCGCCGCCGGTCAGCTGCGGGTGCAGGTCGGCGACGCGATCTTGCCGCTTGCCGGCGCCGAGGGCGCCGAGCTTGGCGGCGACAAGATCCGCGTGTTCCGCCTCAACGATGGCGCGCACGAGATCGGTTACGCTTTCCGCGAGGTCATCGACTTCGCCACCATCGAACATGACGTCATCCACGCCGACCGTCCGGGCGAGATCAGCGGAGTGACCCTCATCAACAACGAACCGGCGGAGCTGGTCGACGCCCATTGGCTGTTCGCGAATCACGTCGGCGCTTCCGCGAACGGGCGCGAGCCCTTGATCTGCCGCCTGCCTGGCGACGACCCCTGGATGCAGAACATGCTTCGGCCGATCGTCGAAGCGGCGGGCTACCGCGTCGTCGGCGATCGCGACGAAGTGGAGGCGGACCTGGTCATCGCCTCGCTCGGCGAAAACCCGGCGAGCGATGCAGAACGGACGATCTGGCTGCGCACCGAGCCCGAGCCGGCCGGCAAGAAGGACGACAGTATCTATCGCTATGACCGCGCGGGGCTCCTGATGGCGCTGAAGACGGCGGGGAGGGGCAAGTGAACGAGCTTTTGCTGGTCGTGACCATCG
>Ga0066688_10000795_pt1 | contig 11465 bp, 10 predicted proteins | sample GraSoiAngelo_137_FD_62304 | JGI IMG/M metagenome (GOLD analysis project Ga0066688, IMG submission 62304) | Grasslands soil microbial communities from the Angelo Coastal Reserve, California, USA - 14_0929_09_30cm | ecosystem: Environmental > Terrestrial > Soil > Grasslands | place: USA... | reverse complement strand
GCCGCTAAGGGTTCCCTGGCAGCGGGCTGTCTTAATAGGCAGCGAGGCTTCAATGCGGTTTCCCTGTACAGTCCCGTGAGCTTCTCCTCTTCCTGCACCATCAAGAAACCAGGTGAACAAGAGTTGTGTTCCTTGCTGCACTAAAACTGCTCTGACTTTCCCTGAAAATAGAGGGCTTTCGTAGAGTCCATACCATGTGCCAGAGAAAGGTCCAGCAGAGGCGGAGGCAGGGCCGGCCGAAGAATTAAAAGCGTAGAGCTTACCGTCCATGGAGCCCACATAAAGAGTGCCGTCTGCCCCAAGTGCCGGAGAGGAGATCAGCGTGCCTTTCGTGGAAAATTTCCACAGCGTGGTACCTTGCTCTCCAGCTTGAGGCGGCCGCACCGCATGGAACGTCCCGCGTTCGTCACCGATGTAGACCGTACCATCATTTGTAAGGAGTGGAGAGGACTGAATGCCTGGCCCAAGCCTGTAACTCCACAATGCCGCAGGGTTAGTACCAAAAAGGCCCGCGCGCTCGCGCACGGCGTAAAGATCACCATCTTTGCCACCGAAGTAGATTGTCCGGTCCGGGCCAATGGCTACGGAAGAAAAGATCGCATAAGTCCGATAGCCCGCGCGGGCCACGCCGTCGAAGCTCCACTTGAGCTTGCCTGATTTCGTGTCGAGGGCGTAAAGAACCCCGTCGTTTGCAGCGATATAGAGTGTCCCCTCATTGTCGATCGCTGGAGCATTTTCAAATCCTCCTTTATCGTCTCGACCCCCCGAGGCAAAGGTCCAAAGGACTTTTACCGGCTGTCCCGCTTCTCCGGGTGGCTGGAGAGCATAGACCTTTCCATCCATTGAGGCGACAAAGACAGTCCCGTCGAAATCTACAGTCGGAGAGCTGATCAGAGTCCCCTGCGTCTGAAATCGCCATTTAATCTTTGCGCCACTCGTGCCCCGGGCTGGTGTGATCCCGTAATAGGCCCAGTCATCCGCCCCGATGACCAGGGTTCCATCGGGAGTAAACGCCGGCGACGTTTGAATGGTGGTACCAAGGTTGATCGACCAGACTACGTCTCCCATGATTCCCTTGCGCGGTGCCGTGAGCGCGTAGACCTTTCCGTCCTTGGCCCCCAAGTAAACGATTCCCTGCTGATCCACAAAGGCGGTGGAATAAATTGCGAAAGTGTCGAAGTCAGTTGGGAAAGCCCAACGAATGGTTCCACTTTCTGGATCCAAAGCATAAAAAATTCCGTTGTTCGCGCCAAAATATATGGTTCCGTCCGGCCCGATTACCGGGTCGGTCTCAATACCTCCTTCCTTTTCTGAAAGCCCGGTTGAGAAGACCCATCGAAGCTTGTCCGTAGTAGGACCCTTAAACGGTGCTATGCCTGTTCGTTTGAGATTGCCCCGGTAGGTGGGCCACGGACTCTCGGCTAAGCGCTGGCTAAAGAGTGGAGGCAAAGGGAACATTATAAGGAGTAGAAGCAGTACCCCTAGGATTGTTGCGCTAAAGACGATTGGCTTATGTAACATTCATTTCCTTTCTTGGCCGGACTTTACTGCTTGGGTCACTCCGAATTTCCAGGTGATTCGCTCCAGGGACTCGCCGATCCCGCGCAACGAAATGTAGAAAAATCCACAGGCATAAATAAAGAGAAACGGGCTGATCCAGATTCCTAGCGTTGTGGAGGCCACAGTGAGGGCGAGCAGAGCGTAAACCCCAAGGGCCAGTTCCAAAGGCGGAAGAAGGTCGAGCTTGAGCCAGTAGGAGCGGAGTTTGTTTTGCAGATCTCCCGGTCGACGAACGTCAAACTTCGGCGTGCGAATAAAATTCCCTCCAGAAAAAAGCAAGCCTTCCACTACCGCGCGGGAATTGCTAAGCGCAATCCCGGTCCCTACCAGAGTGACCAGGGGGATCCATCGGATCCTGGAGCGCCAATCAGGATAGAGAACACGTTGGGATGCCACATAAAGACTGGACGGTCCGAAAGTTGAAAAGGCAAAAAGAAAAAATGCGACGACAACGACCCAGGACCGGTGCTGCCAGTTAAGCGCATTCATCAATGGCAATGACAGGATTATGGTTGCAAGCATCAACGGATGAATCAGGTAATGCGTGAGGTGAAGTATCGCTTGGTATTTGGCAAACCAAGAACAGTTCGCCCTAAGAAGGGGAGGGATGATTTTGCGGGCTGTTTGAATGGAACCTTTGGCCCACCGAAATTGCTGCGATTTAAATGCAGCGACCTGTACGGGGAGTTCGGCTGGACAGGCGACCTCCAAAACATACTTCAGTTGCCAACCGGCCAACTGAGCCCGGTAACTCAAGTCCATATCCTCTGTCAAAGTGTCCGCCTGCCATCCCCCTGCATCTATGATCGCCTGCCTCCGCCAGATTCCTGCAGTGCCGTTAAAGTTAAGGAAGAGCCCGCTCCAACTCCTGGCCCCCTGCTCGATGGAAAAGTGAGCGTCGATCCCGATGGATTGAGTTCTGGTCAGTAGAGAGTAATCAAGATTCGTGTGCCCCCAACGTGCCTGCACCATTCCAACTTTAGGATTTCGGAAATAGGGAATTGTTTTGCGTAGGAAATCCGCCGGAGGAACAAAGTCCGCGTCAAAGATAGCTAAAAATTCTCCCCGAGCAGTCTCCATTCCTTCCTTGAGGGCTCCCGCTTTAAAGCCATGTCGATTCTTTCTCCGGACGTGAATTATAGACAGCCCTTGCTGTCGATACTGCGCAGCAAGGGCGTGCGCAATTTCCGCGGTATCGTCAGTGGAGTCGTCGAGGAGTTGGATTTCCAGCCGGTCACGAGGGTAATCAAGAGCGCAAACAGCCTCCAGGAGCCGGCGAATCACATAGCGCTCATTGTAGATCGGCAGCTGAACAGTTACCTGAGGAAGGTCTTTGTGCCAAGGAGAAGCTTCGAATTCTTTGAGAACACGGCGGTGCTCGACCAGTCCTTTTCTGCGGTAGCGGCGGAACCGCAGGAGCAGGACATAGCAGTTGGTCCCATAGAGAAAAAGGCCGCTTAAACAGAGGAGGTAAAGGCTGCTTAGAGCGTAGTGGAAGAAGGTGTCTGGGTTCCCAAATACCACTGGGATCTCCTCTCGTTCAGGGGTTGAGTTCTTGCATATTCCAAGGCCAGCACTACGTATAGAGGGATGAACTGCGCCAGACTGACCCAGGCGGGCATGGCCCCATCGGGGGCAAGGTATTTGAGATAGGACAACGGAAGAACCAAAGAGAGATAAAGCCACGCTCGTGAAGGAACTACGCACAAAAAAGGGACGAGCACGGAAAGATACCAGGGATGCAGAGCCGGATAAATCAGCAGAATGTAGCCGCTCAGAACGATGTAGCATTTCGTTACGAGATCATCCGTGTGTTCTTTGGTTCGCCGAATGAACAGAATCAGGAAAGCAAGAAAGCAAAAGAAAAGTACAAAGCGGATCGAGGTAGAGGGAAGCGTGAAAAGCTTAGCGGCTCCCAGCAATGCAATCTGCGGGAGCCCTGGATTGAAGATTTCGTAGGGGTCGGAGAAGTAGGAAGGTAAAAAGCCGAGCACCTTCTTTCCAGCTTCCGCATACGGGAGATAGGTCGACGCGAAGGCGACAAGAAAGGGGAGCAGTATCTTAAGTCGTTTGCCTGGAGGAACGACAACTAGAAGTAGCGCTGGCAGGAGCTTGATACTGGCGGCTAGCCCTAACAGCGCCCCGGCTGTTCTAAGCCGGCCTCGGAGAAAGAGGTAGACAAATCCCATCAGTGGCGGAAGCATAAAACTTTCCAGGTGCCCGCTGTAGAACAGTTCGTAAATGATCAGAGGATTCCATGCGTAAATCACTATCCAGTTCTGGGGCAACCTGCGTTCCTTGAGGATAAGGAATAGAAGCAAAAAAGTGAAAGCCTCAGCGGCAAGGGCCGCGGCCTTTAAGGCTGCAGGGGAATGCAGCCCCGCCTGGTATAGAGTTCGGAAAAGAATCTGGGCACCCGCAGGATAGACCGTACGAGCTTCTTTTCGGTTTATATAAGGATAGATCTCCTGGTCGCGTAGCGGAGCAAGGTGCTTGTCCGCCGGTGGGTAGAGATAAGGATTTATCCCGGCGACCTGCACCCTCCCATCCCAGATATAGCGATAAATGTCGCTGGAAAGAGATGGCTCCACAGGGACGAGAAACAAGCGGAAGAGGAGGGCAAAGAGTAGGATTTCGGGGACCAGAGTTTTCCCATCTTCCATTTTTACTCGCGCGGCGAGCCCCAGAGCCAGAAGATAAAAAACAGTTAAAGGAAATAGTTGGATCAGGTAGGAAACGATGCTTTGAGGGGAAGTAGCTAGGATTCCAAACTGAACCAGAACTTCGCCGAGACGAAAATTCACTCCGTAAATACAGACCGACAACAGTCCCAATAGCCGGAGTTTATTTCTTGATGAAACTCGCATTATGCCACTAACCTGATTACTGTAGGGCCTACCCGGCGACAGTCGGTCTCAGTCTTTATACAAGGTACTGGAGGATATGCTGCAGCTTTCCGCCCGCGTTCGGGGAGCGTGCCAAAGTTTTTGAAATCAGACCATCCAATCCTACGCGCCTGCCCCCCCTGCCCATCATGAAAATTATGTGGCTCCCGATTAAAAGCGGCCAGAGCCAGAACCACTCTCCCGGGATTTTATAACTGCCCACCGCTATGTTGAGTTGCATGACGGTTCCGCCTAGGCCGCCAATCAACGGTACGAGTATTCCAAAAACTAAGGAGCAGCCTATGGCGATTTCAATTAGGAAGGTTGTGAGACCGAAGAAACCGAAGTTCGGAAGGAGAATATTTTTCAAAAACTCGGCGTAAAAACCAAACGTCGGATTATTGATCTCCTTCCATATATAACCATAAAGCCAGCCGTAGGGTTTGCCCTCAGGGCCGATGATCCACGGCGCCTTTTGCAGGGCCTGATCAAACCACATAAAGCCCAAGGCGACCCGATACAAGCCGACCCAGAGGGCTACGTCCCGAAAGCCACAACTCTCTCCATTTGTCTTCATGATTTGCCTTACTCCCATTTCCCTCGCGTTACAGACTCCAACAAGCGCCACAACCCCTGCAGCAGTCTGGCGGATCGGCGCTGAGAAGACGCCGGCGAAATTCTTGATACTTCTGTCCATTCCAGATGTCGGCGAGATTCTGGTTAAAGGCGTTACCCAAAGAGAGAGTGCTGAGCTTTTTTGTGGAGAAAGGAGCGATACAACATGGGAAGGAACTCCCCCGCGCGCTGATATACATGAGCGTCCATGGGCGCATGCAGGCCGACCACGGTTGCTCTTGGTTCTGGCTCACGAGGCTTGCCGCAGGGCTACTGGCGCCCGATGCTTCGAACGAGACTCCGAGTTCGCGGGCTAGCTCCTGCCCCGACCGGATAATCTCTTCTTCCTCCTCTCGCAGGGAGCTGAACAGGGATTGTTCGGGGCGGGCCATTTGGCCATCATGCTCGCCTTCCCAGTAGACCAGCCGCTGTAGGTAAACTCGGTCAATTCCCAAAGAGCTCGCTAGCCGGATAAAATCGGGAAGTTCCTTCAGAGTCTCGCGCAGCCCGGTAAGCCAGAGGGAAACTAATGGAGTGAGCGATCCCCTCTCAAGCTTGAGCGCCATGAGGCCCTTAATGTTTCTTATGATGACATGAAAGAGCGGTTTTCCACGCACGTGGGCAAACGTTTCAGGAGTGGCAGCGTCCAGGGAGAGCCGGATCTCGTCCAGACCCGAGTCGATAAGCGCTTCGCGCCACCGCCGGTTGATGAGCGTGCCATTGGAGTTGAACAGAACGTACATCCCACTCTCTTTCAGCCAGGCGATGATTTTCGGGAGTTCGCGATTAAGCAGCGGCTCTCCCACTCCGTGGAGGACCACACGCTTAACCGTGGAAAACTGCGAGACTAAACGTTTTACCTGCTCGAGGCTCAGAAACGCGGGCGCTTCAACTTTCGCGTAGGTAATAGGGCAAGTCTTACAAGCCAAGTTGCATTCATTGCTTACCTCGAGGTAAAGGCAAACTGGATCCGCGACGGCAACCGCAGTGCGGCTCGCAGGTTCGACCGCTTGATAGTATGCAAAGTCAGCTTTCCGGGTCACGGGTTCATCCCCTTCTAGATTTTTCTCCGTATTATTTGCCAGTAGCTTCATCTCTCTCAAGCCGGCTTGCAGCCATCACCGGCCGGCCTTTAGCCTTGGCCTACGAGCCGCCTTTCGTACCTGCTACCGTCCGCTTTCTGTCTAATGAGCCGCGCTCTCCCAGAGCGCGTTGTTTTACGCTCACGTTGAGCCTTTCAAACAGACCTGGCAGGCAGAGTGGACTTCACGTAGCTTGGCCACTCTCTGCCGGGATTCCGGACTCAACGCCTCATCCAGCGTGTCACCTAACTTTGTGCCGGGCTCCTTGACCAGAACGGGGCAGGGATAGAACGCCCCCTCGGAGTAGGCGACGCCTTTGTCACACATCAAGGTCGAGTCTGACTGATTATTGCCATCGCTGGCCCCGCGGGAGGGTTTCAACCCTCTCTCTTTAGCCGAGCCGAGGTCATAGAGCGATATGTATTTGACATCAGCGCCTTTCTCGACAGCTAACCTTTCAAGGTCGGCAAGCCCCTCTTGATTACTCTCCATCGGCGTTGCGGCCAACGTCACTGCAACTCCCTTTTCTCGGAGGGAGTCCACCGCGCCAAGAGCCCTCCTATAAAGTCCCACGCCATAGATGGAGTCGTTGATCTTTGGATCCGCCGATTCGAGAGAGATCTGCACTTTGGTCAGGTGGGGCATCTTCGACAAACGAGTCGCGGTCTCCTTTTGGATACGGGTGCCGTTGGTCATGAGCTGGAATGAGTAGCCCTTGTCGTCAACGGTATCTAAGAAATCGTACAGTTCCGGGTGAAGGGTCGGTTCTCCGCCGGTAAAAAGGAAGTGAGGCTTAGCGTCTACGGCCTCAACTTGAGCGAGCAGCCTGGAAAGTTCGTCTCTCGAAAGGCGGTAGGGGTTGCGCGTTTTTGGCGAGGCGGCGTAGAGACAATGGGTGCAAGCCAGGTTGCAGGTCTCGGGCGCCACCGGGAAAATCCAGAGCTCTCGCAGACTCTCAGCAGCGCCTTCCCGACCTATAATAATTTGCTTTTGGGTTTTCCTAAGCGGCGCGCGCAGATCAACCGCAGCCTTCTTGGCGCTCAAGGTGAGGACGTAGGCTTCAGGGTTTCGGGTCCGCTTATTCTCAGAGATCTCTAGTACCTCAACGCGGGTAAATCCAGCCTCCACGAACTTGGTCAGAAAAGACTTTTCTGACAAAGCGCCGGCAATTCACTTGAACCAGTCATCCTCATTAAGGCGCTCTTCGATGGTTGGCTGTCGCTGCAGGACAATCTCGGAGCAAAGAACTCGGCCTCCAGGTTTCAGCACCCGATGGATTTCTTCTAAGATTCTCTCCTTTTCCGGGGAAAGGTTGAATATGCCGTTACTAACAACCCAGTCCACCGAGCCGGATGCAACAGGAAGTTCTTCTGCCAAAGCTTGATTGAAGTAGACCTGCGAAATCCCTACCTGCTTCGAGCCTGGAGCCGCTCTCTGAAGCATCGCTAGGGAGAGGTCCAAGCCAATGACCTTTCCTGAGCAGCCCACTTTCCGTGCCAGAAGAGCGGTATCCAGTCCTCCTCCGGAGCCTAATTCTAAGACAGTCTCACCTGGTTGGAATTCTTGAAAACGGGCCAGATATGAAGAGACTCCGGTGAAAGACTCGATTAAAATTTTTGGCAGCCCTTCTGTCTCATTCTGCGGATAACCCAGATCAAGGGCGTATTGGTGGCCGACTCGGAAGCGATATTTTGTGACGGGATGAAGCGCAACTTCAGAATATTTTTCCCGAACAAGCTCTCTTATCTCGGCTGGGGATAGCTCCCCGATAGGTCGACGGGTCATCTCCATTAACCATCTACTTTCCACTTTATAACTCCTCTGCGCTCATTAAGTTCCCGACTCGCTTAATTGTTTTCAGTAGCGGCATGCTCTGATTGATTCCGCGCGTGGTAGTTCATCCGGTGGAACGAAGACCATGAGATATCCGTCTGCCGGTTTAAGATACTGGAATGCCGCTTCGCGATAGCCCAGAGCCCCAAGCTCACAGCGCAGGAGCTTGGGCGGCGTACCATGCGACTCAGTGGGTCGGTCCAGATCCACGATACCCACGCGCGCGCCGAGCGCGAGGGAGCGATGAAGTCTGTACATAAACTCGTACGGATTCTCGATTTCGTGATACACATGCGCCAGGAGAGCAACATCGATCGCGGCCGGAGGTAACGTTGGGTCGTTCGGGCTACTTAGAACGACCTTGACACCGTCTATCCCCTTGCTTTTCAACCGCGCTCGTAGCTCGTTTATGTGATCGGCTTTGAGATCAGTTGCATAGATGGTCGCGTCCGGCCCAAGGCGTGCTGATAGCCGCACAGTGTAATAACCTCTGCCGGCCCCAATGTCCGCGACGCGAACACCCGGTTTGATGCTTAAAAGATCCATGACCCGCTCCGCCTCGTGGTGCAGGTCGCGTGTTTTTTCATCTGAGTACTCGGCCGAGATGATCTGCGCCACCGGCCGATTGGGCGTGGGAAATATGGGCTCTCCTGCCCAGCCCTCGCGCAAAGGGAACTGCAATACACACAGGCTTATGGCCACAAACGCGATTATTCGCATCAGAGGCCTTTCCTGCGAGCCGCTTGGAGCACGGCGATCACTGTCATGCTGTCTAAGATCTCGTTGGTTAGGACCATCTCCAGAGCCTGTTCAAAGGAAAATGGCCGGACCTCGATGAACTCTGTCTCATCTGGATCGAGTTCAAGCTTCACCAGATCGTCGCCTAAAAAAAGATGGGCCGTTTCATCCATCACGCTTTTGCTCGTGTGGTAGGTAGAGAGCCAGGTAAGACGAGCTGCCCGGTGTCCGGTTTCTTCCCCGAGTTCTCGTTGGGCCGCTGCCTCGATGGCTTCACTGGGGTGAACGCCTCCTGTCGGCATCTCCCAGGTCACGCGTTTCGCCACGTAACGATATTGCTTAACAAGAAGCACAGTATTGGGATCAATGAACGGCAGCACGCCGACACATTCTCCACAGGTAACGACCCCATAAACAGTTTGCCGTCCGTCCGGGAGCGCCACCTGATCCTCGCGCAGAGAGAGCCACTTGTTGCGATAGATCGCGCGGCTGGAGAGCGTTTTCCAGGGAACTTCTGCCAAACTTTTTCGCTCTTTCATTTCGGCCGTTCCATAAGAAATTGCCGGGTGCGCTCAGCCTGCTGCCCGAGGTCTGAGTGGAGAGATTCTCTAAGACGTTTTAGATCTTCAGGAGTATCCACGTCGTACCATGCGGGGAGACAAACAACTTTAAGCCCTTTGGCTTGGGCACGGCGCATGGTCTCAGAAAGCACGCGTGCGGTACTCCACTGCATTTTCTCAAAGAGCTCGGGTTGCGGCCTACGCAGGCCGATAAGATAGTAGCCGCCGTCCTCTGACGGCCCTAACACCACGTCGACTTCCGGTTCGCTTAAAAGGGAAACTGCTTTTTCAAGGTAGGCAGCAGGCAGCGTGGGTGTGTCGCTGTCGATAGCCATCACCCGTCGATATCCCGACTTTAAAAGTTGGTTCAGAGTGTTCGAGAGTCTTGCCCCAAGATCCGGCCCTTTCTGAAGAATGAGGGTGAAGCTTGACGGGACCATGGCCTCAAACAGGGGCTCGGTATCTTCCGGTGTATAGGCAACTGCTGGCGCAGTCGCTTTCAGCGAATTAAGCTGTTTGATCTTATCCAAGAGAAAACAGCGATAAAGCTGAGCCGCCTCCTCATATGAAAGCGGGGGACAAAGGCGGGTCTTTACCTCGCCAGGCAAGGGAGCCTTCGCCATAATCGCTATCGCGCACTCCGCCCTCTTATTCATCTCGGACATGGCTCACTTCCCACGTTCTAAAATCTTTACTGTTGGTCAGATGCATGGTTAACGCTGCTTCCACGACGTTTCCGTCCACATGGACCCGCAGTTCTTCAATGTCCTTAGGAATCGGAAAGGTCATCTGCCGATCTTATTCCTTTGCCCCACTCCGTGGCGGACGGGGACTGATCTGGGAAGCGTTCGTAATCCATTTCACTCGGCCGAAAGATTCTCGGCGATTGGAATTTCTTGCCGCCTCACCGAATGTTGAAACAGCCGCCCCGAGTAATACGACGTCCTTTAGAAGGAACTGCCCGGGCAACGCCGACAGGGCAGGAAACCCTCCCAGGCTAGGCTCCCAACCGGGAGTCGAGAACAGAAAACTCAGGGTCGTAAGAAACATCAGCACTGCCGAAGCGCTCCCGATAGATGATAGCTTGGGAGATAAGGGCCGAAGGGCGATGAGACCGGCGATAGCGATCTCCACGATGCCGAGCAGGTTGGAGAAGGTTTGGACACTGAGGAATTGGTACATCCAGCCCATGACAGGGCTGTGAGCCACCATGGGTTCGATGCCATGCGCCTCGTAGCTCGTAAATTTCATTGCCCCAATCCAACCGATCACCAAAACCAAACCATAGCGGATCAGTAGGTCTCCCGTAGCCTCAAATTGGTTTTTCGTCAGGCCGCCATTTTCCATTACTGTCTTCCTCTAACGACACTATCCCACCTGACTTGGTAAGCGTGCTGCTATCATGAAAAGTCTAAGTCTGGCGGCAGCTATCAAAATGCTCGGGGCCAGTGGCGCGTCAGGGAATCCATGATTGTTTTTAGATGCTCCTGAAAGGAAAAAGGATGCAGAAAGTTATTACCAGTGTTAGCCCGCTTTTCCCCTTTCCCAAAAAGCCTATCAAACATCGTCTTCTCAATAGAGCATCGCAATAGTGTTACCGCGACATGCATATTCGTGAGTAAGCGGTCACGCCTAAAAGCGAACCCACTCGATTGATGCTGGCTTCATGTCCGGCGCTCAGTTTCGTCAACCCAGTTCTCCATCAACTGGCTGTAGTAATGTGCTGTGACGATCGCAAATCTCGTGTGTGGCACGAATCGAACGAGTCAAGTGCTGGTTGTGAGCGCGAATTTCTTTCGGCATTCGCTTCGGAGTAACGACGTCTTTATTGTTGTCTTTCAGACATTATTAGGGAAATGTTGCTATCGAACGCAGGGTGGTTTCATTGATCTCTCGTTCGGCAATATCGTTCGTCGTGAAGATCTACGCGGATTACTCGTCGAGGAGCGGTTGTAGTCGTGAAAGTGGCGAATCGCTCATGTGCAAGTAAAAATGTTTCGTCTTGAGGCAAAACGCGAGCGCCGGCAGGCAATCCGCACAAATTGCGTGGAATTTTATCAATCGCGTCTGGGCTGAGATCGGTTGGCAGGTCCAAGATATCTGGTTCCTGACTCTCCAATTGAGCATCACTCTTTTTCCATCGCTCAGTTCGCCCTTGTAGAGGCTGGTATTTGTTTTTGTCGGGTGATTTG
>Ga0066688_10000780_pt1 | contig 11558 bp, 10 predicted proteins | sample GraSoiAngelo_137_FD_62304 | JGI IMG/M metagenome (GOLD analysis project Ga0066688, IMG submission 62304) | Grasslands soil microbial communities from the Angelo Coastal Reserve, California, USA - 14_0929_09_30cm | ecosystem: Environmental > Terrestrial > Soil > Grasslands | place: USA... | reverse complement strand
ACGTATTTGGGGTGGGCGTAGCCGAGGCTCGCCACACCGACCCCGGCCAACAGATCGACGTACCGATTGCCGTCCACGTCGTATAGCACCGCGCCCTCCCCGCGGTCGATCGAGAGCTGGCTGAACAGCGCCACGCTCTGTGTGCCCGGCGCGAGGAACATCGCTTCGGCGTCGAAGAGCGCCTTGGACTTGGGACCGGGGAGCTGGATGCGGCGCAAGGTATGGGTCACGAGTGTTTCCGATGAGCGAAGCGATGAGTGATGTAGGCCGCGATCGCCCGAGCGGCGTCGTCGCGGAACGGGGCGAAGCTCGGCCAGTCGTTGATATCGATTAGCACCGGGCGGTCGGGCTCCGGAAAGGCCACGTCCCCTCCGAACACCTCGAGGCCGAGGATCGCCGCGGCTTCGAACGCGAGGGCCTTGAGCCGGTTCTCGTCCACCAGGGGCCGCTCACCGCCAAATCCGGCGTCGGAGCCGTACCAATTGAAGAACCGTCCGTCCGTCACCCCGTAGAACTTTACCACGGGCCCCGGCACGTGCTCCTGCAGCGCGACCCAGGGAATGCCGCGCCCCGTGAACGCCTGCAACGCCGCTGCCGCGTCCTCGAGGGACGTGGCCAGCACGTCCTCCGGCCGCTCCGCGTGCACGTCACCCCGCTTGATCCAGACCTTCTGGTGATCCGGGCTCAAGGCCCGCAGCTGCTCGGCAGGCGGCAGCGGTGCGGAGCTCGGGTGGATCAGCGTCCGCGGAAACGCGAGCGTGCTGTCCCCCAGACGCTTCACCAGGCGGTACCGGTGGCAATTGAGCGCACTCGAAGGACGGTTGACGACGACGATGCCGTCGGACTCGAGCGGCATCAACTGCTCGGCCGCGAGCGACCCCTGGCACATGTTGAGGTACAGCTCCGCCGCCGGGAGCCGGCCCTGCTCTACCTCGCGCTCCGTCGTCTTGACCGCCCGCCACCCCTGGGCCTCGAGCTGCCCCACGGTGGCGTCGAGGATGGCGGTGTCGTTCACCCGGTGCTGTTGCGGTGAATAGGACGGGCTCCTGTAAATCGCGACCAGTTGGGCCAAGGCGGCGTTCGCTCCTCGGGTCCGACGTTCAGGCCTCGCGCGTGGCGAGCCACGCGTTGGCATGTTGGAGATCTGATGGCCGATCGATATCGATGATGCGCGGGACTTCGACCGCTTTCACCCGCCGCCCCTCAGCCACCACCGCCTTGAGGAACCCACGCATCTTGTTCCCGCCGCGGGCCACCATTTCCCCCGCGGCGCGGCGCATCCCGGCGCTGAAGCCGTATACGCCACCCGTGACGCACGGGGGATCGAGCGGCTCGTCCGAGACGGAGCGAACGTCGTCCTCCCCCTGCCGGCTCACGTACACCGGAGACTCGTCATCCACGTACGGCGTCACAGCGAGCACCATGTCCGCGCCCTCCCCGAGGTACCGCTCGGTGGCCCGATACACCGCTCGCCAATCCGCGGGCCGCATGACCGTGTCGACCATGCTGCAGAACACCTGACCCGCCGGCACCGCCTGCAACCCCGCTACCAGCGTATGCAGCGACGACGGGGTGCGGCAGTCCACCACTGTAAGGGGGGGCCCAAACCGGCGGTCGTCAAGCAAGCGCCGGACGTCCGGAAAATCGGCGCGGACCGCGCAGGTCAGGCTCCGACACCCGAGCGCCGCGAAGGTCTCGAGCAGCCCCACGATCTGCGGCCGGCCGGCGACCTCGACCAGCGGCTTGGGCACCGGGATCCCACCGGCTGCGAGCCGCGACCCCTCCCCTCCTGCCAGGATCAGCCCGTGCACGTCAGGCGAGCACCCTTTCGACGTCCGGAAGACTCTGAATTCGCGCGGTGGGAGCGGGCCCGTCGGGTGCCACCCGCTCCGCCGGCGCGAGCCAGCACGTTTGCATGCCGAGATTCGCGGCGCCGCGGATGTCCGCTTCGAAGTTGTCGCCCACCATCCAGGCGCGTTGGGCCGGCACCTGGAGCGCGGCCAGCGTGTGCGCGAAGATGCGGGCGTCGGGCTTGCTCCACCCGACGACGGTGGAATCGCTGACCACGACGAACAATCTCGCCAGGTCGAGCTCCTCCAAACAAGGCTGGAGATTGCCGGTGAAGTTGGACACGATCCCGAGGCGGTAGCGCCGCCGCAGCCGCTCCAAGATCGGCCGGTTGCGGGTCACAATCGTCACCGCGTCGGTGTGCAGGCGGTCGGTCAAGACATCCGCGTCCACTCGATCGGGCAGCCGTGCCGCGAGCAGGCGGGACTGCGCTTCGATGGCCGCACGAAACCCGAGGGCCTGAATCCCGGGCAGGCGCGCGAGCGCCTCGTCCGTCGCCTTGAAGATGGGATCGAATGCCGCGAAGTCGAGGGAACCGCCGGCCGCGCGGTACGCGGCGTGAAACCGGGGACTCCAATACACACCGTCAGCGTCGAGCGTGCCACCGAAGTCGAACAGCACGACCTCGGCCGATGATTTAATGGTGGCCGTGCCCGGAGTGCTCGTGCGCGTCGCTCTTCATGGGCATGGACATCGGCTTGCCGGCCATGTCCAGCATGTCGTGGCCGCCCTCGAGCCGCATGTAATGGCGATAGTCCTGTTGGTAGAGCGAGTCGCTCCGATCCGCGGCGGGCCATTGGACGCCGTGGTCGGGAACGAACAACCCGCCCACCACGCCCATGCCGCCATCCGGGATCGGTTCACCCGTGGGATTGTCGTACGAGACCGTGACCCGGTACCGGTGGTCCGGGACGATGTGGACGCCCAACCGCATCCAGCCGTACAGCATGGCGATCGGGATGGACTCGATCCGCCCGGCGGAGTCGGCGATGGGCGCCGCACGGTAGATGGCCTGTCCCGTGGTCGCGTCGGCGAACTCGATCACGCGGCCGTAGTCGTGCATGTGCCCGCCCAGGCCGACGATCTTGCCGGCCACCGCCGGATGGCCCTCGTAGGTGCGGGACGAGTGTCCCGGTGGCAGCGTGAACGATTTGTCGCCCACCGGAAACGCCACGTCCATTTGCCACGGCGATGCCCGGAACAAGGGCCACGGCCGACCGGCCGGCGTGAAGTTCATGACGAGCCGCACTCGTGCCCGGCGGTACGACGTGGACGTGAGGTTTTCGAGCATTGCGCTCGCCACGACGTGCTCGCCTCGCTGCAGCGGCAGCCCGAAGAGAAGCCATGGGAGGCGGATCGTTCCTGTCTCGTGCCCGGCGGCCAACAAGCGGCGCGAGATGGGGAGAAACAGCTCGCGATGATCGGGATCGATGAGGTTGTAGTGGTGGATCAGCTCGTCGGGGAGCTTCGCGCCCGCGCTGTCGATCACCTCCACGCGAAACCCGTAGATGGATCCCGTCTGCGGAATCTCGAGCGTGGCTACCGGCGGTTGCGCGATCGCGTGATGCGGTGTCCGCGCCGGCAGGTCCACGGGCGCGAGGTCGATGACCAGGACATCCGCGCGTGGATCGACGAAGATGCGGGCGTCGCTCGCTTCGGGCGGCAGAGTTCGCTCGCCCGCTGGGAGCAACACCAGGAGGCCGACGAGGAGGAGACGGGCCATAGCGCGGGAATTGTAATCACGAGACCGAGCGTCGGGCAACGGACCTGTTCACGGCGTCCGCATGCGTGCGACCGCCGCCACGACAACCTCCGGCCGTTCCTCCTGGATGAAGTGCCCGACCCCGGGAATGCTGTCCACGGTGAAGGCCGGGATGGCCTCGGCAAGAGCCGTTATTTCACCCGCCCTGATCCCGCCGTCGTGCGGCGCCATCCCGACCAGCAGCCGGACCGGACACCGTATCTCCGGCAGATGGGGTTGCAAACGCTCCGGCTCGCGTCGCCGCGCCATGGTCACAAATGCCTTGAGGGTCGCATCCAGATCCTGGGCCGCCCCCTGGGTGTAACCCTCGACCACCGCATCGCTCACCCACGTCGAGTCTGCCGACTCCCTGATCAGCTGGGCGTGGATCTTCCTGCGAACCCGGTTGATGCCGCCGAACAGCTTGATCCACGGCGCAAGCTCCATCGCACGCCGAAACGCGGGGGTGGCCGCTCGCTCGGCCGGACCCCCGTCGATTGAGACGATGCCCCTGACCAAGTCGGGGCGCCGGTAGGCCATGCGGTATGCCATCGATGCGCCGAGCGAATGGGCGATCACGATCGCGCCGCGCACGCCCAACTGGTCCAGTGCGGCGGCGATGCGGTCCGCCTGCGCGGTGAGCGAGTAGTCGGCGTGCTCGGGGCGCGTTGATGTGCCGATGGCGAGCGGCTCCACCACGATCGTGCGGAACCCGGCTTCGGTCAGGAGCGGGATGAGCCGGCGGTACCCGAAGGCCGACCCGAACAGGCCGGGCACGAGGACCACGGGGTCCCCGGCACCCGCTACCGTAACGGTGAGGGACTCTGGACCCGATAGCGCCAGCGGGAACGTGTGAATCGTGTCGGTCAGCAGCACCACCGCGAGCAGCCACATAGGTCATTCCATTCGCCACGAGAGACGTCCGAGGAACGGCGCGCGGAGGGTCCAGCGCCGCCTCCAGAGCCACCGGAGCCCGGCCGCCGCGCGGCGTCGCCCCAGCCCGACGACCACAAGAACCAGCCCAGCGCCGAGCAGGAGCCACGCCGGAATCGGGACGAGCACGCCAAGCCCGGCGATGAGGAGGAGGCGTGGGAACCGGCCGAGCGCTACGGCCGCGAGAAACTTGGGGAGCGGGTAGCTCCCGAGCGGCGCGAGGATCCGCACGGCGGAATCGGGAATCGGCGAGAAAATGACGATCACCGTGGTCCAGAAGGGCGCACGCAGGAAGGCTCCGATGCTCCAGCGGACCGCCGGTCGTGCCTTGAACGCGGCGAGCTTCGGAAGCTCCGCGGCTCGGTCTACCAGCCAATAGTTGAGCGCTTCAGCGAGTGACGCCCCTACTGTGCCGACCAGCGCGAGCAGCCAGGCCGGGTAGAAGCGCACGTAATAGAGCAGCGTGGTCTCGAACGCGGTCGGCAAGAGCGGCGACAGCGGCCCGTGCACCACGACGGCGAGCAGGAGGTATGCGAACAGCTTCATGCCAACAACCCGGCGTATCGCCACGCCACCACCGCGAACACCGCCCCTTCGAGAATCCACGGCCATGGCTGGCGATAGTAACCCGCGTACATGTCCCGGCCCCAATACCCGGTGTTCTTCCAGAGATTCAGCGAAAGGCGCCGTCGACTGAAGGGAAGCAAGAGAGGGATTCCCGTGTCCGTCGGCAGGTCCGCGACGACGTGCGCCACGATGCTCGCGAGCGCGAGGGCGCCGAGCCAGGGGCCGAACAAGACAACGGCGAGCGCGCCGACGGCGGCGCAGAACGCCAGGCTGTGGCTCCACGTCCCATGGAACTCGGACGGCGCCACGCCCGCGCGGATGACGAGGGAATCGGCGTTCGGTAGGAATTGCGCGGCCGCGACGACGGCGAACGTTTCCGGGCGCGGGTCGAGCGAAGCGATTGCAAGGGCGATCCCGAGGTGGCCGAGCTGCATCGTGTCTCCCGGTGACGGGTACCGGGACACGATCGGCCTACGGTCTCAAGCCGCTTTCAAGCGGATGCCGCAGCGCGATAACGACGGGCCTGTCCGGGCGTGATCATCTCCTGGAGGAGCACCGCCCGCTCGATCGGCGCCGCGAACACGTAGCCGCGTCCGTCCGCCACGAGCCACCGATTCCACTCGAGGAGGTCGAGCGTTTCCTCTACGACGGCGCGCGCGAGTCCCGTGGCGCGCACCAGACGACCCGCGCTCAGCCGGTCGCCGAGCACCGCCGCCGCACCGAGGACGTGTTGCGCGGGCTCGGGGAGGTCACGGAACCGCTGGCAGATCACGCCGATCACCGCCGGCGGCAGGTCGCCAGGCAGGGAGTCGATGAGGGTTCGCTTGGGAGATGGCCAGGCAGGCGCGTTGGGCGCGGGGGGAGGAGCGAATCCTCGGACCACCGCCTCGAGCATCGCAACGGCAAGCAGCGGAATCCCCGCCGTATCCCCCTCCAGACGGCGCACAAGTCGCTCCGCTTCATCCGCAGTGTATCGGGGGAGCGCCCAATGGACGAGTTCGCGCAGCGAGTCTCCGTCCAGCCGCCCGAGCCGGATCACGGCGCCTTCCAGATCGCGGCCTAGGTGGGACCGCAGGCTGTCGAGTCGCTCCGCGGCGGGCGACCCGCGGGCGATGCCCAGCAGCAGCAAGACCGGCTGCGCCGTGACGTCGCGCGCGAGCGCGGGCAGGGTCGTGAGCGTCTCTCCATCGAGCCATTGCGCGTCGTCGAGCGCGAGAAGCACGGGTCGCTCGGCCGCGATCGCACGCACCGCGGCGCCGAGCGCGTCGCCCGGGGCCATGGCGGGCACGGCGGATCGAAACCGTTCACCGAGATCGGGGTCGAGCTGAGCGAAGGCCGCGAGGGCTTCGGGCGGCGCGCCGGTGATCCCGGGCGCGTCGGCAAGCCCGCTCGCCAAGAGACCCGCGAGCGCGCTCCATGGCATCGATACATCGGCGGCGACCGCGCGCGTCGCGGCCACCGTGGCTTCATCCAGCCGTGCGCGCGCGAGCAGCTCCTCCAGGAGCCGGGTCTTCCCTTCGCCAGGCTCTCCCTCGAGGAGCACGACTTGTCCGCGGCCGGCCTGCGCGCGCCGCCATGCGCCGGTGAGCTCCGCGAGCTCCGCGGCCCGACCCACGAGGGGCGCGCGCGGGCGCGCCGCCGGAGGCGCGGGCGCGCCGATCACCCGACGCCCGATCCGGGCCTCCCGGATTCGCTCCACGAGGCGTTGGGTCTCGGCACTGGGCTTCGCCCCGAGCATCCCCCCGAGCGCTCGCGCCAGCTCCTCGGCTACCTGCAGTGCTCCAGCTCGGTCCCCGGCGAGCGCCAGCGCGCGCATCGCGGTGCGCGCCGCGGCCTCGGATGCCCGGTCGAGTGCCACAGCCCGCAGGGCCGTCTGCGCCGCTGCGGGCGCGTCACCCCTTTCAAGCTCCGCCACGGCACGTCGCTCGAGCGCCTCGAGGGCGCGCGTCCGCCACAGCATGCGCTCGGCCCCGAGCCAGTTCTCGAACTCGCTCGCCTCCGGAATGGCCAGCCCTTCGAGGAACTCCCCGTCCACGAGCGCTGTGGCTGCCGCCCATTCGCCGCGCCCGCACAACTCGGCGAAACGATCACAGTCGAGCGAGACCGCGTCCGCGACCAGACCCACCTGATCCACGTCCGCGCGCACACTCGCATCGCCGAGCACCCGGCGCAGCACGCGGAGTGCTTCGCTGAGCGAGTGACGAGCCTGCTTTTCATTGCGGTCGCTCCACAGCATGCCGACCAGGTGCTCGCGCGTGCGACTCAGGCGAGGGCTGCGCGCCAGATACACGAGGAGGGCGACGTGTTTGCGCCACAGCAGTTCCGCGGGGGCATCCGCCCCCGCCACCGTGATGCGGACCGGGCCGAGGACGCGGCAGGACAGGGCAGGCATAGCGCCCCGATTATCGGGGCCGCTGCGACCATCGGCAAGCGCGGCTACATTCTCAGCCGGATGCAACCGCCTGCCCTCGATGCCGTGCAGCGCGCGGTCGGCGATCGGTACGAAGTCCTGAGCCTGGCCGGCGTCGGCGGCATGGGCGCCGTGTTCCGAGCCCGCCACCGCACCCTGGGTCACATCGTCGCCGTCAAAGTCCTGCCTCCCGAGGTCGCCGCCAGCGGGATGCGTCGCGAGCGGTTCCGTCGCGAGGCCACCCTCGGTGCCTCGCTCGATCATCCTCACGTCGTGCGGGTGTACGACTTCGACACCCGGGATGGCATCAGCTTCCTCATCATGACATTCGTGCGGGGTGATTCGCTCGAGGAGCGGCTCCGCAACTCGGCGCGTCTGACCACCGATCAGGTCCTCCGGATCGTGCGGGAGATCGGCGACGCGCTCGGCTACGCCCACCGGCGCGGGATCGTCCATCGCGACGTCAAACCGGCCAATATCCTGCTCGACGAAGACAGCGGACGCGCATTGCTGGCCGACTTCGGCATCGCCCGCGTCGAAGGCGCCGAGGAAACGTCCCTCACCCAGCCCGGGGCCGCGATCGGCACGCCGGGCTACATGGCTCCGGAGCAGACGATGAGTGGCCGCGTCGACGGGCGCGCCGACCTTTACTCCCTGGCGGTCGTCGCATTCGAGGCGCTGGCCGGTGCACCCCCCGTTTTCCAGAGCCGCCCCGCTTCGCTGGCGCGGACCCTCCGGATCGGCCCATCGAAGGTGTCCGCCCGGCTGGCCGCCGCGCTGGTCACACCGCTGGCGGGGCGACCGGACGACCGGCCGGCCAAGGCGGGCGCGTGGCTCGCGCAGCTGGACGCCGCGCAGCGCCGGGCGTGGCGCCCGTGGGCGGCGGCGGCGATCTTGGCGGTGTCCGGGGCCGGGGTGTTGCGCATCGTCACCGGCGCGCGCGGCAGCTGCGGGCTCCCGCGCGACGAGCCGAACCGTCTCGCGGTGATGCCGTTCGCCGTCCTGGGCACCGCACCATATCCCGCGTCACAGCTGCCGGAATACTTCATCTCACGATTCCGGCCGGTGGAACGGCTGAGCGAAGTCGTCTCGTTCGGTCGGGTCGCCGCGCAGCTCGGCAGCGAGGTCCCCTCCAACGAGGAAGCCCGAGAGCTCGCCTGCCGCCTCGGCGCGCGGTTCTTCGTGCTCGGAAGCGTGGCGTATGCCGGACCGGCGGTCACGCTGAACGCCACCCTCTATGAGGGGGGACGCTCCCGCCGGAGCGGTACGGCCACCGGCCGCGTCGGCGTGGACGAGTCCGCGGTCATGGATCGCGTATGGGTAGCGCTCTACCCCGAGTTCACGCCGGGCCCTGACGTCACCCTGCCGAACGGCGGCCCCGAGGCGCTCGCGGCGTACCTGAACGCCGAGGCGGCGTTCCGGCGCGGCGATTACCGCACGGCGCGAGACGAATACACTCGTGTGATCAAGGCGGACTCCGATTTCGCGATCGGGCGGCTGCGCCTCGCCCTCGTCGCGGCCCAGGTGGATCCCACGGAACAGGGGTTTGGTTCCGCTCTCCGCGGGGCGGAACGGTACCAGCGCGGGCTCTCGACTGCGGACAGCCTGTTGCTCGACGGGTTCAGGCGCCTGGTCTCCGACGGCGACGGCGTGACCGCTCTCGACCGGTTCAAGCGCGCCACGGAGGTGGCCCCCGGGTATTCGCACGCGTGGTACATGCTCGGCGAGTTCTACATCCATTTCGGCGGCCTGTTCGACCAGCCGGTCGGCGAGGCCGGAGGCGCGTTCAACCGGGTGCTGGACATCGACCCGCGGTTCTCGCCCGCCATTGCGCACCTGATCCCGCTGGCCAACCAGTCCGGGGACCGGCGCGAGACCGCAGAGCTCATTCATCGCTACCTGCGGATCGACTCTACTTCAGTGGTGGCGGAGGAAGTCGGAATCGCGGACACACTCTTGCTCGGCACCGCGCCCGCTCAGCTCGCTCTGCTCCGCACCGTGTGCCGCCACAGCTTCCTGGCACTGCAGGTCCTCGGCTTTCAGGCGGCGCTCTTCGGCACTCCCGCGCAGCGTGAAGGCCCGGCCCGCGTCGTGTTGCGCTGCCTCGAGCGTCACGGGGCGACCGACGCGGAACGCCGCCTCTCGCTCCGCATGGGAGTGGCCGCCGACCTCGCCGCCGGGTGGCCCGACAGCGCCCGGCAGCGTCTGGCGCGCGCGACCGGCGCGTGGGCCGCAGAGGAGCGTGACCTCTGGATCCTCGTCGCGCATGTGACCGGTGTCGCGACGCTCGGCGACCCGGCTCCGGCGGCCATCCGTCTAGGTTCGCGCGTCCGTGCGGCGCCGGACACGGACGCGGTTGCTCACTGGCTCCTCGCGCGGCTCGGGATCGAGCAAGGCCGGCACGCCGCGGCGCTCGCGCGCCTCGCGTCACGTGGCCCGCTCACGGCGAGTCTCACGGCCGATCTTCAGGCGCGAGACGCGTTGCGCCGTGGCGACTCCGCACGCGCCCTGCGGCTGTGGGACGGCGCCACTCGCCGCTACGCCGTGCTCAGCGCTCCCTTGGAGCTCCTCGCGTCACTCTGGCCTCTGCGACGCGACATGGCGCGCGTGGCCGTAGCGCGCGGCGAAACGGCGGCGGTCGCGCGCGCCTGCGGATCGTTCGAGACCCTCATCGGCTACGTCGACCAGATCGTGCAGCCGGAGGTGGCGCGGCTCTGCGGCACCAGCCGGCCGCGCTGACGGGGCTACGACCCGCAACGCACGCTCGTCGTCTCTCGGGTCACGCCGCCCGGCCCGACGGCGAAGGCGAATTCCAGGCGCCCGTGAAACAGCGCGCTCGGCGGCAGCGTGATCCGCAGCGTGAAGAACGTCGCCAGGGACACCGCATCGGTGAGAATTCCCTTGTGATCCTCGAGAACGACTGCCTGATACGTGGCGCCGATCGGCTGACCGGTGACCGGATCCACTGGCGTCACGTCCAGATGTCCCACCGCGTGGAAACCAGTGAGGTAGTTCCCCGATGGCGTGAACACTACCCGCTGGTCGAGCGTGACCGGTCCCTTCACGTACAGAAACGCGTCCGGGCCCGGACCGCAGAACGGCTGCGGAATCACCTGATCGAACGACTCGACGAACCGGCGGTGCGCGACGAGCGGCTGTCCGTCGACGCTGGCAGAGAGGTTCAACACCGTCGCATGCCCATCGTTGGCAATCGGCACCGGGTCGGTGACGTCCGCCAACGGCCCGCCGATTGCCTGACGGAGACCGGCCGGGATGCCGTTGTAGATCACGGCGGGGATCGTCCCGAACGGTGACGGATTGATCGGACCCGTCGTGAAGAGCGGGACAGTGGGATCGAGCAGGCCGCTCCGCAGAAAGTCCACCACGACGATCTGCTCGGCGAGCTCCCAGCTGATCGTCTGGTGCTCGAGCGTGCCCGGAATGTAGACCTCGAACGGAGCCCCGCCCACGGTCGCCCCGCCGACGTCGAAGAACCGCAGGTGTAACCGCGCCTGATCGTACGTACCACATTCCAGCTCGATCGGGCTCCCCACCCACCCGCTCGCGGACGTATACGCGACCTCGGGTTGCACCTCGGCGTCGTCGTGCCACGCGCAGTTGAACGGGAAGGCGTCGGGAAAGCCGAATGCGGTGCGGTCGCCGTCGAGTAGCAACAGCGCGGCCCGGAGGGCGCGCGGATCGGCGTTGCCGATCCAGATGAGGCTCAGGGGGTCGGAGGGTTGTTCGAACCCGAAGCCGCTGAACGGCCACAGCTGCAGGGTTTGGCTGGGCAGCGCCACGGGAACGAGGGGGCTCGGGGCCGGAGCGCCGGCGCGCGCGGCACTCGGCTTCGGCTGGGAAGTCGCCGCCGGTGCCGTGGGGGCACCGGGGCGATCGTCACAGGCTCCGAACAAGGACAGCAGGAACGCGACGGCGAGGAAGCGATGCATTGGGCGCTCCGTGAGTAGAAACACGTGTCGGTCGGGCGCCAAGTTCGGCCTGCTCGGTCAAGCGGCGGTCAAGAGTCGCCCGGCCGTCGGGGACACGGCCCTCCAGTAA
>Ga0066688_10000776_pt1 | contig 11573 bp, 10 predicted proteins | sample GraSoiAngelo_137_FD_62304 | JGI IMG/M metagenome (GOLD analysis project Ga0066688, IMG submission 62304) | Grasslands soil microbial communities from the Angelo Coastal Reserve, California, USA - 14_0929_09_30cm | ecosystem: Environmental > Terrestrial > Soil > Grasslands | place: USA... | reverse complement strand
GCGCGCGATCTGACAGTCTCCGCCGGAGCGGTGAATGCGAGCGCGGCCGCGACCAATGCGGCAAAATGCGCATAGCGCTGCCACCAGCACATGTCGCACGGGAACAGGCCGCCGAGATATTGTGAGCCGAACGCGCCCGCGAGCAAGGCGGCGGGCAGAAGGAAGGCGATCAGCCGCGCCGTGGCGGGGCTCGCCAACGGCGCGGACGACGCCCGCGGAGCCTCGGCGACGGCTTCGCTCATCCCGGGCTTAGCTTCCCTTCTTGGCGATCGACGGCGCCGGCGCGATGGGCCCGGAAATCCGCTTCAGCGTATTGATCGCATAATAAAGCTGGAAGTCCTTGATACCCTTCTTCTCGAGCTCGGCGGCAGTGGCCGAGAAGCGCGGATCGGTGGTGTCGTCGCTCTCGAGCAGCTTGTCGTCGACCTTCGCCTGGTTGAGCAAGTGGTGCCGCAAGTCGGCCTCGCGGGTGACCGGCCGGTCCTTGTAATCGGGATCCGACAGCTGCGGCACGGAGATATCCGGGTCGATCCCGCCTTCCTGAACCGAGTGGCCCGACGGCGTGTAGTAACGCGCGGTGGTGAGTCTGAGCGCCGTCCGGTCCCCAAGCATCGCGATCGACTGAACCGAGCCCTTGCCGAAGGTGCGTTCGCCGACGATCAGAGCGCGGCGGTGATCCTGGAGCGCGCCCGCGACGATCTCGGACGCCGAAGCGCTGCCGACATCTGTGAGCACGACCACGGGAAGCCCGTGCGTCATGTCGCCGGGCTTTGCGTAGTAACGCTGGATGTCGTCCTTATCGCGCCCCCGCTGGGAGACGATTTCGCCGCTGTCGAGGAACGCGTCGCTGACCTGGATCGCCTCGTCGAGCGAGCCGCCGGGGTTGGAGCGCAGGTCGACGATATAGCCGAGCGGATGGCCTCCCGTGGCCTTGTCGATCGCGGTGATCGCGGCCTCGGTCGCCTCGCCGGTGCCGGCGGCGAACTGGTTGATGTTGATGTAGCCGATGCCGTCCTTGATCTCCCACTTCACGGGACGGACCTTGATGTCCTCGCGCACGAGGCTCACGTCGAACGGCTTGTCGCGGCCCTTGCGCACGATGGTCAGCTTGATCGGCGTCCCGGGCTTGCCGCGCATTTTCTCGACCGCTTCGTCGAGGGTGAAGCCGTAGATCAGCTCGCCGTTGATGTGGGTGATGTAATCGCCGGCCTTGATCCCGGCCTTCCACGCCGGCGTGTCCTCGGTGGGCGTGATCACCTTGACGGTGCCATCCTCCATCCCGACCGACAGGCCGAGGCCGCCGTAGCTGCCCTCGATCAGGGTCTTGAGCGCGTCATAGTCCGCGCCCTCGGCGTAGGACGAATGCGGGTCCAGCGACGACAGCATGCCGTCGATCGCGCCCTTGATCAGCGTGTGGTCGTCAACCGGCACCACATAGTGGGATTTGACCTGCTGATAGACGCTCATGAACTTCTCGAGCTCCTGGTAATTGGTCGTGTCCGCCGCTGCGAAAGAGCTGGCGGTGACCGGCACGAGAGCGAGCGCGCTGACCAGCGCGACCGGGGGCAAGAGCTTGCGAATGGCTTTCATGTGAATCGTCCTATTTCCAGCGGGCACGCGTCTACCCGCCTTTGCCCTTATTTGACAGGGTTTGAGATGAACCTGCGATGAGAGCGGGGGACATCCGGCGCCCATTTTGGGACAGTTCGACCTCGATCGGCCCGAGGGCGCGTCCGAGCGGATCGCCGAGGCTCACGCGATCGCCAGCCTTGAGCGGCGAGGCGACGCCGACGATCAGGCTCATCCACCCGTTGCCGTGATCGATGATGACGACGCCGTTGTGGCTTTGGAACGGCCCGGAGAAGCGCACGATTCCGGATGCGGGAACGGTCACCGGCGAGCCTCGGCTCGTCGCGAGGGTCAGGCCGCGCGAGCGGACGCCGTTGGGATCGACCGACCCGAGGCCTTCCCTCACGGGCGCTGGAGAAGGCAGTTGATAGGCGAGGGGGGCGCCCCGCGATCCGCCTTCGCGGGCGAATGGGCGAGGAGGCGCGGGGTCGATTGCGGCGAGTTCGGAGGCGACGCCGGAAGCGGCCCGGCTGCCGGCTTCCGCGCCTTGAAGTTGCTGGACATCCTCACCGGCGGCGAGGGCGATGTCGCCGGCGGCGAGCGCCTGGCCCTGCGCTGCCGCGACCGCCTTCAGGGTTTGCGCCTCAAGGGCGGCGAATGCCTGACGCCGCCCGACCAGATTCTGCCGGCTCCGAACCAATTCCTGCCTGGCGGCGAGCGCGCGGACCTGGAGTTGCTGACCCTGCGCAAGCTGTTTCGACAGGGTCGCGGTCCGGCCGCGGATCACCGGCAAGGTCGCGTCGAGCAGCACGCGCACCTTGACCAGATCGTCGGTGCTGCCGCGGTCGGCGACGGCGAGCAACGGTGGGCGCCGCCCCATCATCACCAGACTGGAAAGCAGCGCTGCGACCGGCGCTTGCTCGCGTTGCAGCTGCGTGCGTTGGCGATCCGCGGCCGCCGAGATGATCCGAAGCTCCGCGTCGGCGGCGGTGATCCGCGCTTCGGCGGCTTCGATGGCATTGGCGGCGGCCGCCTCCCGTGCCCGCAGCTTGGCCGCTTCGTTCTGCGCTCCAGCGGCGATCTTTTCGAACCGCCGCGTTTCCGCCTCTGCCGCGGATTGCTCCGCGCGAGCGCGTTGCACGGCTGCATCGAGCGGTTCCGCCGGCGGCTGCACCGGCGCGCTCGCGGCCAGCAGTAGCGGTGCGAGTACTACCAGGAAGGCGAGGCGCGTCATCCGCTAACCTTCGCGATGGTAAGGGTGGTTCGCAAGGATGGATGTCGCCCGGAACAATTGCTCCGCGAGCATCGCACGCACCAGCAGATGCGGCCAGGTCGCCACGCCGAAGGACAATATGAGATCGGCGCTCTCCCGTTGCTCGGCGTCATGGCCGTCGGCCGCTCCGATCAGGAAGCGCGCCTCGCGCTTGCCGGCGTCCCGCCATGTTTCGAGCTTCTTCGCCAGGTCGACCGACGACAGCGCTTGGCCGCGCTCGTCGAGGACGATGGCGACGCTGTTAGATGAAGTTGCCGGGAGGTTACCGCCGCGGTCGGGCAACTCGGTGACCTTGGTCGGCCATGGGATGCGCTTCAGATAGCGTTCGACCAGATCGGCCTCGGGTGAGCGGCCGATCTTTCCGCGGGCGACGATGTGAAGAAGCACTATTGTGGGTTGAGCACGCCCGAAAGCGGCCAGGTGAGGACCCGGGTGAAGCCATCGTAAATCGCGCGTGCCGCCTCGGCGATGGTGCGCGGACGGTTGGTCCCGCCACGGGCGAACACCGCAACCGCGATGCGCCGCCCGTCGGACAGCGTGATGAAACCGACGTCATCGGTCAGGCCGGTCAGCGTGCCGGTCTTGTGCTCGACCGGCGTGCCGTCGGGCAGAAGCGCTTTCATGCGGTTCTTGCCGGTCTGGCATTGGGCCATCAGGTCGAGCAGGTAATTGCGGCTCTGCGGCTTGATCAGTTCGGCGCGGTAGATGCGGCGCAGCAGCTCGACCATCGCCTGCGGCGTGCTCGAATCGCGGCGGTCCCACAGGTCGCGCTTGTCGCTGAGGAGCTGGGCGATGGTGCGGTCGACGCGCAGGCCGGTGATGCCGTTTTGCTGGAGCCAGCTGTGGAGCACGCGGGGCCCGCCGAGGTCGTGCAACAGGATATCGGTGGCGCGGTTGTCGCTGTGGATCAGCATGCGCGCCATCAGGCTGCGTGCCGATTGTCCGTTGATCGTGTCGTCGAGCGAGCGCTGCCCGTGGTCGACATTCGCTAGGTAGAGGGCGGCGACGGCGACCTTGACCGTGCTCGCCATCGGAAAGGGCACGTCCCCGCGGACGCTGATGCTTTCGCCGGTGCGAAGATCGAGCGCGGCGATGCCGACGTCGGCGTTGCTGCCGCCAACCATCGACTGCAATTGCTGCTCGAGGCTGGAAAGCGTCGGATTCGAGGCCGCGGCCGCGGGTTGCGCGGCAAACGCCAGGAACGACAGCAGGATTGCCAAGAATCGCATATGCCTCACCCGCGAGCTGTAGCGTTCAAACCTGAATCATCGCCGAACGCCCACATTCGTTCCAAATTGTAAAAACTTCTTACTTCGGGACGGAAAATATGCACGATTACGTCGTCGGCGTCGATCAGGACCCAATCCGCGGCCGGCAAACCCTCGATCCGGACGTTCTTGCGGAACTGCTCCTTGATCCGGTCGGCGAGCTTGTTCGCCATCGACGCGACCTGGCGGGTCGAGCGCCCGGAGGCGATCACCATATGGTCGGCGATGTTCGACTTGCCCGAGAGCGGGATGGACACGACCTCAACGGCCTGATCGTCGTCGAGCGACTGCAGCACGAGGCGGTGAAGGTCTTGCACGTCGACAGGGGAACGATCGGCAGTAGAGCCGGTCTCAGTTGGACGTTCGGTCAAGGGGTCTCCTGACGGACAATGGCATGGCCACACGAGGGCGCGGGCTGACGCTCGGTTGCTCTCGGCGATGCCAATTGGGATCGTGCGCGCGGATGGCGGTTGCGGACGTGGGGTCTCGCGGCAGGCGAAGCAGGATGATCGCCGGTGCACTCCACTCCGTCCAACATTTCGCCTGGCTCGGGGGCCGGACGAACCGCCGGAGCCAGCCCATCGCGCGCACCGCGAGGGCATGCCGATCATAGCCCGGACGGCGAATCACCGCAATCGGCACTTCGCGGGTTAAATCCCGCCAATCCCGCCACTTGTGAAAATTTCGCAGGTTGTCCGCCCCCATTAGCCAGATGAAGCGGTCCCCGGGGAAGCGCCGCTTGAGCCGCTTGACGGTGTCGATCGTGTAGCGTGTGCCTTCGCGGGCTTCGAAATCGCTGACCTGGATCCGCGCCCGCCGGGCCATTCGGCGGGCCGACGCAAGCCGGACTTCGGCGGCCGCCATATCTTTGGCGCCCTCTTTCAACGGATTGCCCGGCGATACCAACCACCACACCTCGTCGAGCCCGAGGGCACGCATGGCGGCGAGGCTGATCCGGCGATGCCCCTGATGGGCCGGATTGAAGGATCCACCGAGGAGACCAATGCGGGCCATTGCGCAAACGGCTAGCACGCAGCTGCCGCTCCGCATAATGTCGCGGCGCGCCAAAAACGGGGGCAGGGGTCAAGCATGGTCGGCAACATCGAGGCACTTGGCGACGCATTGACCGGCGGCGTGGTCGGGCGCGCCCTCGAGCCGTCCGCCGGCGAGGCCGCCGACGGCCATACCCATGAGACGAACTGCCTCAACTGCGGCACTGAACTCACCGGCAAGTTTTGCCATGCCTGCGGCCAGCACGCGCATGTCCATCGCACGCTGACCGCCTTCTTCCACGACTTCCTCCACGGGGTCCTGCATTTCGACGGCAAGATCTGGCGCACCTTGCCGCTGCTCGCGTGGAAGCCCGGCGAGCTGACCCGGCGATACGTCGACGGCCAGCGCGCGAGTTTCATTTCGCCGATCGCGCTGTTCCTGTTCTGCGTGTTCCTTATGTTCGCGTTCGTCAGCATGCTCGGCGGAGTTGGGGAGTTCTCGCCCGAGGCGAAGAAGGACCTCGCCAGCGAACTGGCCAAGGACAAACAGAAGCTTGCGGTGCTGCAAACGCAACGCGCTGCGGCGGGCGGGCGGGTGGCGACGAAACTCGATGGCAAGATCGACGACCTCACGACCGAGATCAAGGTCAAGGAAGCCGTCGCACGCGGCGAAATGTCGCCGAATGCGCTCGACATTGACCCGTCCGGCCTCGCACCGGGCCTCGACGATGCGGTCAGCAAAGCCCGCAAGAACCCCGAGCTGGTCGCCTACAAGCTCAAGACCAACGCGTACAAATTCAGCTGGCTGATCATTCCGCTGTCGGTGCCCTTCGTGTGGCTGCTGTTCCCGTTCAGCCGCCGCTTCCGGCTCTACGACCACACGGTGTTCGTCACTTATTCATTATGCTTCATGACCCTGCTGGTTGTCGCCGGAGTCATCTTCCAGTCCGTCGGCTTGACCGCGGTGGCCGGCTTCCTGTGGCTGATCCCGCCGTTCCACATGTACCGGCAATTGAAGGGCGCTTACGGGCTCGGCCAGTGGGGCGCGATCTGGCGCACGATCCTCCTGACGATGTTCGCGATAATCGTCATCAGCATGTTCGCCGCGCTGCTGGTAGGCATGGGGACGTTCGAGTAGCTAAAGCGCGCGTTCGAACTCGGCCAAAAAGGCATCGATCGCCACCACCGCTTCGGGTTCGCTGAGCTCGGGGGCGTGGCCGACGCCGGCGACAATGGCCGACTTCATATCCGGCGCGGCGGCTTGCATTTTTTCGAGCGCGGCGTCGGAGAGCAGATCGCTCTTGGCGCCGCGGACGACCAGCAGCGGTGTCTGGGCGAGCGCGGCGAACAAGGGCCACATGTCGAAGGTAGTGTTCGACGTGGCTGTGGCGAATGGCAAGGCGATCGCCATGTCGTAATCGAACACGATCTCGCCATTCTCTTCGCGGCAGTTGCGTTGCGCCATCTTGACCCAGTCGGCGTGGCCGTAATGCTCGAACGCGCGGCTCTGATTGGCGGCGATTGCGCTCGCAGCTTCGTCCCAATTGGCGAAGCGGACATCCTTGCCGACGTAGGACTTGATCCGCTCGACACCGCCGTCGGCAATTTCGGGACCGACGTCGTTGAGGATCGCCGCAGCGATACGTTGCGGCGCCATCACCGCCATCAGCATCGTCACCAGGCCGCCGAGCGAAGTTCCGACGAAGATGGCCTGGGGCAGCTCCAGCTGATCCAACAGTGCGATGACGTCGTGCGCGTAAGTCGGCGGCAGGTAGCGGGCGGGAACCGGGTCATAGTCGCTGAGGCCGCGGCCGCGAAAATCGACGGCGATCACCCGAAAGCGGGGTGAATAGCGTTCGGCGAAATCGGCGAAATCGCGGGCATTGCGGGTAAGCCCGGGCAGGCACAGCAAGGGCGGCTTGTCCGCGCTTCCCGGATAATCGCGATAATGCAGCCGCAGCCCGTCGGCGACGGTGAAATTGCAGTCGTGGTAGCGTGCCGTTGCCGTGTCATTCATGCGCCGAGCCCCTGGCGAAGGAAGCGGCTGGTCACGTCGGCGACGCGCTTCGCGTCCGCACTCGACCACACTTCGAACCTCAAACCGAGGAACACGTTCGCCCCCATCAGCGCCCAGGCGAGGATATCGAGATCCTTGTCGGAGAGGTCGCTCGCGATCTCACCTTTGCCCCGCGCCGCCTTGAGCCGTGCCGCAATGCGCGTCGCCGTGGTTTCATAATGGTCGCGATAGGCGGCCGGCTCGACGAATTCGGCCTCGTCGATGATCCGGTACACATCCCGATGCTCGCGCGCGAAATTCAGGAAGGACTCGAGCGCACGGCGCTCGCCGTCGAGTGCGTCGGTGGCGTCCTTGAACGCCGGCGCGACATGGTCGCGGACCTGCGCCGACATGTCCTTGACCAGCGCCTGGAACACCGCCTCCTTGGAATCAAAATAGGTATAGAATGTGCCGAGAGCGACGCCGGCGCGCTGCGTAATCGCGACGATCGAGCTGTCCGAGAAGCCACGCTCACCGAATTCCGCGCGGGCCGCATCGAGGATCTTGCGAAGCGTGCGCTCGCCGCGAGCCGTGCGCGGCGCCTTGCCGTCGCTTGCCGGGCTGATCTGCGCCGCTTCGTCCACAATTTCCCCCATTCCGCCGCGATAGCTTTCTAGCGCGAATATTCGCAAGTTGAAAGCTGGTTCAAGTTTCATTATGACCATTGCAGATGGCTGGCGAGAAGAGGGTGCCGGCCAGGGGGAGAATCACAATGCGCGTCACTCACGCTCGCGCCGCTTTGCTCGGCAGCATCGCCGCGGCGGCTTTCATTGCCACTCCGGCGTTCGCTCAGGACACCGTCGCCCCGGCGCCGGCTGGAACCGCACCCAACTCCAACGCGCAAACGCAGGATCAAGCGTCGACCGCGAGCGACCAGGAAATCGTGGTCACGGCGCGTCGGCGGAACGAGGTTTTGCTAGATGTCCCGGTCTCTGTCACGGCGTACACGGGCGACCAGCTCAACCGCCAGGGCGCGCTCGATATCACGGACATCGCGGACACGACCCCGAACGTGAACTTCGAAACGTCACGCGGTACCAACACGACGCTGACCGCCTTCATCCGCGGCGTCGGCCAGCAGGATCCGGTCGCCGGCTTCGAACAGGGCGTCGGCCTGTATCTCGACGACGTTTATCTGAACCGTCCGCAAGCCTCGCTTCTCGACATTTACGATGTCGAGCGCATCGAAGTGCTGCGCGGTCCTCAGGGCACGCTCTACGGCCGCAACACGATTGGCGGCGCGATCAAATACGTGACTCGCCGGATTCGGAGCGACGGTCCGCATGCAAGCCTCCGCGCGAACCTCGGGACGTATCGCCAGGCCGATGTCATCGGCACCATTTCAACACCGATTGCCGGCGGTCTGCGCGTCGGCGCGGCGGTCGCCCGGCTCACCCGCCAGGGGTTTGGCGACAATCTCACGACGGGCGCGGAGAATTACAACAAGGACATTTGGGCGGCGCGCGGAACGGTCGAATTCGAACCATCCGACAGCATTTTCTTCCGGGTGTCGGCCGATAAGACCTGGGACAACGGCAACTCGCGCGGCGGGCATCGCCTGATCCCGAACCTGTGCACGGTCGCTGCGTGCAACACCCCCGTCGCAGCACCTGACAGCGTGTTCGACAGCCAGGGCGGATTGAACGATCCAAAGCAGAAGGTCCGCTCGTGGGGCGTTTCTTTGCACGGCGAGATCGGTTTGACGGACTGGCTGAAGTTCAAGTCGATCACGGCCTACCGCAAGGACAAGACCTCAACGCCGATCGATTTCGACGCGCTGCCCTACATCGACCTCGATGTTCCGGCGATCTACAAGAACCACCAGTTCAGCCAGGAATTCCAGCTGGTCGCCGACAAGGGGCCGCTGCAGGGCGTCGCCGGCTTTTATTATCTCAAGGCCAACGCCTTCGATGTATTCGACGTGCGGCTTTACACATCGAACGCGCTGCTTCCGGGACTGACGGCCGCGACACGCGGCGATGTCGACACGAAGACCTGGGCGGTGTTCGGTGACCTCACCTACGACTTCTCGCCGCAGTGGAGCGCCTCGGTCGGCGGCCGCTACACCAACGACAAGCGTCACGCGACGGTCTTCCGGCAGAACCTCATCCTGGGCGGCTCGCCCGAACTCGGCGGCGCTTTCCCTTACGACCAGACCGGTACGCCATTCCCCAATCCCGCGGGTTCGGTCACTTCCAACTTCGACGGCAGGAGGACCGACAAGGCGTTCACGCCGCGCGCCTCGATCAGCTTCAAGCCCGACAAGAACAACAATCTCTACGTCAGCTATTCGAAGGGTTTCAAAGGCGGCGGCTTCGATCCGCGTGGCCAAACCACCGCGACGCCGCGAACCAGTCCGTTGGTTCCGCCGACGCCTGAGCAGATCTACGATTTCATGGCCTTCGACCCCGAGAAGGTCGACAGCTATGAAGCCGGCTGGAAAGCCGCGCTGTTCGATCACCGGCTGCAGTTTGCGCTTTCGGTGTTCGACGCCGAGTACAAGGACGTTCAGGTTCCGGGCTCGGCTGGCGGCTTTACCGCCGGCGGGGTTCCGACTTTCGTGGGTGTCACCACCAACGCAGGCAAGGCGCGTTTTCAGGGTGTCGAGCTGGAGACCAACTGGCGCCTGGCGAACGACCTTGCCACTTCCGGCGATCGGCTAACGTGGGCGGGGACGCTAGGGTATCTCGACGCGAAATACGTCCACTTCAACACCGTGGTCACGCGGGACATCAACGGCAACGTCATTCCCGCGCAAGAGGTCGATGTCGCCAAGTTCCGCAAGATTCAGAACACGCCCAAGTGGACGCTCAGCGGCTCGCTCGACTATGACACACCGGCGTTTGGCGGACGGCTCGATGCCAACACGACTTTGTCCTACCGGAGCAAAAGCCAGCAGTTCGAACTCCGCTCGCCGGGGCTCGATCAGAAGGGCTTCGCGCTGTGGGATGCGAACCTGGTTTGGCGGTCGTCCGGCAATCGGTTCGAGGTCGGCTTGCACGGAAAGAATTTGACCGACAAGAGGTACATTGTGTCGGGCTACAACTTCCTGCTTCAAAATCCGTGGACGGGTGACTTCATCACCGCTGGCGGCGTTCCGATCACATCACCGAACCAGGCGGTGCCGACCCTCGGAAGGACGGGCACGCTGACCGGATTCTACGGCAATCCGCGGCAAGTGTGGCTATCGCTCGGGGTGAATTTCTGAGGGCGGCCACAACCCATCAAGGGCGGGGACTCGGCAACGGCGTCCTCGCCCTTTTGCTTCTCGCCTACATTTTCAATTTCCTCGACCGGACGATCCTCAGCATCCTTGCCGGGCCCATCATCGGCGACCTGAAGCTGACCGACACCGAGTTCGGAATCCTCAGCGGGCCGCCGTTCGCGATCCTCTATTCGGTGTTGGGCATCCCATTTGCGTTCCTCGCGGACCGGACCAGCCGCAGCAGCGTCATTGCCGGTGCGCTCGCGCTGTGGAGCGCGTTCACCGCATTGTGCGGGACGGCGACCTCGTTCGGGCAGTTGTTCGTGTTCCGCATGGGTGTCGGAGTGGGCGAGGCCGGCGGCGTCGCTCCATCCTATGCGCTGATCGCCGACTATTTCCCTCCCGCCCGACGCGCGCGGGCACTCGCCATCTTCTCACTCGGGATTCCGATTGGAAGCGCCGCCGGAACCTTGATCGGGGCTTATCTCGCGTCGTGGATCGACTGGCGGGCGGCGTTCACGGCCATGGGCATTGCCGGGCTGCTCCTTGCGCCGGTCATGCTGTTCCTCGTCCGCGATCCGCCTCGGGCTGCTGCGCCGGTCAAGCAGGCGGCTTCGCTGTGGCGGGTCTTCCCGCTTCTCGCGCGCAAGCCGTCGTTCTGGCTGTTGGCCTTCTCCGCGTCTTCGAGCTCACTGGCCGGTTACGGCCTGTTGGCCTGGACCCCGTCGGTGCTCGAGCGCAGCTTCGGGCTCAACTTGCTCTCGCGAGGTCAGTTCATGGCTTCGTTGCTGCTGATCGGCGGATGCACAGGCATCGTCGCCGGCGGCTGGCTCGCGGACCGGCTCGGCGCCGCTGACCGCCGCTGGTACGCGCGGCTCCCGGCGATTGCATGGCTGATCACCGCGCCGACCTTCGCGCTCGGCCTGCTGGCGCCGAGTTTGTGGATCGCATGGCCACTGCTGCTGATCCCCAACGCCCTCAATATCCTGTGGCTCGGGCCGGTGACGACGGCGGTCCAGCACCTCGTCCCGAGCCCGATGCGGGCGACCGCGTCGGCGAGCTTCCTGCTGATCAACAATCTCATCGGCCTTGGCGTTGGCCCGTTTTTGATCGGCCACATCTCCGACGATCTGAAGGCCGGATACGGCGCGGAATCGCTGCGCTACGCGGCGGTCGGGTGCACCGCTTTCTATCTCGTCGCGGCGCTGCT
>Ga0066688_10000772_pt1 | contig 11589 bp, 9 predicted proteins | sample GraSoiAngelo_137_FD_62304 | JGI IMG/M metagenome (GOLD analysis project Ga0066688, IMG submission 62304) | Grasslands soil microbial communities from the Angelo Coastal Reserve, California, USA - 14_0929_09_30cm | ecosystem: Environmental > Terrestrial > Soil > Grasslands | place: USA... | reverse complement strand
CCTTCGAGGGGAATGGCAGGCGAATGAATCGTCAGATTTGATTACGGACCGTAGGGCGACCAAAAACCGGTGCCGGCGACGTCCGACAGTGCGGTGTAGTCGGCCGAAGGGACCTGCGGAATGGTGTCAACGGTTTGCGCACCATAGGCGTGGCCAAGGATGCTGTTCCCGGAGAGATAAAGGGAGGAACCTTTCTTCAGATAGTTGGTCCAGTCCTGAATGCCAACCACATTCCCGGTGCTGCGGTTAGTTTCGATGGCGTATTGGTCAACGGCGGCGTCGATCATACGCAGATCATTGAGGATTCGGCTGGCTTGGGAACGTTTACGGGCACGGAGGAAGCCGGGCACCGCGATCGCGGCCAGCAATGCGATAATTGCGACCACGATCATAATTTCCACGAGGGTGAAGCCCCCTTGGCGTTTGTTAAGTTTGTTCAACATTGCTAACTTGCTTTCTGTTCTCTATTGTTTGTTTGATTGCGCTCCGAAGCACCCGCTTCGGAATACCCGCCGTAAAGAGCACTCTCGGTGCCAAGCAGCGATCGTTTTAGAATTTCTAGAAACGTGCTGTCTCTGTTGGAGCGTGCATGGCTGGGTTCAGGCGTGATTCTCGCTTCGCAAGCGCTACGGTAACTGTCACTTGCTGATGGATCCGATATCGTGACTACGCGTAAGCTCTTCAGCCCGTTTCATCTCCAGCCAGCGCACTATGTTTTCGCGGGTGTTCTTCTCATCCGTGTCGTTGTTCTGGCCCGACTGACGGTTTCGCCGTTTCTCCTGCCGACGCGTGGAGACATGCATTTTTACGATGATTGGGCACAGCGGATTCTCAGCGGCCAGTTCACTGATCATCTGGCCTTTTACGGCCTGCCGGGGTACGCTTATTTGCTCGCCGCTCTATACAAACTTTCCGGTTACGGTCCATTTATTCCCGCGCTCTTGCAGGCATTGCTCGATGCCGGGACGGCGACGCTGATCTATAAGATTTCGGTCGCCATTTTTCCGGGAATCGGCCTGCGCCGCGCCCAAGTCGCTGGCTTGGTCGCGGCGGTGGGTTGGGGCTTTTTCGTCCCGGCACAAACGTATGCCGGCATTCTTATGCCCACCGCTTGGCTCGTCTTTATCTTCTGGCTTATCCTTTGGCGCATCATTAGCCAGAGGAACGCACCAGGAAAATCTGAGGCATTAATTCTCGGTCTCCTGGTCGGCCTCACTGCGACGGCCGTCGCGACGATTCTCTTCCTTCTCCCGTTGTTAGTTAGCGCAATCCTTCTCAAGCCGGCGATTTCCACTCATTCCCAGTTCCGCACCCGAATCAGCGCCCTTGTCCTCCTTTTCCTTGGCTCTGCTGTCGGCACTTCGCCGTGTTGGGTGCACAATTGTCTCGTTGCCCAGGATCGCGTGTTTCTGTCCGCCCACAGCGGTATTAATTTCTGGATTGGAAATAATCCCGCGGCGAACGGTTATCCGCGCTTTCCGCCCGGTCTCCGCGCTGGACAGGCCGCGATGTTGCAGGATTCAATAGATGCGGCCGAATCCGCAGCCGGGCATTCGCTCAAACGCGGCGAGGTTTCGCACTATTGGTCCGCCAAGGCGCGTGACTACATCGAGCGCGATCCGGCAGCCTGGCTGCGATTACTTGCGCTCAAATTGCGCACTTTCTGGAGCGCATTCCAGTACGACGATCTCAGCATCATTACCATCCTGCGGGAGCAGAAAGTGACGTTTCCCGGGATTTATTTTGGCCTGGTCGCAACGTTGGCGCTGCCCATGATGCTTCTTCTTTGGAACACTGCACCGCTCTCACGTTGGATCACAGTCGCCATCGTCTTGCACCTGCTCGCGTTGTTGCCGGTTTTCACAACGGAGCGTTATCGGTTGCCCATTGTCCCGGGACTTCTCGTCTTCGCGACGTTCGGTCTGATCACCTTCTTTAATAATCTTGTTGCCGGCAAGTTTAACTCGGTGATTTCATACGGCGCGTTATTGGCCGTTTCCACGCTTTTCGTTTCCTGGCCGCAAAGCGATCCGTCCCTTTGGGCGTTGGACGCTTACAATAGCGGTTGGCAGGCGCTCGAATCAGGTAATCTCGCGCTCGCCGAAAACAAACTGCAACTTGCTCGCGCTTATGTTCCCACTAATCCGGAGACAAATTTCGCGCTGGGGAATTTGCGTCTGGCGGAAGGAAATTCCGCTGCCGCCTCCGCCTTTTACCTCGCCACTCTTCAGCTCGATAATCATCACCGCGGCGCCCTGAATAATCTCGGCGTCATGGCGTTGGACGGCGGTAAATTCGATGTCGCTGAGAATTGGTTGCGCCAGGCCGAAGATATCGATCCCGGCAACGCGAAGATTCATTTTCTCCTCGCGAAGACGCTGCTGGCCAAAGACGAGCATGAGCTGGCGCGAGAAGAAATAGAAACCGCCATTCGTCTTCGACCTAACCAAATTGAATTTCAGCAGCTGAAACAGAAGATCGAAAATTAAGAGCGGTACTGAAGCTGCTCAAAACCGCGGGAATGGAACTCTCTCAGCCGCCATGTCCCGAAGACGTCGTCGTCCTGGTCGAAAAGCCAGCATCGGCGATCACACCGGCAGCCTCGCAATTCAGTGAAAGGCGCGCCGGCTTCTGGGTCGCCCTCGCCGCTCTGCTCGCCGCGGCAGCGAAAGCCACGATCGCCTGGAATACGATCGGGACCAACGATGTGATCACCTTCTACCAATTTGCTGCCTCGCTGCAAAATCACGGACTCGAATGGACCTATGTGCACAACGTTTCTTTCAATCATCCGCCGTTAACGGCGTATTTTTTGAGAGGCATCTACCACCTCGCGCACCTCCCTTTTGTTCAAGAGAATGCGATCAGCTTCCCGTTCTTACTTCGCCTCCCCGGAATCGTAGCCGACCTCATTACCGTTTGGGCCGTCTTTCGAATCGCCAAGTCAGTGGAATCGAAAATCCCGACCTGGGCGTTACTCGTTTTCGCCCTCAGTCCGGCCTCATTGATGATCACCGGCTTTCACGGCAACACTGATCCCATCATGGTGATGTTTCTCACCATCGCCACTCTCGCCGTCGTTCGCGACAGGCCAATCCTATGCGGACTGTTTTTCGCGCTCAGTTGCCAAATCAAAATTATTCCGTTGCTGTTCCTGCCGATCTTCTTCTTTTTTTGGACAGAGCGCCGTCTCGCTTTTAAATTTGTTGTTCCAACAGCGCTCATATTTCTGGTGCTGTGGGCGCAGCCGCTGTTTAATTTCCCGATCGCCTTCGCCAAAAACGTTCTATCGTACGGCAGTTTTTGGGGACTTTGGGGCGTGACCTATTGGCTGCGCCAAACCGGTTGGTCCGAATTCGGTCGCGTGACGTATCTCCAATTCACTCCAGCACAAGCCGTCGTCGGCACAGTTCTGAAGTTGTCGATCATCGCAATCGTTCTCTCGATTGGATGGCGGCGCCGCTATCTTGGAAGGCAGAGTTTGCTTCGATCCATCGCCTACGCTTGGATCGTTTTCTTTATTCTCTCGCCCGGGGTTTGCGCGCAATATCTTGTTTGGCTTGCGCCGTTTGTCCTGCTCCTCTCGCCGACATTCTTTGGCTGGCTCACCGCCACCAGTTCGCTTTTCCTGTTCTTTTTCTACAACGCAATTGCCGACAAATTTCCCTGGTATCTCGCGATATCGCATGGCGGGCACAATGCCGAATGGACTCCATGGACGGCATGGCCGTGGGGGATTCTGATCGCGGGTCTGCTTATCTTTTGGATTAATGCGAAACGTGAAAATCCTTCCCTCCGTCTGTTGAGTTTGCAGCCGTTCGACCCTGAGTCGCGGAGGTGATGGTTAACGAAATTGCGAAACATCGAAGGCCATGTTTGTCGCGCTTCGGTTGTATTTTCCCCTTCGGCATTTATTCTTGGCTTGCCGCCAATGCTGTGCAAAAAGGCGCGCCCGTTACACAGCTTTATCCGCAAGCGTCGAGTCAGCAGCTGGGCTTCGACGGATTGTATCGGGATTACGCTAATAAGCTGATCCGATTCAAGCTTACTCTTATCCGCGATCGTCAAACGCTATCGCGAAAGGCGAAAAACCTTAACCGGCTCGATTTTTCCGCCAGTGGTGATTCCTTTATATCTTTTGCGCCCACGTCTGGCACAACGTCTTGGGCACGAAAACGCTGGCAGCTCTCAACAGCCTGTCGGCTATTTTCAACGTGCCACGCCGCTACCGGCGATGCTTGCCTCTGGTGGGATTGGAATTTGCTCACAGCGTTCAGAACCGCTACATCTTCGCTACTTCTGGCCGCACAGAATGTCTGCTCATCGTTTGCTTAATTCACGATTCATCGCACTGGCGATCATTCTGCTAGCTGGTATTTTCCTGCGCCTCCCGCCTGCGCTTTTTCAGAAGCCCGAGGGGCCGCTCCGCAGTCTCGTTGCGCTGCATCCGCAACCAGGGAGTGACCAATTGGGCTTCGACGAAGCTCTTTATCGCGACTACACGGACAAGCTCATTCGTTTCGGATTGATCTCTTACCCTGAGATAGTCGAGCGCTACCGGGAGAAGCAGCAAACATTGACCGGATCAATTCTGCCACCGGTCCGTTTCCTTTACATTTTCTCTGCCTATCTGTGGCATCAGCTTTTTGGATCGGCAACGCTGAGCTGTCTCAAGAACGTATCGGCTGTCTTCACTATGTTCACGCTTCTGCTGGTCACCGTTTTTGCGGCGCGAGTTGGCGGCTTCTGCTATGCGATTGGTGTTGGAGCGCTAATAGTCTTTGCGCCCACCCAGTTACACATGTCGCAACACGCGTTGGTGGACGGATTCTTCACTTTTTGGGCAATGCTGGTGCTTTGGTCACTTTGGGAAAACCTGCGTGCGCCCAAGGATTGGCGTTGGCTTCTTCTCTACACCGTTGCCTTGACCGCGACCATTCTCACAAAAGAAAACGCTTTCTTCGTCTGGGTCGCTGTCGTTGCCATTCTAATAGCCAATCATTGGCTGAAATTTGGCACAGTCACGCGGGAACTACTTCTAGCTACTGTGGTCGGCCCCACTCTCGGGGTCGTTCTGCTAGGGATGCTGGCTGGGGGAGCAGGGCCTTTGATAGCTACCTATCAGTTGTCGGTTAGCAAAAATTACGAACTCAAATATGCGATCCTCACCGGAGATGGTCCATGGCACCGTTACTTAGTCGATTTAATGTTAGTCAGTCCGATCGTTCTGCTCCTGGCAATTGGATCCGTTTTCAATCTTGCACGTGCAAAAAAAGCAGAGTGGTTCTTCCTTATCTTCATTGCCGCGAGTTATCTCGTCATGTGCAATGTCAAATATGGAATGAACTTGCGTTACGCAAATATGTGGGACTTGCCGCTGCGTGTCCTCGCGTTCAGCCAAATACTGGTCTTGATTGGATTCGTCGCACAACGCTGGCGCAGCATCGCACTATTCGCCGCTGTCGGCCTCACCTGCGCGCTCGAGATGCGCAATTACGTTGTCATGGCCGTGGAATATCCGCTCTACGAACTGGTTAGCCCCGAGCTCATGCGTGGGTTGAAGATTCTAAAATCGCCGGCAGATTTGAAGTGACAGGAACTGGTTGACTGTTTGCCCACTGATCGGCCTTTGTGCTGGCGTCGCGTCGGTGGCGTTAGCACAACGGCACTCAAGCTGCTCAAATTCTTGGGATCCCGGCGTCGGCCAGGATCGCGCTGGCACGCGGCCTAGTCTAGTTGGAGCGATCGACGCTCCGGTAGATCCAGAGATCGCCCGGTATGACTCTATCGACTAAAGCAAAGCCGTACGACGCTGCTTCCGGCCAATCGTTCGGAAGCAGGACATAGCGGTAACCCGCATTCTGCAGCAGCGGCAGGTCCGGCGGCAAAAACAAAATGTAGAAGTCGGGATAAACCAAACTACTGCTGACCTGGTCTGATCGGCGCGGCACCTCGCATCCGATGTTAGCGTAGCGGTTGTAAGTGAAATCGTCTTCGCCAGGATCGAGTTGCCGGAAAAAAGTCACATCGGGCACGATTTTGGTGCCGTTGAAGACAGCCGCACCAGTCGCCTTGACTAATTGCGCGAAATAACGGGTATGATAAACGATCCACTTTCCTCCGGGATCAGCTGCTCGGATGTGATCGATGCGTTTAAATGCTTCGGAATCGAGCAACGGCCCCAGCCCGCGCATTACTGGATTGATCGTGCAGTTGCTAACGACCAACAGCGCACCTAAAACCGCAGGCAACCAGCGAAATCGAAGCTGTTCCCAAAAAAATATTGCGAAAACAATGCCGCTAAGCGCGAGCGATTGACCCCAAGCCCAGCAATCAGAGACGGTGTTCGCCATCCCCCCTTGCCAAACGACGAACAGGATCGTCAACCAAAGAACGAGGCCGGAGATCGCCGCGAAGCCTTTTGGGAAGATCGGCGCGCGATAGCGATCTAGAAAGAAGCAGCATAAGAAAATATTCGCGATGCCGATTGCGAGCAACGCTCTCCGTTCGATGGCAAAATTCAAGAGCGTCCCGCGAACCAGCCAGGGTGGTAGCGGCACCACGCAATACAGACTTAGAAAAACAAGACAGACCGATAAGGAAGCGACCAAAGGTGAAATGGGCGTCTTGTTTCGAAGCCGCGCCACCAAAATTGCCAGCAGCGCTGCGGGCCAGAGCGGAAAAAAGTTACTTGCTTCGGAAATGTTGTCATAAAGGGCCGGGCTAGCCTGTTCCGACTCAAAAAACCCGAGCACACCGGAAAACAATTTAAAAAGATCAAGATCTCCGCCGCTACTGCGACGTGCGCCCGGGTAAGCGGTGTGCCTGACGATTTCAAGTGTCGCGCGAACATCAAACCAAAATGGGATCAGGACTACTGCGATGGTAATCATGCCGCCGGCGATAAGCAGCAGCGCGCGCGTCGTTGACCTTCGCTCTCCAAATTTACGCGTTTCTAGTCCGACCCCGATCAAAATTGCCGTCATCAGGAAGACTAGTGGAATTTGATATGGCGGATACAAACAGAGGACGAAATTTGTTCCGCAAAAAACGAAGCCTGCCAAGGCGGTGGCAGTTCTCCACTGATTTTGATCCTTGAAGAAAACGGCTGCGCATCCCAGACAGACAGCCCAGGTCGCGATCATTTCCGGGAGCATGGCCGGAGAGGAGAACCACCATTGCACGTAACTGGAAAGAAGGACCCAGATCGCAGCGAAACCGATGAGGAAGCGGCTGCGCAACCCGATTTGTCGCAGCATCCAGCAAACCGCGATGAGCAGACCAAAAATCTTGGCACACCAGTAAAAGGAAAAACCACGCTCGAAATCAAGAATGAAAAAGCCCCACAACTGAGGGCGGAACAGCATTGTGTAATATGCGACCGGAATGCTCATGAGAAGCGGCGCACGCCCTGCGCCAAGACTCGGATTCTCGATTGGGAAACGTGGGTTCTGTCGCGCCTGCGAAAGCATTGAAGGGGTCCAAATTCCCCATTCGTCGACGCGCACTTGTTTTGGCGAGGAAAAAATCAGGCCGCGCGCGATGCCGGGTTCGGTCAACAGGTTGCGCCACATTCCAACGGACGAGCCATTGAGCTTGAGAACGACGCAGAGACAAAACAAGACCAACGCCCCGATGCACCACGACGGCAGTAGCGCGGCATTAATCCGCCAGCGTAACCCGTACCGAGGCGCCTTATGCCGTTTTCCCAAAAATCAAATCCGCCGTCGCTAGGAGAGCCTTGTCGTCGTTATCACCTAACGCGTCTAGAAATTGCCGGACTCGACGAAACGATTGCCTCAAGAAAAGATCGGGCGCTGCCGATTGCGCGGGCGCCGAGTCGCCATTGCGGAATGCTGCCCGCAATTCGGCGTCCCATCGGCTTAGAACGCAGGTCGAGGCGAACAATTCCATCGCTGCGCCAGCGATGCGTTCCTGCACCAACTGCATATCGAGAATCGGCTCCCGGTAGGCGATGAGGGCTCGATTGACTGCAAAATTGAATCGCCAGATCAGGCGTCCAAGTTGGCGCGCCTGAGCTCGGACCTGGCCGCTTTGCACCGGCACATCAGGAATGCGCACGGTTGCGCCCAGGCGATTCATACCCGCGCTCCACGCTTTGCCAACCCGGTTCATTGAGAACGACGTCATGGTGTCGTAAATTTCTTTGAACTCCATTCCCGGACCGCGCATCCCCACGAGCGCGATGAATGAAGTCAGCACTTCGTTCGACCCTTCGCCGATCTGGTTAATCCGCGCGTCGCGCAACATGCGGCCCAACGGGTTATCATCGAAATATGCAGAGCCGCCGTGAATTTGGAAGGCATCGTTGACCGCTTCCCATAGCCGATCGGTCGTGAAGACTTTCAGCATCGCCGTCTCGATCATGTAATCCTCGAGGCCGCGATCGATGAGCGATGCCGTTACATTGGTCATCGCTTCCATGGCGTAAACATCGGCTGCCATGCGCGCGATTTTCTTTTTCACCAGATCGAAATCGCCCAGTGTTTTTTTGAATTGCTGACGGGAGTTGGCGTGCTCGATCGCCAGTCGTAGGCAATGTTTGGCCGCGCCGGTACAGCAGGCACCGAAAGTGGTGCGCCCGAAATCCAGAACGGTCAGCGCGACGCGCAAACCTTTGCCGAGCGGACCGAGAATATTTTCTTTCGGCACGCGTACGTTGTTTAAACGAAAGCGGCCGGTGGCGGTGCCGCGGATTCCGAGCTTCGGCATTCGTCCTTCGATCATTTCCACACCTGGGGCATCCGGCGTGACTAAAAAAGCGGTAATCGCGTCTTTGCCCGGCTTGTCCGGAATTGGCGTTCGCGCCATCACCGTCCAGACCTGCGACACCGCAGCATTGGTGATGTAACGTTTCTCGCCATTCAAAATGTAATGCGAGCCGTCGTTGCTCGGCGTCGCTGTCATTCGGACATTTGCAGCGTCGGATCCAGCCTCCCGTTCGGTCAACGCGAACGCCGCCAGTTCCGCTCCCGTCACCAGTGCCGGCAACCATTGCGCTTGCTGTTCACGGGTGCCGAACAATAGGAGCGCACGGATTCCGATCGAGTGATGAGCATTAACAAACACCGAAGTAGAGGCATCGCGTTTCCCGATCTCCTCCAGGATTCGGCAGCACTGCATTTGCGAGAAACCACGGCCGCCGACTTCCCGCGGCGCCGTCATCCCAAGAACACCCGTGCGAGCAAGACCATCGATGAGGTGGCGCGGGATGTCGGCGTTGCGATCGATCCAGTCCGGATCGAGTTCCCGATCGAGCATTTGGCGAACTTCGTTAAGTGCGCTCTCCAGTTCCGTCTCCCGCGTCGTTTCAAGCCGCGGATACGGCATCACCCAGTCAGCTACAAAATTTCCCAGGAAAAGTCCCTTGGCGAAACCGAGTTCCTGCCGGCCGCTGAAAAGCAGCTCCTCCGCTTGCTGCATTTCCTTCTGACGCTGAATTTCTGCTTCGCTTTGTGCCATGTTCAGGGGTCGCCGCATGGCGAGTCACGAACTGTATTCAATGGCGTCGTTCTGTCCACTAAGCGGCGCAGAACGCCTGACGAAATTTGTCGCGCAGTTTTTTGGCCTTCTGGCCATTGACTGGCCCGCGGTCCGGCCACGTTCAACACTTTCATTCCGAGCCGCGCAGACAACGCCAGTCCGGCTCGGACCGAGGAACCACGCGAGTGTTCGCTTATGACCTGAACAACTGAGGGGTCCCTCGCGTCCGCTCGGGATGACAGACTTTTAACGAACTCCGTTGCCGCTTCGATCGTTTCCTCGACGCTCATACTCGCGCAATCAATGATAAGATGGGGTTTCCGCATTTCGATACAGCGATCAACAGTTTCACGTGTCCCGCCGACAGGCTCTCCGTTTGAAATGATCAACGTGCCATCCGAATCCGCCACGTTCCGTGCGGTGCGTTCGGCATATCCGGCATTCGCCAGCTCCACGACTGGATAGTGTTTCGGAATTTCCCCATCTTCGGCCAACCGTCCCGCCGGGCACCACCCGCCGCACTCAACTTCAAATGCAAGTGCGGCGTCGAGCGCCCCGCGATCAACCCCAGTTTGTCCGCCAGAAATGACCTTCAGCACTTCGCTCGCGAGTGTCTCTTTTTTGCGACTATTAGTAAATTCCAAACGCCTTGTCAGGAAAGAAATCGGCCCATTTTCCTGCGGTTGATCCGTTTCTGCCGCGAAGTGGAATACTCTGTGCTGCAAGTCAGCCCGCGTCTGAGGTCATTCTCCTTGCAACCACGACGAACAAAAACCCTGTTTGTTACTGCCCTGTTAGGCCTCGCCTGGACAGTCGGCATTGCCTTCGGTTTGCGTACCTTACTAGCGTACGAAAGCACGCCCGGCACAATCGGGGCGGTGCCTCGCCAATGGCCGTCGACGTCGCAAATTGAGCGACTTACTAATCGCCCGACATTAGTCATGTTGGTTCATCCACGTTGCCCCTGTACGCGGGCAAGCGTCGCCGAGCTGGCGCAGTTGATGGCACGTATGCAGGGCAAGGTCGACGCATACGTGCTTTTTCTGAAACCAAGACAGAGTGGCATTGAGTGGGAGGACACCGATCTTCGACGCAGTGCCGCCGCGATCCCGAGCGTAAGGATCTTGTCGGATGTTGACGGAGTTGAGGCGCGCCGATTCGGTGCCGAAACATCAGGGCACACCCTTCTATTCGATCTTGATGGGCGTCTCCTCTTCAGCGGAGGCATCACGGAATTTCGCGGACATGCCGCTGACAACACTGGCGAGCGCTCAATTGAGTCACTGGTTAATGGCCGGACGCCCGCGCGAACTGCCACGTCCGTATTCGGTTGCGCTCTAGTTAAGCGCTCGCAGGAAGGAGACAAACCGGGATGGCTAAAATAGCTGAACAATCCCTCCAGTCCAATGGTTGGACCGATCGGGCCGATGAGCTATTTCAGCAGCATCGGCAGGAGATTTATCGAAATACGGATCAGTTATTTGCCCGACTGATGCTCTTCCAGTGGGTGGCCGCGATCATGATCGCGATGACCATTTCGCCCCGGACTTGGGTCGGCCAATCAAGCTACATTCACATTCACATCTGGGCAGCAATCTTTGTCGGAGGCGCAATCAGCATCTTCCCCATCTGGATGACGCGAGCCTGGCCAGGCGCAGCACTGACTCGCCACATCATTGCGGTGGCTCAAATGCTAATGTCAGTTCTGCTTATCGATTTGACGGGCGGCCGCATCGAAACCCATTTTCACGTCTTTGGATCGCTTGTCATCCTCTCCTTCTACCGCGACTGGCGTGTCTTAATTTCGGCGACAATTGTCGTTTACCTGGATCATTTCCTCCGCGGAATTTACTGGCCCTACTCGGTGTATGGCGTACTCAGTGCCAGTCCGTGGCGATCAATCGAGCATGCCGGCTGGGTCATCTTCGAAGACATCTTCCTGGTGATCTCGTGTCTGCGCAGTATCCGTGAAATGCGTTTCGTTGCCAACCGCACCGCTGCGCTCGAGTCGAGCGAGCAGAATTTCCGGCAGATATTCGAGGAAGCGCCGATCGGCATGGCCGTGGTAGGGCTCGATAGCCGCTA
>Ga0066688_10000740_pt1 | contig 11733 bp, 8 predicted proteins | sample GraSoiAngelo_137_FD_62304 | JGI IMG/M metagenome (GOLD analysis project Ga0066688, IMG submission 62304) | Grasslands soil microbial communities from the Angelo Coastal Reserve, California, USA - 14_0929_09_30cm | ecosystem: Environmental > Terrestrial > Soil > Grasslands | place: USA... | reverse complement strand
CTGTCACACCGGAGGTCGCGGGTTCGAGCCCCGTCAGCCCCGCCTGAACCCGCCTCGCGGGACGACGCACCCGGCCCCGCCTGCCACGGCAGGCGGGGCTTTCGTCTTTTTCGGGAGGGCATTGACCCCCACCTACCATGTGCCGGTCCTGGCCGATGCCGTGCGCGACTGGACGACGGGCGGCTGCCGCATCGTGGATGCGACCGTCGGCGGCGGTGGCCACGCGGCGCTGTTCCGCGAGCTCGGCGCCGAGGTCCTCGCCGTGGACCGCGATCCCGACGCGATCGCCGCCGCGCGCGCCGCCCTCGGCGACACCGGCATCCGTTACTCGACCGGTCCGTTCGGCTCCGCGAAGGTGCTGGGCACGATCGAGACGTTCCGCCCCGACCGCATCCTCCTGGATCTGGGGGTCTCGTCCTACCAGCTCGATACCGATCTCCGGGGGTTTACCTTTCGTCCCGGGGCGCCGCTCGACATGCGGATGGCGGCGGGACACGGCGTGACGGCCGCCGACATCCTGAACACGTGGCCCGAAGCGCGTCTCGCCGGCGCGTTCGCTGAGCTCGCGGACGAGCCGCGCGCGCGCCGTCTGGCCCGGGCGGTCGTGAAGCGGCGCGCCACCGCCCCCTTCGCGACCAGCGACGATCTCGTGAACGCGATTCGCGAGGCGCGGGGCCCCCGCTCGGGGCCGTCCGACTTCGCGCGGCTGTTCCAGGCCCTGCGGATCGTCGTGAACCAGGAGCTCGAGCAGCTCGAGCTCGCGCTGCCGGCGCTCCGGGCCACGCTCGTGCCCGGCGGGCGGATGGCGGTGATCACCTACCACTCGGGCGAGGACCGCATCGTGAAGCACGCATTCCGCGACTGGAGCCGGTCGTGCGTCTGCCCGCCGCGTCAGCCCGTGTGCACCTGTCGCGGACGCCCCCTGGGCCGCCTCCTCACGCGGAAGCCGATCCGTCCCGCTGCCGCCGAGGTGCGCGACAACCCGCGGGCCCGCTCGGCGCAGCTGCGCGCCTTCGAGGTCGGCGATGGCTAAGGGCCGCCACTGGGTCGCGCTCTGGCTCGTGGCCTTCCTCGTGACCACGTGGCTGGTGTACGCCCGCCAGACGGCCGCCATCCGCGCGGCCCGGGAGCTCGCCGATCTCCGGGCCCGGCGCGCCAACCTGGACGGGCACCGCGCCGATCTCGAGCGCCGCATCCGCGCCGCCGAGAGCCGCGCCGTCCTCGTCCCCCGGGCGCAGGCGCGGCTGGGGCTGCACCTGCCGAGCGACAGCGAGATCGTCCTGGTCCCTGCTCCGAGCGGCTCGCACTAGCGAAATGGCCAGGTCTGCAGTCCGCATCCAGGTCGTGGAATTCGGCGTGCTCGTGGGCCTGGCCCTGCTGGTCGGACGGGCGGCGCAAGTGCAGATCCTCCAGGGTCGTCGCTGGGCGGAGGAAGCGCAGGCGCAGCGCACCGAGCGCATCGTGCTCCAAGCGCGCCGCGGCACGCTGTCCGACCGTCACGGCACACCGCTCGCGGTCACGCAGGAGACCTACCACGTGGGCATCGCGCCCAACGAGCTGCGCGACCCGGTCGCGGACGGATCGCTGATCAGCCGGCGGCTCGGGCTCACGGCGCACGCCTGGCAAGAGGCGCTGCGCCGCCGATACGCCTACTTCGCGGGGCCCTACAGCGCGCTCGAAGTGCAGCCCCTGCGGACCGTCCGGGGCGTGCATCTCGAATCCGTGCTGAATCGGTTCTATCCCGATCCCGCGGTCGCGCGCGCGACCATCGGCCGCCTGGGCGACGACGGCTTGGCCGCCTCCGGGCTCGAGCGGACCCTCGACAGCCTGCTGGCGGGCCGGGCAGGCGCGGCGGTCGTGCTGAAGGACCGAGCGGGACGCGAGTACGAGTCGCCGGCGCGCGTGATCGCCCCCCCCGTCCCGGGGCTCGACGTCGTGCTCACACTCGACGCAGAGCTGCAGGAGATCGCACAACGGGCGCTGGACGACGCATTACGGCGCATGGATGCGGACGGCGGGGACGTCGTGATGCTCGACCCCGGAACTGGCGAAGTGCTGGCCCTCGCTTCGCGCCAGCGGGACGGTAGCGCGCGTCCCAGCGCGTTCACCGACACATTCGAGCCCGGGTCCCTGGCGAAGATTTTCGCCGCCGCCGCCCTGCTCGCGCTCCGCCGCGTGTCGCCTACGGACCACGTGTCGGGGGAGGGGGGCAAGTGGCGTGTGCCCGGTCGCACGATCACCGACGACGATCCCCAGCCCTCGCTCACGCTGGCCGACGCCATTCGCGTTTCGAGCAACATCGCCATCGCGAAGTTCGCGGCGCGGCTCACGCCCGAGGAGCAGTATGTGACGCTCCGGGACTTCGGGTTCGGGGCGCTCACGGGGATCGAGTTTCCCGCGGAGGCCACCGGACGCCTGCGGCCGCCGTCCGAGTGGACGCGTCCCAGTGCGGCGAGCCTCGCCATGGGCTACGAGCTGTCGGTCACGCCGATCCAAGTGGCGATGGCGTACGGCGCGCTTGCGAACGACGGCCTCCTGCTTCAGCCCACGCTGATCCGCGAGGTTCGGGACGCGAGCGGCGGAGTACGCTACCGGCATCGCCCGGAGCCGGTGCGACGCGTCGTCGCCCGCGACGTGGCGGCGGCGTTGCGGAACCTGCTGCGCGGGGTCGTGGAGCGCGGCACCGGAACCGAGGCGGCGCTCACGAATTTTCCGGTGGCGGCGAAGACCGGGACGGCGCGCCGCGTCGTGAACGGCCGCTACGCGGCCGGCGAGTACACCGCCTCGTTCGCCGCGCTGTTCCCCGCCGACCAGCCGCAACTCGTGCTCGTCGTGAAAATCGACAACCCCCACAAAGGGAGCTACTTCGCCGCCCAGACCGCGGCGCCGGTGACCCGCTCGATGCTCGAGCAGGCGCTCGCGGCCCGCACGGTCGCGCTCGACCGGGCCCGGCTCTCGACGGCCGCGCCGCGCGCCGCGGCCGCACCGGCCGACGACGATGGCGGCCTGGTCCCCTACGTGGTGCCGTGGCCGTATGAACGCGACAGCAGCGGCGTCGGGCGTGGGCCGCGACGGGCCGTCCCCGACGTGGCGGGCTTCGGCATGCGGGAGGCCGTGCGCACGCTCCACCGGCGCGGGTTCCGCGTGGCGCTCCGGGGCTGGGGTGTCGCGGAGCACACCTGGCCGGCGGCGGGCGACAGCGCGGCCGCCGGCTCGATGGTCACGTTGTTCGCCGACCCGTACGCCGCCGCCCGGGTCCGCTCCCGTGGCCCGACTCCTCCGCGCCGCGGGCCGCGGTGATGAACAAGCTTCAGGAAGTCGTCGCCGCGCTCGAGCGGGCGCAGCTCCTCGTCGAACTGCCCGACCTGCACACCTGGCCCGAGATCACCGGCCTCACCGCCGACAGCCGGAAGGTGGAGCGCGGAATGCTGTATTGCGCGGTGTACGGGTCCGTGCGCGACGGGCACGAGTTCGTGATGGCGGCGCGCGAGCGCGGCGCCGCGGCGGCGCTGGTCGAGCGCGAGCAGGCGGTGGACGTGCCGCAGATCCTGGTGCGCGACGGTCGGCGCGCCGCCGCCGTCGCCGCGGAGGCGTGGTACGACCGCCCCGGGGCGAAGCTCGATCTGATCGGCGTCACCGGGACGAACGGCAAGACGACCTCGGTCACGCTGCTGCGGCATGTCCTGTCGGCGCTCGAGCCGACCGGCTCGATCGGCACGCTGGGCGCGTTCGATCCGGCGGGCGACCCCGTGCCGAGCGAGGCCGGCAACCTCACCACCCCCGGGCCCATCGATCTCCAGGCGACGCTCGCCGCGCTGGTCGAGCGGGGCGCGCGCGGCGCGGCGATGGAGGTCTCCTCCCACAGCCTCGATCAGGGCCGGGTGGACGGACTCGTGTTCCGCGCAGCCCTCTTCACCAACCTGACGCGCGATCACCTCGACTACCACAAGACCCTCGAGGATTATTTCCGCGCCAAGGCGAAGCTCGTGCAGTACCTGGCCCCCGACGGGCTAGAGGTGGTGAACGCCGACGATCCCGCGTGGCAGAGGCTGCGGCGCGAGCGCCGCCGCGTGACGTTCGGCGAGCGGGGGGGCGAGGTGACCGCGCGGCGCGTCGCTCTCGACGTCTCAGGCGCCCGCTTCGAGCTCGTCACCCCCATGGGCGGTGCGGAGGTACGGCTCCCGCTGCTCGGCCGCTTCAACGTGGCCAACGCCCTCGGCGTGGCGGCGTGCGCCTGGGGGCTCGGCGTCCCGGTCGAGACCGTCGCCGAGCGGTTGACGGGTGCGCCGCAGGTCCCCGGTCGGATGGAGCGGATCGCCGAGCGGCCGTGCATCGTGCTGCGTGATTACGCTCACACGCCCGACGCGCTCGAGCGGGCGCTCGAGACGCTGCGCCCCCTCACCAAGGAGCGGCTCGTCGTCGTGTTCGGCGCGGGCGGCGATCGCGACCGCGGCAAGCGGGCCCCCATGGGCACGGTGTCCGTGCGCCTCGCGGACATCGCGATCCTCACGTCGGACAATCCGCGCACCGAGGACCCGGAGAGGATCCTCGACGACGTGGAGGTCGGAATGCGGGCCAAGCCGCATCACCGCGAGCTCGACCGCCGCCGTGCCATCGCCCGCGCCCTCGAGCTGGCGCATCCGGGAGACACAATTCTCCTCGCGGGGAAGGGGCACGAGACCTACCAGGTAATCGGGACGGACAAGCAGCCGTTCGACGAGCGGGTGGTGGTGCGAGAGCTGGGGGCGTCATGAAGCCATTGCGGATTGCGGATTGCGGATTGCGGAATATCCAGGGAGGAGTCGCTTGGCGACCGAACTTTCATTTCAAATCCGCATTCCGCACTCCGCAATCCACAATAGGGGTGGTGGGGTGACCGCCTGGGACTCGCAGCTCGTTGCGACAGCGCTCGGGGTGCCGGGGCCCCGCAGCCTGCGCTTCACGGGGGTGAGCACCGACACGCGGGACCTGACCCCGGGCGCGCTCTTCGTCGCGCTCAAAGGAGATCGCTTCGACGCCCACGCGTTCCTCGATCAGGCGAGAGCCAGGGGCGCGGCCGCCGCCGTGGTGCGTCGCGGCACACCGGCGGTGAACGGCTTGCCGTATTTCGAGGTGGCCGACACGCTCGCCGCACTGGGTCTCCTGGCTCGCGCGCGACGCCGCTTGCTGGCGCCCGGCAGCCCGGTCGTGGCCGTCACCGGCTCGAGCGGCAAGACCAGCACCAAGGAAATGATCCGCGCGGTGCTGGCCACCAGCTACCGCGTGCACGCGACGAGCGGAAACCTGAACAACCTTGTGGGCGTGCCGCTCACGATCCTCGCCGCACCGGACGACGCCGAGGCGCTGATCGTGGAAGCGGGCGCGAGCGTCCCGGGCGAAATCCCCCGGCTGCGCGACGTGATCGAGCCCACCATCGCCGTGATCACCAACGTCGGCTACGCGCACGTGGAGGGCTTCGGCTCCCTCGCCGGAGTGATGCAGGAGAAGCTCGCCTTGGTCGAGGGCGCGCGGATGGCGGTGGTCGGGACGGATCCGCCCGAGCTCGCGCGGGAGGCGCGGCGCCGCGCGCCGACGGTGGTGGCCGGGACCGGCGCGGGCGCGCAGGTCCGCCCCGATTCCGCCGAGCTCGACGCGGAGGGCCATCCGCGTCTCACGTGGCGGGGCCACGCGGTGACGCTGCCGGTGGTCGGGTTTCACCAGATCGAGAACGCCATGCTGGCGCTCGCCGTGGGACGAGAGGCGGGCACGGACCCGGCGCGGGCGGTGGCGGCGCTCGCCGGCGTGCGGCTCCCGGCCGGGCGGGGCGCGGTGCTCTCGCTCGGCGGCCTCACCGTGATCGACGACACCTACAACGCGAACCCGGGCTCGCTCCGCTGGGCGCTGAAGCTCGCCCACTGGCTCGCCGACCGGGGGCGCCGGCCGCTCGCGGTGGTCGTGGGCACGATGTTGGAGCTCGGGTCGGAGAGTGCCAGATTGCATGCGGCGGCGGCGGCCGAGATCGCGGCCCTCCGGCCCGCGCTCGTGGCCGCGGTGGGCGAGTTCGTGCCGGCGTTCGAGCCATACCGGGTGACGCTCGGCGAGCGGCTGATCACAGCGCCCGACGCGGAGGCGCTGGGCCCGCGGTTGCAGGCGGCGCTCACGGGCCACGAGATCGTCCTGCTCAAAGCGTCCCGCGGGGTGGCGCTCGAGCGGGTGCTCCGGCACTTGAACTGAGGATCACACGTGCTCTATCACTTGCTCGCGCCGCTCGCGAAGCAGCACATCTTCTTCAATCTGTTCAACTACCTCACGTTTCGCGCGGCGGGCGCGGTCGTCACGGCCCTGCTGCTCGCGTTCCTGTGGGGCCCCGCCATTATCCGGCGGCTGCGCGAGCGCAACGTGGGACAGGTGATTCGCGCCGAGGGGCCGGCGAGCCACCACGCGAAGCGCGGTACGCCGACCATGGGCGGGCTGATCGTCATCCTCGCGACCGTGGTGCCGACGCTGCTGTGGGCCCGGCTCGACAGCCGGTACGTCGTGGTGGCCGTCCTGGCGATGCTGTGGGCGGGGGCAATCGGCTTCATTGACGACTACCTGAAGATCGTCCGCGGCAAGTCCCAGGGATTGGTGGCGCGGTGGAAATTGATCGGCCAGGTGACGTTCGGGGTGGCGCTGGGTGTCGCCCTGATTCTGTGGCCCCTGGCCCCGGACCTGCCTCCCACCTCCACCCAGCTGCCGGTGTTCAAGTACATCCTGCTGGTGCTGCCGCCGCCGCTGTATCTGCTGTTCGTCACGGTCGTCGTGACCGGCAGCTCGAACGCCGTGAACCTCACCGACGGACTGGACGGTCTCGCGGCGGGCCTGACGGCGATCCTCGCGGGCACGTTCGCGGCGTTTGCCTATGTATTCGGCCGCATCGATTGGACGCGTTACCTGTTCGTGTACTTCCTGCCCGGCTCGCAGGAGCTGACCATCTTCTGCGGGGCGCTCGCCGGGGCGGCGCTCGGCTTCCTGTGGTTCAACGCGCACCCCGCGCAGGTGTTCATGGGCGACACCGGCTCACTCGCGATCGGCGGCGCGATGGGGGCGGTCGCGATCATGCTGAAGGCCGAGTTCCTGTTGCTCATTGCCGGCGGGGTGTTCGCCGCGGAAGCCGTGTCCGTGATGCTGCAGGTGTGGGTGTATCGCTGGCACAAGCGGCGCTCCGGCAAGGAGTACGCCGACGCCCACAGGGTGTTTCGCATGGCGCCGCTGCACCATCACTTCGAGAAGCTGGGCTGGGCCGAGCCGCAGGTCGTGACGCGGTTCTACATCCTGGGGGTGATGTGCGCGGCGATCGCGCTCGCGACGCTGAAGGTGCGATGATTCCCCAGGCGTGGCGCGGGACGGGCGTCGTGGCCGTCATCGGGCTGGGGAAGAGTGGCGTCGCCGCCACCCGCCTGCTGGCGCGCGAAGGCGTGCGCGTGTACGCGAGCGATGCCTCGGAGCATCCGTATGGGGGCGATGCCCTCGAGTCGCTGCGGACGCTCGGCGGCGTGGCGCTGGACGTCGGGCGTCACGACCTGGCGCGGATCCGCGGCGCCGCGGCCGTGATCGTCTCCCCCGGCGTGCCGCCGGAGGCGCCGCCGCTCGCAGCGGCGCGCGAGGCCCGCGTGCCCATCTTGTCCGAAATCGACCTCGGCTTCCGGGCGCTGTCGGGATCGGGCACGCGCTGCATCGCGATCACCGGGACGAACGGCAAGACGACCACTACCGCACTGGTGGCGCATCTCCTGCGCGCGGCGGGGGTCCACGCGGAGGCGGCAGGGAACATCGGTCGCCCGCTGGCGGACATCGCCCTGGAAAACGAGCACTACCAGTGGCTCGCGGTGGAGGTCTCGTCCTTCCAGCTGCACGACAGCCCCCACTTCACGCCGGAGATCGGCATCCTCACGAACCTCGCCCCCGACCACCTCGACCGCTACCCGAGCGTGGAGGCGTACTACGCGGACAAGCGACTGCTGTTTCGAAACGCGAGCCCCGCCCAGGTATGGGTGCTGAACGGGGACGAGCCGGCGGTGCTCGAGCTCGCGGCCGGAGTGCCGGGCCGCCGCGCTCTGTTCTCGCTGCGCCGCCCCGCGGACGGATGGTATGACCCGGGCGCGCGTCGCCTCCACCTCGGGCGTGAGGCCCTGCTCGCGCGCGCCGAGCTCGGGCTCCTCGGGAACCACAACGTCGCGAATGCGCTCGCGGCCGCGCTCGCCGTGCGGGAGGCGGGTGTGCCCTCCGCCGCCATCGGAGCAGGGCTGCGCTCGTTTCGCGCGCTGCCCCACCGCCTCGAGCCGGTGCGCGACGTCGGCGGCGTGCACTGGATCAACGACTCGAAGGCGACGAACATCGCCTCCACGGTGGTCGCGGTGGAAGCGATGGATCGGCCGTTCGTGCTGCTGCTCGGCGGCCGGCACAAGGGCGAGCCGTACACCCGGCTGGCGCCCCTGTTGAAGGACCGGTGTCGCCTGGTGATCGCGTACGGCGAGGCGGGACCGCTCGTTGCCCAGGACCTGGGCGGCCAGGTGCCGCTCGAGCGCGGGACGACGTTCGAAGACGTGGTCGCGCGCGCGCGCCGGGCGGCGCAGCCGGGCGACGCGGTGCTCCTGTCCCCGGCGTGCTCGAGCTACGACATGTTCAAGAATTACGAGGAGCGGGGCGCGACGTTCCGGAAGTTAGTGGAGGCCATGTGAACAGGCCCGCGCATGGTAGGGGCGCAGCATGCTGCGCCCCTACACCAACGTTCGCCCGGGACTCATTGTGAAAGACACACGCTGGGAAACCCGTCTTCTCGCACTGGTCGCGGCGATCCTGGTCGTGTTCGGACTGACGGCGGTGTACGGCGCCTCGAGCCTGCTGACGATTGCGGGCGGCCAGGTGGGCTCGAGCTTCGCCCTGAAGCAGGCGCTCGGCGCGGCGGTGGGCGGGATCGTCGCGGCGTTGCTGGCGCGCTCGGACTACCGCAAGTGGCAGCGGGCCGCCTGGCCGGTGCTCGCGGTCGTCGCAGTGCTGCTGCTCCTCCCGCTGCTCCCCTTCACCGAGCGGATCGCCCCCAACATCAACGGTGCCCGGCGCTGGGTGAACCTCGGGTTCGTGACGGTGCAGCCCTCCGAGCTCGCCAAGTTCGCGGTCGTGGTCTGGGCGGCGATGCTCGCGGCGAAGAAGGGTGAGCGGGTCCGCACCTTCCAGTACGGGCTGCTGCCCTTCATTGTCGTGCTCGCGCCGCTCGTGGCGTTGATCTTCCTCGAGCCGAATCTCTCGATGGCCGTGCTGGTCACGTTACTCGCAGGGGTGGTGCTGTTCACCGCCGGCGCGCGGGTCGGCCATTTTCTGGCGATGGCCGTCGTCGCAACGCCTATCCTGTTCGGCGCGGTGGCGAGCGCTCAATACCGCCTGGCGCGCGTCGTGACGTTCCTGAATCCCGGGAGCGCGCCCTCCGAGGCGACGTGGCAGGTCCATCAATCGCTCGTTGGGATGGGAGCAGGGCGGCTGTTCGGCGTCGGGTTGGGGCAGGGACAACAGAAGCTCGGCTACCTCCCGTACGCCTACTCCGACTTCATCCTCTCGACGATCGGCGAGGAGTGGGGCTTTCTGGGCGTGCTCGGGATCATCGTGTTGTTCGGCACGTTCGCGTGGCTCGGCTTCCGCATCGCGAGGTCGGCGGGCGACCCGTTCGGCCGGTTGCTCGCGGTGGGGCTCACCGGCATGATCGGGATCACCGCGGTGCTGCACATCGGCGTGACCCTCGCCCTCCTGCCGGCCACCGGCATCACGCTTCCGTTCATCTCGTACGGACGGTCGAGCTTGTTCGTCGCCCTTGTCGCGACCGGTGTGTTGATCAGCATCGGGAGAGGGAGGCGGAGCGCGGACGCATGACATTGCGGATTGCGGATATGAAGCAATTTCGGATTGCGGATTTGCGATTGCGGATTGGAAAGGCGAGCCGTCGAATCCGCAATCCGCAATCCGCAATCCGCAATTGTCGTCGTTGGGTGCAGTAATGAGGGTGTTGTTGGCGGGCGGCGGCACCGGCGGCCATCTCATGCCCGCCCTCGCGCTGGCGCAGACGCTGCGCGACGCGGGGCGGGGCATCGAGCCCGTGCTCGTCGGCGCGGCGCGGGGGATCGAGGCTCAGGTGCTGCCCCGCTATCCGTTTCGCCATCACCTGCTGCCCATGGAGCCGATCTATCGGCGCACCTGGTGGAACAACGCCCGCTGGCTGTTGATCGCAGGACGCGCGTGGCGTGCGGTTGGACGCGTGCTCGAGGCCGAGCAGCCGGCGATCGTGATCGGGACCGGCGGGTACGCCGCCGGCCCGGTGGTGTGGCGCGCGCAGCAGCGCCGCCTCCCCACCGTGCTCCAGGAGCAGAACGCGTTCCCCGGCCTCGCCACGCGCTGGCTCGCGCGGCGCGCGCGGCAGGTGCATTTGGGGTTTCCCGAAGCGCGCGAGCGGTTGCGCGTCGGCCCGCACACGGCCGTGTTCGCGCTCGGCAACCCGATCCGCACTCCCGAGCCGGGCAGTCGTGACGCCGCACTCGTCGACTTCGGACTCGCGCCCGAGCGCCCGACGCTGCTCGTGTTCGGCGGCAGCCAGGGCGCGCAGGCGATCAACTACGCGGTCGCGGGCGCGCTCGAGCGCCGCCTGCTCGACGGGATCAACGTCGTGTGGGGGACGGGAACGGCGCACGCTGAGGCGCTGGCGCGCTACACCGCGCCCGGGCGGGTCGTCGTGCGCGGCTTCTTCGATCCCATGGCCCCTGCCTACCGCGCGGCGGATCTGGTGGTCGCGCGGGCGGGGGCCATGACCGTCGCCGAGCTGTGCGCCTGGGGCAAGCCCAGCATCCTCGTCCCCCTCCCCACCGCCGCGGCCGATCACCAGACGTACAATGCGGCCGCGCTCGCGGCAGCCGGCGCGGCCATCCAGCTCTCCGAGGAGCAACTCACTCCCTACACACTGGCCCAGGCGGTGACCGGGCTGGTTGCCGACCGCTCCCGGCTCGAGTCCCTCGGCACCCGGGCCCGGAGTCGCGGGCACCCCGACGCCGCTCGGGAGATCGTGTCGAAGATCTTGACACTCGTCGCGTGAAACATTGGTGGTCTCTTTCGCAAGTTTCGTAGATTCGCTATATTAGCCCCCCACTAATGAACTTGTTTACCACGGTGGATCCCCGCCCGATCCACTTCATGGGGATCGCCGGAGCCGGCATGAGCGGCTTGGGGCTCCTCGCTAAAGCGCAAGGCGTAGCAATCACTGGTTGTGATAACGATCCCACTGGCGCCGCCGATTTGGCAGCCATGGGGGTGGAAATATGGCGGGGTCACGACCCGGGGCACGTAGCTGGGGCTCGGGCGCTCGTGGTCACCGCTGCGGTACCGGGAGACCACCCGGAGCTGACGCGAGCACGCGCCCTAGGGGTCCCGGTGGTACGGCGGGCTGACGCCCTCAGCCAGGCCGTCGCCGGCGGAACGGTGGTCGCCGTGTCGGGCACGCACGGCAAGACGACCACCACGGTGATGGTCACGGAGGCGTTGGCGGCCGCCGGGCGGGATCCCACGGGACTCGCCGGCGGCCGTGTCGCTCGGTGGGGCGGAAATGCCCGGGTCGGGGGACGCGAGTTGTACGTCGTGGAGGCGGACGAGTACGACCGGGCGTTTCTGTCGCTCAGGCCGACCGTCGCGGTGGTGAACAACGTCGAGGCCGACCACCTCGAGTGCTACGACGGCAGC
>Ga0066688_10000720_pt1 | contig 11827 bp, 8 predicted proteins | sample GraSoiAngelo_137_FD_62304 | JGI IMG/M metagenome (GOLD analysis project Ga0066688, IMG submission 62304) | Grasslands soil microbial communities from the Angelo Coastal Reserve, California, USA - 14_0929_09_30cm | ecosystem: Environmental > Terrestrial > Soil > Grasslands | place: USA... | reverse complement strand
TGCGCGGGCGGCACCATCGTCGAGCCGGAAGACCTTCCGCTCGAGACCCGCCACCTGGACATGGTCTATTCGCACATCCGCTGGACCGACATGCCCTTCATGGGGAGCGTCATCTCAGAAGAGAACGCGCGCGATTCCATTGAGATGGCATCGATTGTTTTTGGCGGCCGGGACCGGATCTTAGAAACCCCGGCGCTGCTCGCGCTGGTCAACGTCAACAGCCCGCTGCGCTACGACGACCGGATGCTGGGCGCGCTGATCGAATACGCGTCTGCCAACCAGCCCGTGATCGCAACACCCTTCCTGATGGCGGGAGCGATGTCCCCCATGGGTCTCGCCGGAACGATTGCCCAGCAGACAGCGGAAGCGCTCGCCGGCATTGCCCTGATCCAGCTGATCCGGCCTGGCGCGCCCTGCATCTATGGGTCATTCCTGACGAACATCGACATGCAGTCGGGAAGTCCCGCGTTCGGAACCCCGGAATCCGCGATGGGCATCCTGGCCAGCGCCCAGATGGCCCGCCACTACAAGCTGCCGTTCCGAGGCGGCGGCGCGCTGACCTCGTCGAAAAGCCCGGATGCCCAGGCGGCGTACGAATCGATGATGTGCATGTGGCCGACGGTGCTGGGCGGCGTGCATTTCGTCCTCCACGCGGCAGGCTGGCTCGAATCCGCGCTACTGGCGTCGTACGAAAAATTCATCATCGACGTCGAGGCACTGCGAATGTTCGAGTGGATCCTGAGTCGCGGCATCCCGTTCGATGACGAGGGGTTTGCCATGGACGGGATCCGCGAAGTTGGTCCCGGTGGCCACCACCTGGGGTCCGAGCACACGATGCGGCATTACCGGACCGGGTTCTATCGGCCCTGGATCTCGTCGACCGAGAACTTTGACCGCTGGCAGCGGAATGGGTCGCGGACGGCGGACCGGGTGGCGAACGAGAAGTGGAAGCAGCTGCTCTCGGACTACGCCGACCCGGGCATCGATTCGGGGGTCGACGAACAGCTCCAGGCTTTCGTCGAGGTCCGCAAGGACGCCATCCTGCATGCCCGGGTCTGACCGCCGGCCGGACCAGGCCCGGGTCGTCATCATCGGCGCCGGGATCGTCGGTTGCAGCGCCGCCTATCACCTCACCCGGCTCGGCTGGCGCGATGTCGTCGTCCTCGACCAGGGACCATTGTTCCGGGCTGGCGGTTCCACCTCGCACGCGCCGGGCCTGGTGTTTCAGAACAACGTCGCCCGCACCACCTGCCGCTTCGCCATGGACACCGTTCAGACCTATCGCAAACTCCGGCTCGACGGCGACGCCGTCTATTGGGAGGTGGGCAGCCTGGAGGTGGCCGCCACGCCGGAGCGCTGGGAGGAGCTCAAGCGCAAGCATGGCCATGCGACGTCCTGGGGGTTGACGACCCGCCTGATCGGCCCGGAAGAGATCAAGGGCCTGGTCCCGATCATGCGCACCGATCATCTCTACGGCGCCATCCACGTGCCCAGCGACGGCACCGTCAGGGCCGTCCAGGCGTCGGAGGCCCTGGCCCGGCTGGCTGAGCCCGAAGGCGCCCGCTTCCTCGGAAACACGCGAGTTACCGGGATCGACGTCAAGCAGGGCCGCGTCTCAGCCGTGCAGACGGACCAGGGCCGGATCGCCACCGAGCACGTGCTCAGTGCAGCCGGCATCTGGGGCCCGTTGATCGGCCGGATGGCCGGCGTGCCGATCCCTCTGCAGCCATTGCAACACCTGGTCGCCGTCAGCGATCCCCTGCCCGAGTTGTCGGGCGAGACCGGCTGGCAATCCATGCCCATCGTCCGCCACCAGGACCGCTCGATGTACTTCCGCCAGGATTACCGCAGCCTCCTGATCGGCGCCTACCGGCATGAACCCGTTCTCGTTGACCCGCAGGAGCTTCGTTCGACCTGGGACGACGGGGTGATGCCGTCCTGCGCGCCCTTCCGTGACGATCTCTTCGGTCCCTCGATGGGGTATGCGTCCGAGCTCTACCCGGCGCTCAGGTCGGCGGAGCTGGTCGAGAAGATCAACGGCATGTTCTCCTTCACGCCGGATGGGCATTCCTTGATCGGTGAGTCGCTGGACGTACGCGGCTTCTGGGCCTGCGAGGCCGTCTGGATCACCCATGGCGTGGGGGCGGCACGAGCGGTCGCCGAGTGGATGGTGGAGGGCGTGCCCGACCTCGACCTTCGCGAAGAAGATCTGAACCGCTTCTATTCGCACGCCTTCACCCGTTCGTACCTGCGGGCCCGCGGCGCCCAGAACTATCGCGAGGTGTACGACATCATTCATCCACTCCAGCCGATGGAGACGCCCCGCAAACTTCGCCTGACGCCGTTTTACGAGCGTCAGCAGGGGCTGGGCGCGATGTTCCTCGAGGGCGCGGGCTGGGAGCGGCCGCAATGGTATGAAGCGAACCGATCGCTTCTCGATGACGGTCCCTCCTTCCCGACGCGATCAGGCTGGGCGGCACGCTTCTGGTCACCGACGCAATCCGTAGAGCACCGGGCGGCTCGCGAGCGGGTGGTGCTGTTCGACGCGACCCCCTTTGTGAAGATCGAGGTGTCGGGACCGGGTGCGCTCGCCTATTTGCAGCGGATCGCCGGGAACCAGATGGACCAGCCGGTCGGCAAGGTGACCTACACCGCGATGCTCAACGAGCGCGGCGGCATGATGACCGACCTCACGGTGACCCGGGTCGATGACGAACGTTTCTGGGTGGTCACCGGTGGCGGCGTCGGGATGCACGACCTGGCCTGGATGCGTCGCCAGCTGCCGGGCGATTCGAGCGTCCATCTGAAGGACCTGACCTCGGGCTGGTGCTGCATCGGCGTCTGGGGCCCCCAGGCGCGGGATCTCCTGCAGCCCGTCAGCCAGCAGGATGTTTCCAATGCGGCGTTTCCCTATCTCGCCGCCCGGCCGCTGACGATCGGCAGTGTCCCCGCCTACGCAATTCGGATTTCATACGTCGGTGAGCTGGGCTGGGAGCTCTACACGCCGACCGAGTACGGGTTGCGGCTCTGGGACACACTGTGGAAGGCAGGTCAGGCGTTCGGCGTGACCGCGCTTGGGGGTGGCGCCTTCGACTCGCTCCGGCTGGAGAAGGGGTATCGGTTATGGGCCGCCGACATCCATAGCGAGTACAACCCGTATGAGGCGGGCCTGGGCTTCGCCGTCCGTCTCAACAAGGGCGACTTCATCGGCCGGAGCGCGCTCCTGCGGATCAAGGAACGGGGCATCACGCGGAAGCTCGCCTGTATGACATTCGATGACCCGGCCGTCGCGGTGCTCGGCAAGGAGCCGATCTTCGTCGATGGACGCTGTGTTGGTTACGTGACGAGCGCGAACTATGGCTACACCGTCGGCAAGAGCATTATCTATGGTTATCTCCCGCTCGAGCGCGCGGCGGAAGGTAGCCACGTCGAGGTTCAGTACTTCGGTAGCCGCTACCCGGCGACCGTCGTCAAGGAGCCGCTCTACGACGCGGAGATGACGAGGCTAAAAGAGCTGCCCGCCCTGGCAGCGCAAGGAGGGACGCGTTGAAGGTCGTCGAGAAGATTCAGACGTTGAAGATGTTCGTCGGCGGTCAGTGGGTCGACTCCGAGAGCGGCGAAAGCTTCGAGGCGTCGAGCCCGGCGACCGGTGAGGTGATTGCCAGCTTGCCGAAGGGCACTCGTGCGGATGCGGAGCGCGCGCTGGAGGCTGCCTCCGCCGCCCGCAGCGCAACGGCGGCGCTGGGCGTGTTCGACCGGGCCGCGCTGCTCCATCGCGTCGCCGATGTGATGGAGACGCGGCGAGAGGACCTCGCGCGCTGGCTGACGCTGGACCAGGGCAAGCCCTACAAGGCCGAGGCCCTTGGCGAAGTCGGCGAAGCCATCGAGTACTTCCGCATCGCGGCGGAGGACATCAAGCGCCTCGAGACGAACGTCATCCCCTCCATGTCGAAGAACAAGCTCGTCTTCACGCTGCGGATTCCGCGCGGCGTCTATGCCCTCATCACGCCGTGGAATTGGCCGCTGACGATGGCTACGGAGCTGATCGCCCCGGCACTGGCCGGAGGGAACACCATCGTCTGGGCCCCCGCGACGTCCACCTCCGCCATTTCGGTCAAGCTGATGGAGTGCCTCGCGGAGGCGGACCTGCCGGCGGGCGCCATCAACCTCGTCACCGGCCCGGGCTCCGTGGTTGGCGATGAAATTGCCGGCCATCCCCTGACGGCCGGCGTCGGTTTCGTCGGCTCGACCGAGACCGGACGCTCGGTGGCGCGGCGCGCGGCCGGCAAGCACGTCATGCTGGAGCTCGGCGGCAACGGCCCGATCGTGATCTTCGATGACGCCGACATCGACCGCGCGGTGGAGGGCATCATTGTCGGTTGCTTCCTCTGCGCCGGACAGAGCTGTACTGCCGGCGAGCGGATCCTGGTGCAGCGCAATCTTCAGGATCGGCTCATCGCCCGGCTGACCGACGCGATGAAGACCATCAGACTGGGCGACCCGTTCGATGAGGCCACGACGATGGGGCCCTTGAACAATGAGGGCGTCGCGACCAAGATGGACGAGCACGTCGCTGACGCGCTGGCGGGGGGCGCCGGGGTCGTAACCGGCGGTCATCGCGCCAACAGCTTTCCGACGCGCTTGTACTACGAGGCCACGGTTCTGCGCGGCGTGAACCCCCGAATGCGTGTCAGCAAGGAAGAAACCTTCGGCCCGATCGCGCCGCTGATCCCCTTTGACGACGAGGCGGACGCGCTGGCGATCGCCAACGATTCCCCCTACGGCCTGCTCGGCTCGGTCTACACCAGGGACATCGACCGCGCGCTGCGTTTCGCCCAGCGGCTGGAGACGGGCTGGGTCAACGTGAACGAGTCATCCAACTACTGGGAGGCTCACATCCCGTTCGGCGGCCGGGCGGGCAAGGAGAGCGGTATCGGCCGGGTCGGTGGCCACCGCGCGATCGAGCAGATGACGGACCTGAAGACCATCATTGTCGACGTGCGGGATGCCTGAGCCGGCGCCTGACGTCAACGCCCCCGCCAGCGACGTTATCGCCGAGGCGGAGCGGATCGCAGTGGCAGCGAAACAGGCCAGGGTTGCGGTGAAGCTGGTCGGTGGCGCTGCCGTCAACCTGCATTCGCCCAGCGCCCGGCAGCCGCCACTCAAGCGAAAGTATGGAGACCTCGACTTCGTCGCGGCTTCCAAACAGCGGTCAGCGGTGCAGCGGTTGTTCGAGTCGCTCGGTTACCAGGGCGACCGACGATTCAACACCCTCAATGGGCACCAGCGACTGCTTTATCTCGACGGCGTCAACGGTCGACAGATCGACGTCTTCCTCGACAGGATGAAGATGTGCCACGTCATCGAACTGGGAAACCGTCTAGGCCACGACGGTCCGACGCTCACCCCGGCGGATCTTTTGCTCAGCAAGCTGCAGGTCTACGAGGTCAACATGAAGGACCTCGTCGACACCATCGCGCTTCTCCTCGATCACCCCATCGCCGACCATGATGACGACGCGATGAACGCCGACTACCTGGCCCACCTCACTTCTGAGGACTGGGGTCTGTACCGAACGCTGCAGCTCAACGTCGGGCGCGTGCGCGAGGCCGCCACCCAGTTCGAGGTGGATGCCGGCCGCGTCAATCAGCGCCTGGATCAGCTCTGGGAGCGGATTGAGACGCAGCCGAAGTCCCTCAGATGGAAGGTGCGGGCGAGGATCGGCGACCGGGTCAGCTGGTACGAGCTACCCGAAGAGGTCCGTCAGCCCTACCAGCGGGACTAGAACGCAAACCCATTATTGACAGGCATCGGCGACACCTCTAGTGTGAGCGGCGGTAGGCGGCAGCGGTTCATCGCAAGGGAAACCCAGATGGCCACAATGAAGCACCCCGTCGAAGACACGATCCGAGTTTTGTTCATCGAGGACGATCCGGCGGTCGCCGAGATGTACAAGCTCAAACTTGAGCTCGATGGCTATCAGGTGAAGGTGGTGTCGAACGACGACCAGGTGATGCAGGAGGCGGCGGCCCTACGTCCGGACATGATCTTCCTCGACCTGCGCATGGGTGAGGAGTTGGGCATTGCCACGCTGCAGCGCCTTCGCGCGACGGACGGTACTCGGCATCTGCCGGTGATCATCCTGTCGAGCCGCGCGGCGCAGGAGATGGCGGGTCGCGGCTTCAAGGCCGACGTGATGGACTACGTGGTACGCGCCGACCCCGGCCCGAGCGGCCTGACCTGGAACATCGACGACTGGGCCCGGGTCGCGGCGAGCTAAGTAGGCTCGCCCCGCCCGCCGATCAGGCGACCCGCTGTCGCTTGTCGAGATACATCGAGCGGTCGGCCGCCGCCAGCAAGCCGTCCGGGCTGGTGCCGTCCGCGGGAAAAGACGCGGTCCCGATCGACACCGAGATGGCGCCGGCTGGGTCGTCGGCATCTCGCAACGTCCCACCGACCCGGCGCGCCAGCGAGACGGCGCCCACCTGATCCATTCCGGGCATCAGCAGGACGAACTCGTCGCCGCCCCAGCGGGTAACCACATCCGCCTGGCGGAGGTGTCCGGTCAGAACCGCCGCCACCCGCTTCAGTACCGCGTCTCCTGCCGCGTGACCGCGGGCGTCGTTCACCTGCTTGAGCCCATCGACATCGAGCATGATCACCGAGAACGGCTCGGGGGACGCGGCACCCAACCGTTCTTCGAGCGCCTGTTCGAAGGCGCGTCGGTTCGAGAGCCCGGTTAGCGGGTCGGTCCGCGCCGTGGCGGCCAGCCGCTCGATCAAGCGCGCGTTGGAGATCGAGACAGCGGCCTGGTTGGCGAGGATCGTCAGCAACCGCAGGTGATCACCGCTGTACTGATGGAGGCCGACCTTGACGTTGACGATGACGCCGATCAGGTTGTCCTCGAAGATGACCGGGACGGCGAGCATCGACTCGTCGGCTTCGGTGGTGCTCGGGATGTGGACCGCCTTCGGATGGTGCTCCGTGTCGCCAACCAGCGCCCCCTGCTTGGTTTCGGCGACCCAGCCGGTGATCCCCTCGCCGACCTGGATGGCGAGGGTCTCGGCGGTCACCCCGTCGTACTCGGAACGCCGGGTGTCGCTGAAATAGACCGGGCTCAGGGTCTGGCCGTCGTCCTCGAGCAGGTAGATGCGGCACTGGTCGTAGGGCAGCAGCGTCGTGATGGCCTGGCCGATGGTTTCCGAGATCTCGGGTACGCTGCCGATATTGGCGAGACGCGCGCCGAGTTGCTGGATGGCGTCGAGGTGTTGCGTCCAGGAGTGCGCCTCAGGCAGGCGCTTGTCGGGACGGACTGCGATCTCGGCGGTGCCGGCGACGCTCACCTCGCCCGAGGCAATCACTGCGAGTAGCGCCTCCGCCACCCGCGGGTCGAACTGCTGGCCGGCCTGGGCGGCAATCTCCTTGAGAATCCATTCACGCGGCCTGGCGCGCCGGTACGGCCGGTCGCTCGACATCGCCTGGAAGGCATCGCAGGCATGGATGACGCGAGCCTCGATCGGGATCTGCTCAGCCTTGAGCCCATCCGGATAGCCATTACCGTCCCATCGCTCGTGCTCCGCGCGGACGATCGGGCGGATACGGCTGAGGAAGGGGACCGAGGCGACGATGCGCTCGCCGATCACCGGGTGCTCCCGCATGATGGCGGTCTCCTCCACATCAAGCGGACCCGGCTTGTTGAGGACATAGCCAGGGACACCGATCTTCCCGATGTCGTGCAACAGCGCTCCGTACTCGAGGAAGCGGAGCGTTTCCTCCTTCAGTCCGAGGCGATGGCCTACCGCTCGAGCCAGCGCAGCCGTTTCGCGCGAGTGCGCCTCGGTCTGGCGGTCCTTCGCGTCCAGCGCCGCCGCAAGCGCCTCGATGGTCGAGAGGTAGCTGGCCTCGAGCTCCATGCGGCGCCGCTCCGCGAGCTGATTCTCTTCGCGGAGCGCTTTGCGCATGAGGGCCGGGATGTAAGCGCAAATCACCATGGACGCCGCCAACAACACCAGCGAGCGTGCATACAAGCCATCCCAACCCTGCAGCGCGAGCGGAAGCCCGGCGGCGAACGCGGAGGCGACCAGGGCCCCGGCGGCGATACGGAACTCGAGAATCGACGCGGTGAACACGACGATGACGAGGAACAGGACGGAGAGGTGTGAATGCGTTCCCCCCGTCGCAAAGAGACCGACCGTCAGCATTCCGATGCCGCCGAACACAACGGGAATGAAACGCCTCGCTGGGATTTGTCCCCAGGGCAGCAACCAGCAGACAACCCCTGTGCCACAGGCAAGCCCGGTGACGATCCACTCGGTCGTGTAGTTGACGTGCACGTCGGCCCCGACGAAGTTGGTGGCCATCACGATGCTGGCCAGTCCCCAGAAGGAGATCGCGGCGACCCTGAGCGTCGCACGATGCAACTGCAGCGGGACATCCGCGGGTCGCATGCTGGCGAATACAACGCGAGCTCGAGGGCCTTCCATCGTGGGGTCCGGGCCCGGCTACCATGGGGCGCGGGATGTTCTGGACCTTCGTGGATGAGTCCGAGATGGCCAACGGGCAGGTCAGCATCCGAGGGCCACAGGGTCATCACCTTGCCCGGGTTCTGCGCGTCCATCGCGGCGAGCGCGGGGTCGCGGTTGCCGGTGGCCGTGAATACGATCTCGAGGTGGTTCAGGTCGAAGGCGGGCGGGTGGTGGGCCGGATCGTCGGCGACCGGCCCGCCCAGGGGGAGCCGCGCACGGCGGTCGCGCTGCTGCAGGCGGTTTTGCCAAACCCCGACTTCGATGCCGTCATCGAAGGTGGGACGGCGGTGGGCATCCGTCGTTTTGTCGCGGTGCAGGCCGCGCGGTCGGTGGGCCGGCCGCCGGCCGCCCGGCTCACGCGCTGGCAGGTGATCGCCGGATCCGCCGCCGAGCAGAGCCATCGTGGAGAGGTGCCAGACGTCACCGGGCCCATGTCCCTGAGGGACGGCCTCGAACAGGTGGCCGGCGCGCGGCTGCTGGCGCTTGAGCCATCGGCGACCCTGCCGCTGCTCGATGCGCTCGATGGATCGCCTGCCTACGCGCTGGCGGTCGGGCCGGAAGGCGGGTGGACCGACGGCGAACTGGCGGAACTGCGCGAACGCGGTGGTCTCGCTGTCAACCTCGGCCCCCGGATCCTGCGGGCGCGACTGGCACCAATCGTGGCCGCTGCTATCCTCGTCCAGCAACGATGAATGTCTCGATCCAAACGCTCGGTTGCAAGGTCAATTTTGCTGAGATGGTGGATCTCGGTGACCGGCTGGCACGGGCGGGTTTCTCGGTATCGGACTCGGCGGACAACCCTGACATCTGCGTGATCAACAGCTGCACGGTCACCGCCCAGGCGGATCGCAAGCTCCGCACGATGGTGCACGGACTGCGCCGCCGGCATCCGCAGGCTCACCTCATCCTGACCGGCTGTCATGTCGACAATCCCCATCCACGCGTCTCGGCCATCCCGAGCGCGGATGTCGCCTTCCCGAATGCGCGAAAGGGTGAAATCTTCGACTACGTGTCGGCGAACTTCGCCACGGGCGCGGCGCCTGGCTCGACGACCTTCGCGCGTTCCCGCTTCTTCCTCAAGGTGCAGGACGGCTGCAATCACCGCTGCACCTACTGCATTGTCTGGCGAACCCGCGGCATATCCCGCAGTGACGAGGAAACGGGCCTCATCGAGCGGGCGCGCCAGGCGGTCTCCGAGGGATATGGCGAAATCGTGCTCACCGGGGTTGACCTGGGCGCCTTCGGACGCGAGCGGGGGCAGACCCTGGCCCCGTTCGCGCGGCGACTGCTCGAGGCGATTGCGCCCGCCCGGCTACGACTCAGCTCGATCAATGCGAATGACTTCACGCCGGAACTGGTCGAGCTGGCCGGCGCCCCGCGATTTTGCCGTCATCTTCATATCCCCCTGCAATCCGGCAGCGACAAGGTGTTGAAGCGGATGGGCCGCCTCTACCGGCGGCGCGATTATCTGGACCTTGTGGCCGCGTTGCGCCGGCAGTCTCCCGATATCGCCGTGACCGCCGACGCCATCGTCGGCTTCCCTGACGAAACGGATGCCGATTTTGCCGATACCCAGAGCGTCGTTGCGGAGGCCGGCCTGAGCGGGATGCACGTCTTTCGCTATTCACCCAGAGCCGGAACGGCCGCGCCCCGGCTCGGCCTGCCGGTGGACGACCCGGTCAGCAAAGAACGCAGCCACCGGCTGCAGACTCAGGCCGAGGGCCAGCGCCGAGCCTACGAGGCACGTTTCGTCGAACGGGATCTGGAGGTGATCTGGGACCGCCGCTTCCCCAACCGGATGCGCGGCCTCAGCGACAACTACATCACTGTTTACGCACCCGCCCGCGGTCAAGCCCTGGGTGCGCTCGCAACCATCCGACCACTGGCCAGCTGCGGCGACGGTCTTACCTGCGGGTAAGCTGTGCCGGTGGCTGAGGACTGCCTGTTCTGCAAGATCTTCGCCCGGGAGATCCCGGCGAAAGAGGTCTTTCGCGACGAGGAAATCGTCGCCTTCGAAGACATCCGGCCCGTGGCGCCAACCCACGTCCTCGTCATTCCCAAAGAGCACATCCCTTCCGTCCACGATCTCAAGGCCGGCCACGGTCCGATGCTGGTCCGGATGATCGAGGTGGCAAACCGCATCGCCGACGAGCGGAAGGTGGATCGCGACGGCTACCGGATCGTCGTCAACAAGGGACCGCAGGCCGGTCAGAGCGTCTATCACCTGCACCTGCATCTCCTCGGTGGCCGCACCATGGCGTGGCCACCTGGCTGAGCCACGTCGCCGAATGCACGGCATAACCGGCTGCAACGACGTCGTAAACCCTCCGTGGCAAGCCTGTCACAGCGGCATGGTTGAACGGCCACGCGTGAAACAGGCGTCGTAATCGGAGGGCGATAGGGTGGGCGCAGATGCGCCTTATACCCTGGCGTGCTATGCAACCGGAGGACGCGCCTTCCAGCCCGGATAAAGAAAGGCTGGAGGAACGGCTGGCCAAGCTCGTTGGTGGTCCGGCCAAGACCAAGGTCACTCCGTCGACGGCACCTGAGGTCAATCAGGCGAACCAACCTACCGATGGAGCCGCTTCGAATCCGGCCCAGGCAGGGGTGGTCATCGTGCCCAATGACGGCAAACCGACAGCGGTTGACGAAAGCCGCGAACCCAATGGTGGCACCGCCGCCCTAACTGAGGTGGGCGTCGCGTTGGACGCCGTCGCCCTGCCGGTGAGATCGCAGAAGGCCGGCGATGCCGTTGAGGCCTCGACCGGCACCAGGACTCGTCGCCGGCGCCGGAAGGTCGGCTTTCTGCTGTTCCTCGGTGGGTTGATCCTGGTCTTCTTTCTGGTGCGGGCCATTCCGGCGGACTGGGAGATCGGCCCGTTCCGGATCGATGCCACGGGGAGCGCCGCGGACGCGGAGGCCAGCCTTTACTTCGCGGACGATCCACACGCCCCGTTCTGGTTGCTGGTTCCGACCTTCAACCTTCCTCCTCGGTTTTTCGCCGCGCGGCCAAACGCGTCGCGGTCGCCCATCGTCGCGCTCAGGCCCACCGTGTCCCCATCCAGCTCGCCGAGTATCAGCCCTTCCGCGAGTGGTTCAGCGTCGCCCAGCCCGAGCGGCTCTGCCTCGCCAGGTGCGAGTCCGTCACCGTCAGCCAGCCCCAGTGCCTCGACATCGCCGACTCCCAGCGCATCGCCCTCGCCGTCGCCATCTGCGACGCCAACCCCAACGCCCACTCCCACACCCACACCAACACCAACACCCACGCCCACGCCCACCCCGACCCCGACGCCCACGCCCAC
>Ga0066688_10000716_pt1 | contig 11853 bp, 8 predicted proteins | sample GraSoiAngelo_137_FD_62304 | JGI IMG/M metagenome (GOLD analysis project Ga0066688, IMG submission 62304) | Grasslands soil microbial communities from the Angelo Coastal Reserve, California, USA - 14_0929_09_30cm | ecosystem: Environmental > Terrestrial > Soil > Grasslands | place: USA... | reverse complement strand
CGCCATGGTGTGGGCGCCGAAGCACATCGAGCCGCCGCTGGTGATGTATTCGGTCCTGCCGCTGTCGCTGTTCACCTTCAAGCTCGCGAAGCTGGCGCACCTGTATCAGGTGCGCGTCGGGGCCAACCTCCGCCAGACGCTGGCGGCGGCGGTCGCGGGACTCGCGCTGACGCACACCATCGGCAAGGCGGCGGTGAAGGGCCTCCTCACCCGCGACGAGCCGTTCTTCCGCACTCCGAAGCAGGGACGCTCCTCGGGACTCGCCGGGGCGCTCCTCGCCGCACGCGAGGAGACGCTCATGATGCTCGGCCTGCTGCTGTCGGCGTGGGGTGTGGCGCATGCACCCCAGGCTGCCGGCCTCGACCGGGTCGCACTCGCAGGTCCCGACCGGCTCGCGTGGATCGTGGTGCTGCTCGTTCAGTCCGTGCCGTACGCCTCCTCATTGCTGGTATCGCTCTCGAGTGCGTTCCCGCTGCCGGCGGGGCTGCTGGGCACGCACTATCGTCCCATCAAGGCCTCGGGCAAGCGCGCCGAGACGGGCCCGGCGAGCTGACCCGTGCGTGAGGCGAGGCTGCGCGCGATCGCCCTCATGATCGCGGCCGTCGCCGTGTTCTCGGGCATGGATGCGCTGCTGAAGCTGCTGTCGGCGCACTACCCGCCCATGGAAGTGACGGTGCTGCGCGGCGCGGCCTCGCTGCCGTTCATGCTGCTGCCGCTGCTGGTCACGGGCCGGTGGCGCGAGCTGCGGATGCGGCGCTTCCCGATGCATCTGCTGCGCGGCCTGCTCGGGGTCGTGGCCCTGGGCGGCTTCGTGTATGCCGTGCGGGTGCTGTCGCTCGCCAATGCCTATGCGGTGTTCCTCTCGGCCCCGCTCATCGTGACCGCCCTCTCGGTACCGCTGCTCAAGGAGCGCGTCGACGCCCGCAACTGGGGCGCCATTCTGCTGGGCCTCGTCGGAGTGCTCACCATGCTGCGGCCGAGCGCCGCGGGCTTCGTCACCTGGGGAGCGCTCGCCGCGCTGATCGCGGCCAGCGCTTATGCCCTGAGCATCATCGCGGTGCGGGTGCTGACACGCAGCGACAGCACCGCGAGCGTGGTGGTCTGGACCGTGGGCCTCATGACCGCATTTGCCGCCGTGATCGCCGCGCCCGACTGGGTGCCGCTCGAGCGCGTGCACTGGCGCTGGCTCGTCGGGCTCGGCGGACTCGGCGCGCTGGGGTCGTACCTGCTCACGGCGGCCTTCCGGTCCGCGCCGGCCTCGGTGGTGGCGCCGTTCGAATACACCTCACTCCTGTGGGGCATTGCCATCGACCGGGTGGTGTGGCACGTGCTGCCCTCGATGCGGGTGTGCCTGGGCGGGGGGCTGGTGATCGCGAGCGGTCTGTATCTGATCTGGCACGAGCGGACCCGCACAGGAACCGTGTCATCGCAACAGTCATGGAAGTGGCGCGCGTGGCAAGGCAGAATGTCGCGCCGATCGCCGGCAGTGGAAGATGTCGCTCGCAAACAAGAGGAAGACTCACCATGAGCACCGCCGATGTCCGTGGACGATTCATCTGGCACGAGTTGCTGACGACTGATACGGCGGGCGCCGCCGCCTTCTACCCCAGGGTCGTCCCGTGGCGCACCCAGCCTTCCAGCATGCCCGGCTACACGTTATGGATGGCCGGACAGACCCAGATCGGCGGCCTGACGGCGCTGCCGCAGGAAGCGGGCGGCCCGCCCCCTCACTGGCTGATCTACGTCGGTACGCCCAGTGTGGACGCCTCCTGCCTCCAGGCCCAGAGCCTCGGTGCCAAGGTGCTGAAGGCCCCCGCGGACATCCCCAACGTGGGCCGCTTCGCGGTGCTGTCGGACCCGCAGGGCGCGACGTTTGCGCTGTTCACCCCGGGCAGCGGGCCGCCGCCGGGCCCGGAACCCCTGCAGGGCGGATTTTCGTGGCATGAGCTGGCGACGACGGATGTAGCGGGCGCGGCGCGCTTCTACGGCGAGCTGTTCGGCTGGCGCAAGGGACGCGCACACGACATGGGCGCCATGGGCACGTACCAGATCTTCGAGCACGCCGGCAACCAGGCGGGCGGCATGTGCAATGTGCAGGGTCCTTCCATCCCGCCGTCGTGGCTGAGCTATGTGCACGTGGCCGATTCCAACCGGGCGGTCGCCGCCGCCAAGGCAACCGGGGGACGGCTGATGCACGGGCCGATCGAGGTTCCGGGCGGTAGCTGGATCGCGCTCATGATGGACCCGCAGGGCGGTGCCTTCGCCGTCCAGGAAGCGCCGCGGCCCGCAACTCAGCCGCGCCCCGCGACGGCCGCGTCCGCCGCCCCCAGGCCGGCGACTGCGCCGAAACCCGCCATGGCGCCCCAGCCGACCGCCGCGCCGATGAGAGCGGCCTCCGCCGCGCCCCAGGCCGCCGCGCCGATGAAGGCGGCCCCCGCCGCGCTGCCGCCGGCCGCGGTCAGGAAACCGGCGAAGAAGGCGGCGAAGAAGAAGGCGGTAAAAAAGGCCACGAAGAAGGTGGCCCGCAAGCCGCGGGCCGCGAAGCGCAAGAGCGGCGGCAGGAAGATCGCGAGGAAGTCAGCGCGCAGGAGCGCGAGAAGGGCGGCGCCGAAAAAGCGCGCGCGGAGCCGGCGCGGCTAGCACGCTGCGCTGGAGCGACCCGGCCAATGCGTTGCCGGCGCAACGCGTTGCGGGCGAGCGCGCGATGGCCCGCCGTGGCGTCCTCAGACCCTGACCAGGGGCCGGCCGAAATTCCCGTGCTGCATCGCGAGCAGCAGGTGCGCCGGTGCATTGGCGAGTCCCTCGACGACGTGCTCCTTGGCGGCAATGCGGCCCGCCCCGTACCAGGCGATCGCGTCGCGCAGAAATTCGCCGCGCCGATGCTCGTAGTCGCACGCCCTGACACGCAGCGCCCGCACCTGCGCGTTGCCGGGCAGATAGCCCCCGCGGGCGAGGATCGCCTCCGGGTCCTCGGCCTTCACCGTGTTCTGCACGATGCGCCCGCCCGGTGCCAGGTGCCGCCCGGCGACGATGGTGTCGAGCAGCTCCCCGCCGGTATTGTCGAAGTAGACATCCACGCCGCGAGGGGCGAGAGCTTTCAGCCGCGCGCTCAGGTTCTCCGCCGCGTGGTTGATGCAGGCCGACAGCCGGGCGTGGCGCGTCACCCAGTCGCATCGTTCCCGATTGCTTGCGATGCCGATGGCCCGCGCGCCCTTCAACATCGCGATCTGTCCGGCCATGGCGCCGGCCGCATCGGCTGCGGCGGACACCAGCACGGTCTCTCCGGGGCGCAGCTGCCCGAGGTCCAGCAGGCCGAAGTAGGCGGCCATGCCCGGGGCTCCCAGCACCCCCAGCGCACTCGAGGCGGGTGTCTGTCCGGAATGCAGCAGGCGGGCATGCCGGCCGTCCGAGACACACAGCTGCTGCAGGCCGCACTCGAGCACCACCAGGCTCCCGACGCCGAACACCTCGTGGCGCGACTCGATCACCTCGCCCACGCCGTGCGCCGGTACCAGATCCCCGGGTTTCACCGCGTCGTGCGCCGCGGCGTCGGGCGCGCACACGAACGGGTCGAGCGCCAGCCACAGCGTGCGGGCGAGGAACGCGCCGTTGGTGAGGGTCGGCCCGGGTGCCTCGATCAGCTCCAGGTCGCTCGGCTGCGAAGGCGGCCGCCTGACCCTGATCTGGAGGTTGTGCGTGAGCATCCTATTGTCCGTCCGCTTCAGCGGCGCGCCGCTGCTCGGCGGCCTTCTGGTAACTGGCATCGATCTGCTGCTTCACGCGCGCTTCGGTCTGCTTCGCCTCAGCTGCCTGCCGCGCCTCGGATGCAGCTCCCGCTGTCGCTGCCGCGCCGCTGCCGGCGAGTCCACAACCGCCCAGGCAACCCACCAGGGCGAGCAGTACTGTCAAGCGTCCCATATGCGTGTCGACCGCCAGGTCCACGGGAGGTTTCTCGAATTTACGCGCCCGGACCGCCGGCGCAAGGGCCGCTGCGGTCGTGGCACTATGTAGCGCATGCTTAGGGAAACCCCCACCCGCCGCCCGATTGCGGCCGCGGCACGAGTACGGCGCAGCTACTTCGAGTGCCGCTACGGGCAATTGCACGTGCACAACTCGATTCCGCCGGGAGGCGGTTTCGAGGAAGCCACGCCGCTGCTGTGCCTGCACGACTGGCCAGGGTCGGGCCGGGTGTTTGCACCCTTTCTGGCCCTGGCCGGCGCCGACCGCTCGGCGTACGCGCCGGACCTGCCCGGGTTCGGGGAGTCCGACCCCCCGGCGCCCGGCCCCGGTATCGCAGACTATGCGGGCGCGATCGGAGACTTTCTCGACACCATGCACCTGCGCCACGTCGACCTGCTGGGCCAGCGCGCCGGGGCACTCATCGCCACCGAGCTTGCCGTCACGCGCCCGGCGCAGATCGGTCGGGTGGTCATGGCTTCCGCCCCCCTGCTGACGGAAGCTGAGCGACAGGCGGGGGGGAGGGGGGCGGCGCCTGCGGCCGGCGCCGAGGCGACGCTGCGGCCGCCCGACTGGGAGCGCTGGGCTACACAGGCGGCGGCGCAGTATCCTCTGCGCGAGCGCCTGGCCCGGCTCACGCAGCGCCTGCTGGTGCTGCGGCCACGCGATGAGCTGTGGGAGGCGACCGGGCGCGTGCGCGAAGCGCTGCCGGGTGCGCGCCTGCTCGAGCTGGAAGTACCGGGGGCGGAGCTGTTTGCGTCCTGCGCGGCGCGCGTAGCGGACGCGGTGCGGGAGTTTCTGCGCGGCTGATTGCGGATTTTCGGGATTCGTCTCACACACTTGCTGAACGCACCCATGCCGTCACCCCCCGTCTCACCCCACACCGAGTCCGATGCGGAGCACACCGCCGAGCTGCCGGCGCCCGACCCCACGGCTCACGCGCATCCGGGCGAGCATCGGATGTCGCAGACCGACACGTGGATCGCGCCCGCGCCGCCCGCGCGCCTGACCGAACCCTCGGCGCCGGCTACGCGTGCGGCGCCAGCTCCACCGCCGGCCACGCGCGCGACCGAAGCCTCACCGCCGGCTACGCGCGCGGCGCAAGCCCCACCGCCGGCTGCGCGCCTGACCGAAGCGCCGCCGGCCGCGGGCGCGGCGCAGGCTCGGCAAGCGGAGCTCGCTCAGCAGGCGCTGTCGGCCAAGCTGCACGAGGCGCAGGAGCTGCTCGCCGCCAAGAGCGCGCGCCTGACGCAGGCCGAACGCGCCCGCGACGCGGCGTATGCGGCGCGCGCGGCCGCCGAGCAGCGCACCGCGCAACTCAACACCGAGCTCGGGCAGGTGCGTGCCGAACTGGCGTTTCAGCTGGATGAGCTGACGCGTGCGCGCGTGCAATCCGAGGAGCAGGTGGCGCAGTCGCGCGCTGTGCTGAGCACTGAGAGTGCGCGCGCCGAGCAGCTGCAGCGCCAGCTCGGGGAACAGGAAAGCACCACGCGCACGCAGCGCACCCTGGAGCTCGAGCAGCGCCGGCTGGCGGAGCACGATCGTACCCGCGCCGCGGGCATCTTGAGCGACCTGCAGCGCGAGCGGGAGCGGGCCCTCGGTTATCTCGAGTCGCTGCAGAGCGCCGAGGGCCGCCGGCTGATCCTCGAAGGGCTGGCGACCGAGCTGCAGCGCCAGGTCGAGGAGCGCGAGCGCGACCTGGCGCGCGCGGCGCGTGAGCTCGCCGGCCGCGACGCACAGGCGCGCGAACTGCAAGCCGAGCTCGCGCGGCGCACGGCGCGCATCACGCAGCTCGAGCAGCAGGTGAGCTCGTCCGGCGCGACGCTGGCACGACGCGACACGCAGTTGCGCGAGACACGACACGAGACGCAGGCCCTGCAGGGAAGTGTCGCGAAGCCGCGGGCACGCGCCGAGCAGCACGGCAGCAGCGACTCACTACAGCAGGCGGAGCTGGCCCGGCTCCAGGCGCAGCACGCGGACCTGACCGCGGCGGTCGAGTCGGCGCGCGCCGCTACCCTCGCCACCAACGCGCAGGCCGCCGGGCACGCGGCCGCGCTCGAGGCACTGCGCAGCCGCAATGCGGAGCTGGAAGCGACGCTGATCGCCGAGCGGCAGCGTGCCGGGCAGCTCGAGGACGAGCTGGCCGCCGCGCGCAACGCGCACGTCGCCAGCCGCGGCACCGCCGAGGCGCGCCCCCGGGGACTGGATGACAGTGTCGCAGAACAGCTGGAGGCCGTGCGCGTGCTGCAGATGGAAGCCAGCGCCAGCGCGGCGCGCGCCCGCGAGCTCGAGGGAGACCTGCGGGCCGCCGAGGATACCGTCCATCGTCTCGAGTCTGAGGCGCGCGTGCGCAACGCCCGCATCGAGGAGCTCGAGAAGGCCAATCTTCAGTTTCGCACCGCCGTCGCGGAGGCGCGCCCCACAGCACCCGACACCGCCGCCAACCAGGGGCGCGATGCCGCCCAGGCCGCCGACGCCCCCGCCGCTCCGCAGCCGGTATCCGAGGGCGCGGTGCGCGTGCTGACCCGCCACACCGAGGAGGGGCGGGAGGTGGTCCACGTTCTGGGCCGCAGAACCAGTATCGGACGTACTCCCGACAACGATCTGCAGATCGACGCCAGGTCCGTCAGCCGCCACCACGCCGTCATTCTGGTGGGCCCGGTGCACAGCATCATCGAGGACCTCAACAGCACCAACGGGGTGTACGTCAATGGCCGGCGCATCACCCGCAACACGCTCAAGGACGGTGACACGGTGGTCTTTGGCCAGGTGCACTACCGCTTCGCCGTGCGCAAGAGCGGCGACAAAACCTGACAGCCGTCCCCACCACCGCTAAGCTTGAGCGCGTTCCCGCCGGCGACCGCGAGACTGTCAGGTGGCGAGTCCCTACATCGAGAGAATCCTCAAGGCGCGCGTCTACGACGTCGCCATCGAATCCCCGCTGGAGGAGGCGGCGCGCCTGTCGCGGCGGCTCGGCAACCGGGTGCTGCTGAAGCGCGAGGACCTGCAGCCGGTGTTCTCCTTCAAGCTGCGCGGCGCGTACAACCGCATCGCCCACCTGTCCGAAGCGAGTGCGCGGCGCGGCGTGGTGTGCGCCTCGGCCGGCAATCACGCGCAGGGGGTCGCGCTCGCCGCCCGCCGGCGCGGCATTGCGGCGGTGATCGTCATGCCGCACACCACCCCGCACATCAAGGTGCAGGCGGTGATCGATCTGGGCGCCGAGGTGCTGATGCACGGCGATGACTACGACAGCGCGTTCGAGCAGGCGCTCCAGCTCGCGCGCGAGCGCGAGCTGGTGTTCGTACACCCCTTCGACGATCCGGACGTCATCGCCGGGCAGGGAACCATCGCGGTGGAAATCCTGCGCCAGAGCGGCGGCAATCTGGATGCGATCTTCGTGCCGGTCGGCGGCGGCGGGCTGCTCGCCGGTATCGCGGTGTACGTCAAGTACCTGTACCCCGGCGTGAAAGTGATCGGCGTCGAACCGCAGGACGCCGCCAGCATGCACGACTCGCTCAAGGCGGGCCGGCGCATCACCCTCGAGCGGGTGGGAATTTTCGCCGACGGCGTGGCGGTGCGACGCGTCGGCGAGGAGACCTTTGCGCTGTGCCGCGGCCACGTGGATGAGATCGTGCTGCTCGGCACCGACGAGATCTGTGCCGCGATCCAGGACGTGTTCGAGGACACGCGCTCGATCGTCGAGCCGGCAGGCGCCCTGGCGGTCGCGGGGCTCAAGAAGTACGTGGCACGCGAAGGCTGGCGCGGCAAGCGCCTGGTGGCGATCAACAGCGGCGCGAACATGAATTTCGACCGGCTGCGGCACGTCGCCGAGCGTGCCGATCTGGGCGCCGAGCGCGAGGCGCTGCTGGCGGTGGTGATTCCCGAGCGGCCGGGGAGCTTCCTGCATTTCTGCGAGGTGCTCGGGCGGCGCAGCGTCACGGAGTTCAACTACCGCTACGCCGCCGCGGACGGCGCGCAGATTTTCGTGGGTCTCGCGCTCAGCCAGGGGCGCACGGAGAAGGACGCGGTGGTGCAAAGCCTGCGCGCCGCGGACTTCGCGGTCACCGACATGACCGATGACGAGATGGCGAAGCTGCACGTGCGCTATATGGTCGGCGGGCACGCGCGCGGCATACGCGATGAGCTGCTGTACCGCTTCGAATTCCCGGAGCGCCCCGGCGCACTGCTGAAGTTCCTGCAGGCGATCGGCTCACGCTGGAACATCAGCCTGTTCCACTATCGCAACCACGGCTCGGACTACGGTCGGGTGCTGGCCGGCATCCAGGTGCCGCCCGCCGAGCGGCCGGACTTCCTGCAGCACCTGAACGAGCTGCACTACGTCTACGTGGAGGAGACCGGCAACCCGTCCTATCGGATGTTCCTCGGCGCCTGAGCCTGCAGCGCCGCGTGAGCTCAGGCTCGCGGGGCCGCCTCGGCGCTCTCCAGCAGCCACTCGCGCCAGATCGCCAGCAGCACCGCGAGTATGACCGGACCGACGAACAGGCCCACCAGCCCGAATGCGGCCAGTCCCCCCAGTACGCCGAACATGACCACCAGGAAGTGGATCTCCGCCTCGCGGCTGATGAGGAACGGGCGCACGATGTGGTCCGTCCAGCTCATCACGACACTCCCCCAGATCAGAAGCCCGACACCCGCCACGGTGCTGCCCTTCAACAGCAGCCAGGCCACGACGCAGCCCCAGATCGTCGGCGCGGCGAACGGGATCAGCCCGGAGACGGTGGTGAGCGCCGCCAGAAATACCGGTGCCCCCGTGCCGGCGAGCCAGTAGCCCAGTCCCACCAGCACGCCCTGCACCAGGGCTGCCAGCACCAGGCCGTAAACCACGGCCTTGACGGTCTGCCCGATGGCCTGCAGGTACTTGTGCACGCGCGGACCGAGCACCTGCTCGAGGCCGCGGGTGAGCTGGGTCGCGAGTCGCTCCCCGTCGCGGTAGACGAAGAACAGGCTCACCACCGCCAGCAGCAGCTTCACGGCCTCGCGGCCGATCCCGCCGATCACGTGCGCGATCTGATTGAAGGAGCGATCGGTGACCTTGCGCAGCGCCTCACCGAGCACCTGCGGGTCCTGGGCGGCGCGCGTGGTCAGATCGCGCAGCTGCTCCCCGATCCACGGCAGCTTCAGCACCGCAGGGGGCAGCTGCACGCCGCCGGCGAGCAGCGTCTGAGTCTCGCGCCAGGTGTGGGCGAGCTCGACGCGCAGCACCACGGCGAGCCACGCCAGCGGTGCGATGACCGCCGCGGTCACTGCGCCCGTCATCAACAGCGCGGCGACCGTGGTGTGTCCGCGGCACTTGTCGCGCAGCCACCGGTACGCGGGCCAGCTGACGAACGCCAGAATTCCCGCCCACACCAGCGGGACGATGAACGGGTCCATGACGCGAAAGCCGAGCAGCACGCACGCCGCGAGCAGCCCTGCGATGATCAGTCGGCGCAGCCATGGGGCGGATACGAGGTCTTCCATCGTGTCCGGCGATCATGCCACGCGCGCGGCGCGTGTGTTGCCCTTGACGCCGGATAGGCCCGGCAGGCACGCTTCCTGCCGCGTGAGGTGTCCGTTGCAACGCATGCGGCGCGCAGGCTGTGACCGCGTGCGCAGCAACGGTTAAAACGGGAAGTCCGGTGCGGATTCGTCCAAAGCCGGCGCTGCCCCCGCAACGGTAATCGAGATCAAGCGGATCACATGAGCCACTGCGCCCCCTGAGGGGCACGGGAAGGCGATCCGCTGGAGCCGGCGAGCTCCTGCTCGAAAGCCCGGAGACCGGCCTTGCGTGAACCGATGCGCGTCGCGGCGGGCGATGCTGGTCCGGCGGTACGCCTCGCTTGCCGCGCGCTTGCCAGCTTCTGAAGCCACGACCCATCCGCACGGGTGTGTGCAGCCTCAGGAGCTTTGCCCATGACAACAGGTCTCACCGCGCGCCGCGCGCTCGGCAGCGCCGCGCTGTTGACGTACGCGGCTTTTCCCGCCTTGTCCGACACCGGCCTGGATCGCGCATCCGATGCGGATGCGCTGCGGACCATCGTAGTCACCGCGACCCGCATTCCCACCCCTGAACTGGACGTGGCCAGCAGCGTCAGCGTCGTCACGGCAGAAGACATCGCAGCGCGCGAGGAGCGCACGTTTGCCGCCGTGCTCAAGGACATTCCCGGCCTCAACGTGGTGCAGCAAGGCGGTCCTGGCGCCGAGACTTCGGTGTTCATGCGTGGTACCAATTCCAATCACACCAAGGTCCTGGTGGACGGCATCGACCTCAGCGATCCGAGCAACGCCAACGCGGCGTTCGATTTCGGGCAGCTGCTGACGCAGGACATCGAGCGGGTTGAAGTTCTGCGCGGCCCGCAAAGCGGACTGTACGGCTCGGATGCCATCGGCGGAGTGATCAACGTGATCACCAAGGCGGGCTCGGGGCCGATGAAACTGTCGGCGTCGGTCGAGGGTGGCACCTTCGACAGCTTTAACCAGACCGCCAGCGTCAGTGGCTCGCAGAACGCCTTTCATTACAGTGCCAATGTCGCCCACCTGCACAGCGGCTCGACGCCGGTCACCCCGCTCGACCTGCTGGCGCCGGGCGAGCAACGCCATAACGACTACTACGACAACTTCACGGTCTCCAGCAAGCTGGGATTCGATGTCACGCCGGACTTCGATCTGGGCGTGATCACGCGCTATACCAACAGCCATCTGCACTATACGGGCGAGGACTACAGCACCTTTCCCGCTCTGCCGGCCGCGCAGCAGAGCGCCAGTGACACCGACGAGTACTACGGGCGCGCCACCGCGCATCTGGAGTCGCTGGATGGCGGCCTCAATCAGACCCTCGGCGTCGCCTTCACCCGTAACCGCACGGCAACGCTGCAACCGCAGACTCCGGAAAGTCTCAATACCGGCGAGCGCCTCAAACTCGACTGGCAGGGCGCCATCAAAGTGTCGAGTGCGCAGTCCGTGGTGCTGGGTCTGGAGGATGCACGTGATGAGATCAGCGCGCCGATCTCGGCGAGCATGCGCATAGCTTCGGCTTACCTGGAGCTGCAGTCGCAACTCGGCGAGCACTGGTTCTCGGCCCTCAACGCGCGCTACGACGACAACGATCGCTTCGGCAGCAAGGTGACCTACCGCATCGCGCCGACCTGGGTGAGCTCCGAATCCGGCACCAAACTCAAGGCCAGCGTCGGGAGCGGCTTCAAGGCGCCGACGCTGAGCGAGCTGTTCCAGAGCTTTCCGCCGTTCATCTTCGCGAACCCCGATCTGAAGCCCGAAAGCAGCGTGGGCTACGATCTCGGAATCGAGCAGGGGCTGGGCCGGGGCATGGTCCGCATCGGGGCCACGTGGTTCTACAATCGCATTCGCGACCTGGTCACGACCGCGGGAACCACTTACGCCAATGTCGGGCGGGCGAGCACGGACGGGGTCGAGAGTTTCGTGGCGTACCAACCGGCAAGGCAGCTGACCTTGCGGCTTGACTACAGCTATACGCAGGCGACCGACGACGCGCTGCATGAAGAGCTGCTGCGTCGCCCGAAGCACAAGGGCAACCTGAACGCGACCTGGCGGGCGACCGACGCGCTGCTGCTCAACGCCAGCGTTCTGACGGTGAGTGGCTGGGTGGACGGCAACCGCGACTTTTCGATCCCGCGCCTGGATGCGCCCGGGTATATCACGGTGAATGTCGCGGCGAGTTTCGATCTCAGCCGGCAGTGGACCATGTTCGGGCGCATCGACAATCTTTTTGCCCGGCACTACGAGAATCCAGTTGGGTTTCTGCAGCCGGGCATCGGAGTATTTGCCGGTATCAAGGCGCGGCTGTAGCTCCATGTCGGGCGGCAGGAGCGGTGTCGGGGCCGCCTCGCCGACAGCGAAGTGATAGTCTTGCGCTGCCAT
>Ga0066688_10000706_pt1 | contig 11910 bp, 8 predicted proteins | sample GraSoiAngelo_137_FD_62304 | JGI IMG/M metagenome (GOLD analysis project Ga0066688, IMG submission 62304) | Grasslands soil microbial communities from the Angelo Coastal Reserve, California, USA - 14_0929_09_30cm | ecosystem: Environmental > Terrestrial > Soil > Grasslands | place: USA... | reverse complement strand
CCCACCAGCGCTTGATGTACTCGGCGACCTCGACCCCGGTGGCGTCGAGCGACGAGCGGCCGTCGGGTCGGCGCGCGATGTCGAAACCCGCCGAGAACCCGCGTCCGGCGCCGGTCAGGACGATCGCCCTGACCTCCGCGTCGGCGTCGGCCTCGTCCAGGGCGCCGTGGAGCTCCGCGGTCATCTGTGGGTTGATGGCGTTGATGGTGTCGGGCCGGTTGAGCGTGAGCGTGACCACCGGTCCCCTCTTCTCGTACACGATCGTCTCGTAGGCCATCTCGTCACCTCCAGGGTTTCACGCGAGCTCGATCAGCCAGTCCACCGCCACGACGCCGTGCCCGTCGTCGAGCACGAGGAGCGGGTTGATGTCGAGAGCGCGGAGCGACTGCCGGTGCGCCTCGGCCAGCGCCGCCACCCGAACGATCGCCTCGGCCAGCGCGGCCGTGTCGGCGGGTGCGCGGCCGCGCGCGCCCGACAGGATCGCCGCGCCGCGGAGCTCGGCGATCATCGCCGCCGCGTCGGCGGGACCGATCGGCGGCACGCGCAGGGACACGTCGCGCAGCTGCTCGACGAAGATGCCGCCGAAGCCGCACAGCACCGCCGGGCCGAAGAGCGGGTCGGTCTTGACGCCGAGGATCATCTGGCGCCCTCCGGCGATCATGCGCTGGACCAGCGCGCCGTCGAGCCGGGCCGCCGGCGCTCGCCGACCGACCTCGACGAGCATCTCTCTGAAGGCGGCGCGCACCGCGCCGGCGTCACGGCAGCCGACGCGCACTCCGCCGACGTCGGTCTTGTGCGCGACGTCAGGGGAGTCGATCTTGAGCACCACCGGGTATCCGAGTCGGTCGGCGGCGATCACCGCGGCCGCGGCGTCCTTCACGGCGATCGTCTCGACCAGCGGCACGCCGAACTCGCGCAGGAGCTGCATCGCTTCCGCGCTGCGGAGCGTGCCGCTCGCGGCGGCGCGCGCTCTCGGCGATGGCCCGGCCGCGGGCGCGCCCACGGGCCGGTCCAGGAAGCGCCGATGCTCGCGCGCGTTGCGCAGCGCCAGCATCGCCGTCTCCGTGCTCTCGAGGAAGGGGACGCCGGCGTCGGCGAGGGCGCGGATGACCTCCTGGTCGAGGTCGCCGCCCGCGAACGAGCTGAAGGCGAGCACGAGCCGGCCGGGATTCTTCGGGAGTGCCTCGATCATCGCGCGGCTGAACGAACGTGACGGCGCGCCGCCGCCCGGACGAGGCACGTTGACGCGCAGGTTCACCGCGACCACGTCGACGGCCTCGTCGCGCAGCATGACGTCGAAGAGCTGAGGGAACAGGCTCGCGTCCTCGTACATCGCGCCGGTGCCGTCGAGCGGATTCCTCGGGTTCGCGAAGTCGGGCATGAAGCCTTTCATGGTCTCGAGCGAGGCCGCTGAAAGGGACGGCAGCTCGACGCCGGCGCGATCTGCGGCGTCGGCGGCCCGGCCGCACTCGCCGCCGAGGCCGCTCACGATTCCGACCTTCCAGGCCCGCGGCGCGTGACGCCGCGCGGCCGCCAGCAGGGTGAGCGTGTCGATCATCTCGTTGATGCTCGAGACCTGCACGATGCCGCTCTGCCGGAGCACGGCCTCGATGATCTCCGGGGTACCGGCCAGGGATCCGGTGTGCGCGAGCATCGCCTGGCGCGCGTTCTCGGACCGGCCGACCTTGAGGACCACGATGGGCTTGGCGAGCGCCCGCGCGCGCGCCGCGGCCTGCCGCAACGTCCCGGGCTTCTTGAACCCTTCCACGAACGCGCCGACCACCGCGGTCTCGTCGTCCTCGACCAGGAACGCGATGTAGTCCTCGACCGTGACGCCCGCCTGGTTGCCGCACGACACGATGTAGCTGAGACCGACCGCGCGCTGCTGCATCAGGTACTCGCCGATCGCGTGACTGAAGCCGCCGCTCTGGGACACGAGCCCGACGGCTCCCGGCCGCAGCGGCTCGGCGAGGTCGGCGCTGAAGGTGGCGGCGCCAAGCCGGATGTTGAACACGCCGTAGCAATTCGGCCCGCAGATGAGGAGCCCACGATCCGCGGCGAGGCGCTCGAGCTCGGCCTGACGCTTCTGGCCCGCTGGCCCTGCCTCGGCGAACCCGCTCGAAAGCACGACGGCCCCGCGCACGCCGCTCTCGACGGCGGCTCTGAGCACGCCCGGTACCTGCTCGGCCGGAATCGCCACGACGACCGTGTCCGCGGGCTCGGGCGTCGAGCCGAGGTCGGGATAGCAGGGCAGGCCGAGGACGTCGGTGTACTTCGGATTGATCGGAAAGATCCGGCCGCTGTAGCCGAAACGCTGCAGGTTGGCGACGACCCGGGTCGCGCGGGTCATCCGTTGCGAGGCGCCGACGACGGCGATGCTCGCCGGCTTCATCAAGGGCCCCAGATTCATGAACGGCACGGGGGCACGACTATGGCGGAAGGCGCCAACGCTGTCAACGCGCCGAGGCCGCCCGCCGGGCGTGCGGCACTGCAGAATCGTCAGCGAATGGTTTCGGGCGTCGTCGTGTGCGGTTGCAGGTACGGGCTCGCCGGCCCGTAGTACGGGAAGTAGCGCGTCGTACCCGGGACTTCCCGGTTGTCCCCGGCGAGGCACGCGCAGCCCACGCCGAACGGCGCCGTGATGGTCGGCAGCTGGCACCAGCCCCACGGTGTCGTGCAGATGTTCGCGCCCGGCGGGGGCGGCAGGGTCTCGGGGGACGGAGGTCGCGGGGAGGGCGGCCTGTGCTCGGGCCTTTGTTCAGGCCTCGGTTGCGGTGTCATCTGCGCGGAGGGCGAGCCCGAACCGTACGCGAGGATGAGCACGACTCCCAAGGCGACGGACGATCGAGCGCTCACGACATCCTATTTGAGCCTCGGGTCGAGCGCGTCGCGCAGGCCGTCGCCGAAGAGGTTGAAGCCGAGCACGGTCACGAAGATGGCGATGCCCGGAAACAGCGAGATCCAGGGGTTGGACTGGATGAACGCCACGTTGGCCTTCAGGTCCCAACCCCAGCTCGGTGTCGGCGGCTGCGTGCCGAGCCCCAGGAACGACAGGGTGGCCTCCACGATGATCGACGTCGCGATGCCGAGCGTGGTCGTCACGATGATCGGCGCCAGGCAGTTCGGCAGGACGTGGCGCAGCAAGATCCACGGATCGCGCACGCCGACGGCGCGGCACGCCTCGATATATTCCTTCTCCTTGATGGACAGGACGCTGCCGCGCACCAGGCGCGCGTAGATCGGAATCCGCACGATGGCGATCGCGCCGGTGACCTTCATCGTGCCGATGATTCCCGCCGTCGGCGCGAAGATGACCATGAGGATGATCGCGAGCAGGTAGATCGGGAACGCGAGGATCAAATCCATCGCGCGCATGATGATCGAGTCGGCGCGGCCACCGTAGTACCCGGCGATCATCCCGAACGGGACGCCGACGAAGAGCGCCAGCAGCACCGACGAGACGCCGACCGCCAGCGAGATGCGACTGCCGTGAATCACGCGACTGAGCATATCGCGCCCGAGCTGATCGGTCCCGAGGGGATAGTCCCAGCCTGGACGCTCGAACGTGTGGGTCTGGTCGCTGACGATCGGGCTCTGGGGGGCCAGCACGTCCGCAAAGAGGGCGACCACGAGCAACACGGCGACGATGACCGCGCCGATGAGGGCCGTCGTGCTCCGCCGGAGCCGGCGCACGCCGAGCGCGAATGGCGACTCCGTGCGATCGGCTTTCGCTCTCCAGGCGACATCCGAGGTCGCCGGGAGCTCGGCCTCCTGGAGACTGCCTCCGCTGATGGCCCGGGGCTTCATGGGGAGCGCGTCGCGCTCGTCGGTCATCGCGGCCTCACGAGTACCGGATCCGTGGATCCAGGAAGGTGTAGGTGAGATCAACGATCAGGTTGATGACGACGAACGCGAACGCCGTCACGAGCGCGAAGCCCTGCACCTGCTGGTAGTCGCGCGCGATGATGGCGTCGATGCCGAAGGTGCCGAGGCCCGGCATCGCGAAGAGCGTCTCCACCACGATGGCGCCCCCGATGAGGAAGCCGACCTGAAGGCCCATCACGGTCACCGTCGGGATCAGCGCGTTTTTCAGCGCGTGCTTTAGCACGACCGGCCGCTCGCTCAGGCCCTTGGCGCGCGCGGTCGTGACGTACTCGGTGCGAATGACCTCCAGCATGCTCGCGCGGAGCAACCTCGTGAGGAGGGCGGCGCGCCCCACACCGAGCGCCAGGGCGGGCATCAGAACGTGCTGGGTATTGCCCCACAGGCCCGCCGCGCACACCACGGTCTGGCACGTGCCGGGCAGGTACACCCAGCCCGAGCTGGGCAGAAATCCGCCCATGCCGACGGAGAAGACCAACAAGAGCAGGACGCCGAGGAAGAATTCTGGAATGGAGACCCCCACCATGGCCACGGAGGTCGCGGTGTAGTCGGCCCACGTGTTCTGGCGCAAGGCGCCGATAATGGCGGCGGGGATCGCGATAGCGAGCGCCACGGTCATCGAGAGGACGATCAGCTCGAGCGTGACCGGCAGACGGACCAGCACGTCCTTGAGGACCGGGCGCCCGCTCAAGATCGATGTGCCCCAGTCACCCTGCGCGAGCTTGCCCAGCCAGATCACGTACTGGACCATCACTGGCTTGTCGAGCCCATAGTCCTGGCGAACCTTGATCGCGTTCTCTTCGGTATAGGCGTCACCGAGCAGCGAGACGACGGGGTCGCCGGGGATCGACTGCATCATGATGAACACCACGAACGTGATTCCGAGGATGGTCGGAACGATCTGCAGCAGCCGTTTCAGGATGTAGGTCCGCATCCGCTGGCGCCGGTTATTTGTCCAGCCAGACGTTGTCGAAGTGCACTTCGAACTCCGCGTTGTAGACGTACCCCTTCGTCCACGGCTGCGCGACCATGTAGAAGGGCGAGCCCGAGACGGTGTTCCAATACATCTTGTCGGCCATGTACTCCAGCAACTCCTTGCCGATTGCCTTCCGCTTGGAGGCGTCCATCTCGCGCGCATACCGGGCGTAGTAGTCGTCGACCTTCGTGTCGGTATGCCGCGGATGACTCCAGGCCGACGAGTTCTTCGATACGTAGGCGGTCGACAGGTAGCCGTTGCTGTCGATGGTCAGCAAGGACAGCAGGTCTTCAACGTACATGTCCCACGGCCCGTCCTGCAGGGTCGTGTTCATCCAGCTGACCTTGTCCACCAGGCGGATGTTCGCCGTCACGCCGATGCGCGCCAGCTGTTCCTTGATGACGGTGGCGATGACGCTGAACACGCTCTTCTCGGTGTTCGTCATCAGCTCCAGGGTGAGCGGCTTCGAAGGACCGTAACCGGCCTCGGCCAGGAGCGCCTTTGCCTTGGCCTGGTCGTAGGGACACATGTGGTTGACGTTCACCGATTCGAGCGTCCCCGGCGGCGCCATCCCGACCCACGGTGTCGCCTGGCCCTTGAACGCGATCTTCACGATCTCCTGGCGGTCGATCCCGAGGCAGCCGACCGCCTTGCGAACCCTGAGATCGCCGAAGATCGGGTGGGGCGCGCGCTCCGTGGACATGGGCTTGCCGTCCTTCGGAACGGTCACCTTCATCTGCGCCACCATCGGGGTTGTCTCTTTCCCGGTCATGACCAGGGCCTTCGGGTTCTGGGCCTTCAGCGTGTCGACATGATCCGGCGAGAACGAGGCGATGAAATCGATCTCTCCTGCCTTGAACGCGGCGAGCTCGGTGACGGGATCCTTGATGACGCGGATCATCACACGGTCCAGATAGGGCCGCCCCGGCTCGAAGTACTTGTCGAAACGGTCCATCACGAGATGGCTTCCCTTTACCCACTCGACGAGCTTGAAGGGCCCGCAGCCGACCACCGCCTCTGGCTTGCCTTGCTTTCGGTCTTCCACCGTGTACTTCTGCGTGGCCGTCGGCGAGTAGAGCACGAGGCCCGTGCGGTACCCCGCGAGCATGTGGAGCATGAACGCGTAGGGGTGCTTCAGCCTGATCTGCACGGTCGAGGGGTCGAGCACCTCGACGCTGTGCACGGCGTCGTAGAACGGCCGCATGCCGCTCTTGGTGGCCGGGTCCATGATGTGGTCGATACTGAACTTGACCGCGGCGGCGTCTGCAGGCGTGCCGTCGTGGAAGAGGACATTTTTCTTGAGCTTGAACGTGTAGGTCAGCCCGTCCGTCGATATCTGCCACGACTCGGCGGCGTCGCCGACGAACTTGCCGTCGGGCGTGATGTTGATGAGGCCGCACCCGACGTTCATGCCGACCCACATCATTTCGTAGCCGGGCGAGGTGTGGAAGTCGAGCCCTGCGATCTCGTTGCCGTACGACACGCGCAGCATGCCACCGCGTTTCGGTGATTGAGCCTCTGAGGGCGGCGTCGGAACGGCGACCATCCAGGCGAGGGAGCCTAATCCGAGCAGGAGAACCGGTAGAAGGCGTCGTGAGCGCATGGCGTCTTCCCCTCTATCTTTTTGTAAGTATGGGTAATCTTGTCGAGAGTTGGCTCACTTTACAGGAGTCTGCGCTTGTCAACAAGTGGTCGGCCTGGATCCTACTTGTCCAGCCAGACCTTCTTGTAGAGGACCTTGAACTCGGCCTGATAGACGTAGTCCTTCATCCACGGCTGCGCGGCCTGGTAGAACGGCGAGCCGGAGATCGTATTCCAGTAGAGCTTGTCGGCGCTGAACTCCTGGAACTCCTTCGCGATGATCTTGCGCTTCGCCGGATCCATCTCCTTGGCGTAACGCGCGTAATATTCGTCGACCTTGGGGTCGGTGTGGCGCGTGCTGTTCCAGGTGGCCGTGCTGGCCGACAGGAACGTGTTCTGGTCCACGGTCATGAGCGATGCCAGATCCTCGACGTACATGTCGAATGGTCCATCCTGAGTGGCGACGTTCATCCAGCTCACCTTGTCGGTCAGCCGGATGTTCACGGTCACACCGATACGCGCCATCTGCTCCTTGATCACCGTGGCGATGACGTGGAAGACGGATTTCTCGGTGTTGGTCATCAGCTCGAAGCTGAGCCGTTTCTGCGGGCCATAGCCGGCCTCGGCCAGCAGCGCGTTCGCGCGGGCCTGGTCGTATGGGCACATGGAGGTGACGTCGACAGAGTCCTGGCTGCCCGGTGGGATGATCCCCACCCACGGGGTGGCCTGACCCTTGAAGGCGATCTTGACGATCTCCTTGCGATCGATGCCGTAGCACCCGACCGCCTTACGGACTCTGAGGTCGTTGAAGATTACGTGCGGGCCGCGATCCTTCGACATCGGCTTGCCGTCGGCGGGCACGGTGACCTTCATCATCGCGACCATCGGCGTCGTCTCTTTCCCGGTCATGATCTGGGCGCGCGGGTTCTGGGTCCGCAAGGTGTCGACGTGATCCGCCGAGAGATCGGCGATGAAGTCGATCTCACCGGCCTTGAACGCCGCCATCTGCGTGACGGGGTCCTTGATCACGCGGATGATGACGCGGTCGAGGTACGGGAGACCCGGCTCGAAGTACTTGTCGAACCGGTCCAGGACCAGGTGGCTTCCCTTCACCCACTCGACGAGCTTGAACGGCCCGCAACCGGGCACGGCCTCGGGTTTGCCGGCCTTTCGATCTTCAACCGTGTACTTCTGTGTGGCGGTCGGCGAGTAGAACATGAGGCCCATGCGGTACGCGGCCAGCATGTGCATCATGAACGCGTAGGGGTTCTTGAGGCGGATCTGCACGGTGTACGGATCAAGTACCTCGACCGAGTGCACCGCCTCGTAGAACGACCGCATGCTGGACTTGGTCGCCGGGTCCATGATGCGCTCGACGTTGAACTTCACGACCGACGCGTCGAGTTTGGTGCCGTCGTGGAACAGCACGTTCTTCTTGAGCTTGAACGTGTAGAGCAGGCCGTCGGGTGAGATCTGCCATGACTCCGCGGCGTCCGGAACGAACTTGCCGTCGGGCGTGATGCTGATGAGGCCGCAGCCGATGTTCTGCACGGCCCACACCAGTTCGTAGCCGGGCGCTACGTGAAAGTCGAAATTCGAGATCTCGTTGCCGTAGGCGACGCGCAGGGTTCCCCCGCGCTTCGGCGTCTGGGCCTCAGCGACGATCGGAAGCACGGCGATGATGACGGCAAACGCGATCAGTTCGAATGCGCGACCTGGTTGGAGGCGTCGTGAGCGCATGGCATGTTCCCCCCGTGAGCGGAGCGGATCGAAGCCGGCGCCTACTTTACAAGAATCACTTCCTGTCAACAATCCCTGCTCGGCGCTAGCTCCGCCGTCGCAAGACGCGCCCGGGAAGCACGCCAGTGTGGTCGCCGCCGTCCACGACCACCTCGCCGTTGACCAGCACGGAGGAGACGCCGACCGCGTACTGGTGAGGGTCATCGTAGGTCGCGCGGTCGGCGATGCGGGCGGGATCGAAGACCGTGACGTCCGCCCAGGAGCCTTCGCGCAACACACCGCGGTCGCCGAGGCCGAGGGCCGCGGCCGCCGCGCCCGTCGTCTTGTGGATGGCGGCGGGAAGGCTCAGGAGCCGGTGCTCGCGGACGAACGGCCCGAGCAGGCGCGCGTGCGTTCCATAGGAGCGCGGATGCGGCTTGCCCTGGCTCGTCACGCCCGAGGTCGCCAGCGCGTTGGCGTCGGAGCCCACCGTGACCCACGGCGTGCCGGTGATCTCCTGGACGTCCTGCTCGCTCATCGACGTGATCAGGATTCGCGTCGCGCCTCGATCGGCAAGGAGAAAGTCGCACACGGCGTCCAGCGCATCGACACGTCGGCGTCGCGCGATCTCACCGAGCGTGCACCCGGCGTCCTGAGGCCGATTTGGCGAGATGGCCACGCGCACGACATCCCACGACGGGATTCGCCCGAAGTTGGTCAAGCCGTGGCGCTCGATGTCCGCGCCGACGCGCGCGCGCGTCTCGGCCCGGCCGAGTCGCTCCAGCATGGCGGGGATCCCGCCCTCGACGACCCAGCGGGGGAGGAGATTGCGCAGCGGATTGGTGGCCGTGTCGTACGGGTAAGCGTCGCAGTCGACGGCGAGCCCGCGCCCTCGCGCGGCGGCGATCTCGCCGAGGAGCCGCCGCGCGCCGCCCCAGTTGTCGACGCCGGAGAGCTTCAGGTGCGCGATCTGCACATGGACGCCCGTCGCCTCCGCGACCGCGATCGCCTCGCGGACGGCCTCGCCGACGTGGTCGGCCTCGTCGCGGATGTGTGACGAGTAGGCGGCGCCGTGCCGCCTGAGCACCCTGGCCAGCGCCAGGATCTCCGCCGAATCGGCGTAGCAGCCGGGCGCGGTGAAGAGCCCGGACGAGAGCCCCCACGCTCCGGCCGTCAACGCCTCGGCGAGTAGCACCGCCATCGCGGACGCCTCGGCGCCGGTGAGCGGCCGGCTCTCCATCCCCGCCGTCATGAGCCTCAGCGTGTTGTGCCCGACCTGGAGGACCACGTTGACCGAGGTCGCGGGAAAGCCCCGAACGTAGTCGGCGAAGCTCGTCTCGCCAAATGGAAGCGACGGCGCGCTCGCCGAGAGATATTCGCGCAGCATCCCCACGCGGTCGGGCAGCACCGGCGCGACGGAGAAACCACAGTTGCCGACCACCTCGAGGGTCACGCCCTGCCGGATCTTCGATTCGGCGCGTGGATTCAGCGGTAAGGTGAAGTCCGAGTGCGTGTGGATGTCGATGAGCCCGGGCGTCACGACCTGCCCGCGCGCGTCGATCACTCGCCGGGCCGCCCGCGAGGACCGACGCTCGATCGCGGCGATGCGGCCCGCGCCGACGCTCACATCGGCGTCGAACCCGGGCGCCCCGGTGCCGTCGATCACGTGACCGCCGCGAATCAAGAGATCGTCCATTGCTCCGTCGTCCTCCGGCTCGCGGCGGACTGCCTCAGCGCCGTCGAGCCCGCCAGATCTCTTCGGACGGCCATTTGCGAGCCCACTCGAGCGTGACGTACTCGTACGAGGTCGCGGCCGACTCCGGCGGCCGTACCTCGATCAAGTCCTCGATCTCGAACCCATTCCTTCGCAGCACCCGGATCCAGTCACCGTGCGCCAGGTGGAACTCGACGCCCGGATCGCCGGGCCATTCGATCCGGCGCATGTCGAAGGCGGGCCGCAGGAGTCGCTCGGCCGCCACGCCGTCCTCCGCCGGTACGCAGAGGACGAAGAGGGGCGAGTTCACGAGGAAGATCAGCTCGCCTCCGGGTTTGAGGATCCGCGATGCCTCGGCGACCCAGCGATCGGGGTCCGCCCAGAGGCTCGCGCCGTATTCCGAGATCGCCAGGTCGAACGCTCGATCGCTGCACGGCACGCGCTCGGCGTCCGCCTCGATCAGCGGGAACTCGAGACCGTGCGCGCGCTGAAGGCGGCGCGCGGTCGCGAGCTGGGCCGGCGAGGCGTCGATCCCGACGACACGCACGCCGCGGCGCGCGAGCCACGCCGACACATAGGCGGTACCGCACCCGAGCTCGATGCCGGTCTTGCCGGCCAGACGCTTGGGCAAGACGCTGAGCTCAGATTCGGGCACGCGCCAGATGCCCCAGGTCGGCTCCTGTCGCGCCCATGCCCGCTCGCCGCCGGCGACATAGTTCCGCGCCTCGGCGTTCCAGCGAACGCGGTTACGCCGCACGTGCTCCGGCAGCACGCTCTCGTCGGCCATCGGCCGCGCTCTACCTCGGCGCCGCGGCCATCGCGATCACCCGGCCATCGACGCGATCAGCCGGCCGCCCGACGCGATCACCCGCGGGTCTCTCGCGATCACGCACGCGCCCGATCGAGGTGGGCGTCGCGCTGGGCCTGGAGCCCGGCGTCCGCGTAGCTCATGAGGTCGGGCCGCGCGCGTCCGAGCATCACTTGAAGGTAGGCCGGCTCGAGCCCGACATTCTCGAACCCGTGGATGACGCCGGCCGGCGCCGACACGCAGTCCCAGCGCCCGAGCACGGTTTCTTCCCGGCCGCCCGCGCCGTCCTCGAAGAAAACCTTCACCTTGCCGTCGAGGATGAAGAACACCTCCTCGACCTCGTGCGTGTGCGCGGCGTTGCCCTGGCCCGGCGGCACGAACATGACGCTCAAGGTGAACTGTTCGGCGGGAATGGCGCGCGCGTCGGTCTTGCCCGAGGCGCCGGCGCCGATGTACCGGTGCTGGGCGCGCCGGTAGCCCTCGACGCGGGCGTCGGCGAACGCGTCCCAGTCGGGCTGGCGGTCCACGAACCGCGCCACGCGGGTTCTCAAGAGCTCTTCGAGCGTCGTCATCAGAAGTCCTCCTCGAGCCGCCGACGGGTAGTCGCCCACCCGGTAACCGCGGCACCGGGTAGAATACGCCCGTGCGGATCGGCTTCCACCTCACACCGTTCTGGAGCCCGACCGACCGCGCGCCCACCGCGATCATCGACGAGGCGATCGAGGTGGTGCGCGCCGCGGCGAGCATGGGCTTCGCCTGGGTCTCGATCGGGCATCACTGGCTCTCGCATCCGACCGTGTGGCCGCATCCGATCGCGATGCTGAGCCGCCTCGCGCCCGAGGCGGGTGAGATGCGGCTCAAGACCTCGATGCTCCTGCTGCCGCTCCTGAATCCGGTCGACGTCGCCGAGGGCGTGGTGACGCTCGATCACATCACCCACGGTCGGCTCGACGTCGGCGTCGCGATCGGCTATCGCGAGCGCGAGCTCGAGGCCGCCGGCCTCGGGCGCAAGGACCGGGTGCCCAAGCTCGAGGAATCGCTCAGCGTGATGAAGCGGCTCTGGCGCGGCGAGGAGGTCACCTGCGAGGGCGCCTACACGAAGCTGACCAGGGCGCGGCTCGGCCTGCCGCCCTTTCAGCGTCCGCATCCCCCGCTCGAGATGGGTGCCCAGAGCGTCGGCGCGACGCGGCGGGCGGCGCGGCTCGTCGACGCGGTGTTCTTCGGCCCTCA
>Ga0066688_10000705_pt1 | contig 11913 bp, 10 predicted proteins | sample GraSoiAngelo_137_FD_62304 | JGI IMG/M metagenome (GOLD analysis project Ga0066688, IMG submission 62304) | Grasslands soil microbial communities from the Angelo Coastal Reserve, California, USA - 14_0929_09_30cm | ecosystem: Environmental > Terrestrial > Soil > Grasslands | place: USA... | reverse complement strand
CCGGTCGTTCCGAGCGTGCAGGCGCTGGTTGGCAGCGAACCGTAAATCGCCGGATTCATCCGAACCGCCGAGCAATCCACCCGCCCGATCGCATCGTAGCTCGTCTGCGTCAGCGCATAGTTGGTGCCGGAGGCTGACAGTTTCGACGTTACCGGCCGGGCGTTGCTGTCAAAGGTGACATCCACCGCCTGCGCCGGCGAGAAGGCAGCCCAGTCGCTGTCCGACTGACTGTTGACGGTCCCCGTCTCCATCTTCGTCAGCAGCGCGTTGGTATAGGTCCGCCGAATGGCGCGGTTCTTGAGGCTTCCGGCGCCGTCCGGATCGGGCGAGACTTCGCCCACCAGCTCGCGCGCCGTGTCGTAGCGGTAGCGGATCGTATCGGCCGTTCCGGAAAGCGGACCATCGATCGTCAGCAAGTTGCCGACCGCGTCATAAGTCATTGCGCTGGTCGCCGTCAGCGTTCCGCTACCGTTCCCCTTTGACACCGAGGTGACGTTCCCGTTGGCGTCATAGGCTGCGGTCGATTTGACCTCGTCGGAGCCGCCGGCGCAGCTGCTCAGGGTCTGGCATGCCGCGACGCCGGTGAGGCGATATTCGCCGTTGGTCAGCGTGTAACTGTAGCGTGTTTGCGGACGCACGGCCCCGGTCGTCGGTGCCGGCAGCGTAACCGTGAGCACGCCGCCGTGGGTCGAGTCATAGGTGTAGTTGGTGACCTTGCCCCTCGCGTCGGTCGTGCTGTTCGGTTTGTTGCATTTGACCGGGTTGGTGCAGGTCGTGTCGAAGCTCGCCGAACTGACGATGTTCGACAGGCCCGACCCTGACTTGGCGACGCTGGTCGCGGTCGTGACGTTTCCGCGCGAATCATAGGTCAGCTGGGTGTAATTGCCCTCGGGCGCTGTCGTGCGCGTCAGCCGGCCGTCCGCGTCATACTGATAGCTCGTCGTCCGGCTGAGCGCGTCCTGGACCGAGGTCGGACGTCCCTTGCCAAGGTCGGACGTAACGACCGTCTGCTGGCTGAGTGCGTTGGTCACCGTCATGGTGGCGGTGGTTCCGACCACGCCGCGGCTGTAATTCGTGGTGACGCCATCCTTCGTCACCGAGCTGACGAGATGGGTCGTCGCATCGTAGCTGATGCTGGTGGTGTCCGATCCGGCCCCTGGACGGCGGATTCCGGTCACTCGGTCGCCGGTGCCGGTGAAGCGCCAGACGCGGCCACCGGTGTCGGTGACCTCGGTCACGCCTGTGGAGGGATACGCATACGATATACTCGACTGCACCGTCGTCGAGCTCACATTGTCATTGTAGAAGGCGGCGCTCGTTCGCTTGTGCCAGCTTGCCGCCGATGGAGCTCCGCCGAGATTGGACGCGTAAGTGAAACTTACCCGATAGCCGAAGCTGTTCGATACCTGCGAAATTCGCGTATCGTAGCTCAACAGAGGGTTGAGATCGGCATCATAGCCCCCAACCCAATAGGCGTAGGCCTCCCATTCGATGTTAACGGTTCGCCCATCGGGCGAAGTGATCGACAGAGGCAGCAGTATGCACTGGCTTTGCCCGCTCCCGTTGCAATATTGGGACGAGGTCTGGTAGCCCCCGGTCGGATCGCCGAAGCTGATCACCGTTCCGTCGGCCGTGCGGTAGGTGTAGGAGCCGCCGCTGCCGCTCAGGCTCGAGCCGCTCGGCAGGCTCCCGGTCGGGCTGAATTGCTCGAACCGCGATCCAACGAAGATGGTTGTGTGAATGCTGTCGGTTGACAGCCAGATCCGGTCCCAATTTAGATTGTTGCTGTTGGCGTCATAAACTCCGTCGCGCCAGGGCGCATTGCGGACCAAAGCGAGCTCGCTGTCTCCGGACCCGATCGATCCCTCGACGAAATCCATCACGAAATCGCCCCAGGTGAGATCGACGCCGTTAGCGTCAAGGGCCCGAAACTTCTGCGCCTGGGCCTGCTGGGCGTGGGCGGGCTGAGCGGTCAAGCCGCAGAGGGCGGTGCTGGCGAACAGGGCGCACGCGATCGCGCGCCGCGAAATGCGGTTGGTCATTGATCAAAACTCCAAGTGAAGGGGGGTTGGTTGGGCGCGCTGAGCCCATCGGCTCAGCGGACGGCGCTACGGCGCACCGGTCACGTTCTTGTTCGTCCGGTTATCGGCTTTGTCGTAGGTATAATTGGCGAGGACATTGTTATTGACGCTGCCACTGTGATTGACCGCAACCAGGCGGCCGCGCGCGTCATAGGTGTAGTTGATCGTCTCGCTGGCCAAGGCCATCGCGGCTGCGGCGGAGATCAGGGCGGCGGTCGCACCCGCTTGAAGAAGAGTTCGGCGCATATCGTAAAATCCTGGTGCTCCGGCGATCCGCGGGAAACCAAGGGGGAGTCTCCCTCCACAAGACCGCCGGAGCTTGCTCAGGATCTAGATCGGCCGTTTCAGCAATTCTCCGACAAAACGATCAGGATATGCATTTTGTTGGAATTATCCTACGGTCTTAAGTGATCTTGCGCCCGGCCCAGACGACTCGCCCAACCACATCGACGTCATTCGGATCGCAGTCGGGCCAGCTCGGATAGGAAGAATTGTCGCTCGCGATGGTCACCCGCTTCGAACCCGGGTGCACGGCAATGCGCTTGACTGCCAGCGTGTCATCGCGCCTCAGAACATAGATGCCGTCCTGAAGCCTGACTCCTCCAGCCGAACGATCGACCATAATGTCATCCCCGTCGGCGAGCGTCGGAAACATCGAGTCGCCCCGAACCTTGATGATCGACAGATCGGAAGGGCGGGCGTTGCACAGCTGTCTGAGAAATCGCTCGTCGAATCCGAGATGGGCAGTGGGGATTTCCCCGTCGGCGAACGTCCCGGGGCCGGCCGACGCCAGGATGTCAAAGCGCGGGATGGCAATCAGATCCTTTGAGGGTTCAATCTGCCGCGGCGGTCCGCCGAACAGCGACTCGTCGACGTTGAAATAGCGAGCGAGCTTGCGGCGGTCCTCCTCGGCAAGCTTCCTCGGGACGCCCCGCTTTATATACTGCTGAACATAAGCGGCATTTCTGCCCAGCATGCGCGAGAGGCCGGCATAATCCTCCCGGCGCTCGGCAATCAGGCGGGCAAGTTCAGCGCGGGGTCCGGTGGGTGACAGCATGGGAATTCCTTTGGCATAAGGAAAATAACTAGACAAGTAGGAATTCAAGAGGAACATATCGGGAACATTTCGACTCGGAGTTCCTGCCAATGCTTCTTCTTCAACGCATCGAACGTCACTTGCGCAAGCACCGCATGTCGCAATCGCGGTTCGGCCGCGAGGCGGTCGGCGATCCAAACCTCATTCCGCAGATGAAATATGGCCGCGAGCTTCGCGCCGCGACCCTCCAGCGGCTCATCGACTATTTGAACGACAATGAGAGCGAGGATTGCCCGTGCGGCCGCTGCTCGCATTAGCCCTGGCGGCCGCGCTCTCGTTTGCCGCGGCCGCGGATGCAGCCCCGCAGTTCGCGCCCAATCCGCGCCAGGCTTTCGAGGGCTTCGTCGGGATCAACCCGCCGCGGGTCGATGTGCCGGTCGGCGCGCTGTGGATCGATGGCTATGGTCCGACCGGGGAAGGCGCCCAGGCCGATAACCTGGAGACGGTGCGAAGCCTCAACGCACTGACCATCGACAAGAACTTTCAGCTGTCGCTTAGCATCGGCCTGCTCGATCTTCTCGGGGTCGATCCGAAGGCCCGCAGCCATTACGTCGCGCGCTTCACGGACCTGACGATCGTGCGGGTGAAGGACATTGCGCGGGTGGCGGGGCCACAGGGGGAGCCCCGCATTCTCGAAGCTCTTAAGGCCGGCTCGGTAATTGTTTCCAGCGATGCCGAGATCGGCCTCAACGGACAATCCATTGCCTGGGCACATAGTCCGGCGGACGGATCCGGCACGGCCGATCGAACGAAGAGCTATTCGATCGAGGCCCGGGACATGTTCATTGCCGTCCATGTTGCGACGTCGGAACTCACTCGCAGCAAGGAGCGGGAACTTCGCCTCGGTGACGATGGCAAAGCGAGGATCGATGAGTTCCTCATCGTTGCGTCTCGTCCATCTTGCCCTGCTCCCGCGGTATGCAGGCCCGAACTCGGGATCACGAAGCTCAATTCACAAACTCCGGTATCCACCGGAACCACACCCCTCGACCCAAATGGCGAACTCCGGCTCAATTTGCCGGTGCCGGTCTCGGATGGCGCGGGTGGACTCTTCTCAAGACTGGCCGTGCGATGGATCGACCCCTGCTCCAAGGACCGCCCGAACAGTTGCGGCAAGGAGCCCAAGATCAGCGTTCATTATGAGGGGACCAGGGTGAAGGACCTCAATTGGAGCAACGTCAAAGGTTGGTAGTATTGTTACCGTCCCGTCCGTTATGTCGTCGCGCGATCTGGGCGGCGGAAATCCGAGCTTTCGCTTCAGTTGCTTCGGCTTTGCCTCAGTTTTGCTTCACTTGGATATCGCTTCGATCTGCTACACTGCTTCACTTGCTTCAATCGCACTTACTAGAAGTGCGACTGACGCAGTCGCGTGAAGAAGGCGAAATGCAAGCTATATTGAAACGGTTGGGTCCCGGTCAGCTCCGTCGGGCCCAGCAACTCCCTCCGGTCCAGCCGCACCACGAGAGCCTCCGGTACTGCCTCCGCAATGCCCGCTACCGGTTCCCCCAGCTCCGCCAGCCCCGCCGTCTCCGCCCTCACCTCCCTTACCACCCAGGCCGCCGCAGCTTCCTTCGCAATTGCGTGAACCGCCTCCGGGAAGCGTCTGCCGACTGTCAATCAGCACGCGGGAAGCGGCACCATCCGTGAGGCCGCTCTTGACGGCGAGCACGACGGCGCCAGCAGCGCCACCACCACCACCGGGCTTGCCTTGCTCGCCTTGGCCACCAGTCCCTCCGGGTCGAGCGCCGACACACCCCTTGAGTTTTTTGACGGCGTTGCCTTGGCCGGTCGACCCTGTAGCACCTGTCCCACCCTGAGCACCTTTGAGTCCGTTCTCGCCGAAGTTACGCACGGTTAGCTGCGCACCCGTTAGCCTTGGCGACTGGATTACGATGGTTCCTGCAGACCGACCATTTAGCTGTCGGCCGGTAGCTGAGTCGGTATCGTTGAATGACTCAATGACGGGATTCCCAATAATCTGCATGTCTCTAGCGGCAGTAAGCGTCAGCTGATAGCCGTTCGTTACTATGTGGGCATCCGGCTGAAATACAATTCTCTCCGCACTAATGGTGCGATTGCCGGTGAGGATCTGTTTCCCTGAAATTGTCTCTGTTATGGGCTCCCGTGTGAACGCAGTGAAACACGATCCTCTTGTTGTTTCTAAGGCCACGACAAGATCCTTGTCAGGATCGATTTTGCAGATTGCTGGCCGACCGCCTTCTACCAGTGTTTCCTTCGGTTGTAGTTTCGGGCTGCAACTACCGTTTTGAACTGTGAAGCGCCTCACAACGGGGTTCGCGTTATCCCCAGCTGTCCTTCTCCACTCCGCGTTGAACACCGGCGTGGCTCCATCGCTCAGCGAGCAGTATACAGCTCGTGGGCCATACGCTGCATCTAAGCATTTCGCAGCCAACGCTGCGGCCTCTGGAGCGAAGGTTCGGATAAATTCGAGGCGATTACTCGCAGCGTCCGAAGTGGCGTCTTTTGTGGCACAGTGTGTCTTTTTCCAAGCGTCCTGCGTCGCCTTATCGAACGTCCCGCCAATCTTGATTGGCACGCCTTGATAGACAACACCAACATCTAATCCGCTGTTTATTGCGTCGTCATGCGAGCTAAATTCTGTCGTGCATTCCCACGCGTGAAACGTCTTAGAGCTGCTCGCTCCCTCACTTTTCAAGCTCGTGTTGAACGCGTCTCTGACGAAGGCTGAGCAGTCAGGCTGTTGCGCAGAAGCGGCCGTTATCGAAACGAATGCGAGACAACTTACAAGGACTCTGGCTCGTGCGAACATCGCTCCCTCCCCCCATGACGATGACTCGGCGGCCAAAGCTTCACAGTTAGTTCGGAATTAATCAATCAGCGGGATGCAACTGAATGTATACACTTCTTCCGCTGTCTGCCTCCCAATGAACTGCTTTGATGGGAACGGTTCAAATGGAACACCCGTCTTCCAAATCGTCAGAAGAAGAATGGCCAACTTTCGGGCCACCGCGACGCGCGCGCGAGGACTCCCTATTCGTTCCTGGAGGGTCGTTGCCCACTGCTTTAGTTCTGAATCGGATCCCCGCGAGCTAAGAGCGATTGCCGCGTTTACGAGGTGTGTCCGCGTGAGTTTATTGCCGGTTTTTGTGATGCCACGAGTAAATGACACTTTGCCGGATTGATATCGTCTAGGCGTAAGCCCGAGATACGCCGCTACGTCTGAGGTTCGCTCGAAACGAGAGGGCTCTTCAACGGCGCTGTAGAAAGACAACGCGCAGATTGGACCGACGCCAGAAACATCCATCAGCCGACTGCACACTGGGTGCTGCGACGCTTCCTTGGCTAAATTCCTATCAACTCCCCGAAGGTAGGATCGCAGACTCTCGCAGAGCTGGACCAATGGACCAACATCCTTGCTCAAATCTACACCCTCTTCAGCTTCGATTTGCGCCAGTGCCTCCGCCATTTGGGCTTTTAGTCCGGCGGCTGAGTGCACTGGACCAAGCGGTCGACCATACAGTGCCAAACGCGAGCGAAGCATCCCTTCCATAGCGACGCGAAGGCGCACTACTTTGTGTCTCATGGCCAACTGACTGCGTAATTCCTGACACTGCAAACTCTTGAGGTGAACTTGAGAAACTGTGTTGCGACCCAAGCGCGCAAGGTCGGCTAGCCCTCGAGCATCGCTCGCGTCTGTCTTGTTACGACGAACCCCGAGGAACCTACTCGCTTTCCGTGCTTCGAAGAGCGCGACGGGAAAGCCGGCGCCACGCAGCTTCCGTACTATGTGCACGCCGCTACCGGCCTCCACTGCAATTAGACCGATGCGGCGCAACGGAAAGATCGCTAGCGCGTCTTGAAGTGCAGCGAGTGAGGTTACGCAATCTTGCTCGTGGACACTTTCGCCGCTGTGATCGATGGCGCAAACTTGCGTCCGCCTCAATCCGAGGTCCAGGCCGATCCACACAACACCTTCATCCACCTGTCGTCCTTTCCATCTGGACGCCAGAGCGAACTCAGCTTCAACTTATACGTCGGCCTCTTTGGCCAATTCCGAATTCGAAGTCTGAGTCGCACGGGCAAGTCGCTTCAACTTGGGAGACGGAGTCATGCTCCTGGTCGAGGTTACGGAGTGCGTCGCCTTGCCCGCAAGAGGCATAGCAAACCTTGGATTGACTGTCCCGTGCTGCGAACGGTCACTGAGAAATCGGGTGCGCGACAAAATCGGGACCAGACCTTGCGCGAACGGCTTAGAGGCTTGACTGAGCGAGAACGCGGGCGAGCTGTGGGCTTTGTGGGAGGCTTACGAGCATAAGCCGGGTGGCCGATGCGAATGTCCAGACCACGCGGTTAAAGGCGTCGGCGCATGTCCAAGCATGTTCTCAACGCCCGGCGCTGCTTGGGCGGCAATAAGACCGCAGCGGTCAAGAGACGTGAGGTTTTCGGGCAGGTTTCGTCCTCGCACAAGAGCAAGGCCTGAGTCCTCGAAGCACGTGAAGTAGGGTCATAGTCTTGTAGTTAACCTTTAGAGCCGCCTCCCAAATTGGGCGGTGACGTAATTTGAGTCCGGCCTGCCAGCCGGGGTGGGCGTCGCTACCCTCTAGGCCCGCCGCGGCGGCCCACAACCTTCCGCTTCGCTTCAGGTCCTCCTCTTCGTTCCGGTCCTCCGGATGCGGGCCGCCTCATTCGGCGGGCCTGCCGGTCCGCTCCTTGCCGCCCACCCCGCCTTCCGCGGCCGGTGCGGTGTTTAAGAGGAGCAAGGACAGATGGAACTCAAGCATATCGATATCGCCAACCTCACCGTCTCCGCCGCCAACATGCGCGGAAAGGGCAAGGCCGACATCGCCAACATCCTGCCGTCCGTTCGGACGCGGGGCATCCTCGTGCCGCTGATGGTGAGGCCAAACGGCTCTCCCAACACGTTCGAGATTGTCGCTGGCAAGCGGCGCTACCATGCCGCTCTTGCGGTCGCCGAAGAGAATGGCGGGGAGGCCGAGCCGCTGCCTTGCGCCGTGCTCGAAGACGCCGACGACGCGGCAGCGCTCGAAGCCTCGCTGATCGAGAATGTCGCTCGGCTGGACCCAGACGAAGTCACCCGTTGGGAAACCTTCACGCGGCTGGTGAAAGAAGGCCGGTCGCCACAGGATATTGCTCTGACATTCGGTCTGACCGAGCTTCAGGTGAAGCGCACCCTCGCGCTCGGCAACCTGCTGCCGCGCATCCGCAACCTGTACCGCGACCAAAAGATCGATGCGGTGACCGTCCGCCACCTGACGCTCGCCAGCAAGGCGCAGCAGCGCGACTGGCTGGCGATACTCGACGACCCGAACACCTACTGCCCCATCGGCTCGCAGCTGAAGGCGTGGCTGTTCGGCGGTGCTTCCATCCCAACCAGCGCGGCGATCTTCGATCTGGCAACTTACGAAGGCGAGCTGGTCACCGACCTGTTCGGAGAGGACAGCTACTTCGCGTCACCCGACGGCTTCTGGACTGCGCAGAGCGCCGCCGTTCAGGCCAAAGCCGACGCGTACCGCGAGGCGGGCTGGAGCGACGTGATCGTCCTGGAACCCGGCTCCTACTTCAACGCCTGGGAATATGAGCGTCAGCCCAAGAAGAAGGACGGGAAGGTGTTCATTGCCATCGGGCACCGTGGCGAGGTCACCATCCACGAAGGCTACGTCTCACGAGGCGAGGCACGGCGGCAGGAGCAGGCCGACGCGGGCGAGAAGCCCAAACGTCCAGAACTGACCGCTCCGTTGCAGAACTACATCGACCTCCATCGCCATGCGGTCGTTCGCTCGAAAGTCGCGGGCAAATCGATGCTCGCGCTGCGGTTGGTGTTGGCCCATGCGATCGTCGGCTCCGGCCTTTGGAATGTGCGCATCGAGCCGCAGCGGGCGCTCACCGACGCTATCGCCGAGAGCGTCGAGACATGTCCGTCCGAAGCGGTGTTCGATTTGCAGCGGCGTGCAGCCCTCGCCAGCCTCGGCTTCGATCCGGAGGCGCCGACGGTGGCGAACGGCTTTGCTGGCGACTACGGGATTGCGGGGCTCTTCATGGGGCTGCTCGCGCTTCCGGACGAGGCCGTCCTTGAGGCGCTCGCCATTGTCATGGCCGAGACGCTGGAAGCGGGAACGCCACTTATCGAGACACTCGGACGTCACCTGCAGATCGACATGGCCGATGCTTTTGCCGTTGATGGAGCGCTGCTCGACCTGATCAAGGACCGCGAGGTTTTCGACGCGATAGTCGCCGAGGTCGCCGGCCAACAAGTGGCGCAAGCGAACGCGAAAGCCACCGGGAAGGTGAAGCGGCGGATCGTTGCCGACTGCCTTTCCGGCACCAATGCGCGCACCAAGGTCGAGCGCTTCGTTCCGCGCTGGATGGCCTTCCCGCCGAGCGCCTACACCCCGCGCGGAGGGGTCGCGAGCGTCAGCCGTGCCGCTGCCGTGGAGGGGTTGTTCGCGCCTGTTGCTGACGGCGACGCCGTGCCTGAACCGCAGTCCAATGCGGAACCGGCACACGTGCCGGAGCTGGTAGCGGAAGCTGCCTGACTTGCGTCGCGGACAGCGCATTGCGCTGCCCGCTTCTTCTCATCGATGAAGGACAGCAACCATGTCCGAGAACGACCTTGAGGCGCGGCATCAGTTAGAGAAAGCCTTCGCGAACCTGCCCTGGGTTCAGCGGGAGGTCTTCAAACTTCACGCTGCCGATGGTTACTCCTACGGCGAGATTGCCTGGCTGCTCCGCACGAACGTGCAAACCGTCGAGCGACAAATGGCCAAGGCGATCTACAAGCTCAGCAAGCAATTGGATGGCGAGAGGCTCAGCTGGTGGGAGCGATGGCTCTAGCCGAAATTCGGCGGCCGGAGGGCAGGCCCTCCGGCCGATACCTGCCTTGCAGCAACCACCATAGGCCTTAGGATCGACCGCATGCGCACCGACCTCGACCATCTTCCGCCTACGAAGCAGCGCGAGCTCGAGCGCGTGGTGCAAATCCTGTTCGAGGAATTCGAGGAGGCGCGCGCCCTAGCGACCCAGGAGTGGAAGAAGAAGGGGCGCATCCTCAAGATCATCCTCTACGGCTCATATGCGCGCGGCGGGTGGGTCGACGAGCCGCACACCGCCAAGGGTTACCAGTCCGATTTCGACCTGCTGATCATCGTCAATGATCAGCGCCTGACGGACCGCGTTGAGTACTGGGTAAAGGCCGAGGAACGCCTCAACCGTGAGCTGGCGATCACCAAGACTCTGCGCACGCCTGTCAATTTCATCGTCCACACCTTGGCCGAGGTGAACGATGGTCTCGCGCAGGGTCGCTTCTTTTTTATCGATGTGGCGCGTGACGGCATCGCGATCTACCAGAGCGACGACAGCGAGCTTGCGGAGCCGAAGCCGAAGACGCCCGACCAGGCGCTCGCGATGGCGGAGGAGTATTTCGACGAGTGGTTTCCCAGTGCAGCAGCGCTGAAGGAGGGCACGGATTTTTACATCGGCAAGGGTCGTTTCAAAGAGGCAGCGTTTTCACTGCATCAAGCAACCGAGCGGCTCTATCATTGCGTCCTACTCGTCTGCACTTTCTACACGCCGCACGTCCACAACCTGGGCTTCCTGCGCACACAAGCTGAGCGTCTGGACCGGCGGTTGACGTACGTATGGCCGATGGACTCCCGCAAAGACCGGGCAATGTTCGAAAAGCTCAAGGACGCCTACGTGAAGGCGCGCTACTCCAAGCATTACCGCATCTCCGAGGAAGAGCTCGCCTGGTTGTCCGCCTGCGTTGAGGAGCTTGGCCGGGTGATTCAGACGATCTGTGAAGAGCGTATTCAGATGCTTGAGCGTAGCGCCGCAGCCTAGGTTCGGGCCGGGTTTCGACACCTCTCCCCTTGCCTAGTGCCAACGGGAATTCCGGCTCTCTGACACGCTGATCTGTGGCCGGTTCGAGCGCCTGAAACCCTCGCCCGCGCACTTATTTCCCCGCCGCTTAAAGGCGGCTCCTCGCGGTCGCTTCGCTCCAAATAAGCGCTCCGCGCAGGTCCTCCGCTGGCGCTTCGGCCTACCGGTTCAGGCGCTCTTTTCCCCGCCCATTCACACACGCGTGTTGCCGGAAAATCCCTTCGGGCGACGATGAAGAGGAATGATGAAATGCCTGCAATCGGAACCGTCACAAGGCTTGAGGACGGAGGCTTCAAGGGCCAGCTGAAGACGCTCAGCATCAAGGCCGAGATCACGATCCAAGCCAACACTCGCAAAACCACCGACGCGCAGCCCGACTACCGTGTCTTCTCCGCTGACGTGGAAATCGGCGCGGGCTGGATGCGCCGCTCCGAGGCTTCAGGACGCGACTACGTAAGCCTTTCGCTTGCTGCTCCCGAGTTCGGGCCGCGCCGCCTTTATGCCAACCTCGGCCGCGCCGCAGGTGCAGACGAAGACACCTTCGCCATCATCTGGAACCCGGCTGATTGAGCGACTCAGCGCCCCCGCGAAGTACGCGGGGGCGCTTGTCTGTCCCCTGTTTTGGGGGTCCGACCGATCGGCCTCATTACGTGAACACGCGCTTCGAGCCGGCTCGCGCCGGCTGCGCTGTGGGGTCATCGAGGTACAGGTCGGCCGTCGACACACCACACCCTATTCAGGGCCGGTGGAGCACAAACGGGCCTCGTAAGGTGCGTCGTTCTTCCACATCGCGATCAAGATCGTGGCGAGCTTCCGTGCGAGTGCGATCCTCGATGGGCCGCGCCCGCTCCGCAGCTC
>Ga0066688_10000704_pt1 | contig 11916 bp, 15 predicted proteins | sample GraSoiAngelo_137_FD_62304 | JGI IMG/M metagenome (GOLD analysis project Ga0066688, IMG submission 62304) | Grasslands soil microbial communities from the Angelo Coastal Reserve, California, USA - 14_0929_09_30cm | ecosystem: Environmental > Terrestrial > Soil > Grasslands | place: USA... | reverse complement strand
GGCGCTGGTGCCGCGGCTGCGGCGCCGGGGCCGTCGGCGTGGGTGGTGGGGCCGATCGTGTTTGGCGAGAACCACTCGCGCGGCGTGCCGCTTCACCCGCTGCCGGGGCCGGGGCGGGCGTGGCATATCGACGTGCCGCCGCCGCCGGGCAGCGTGCATTACGTGACTTTCCGCCACGGATCGCTGGCGGGGAAGCGGCGGATCGTGATGCATTACTGGGTCGAGACGGCTCCGGGAGCGCGGATCGTGCCGCGGACCGCGCCGGCGCTGCCGTCGACCATCACGTCTACTTTCAGCGGCGCGGCGACGACTGGAGCGGGCGCGGCCCGTTCGAGGCCTTCCGCTGGTATGCAACCTTCGCCTCGCAGTCGCCGATCACGCCCGGCGCGCATGTGATGATCGCACCCTTCAGCGGCAATTGGACCGCGGTGGAGCGGTCGAGCGCGCGGACCAACCCGGGGGCGTTCGCGGCGGCGCTGGCGGAGGCCGACCAGGTCGGCTTCGTGCTCGGCGGCGGCGACGGCTATGGCCACGGCGTGTTCGCGACGGGGCCGGCGCGGATCGTCGTCACCGACTTCCGGGTGGAGTGATTTAGGCGGCTTCGGCTCTCCGGCTCGCCTTCTTCCTTTCGTGCGGGTCGAGGTAGCGCTTGCGGATGCGGATCGCCTTGGGCGTGACTTCGACCAGCTCGTCGTCCTGGATGTAGGCAATTGCCTGTTCGAGGGTCATTCGGCGCGGGGGGGTTAGGCGGATGCCTTCGTCCTTGGGGCCGCTGGCGCGGAAGTTGGTGAGCTGCTTGGACTTCAGGGGGTTGACCTCGAGGTCCTGGGGCTTGGCGTTCTCGCCGATGACCATGCCTTCGTAGAGCATCTCGCCGGGCGAGACGAAGAGGATGCCGCGCTCTTCCAGCATGTTGAGGGCGTAAGCGACGGCCGGGCCCTTTTCCATCGAGATGAGGACGCCGTTCTGGCGGCCCTGGATCGGGCCCTTGTGGGGGCCGTAGCGTTCGAACAGGCGGTTCATGATGCCGGTGCCGCGGGTGTCCGAGAGGAACTCGCCGTGGTAGCCGATGAGGCCGCGGCTGGGCGCGCTGAAGGTCAGCCGGGTCTTGCCGCCGCCCGAGGGGCGCATGTCGGTCATCTCCGCCTTCCTGAGCGCCATCGCATCGATGACCGTGCCGGAATATTCGTCGTCGACGTCGATGACGACCGTCTCGTAGGGCTCTTCGAGTCCGTTCGGGCCGTCGCGGAAGAGGACGCGGGGGCGGCTGATCGAGAGCTCGAAGCCTTCGCGGCGCATGGTCTCGATGACCACGCCCAATTGAAGCTCGCCGCGGCCGGCGACCTCGAAGCTGTCGTTGTCGGCGGCGGTGGTGACGCGGATCGCGACATTGCCCTCGGCCTCGCGCACCAGGCGGTCGCGGATGACGCGGCTCTGGACCTTGTCGCCGTCGCGGCCGGCATAGGGGCTGTCGTTGACGCTGAAGCTCATCGCCAGGGTCGGCGGGTCGATCTCGCGCGCGGGGAGGGGAGCGCTGACGCTGGGGTCGGCGAAGGTGTTGGAGACGGTCGCCTTGATGAGGCCGGCGATGGCCACGATCTCGCCCGCGTGCGCCTCTTCGACGGCGACTCGCTCGAGCCCGCGGAAGGCGAAGATCTTGGTCGCGCGGCCTTCCTCGACGAGGTTGCCGTTCACGTCGAGCGCTTTCACCGGCATGTTCATGGTCAGCTTGCCGCTGTCGATGCGGCCGGTGAGGATGCGGCCGAGGAACGGGTCGCGATCGAGGAGGGTGGCGAGCATCCGGAACGGGCCGGCGTCGACGCGCGGGCGGGGCACGTGGCGGACGATGGTCTCGAACAGCGGGGTCAGATCACCGTCGCGGACGTCGTCGGTCGTTCCTGCGTAACCGGCGCGGCCAGAGGCGTAGAGCGTCGGGAAGTCGAGCTGCTCGTCATTGGCCTCAAGGTTGAGGAACAGCTCGAACACCTCGTCGAGGACTTCGGCCGGGCGGGCATCGGGGCGGTCGATCTTGTTGACGACGACGATGGGCTTGAGGCCGAGCGCGAGCGCCTTGCCGGTGACGAACTTGGTTTGCGGCATCGGGCCTTCGGCGGCGTCGACCAGCAGGATGACGCCGTCGACCATCGAGAGGATGCGCTCGACCTCGGCGCCGAAATCGGCGTGGCCCGGCGTGTCGACGATGTTGATGTGGGTGACGGTGCCGCCGGCGTCGGCCCATTCGACGCTGGTGCACTTGGCGAGGATGGTGATGCCGCGCTCTTTTTCGAGGTCGTTCGAGTCCATCGCCCGCTCCTCGATCCGCTGGTTGTCGCGGAAGGTGCCGGACTGGCGGAACAGCTGGTCGACGAGCGTCGTCTTGCCGTGATCGACGTGCGCGATGATCGCGACGTTACGCAGATTCATGATTTTTCCCGGGAAAAAGTGTGGCCGCGATGTAGGCGTTTTTGGGTCATGTTGCAATGCAGCACAGCGAGCCGCGCCGCCCCGGCTGGTCAGGTCGCGCGTTCGAGGATTTCGATGGCCCGCTCGATCGCCCGCAATTCGCTGTGGGCGAGACGTTCGAGGCGGAGCGTCAGGCCCGAGCTGGTCCTGGGCTGGTTGGACAATTGCTCGCGCCCGTCGGCGGTGAGGCGGAGGGCGAGGCGGCGGCGGTTGTCCGGATCCTGGGTGCGCTCGACGAGGCCGGCGCGGACCAAAGCGTCGACCGCCCGGCTGACCGCCGGAGCGCCGCGCCCGACCGTGGCGCTGACTTCGTTGAGAGTGGCGGGCTCGCTGGCGCCGATCGCGTTCATGAGCTTGCGCCGGGCGCGCTCGGCGCGTTCCGCCGGGCCGTCCGCGACCCAGTTCTGGGCAAGCGCGCTGAACCGCGACGCAAGGGCAGCCGGCGAAGATCCCCCAAACATGATTTGCAGCCTCACAACAATTGGGAGGTTGGCAACATTGCCGCGGGCGCGCGACGCCGCTGCGGCTTGCGTTAACGGCGAAGCGCCGCAATGACGCGCCAGTGAGCAGCCGCCCGCCCTCGCCCGAGCCGGATGTGGACCGGCCAGCCATGCCGCGAAACGTCTGGGTGCTCGGATTCGTCAGCCTGCTGATGGACCTATCGAGCGAGATTTATCATTCGCTGCTGCCGGCGTTCATCACCATCGTGCTGGGACTGCCAGTGACCGCGCTGGGGGCGATCGACGGCATCGCCGAAGCGACCGCCAACTTCGCCAAGCTATTCTCCGGCCGCCTCTCCGACCGCAGCCTGAAGCGCAAGCCGTGGGTGATGGCGGGCTATGGCCTCGCGGCTTTGTCCAAGCCCCTGTTCGCCCTCGCCACCAGCGCGCCGACGGTGATGGCGGCGCGGTTCGCCGACCGCATCGGCAAGGGCATCCGCGGGAGCCCACGCGACGCGATGGTCGCGGACGAAACGCCCCCCGAAATCCGCGGGCGCGCGTTCGGGCTGCGCCAGGCGCTCGACACGGTCGGAGCGCTGCTCGCGCCTTTGGTGGCGATCGGCCTGATGTGGCTGCTCGCGAGCAACATCCGGGCGGTGTTCTGGGTCGCGATCATTCCGGCGGCGTGCTCGTTCCTGCTGGCATGGCTGGCGCTGCGCGAGCCCGAGAGCCATCTCGCGCCGTTGAAGCGATCGCCGTTGTTCGCCGGGTTCAAGCAGCTCGACAAGGAAACGAAGCGGCTGCTCAAGGTCGGCTTCCTGTTCGCGCTCGCCCGCTTTTCCGAAGCCTTCCTGATCCTCAAGGGGATCGAGATCGGCTTTTCCGAAGCCTGGTCGCCGCTGACGCTGGCGCTGTTCAACCTGGCCTACGTCGTGCTCGCATACCCAGCCGGCGCGCTCAGCGACCGGCTTAGCCCGCGCTCGATCCTGCTGGCCGGCATCGGCCTGCTGATCGCCGGCAACCTCGTCCTGGCCAAGACCGACAGCTTCGCCGCGCTCATCGTGGGCGTGACCCTGTGGGGGGCGCACATGGCGCTGACCCAGGGCATTTTCGCGCGGATGATCGCCGACAGCGCGCCCGAGGATCTGCGCGCGACCAGCTTCGGCGCCTTCTGGTTCGTGAGCGGCATTGGCGGCCTGCTGGCGAGCCTCGGCGCGGGGATGCTGTGGGACCGCGACGGCAGCTCGGCGACGTTCCTCGCCAGCGCGGGACTGGCCGCCCTCGCCGCGGCGATGCTGATGCTGCTGCCGGAAGAGCGCAAGAAACTCTAAAGCTTCACTCGTCCTGAGGCCCGAACTTCTCGCTCATCTCGCGGAAAACCAGAAGTACGACGATCACGAAGATGATTGCCCGAAGGGTCCACATGAGCGGCGCATCAGAACCGCGATGAACGAGCCCCGACAATGGGATCATGAACACCCCGGTCAGGAGGACCGCGGCGAACGCTCCCACCAAAATGGCGATTAGAGCGGCAAGGATACTGCCGGCCTTCACCGGGTGAAGCGCTCGCCCGTCTCGGCTTTTTCAAGCAGCAGCTGAGAGAAGCTGAACTCGGGCTTCATCCGCTCTTCCTGGCGCTTCAAACCGTCGACGATCTTGGCCAGGCCTTCGCTGTCGGCCCAGAACATCGGGCCGCCGCGGTAGACCGGCCAGCCGTAGCCGTAGACCCAGACGACATCGATATCCGACGCGCGCTGCGCGATGCCTTCCTCGAGGATTTTCGCGCCTTCGTTGACCATCGAATAGAGCGTGCGCTCGACGATCTCCTGGTCGGTGATCGAACGCCGTTCGACGCCCTGCTGCTTGGCGAAATCCTCGATGATCCGCTCGACGACCGGTGACGGCGTCGGACGGCGTTTCTCGTCATAATCGTAGAAGCCGGAGCCCTTTTTCTGACCCCAGCGATCGATCGCACAGAGCGCGTCGCGGATGTTCTCGATCCGGGTCCGGTCGCGGTGCCAGCCGATGTCGACGCCGGCGAGGTCGGCCATCTGGAACGGGCCCATCGGCATGCCGAATTCGACGTGCACGCGGTCGATCTGTTCGGGCGACGCTCCTTCGAGCAGCAGCTTGGTCGCCTCAACCTGGCGGGGCATCAGCATGCGGTTGCCGATGAAGCCGTGACAGACGCCCGCGACCACCGGGACCTTCTTGATGCGCTTGCCGATCTGCATCGCGGTCAGGAGCACGTCGGGAGCGGTCTTGGCGCCGCGCACGACCTCGAGCAGCTTCATCACGTTGGCAGGCGAGAAGAAGTGCATGCCCAAGACGTCGCCGGGGCGCGAGATGCTCGCGGCGATCTCGTCGACGTTGAGGTAGGATGTGTTGGAGGCCAGGATCGCGCCCGGCTTGGCGATCTTGTCGAGCCGGCCGAACACTTCCTTCTTCACCTCCATCGTCTCGTAGACCGCCTCGATGATCAGGTCGCAGTCTGCGAGCGCGCCGAAATCGAGCGTAGGGTTGAGCAGGCCCATGGCCTTGCCGACCTGCTCGGCGGTGAGCCTGCCCTTGGCGGCGCTGGCTTCGTAATTGCGGAGCATGACGCCGGTGCCACGGTCGAGCGCCGCTTGCTCCATCTCGATGATGGTCACGGGGATGCCGGCCGAGAGGAAGTTCATCGAGATGCCGCCGCCCATGGTGCCGGCGCCGATCACGCCGACGCGCTTGATGTCGCGGGGCGCGGTGTTTTCGGGGAGGCCTTCGATCTTCGCGGCTTTGCGCTCGGCGAAGAAGAAGTAACGCTGCGCCGCCGATTCCGGGCTGGTCATCAGCTCCATGAACAGCTTGCGCTCTTCGATCACGCCTTCGGCATAAGGCTTCTCGGTCGCGGCCTGAACCGCGCGGATGTTGCCTTCGGGCGCGGGGAAGCCGCGGAAGCGCTTGGCATTCTCCCTGCGGAACTGATCGAAAACCACGGGGTCGGTGTTCGCGATCTTGTCCTGCCGCTCCGACGATTTCGGGAGCGGTCGGACGGCGCGGACTTCCTCCGCATAACCGACGGCGTGCGGGATGAGTTCGCCTTCGATCAGCCGGTCGACGAGCCCGCATTCGAACGCGTCTTTGGCGCCGATCGGATTGCCCGTCGCGCACATTTCGAGTGCCTTGCGGACGCCCACGACGCGCGGCAGCCGCTGAGTGCCGCCCGCGCCGGGCAGAAGCCCGAGCTTCACTTCGGGCGTCCCGAACTTCGCGGACGGAACCGCGACACGGTAATGACAGGCGAGCGCGACCTCGAGCCCGCCGCCGAGCGCGGTGCCGTGGATCGCCGCGACCACGGGTTTCGAGCACGCCTCGATCGTGTCGACCACGATCGGCAGCCACGGCTGCTGCGGCGGCTTGCCGAATTCGGTGATGTCGGCGCCGGCGAAGAAGGTCTGGCCCTCGCAGGCGATGACGATGGCATTGACGGCGCCATCGGCCTCGGCCTCGGCGATCGCATCGACCAGCCCCGTCCGGACCGCGGTCGAGAGCGCGTTCACCGGCGGGTTGTTCGACAGGATGATGAGCACGTCGCCATGCTTGCGCGTCGAGATCGGGCTGGTGGTCGGCTTGTCGATTACGTCGGTCATTCGGAACGCCCCTTGTTGCGCCGAATTCGCTAGGCCGAGAGCAATAGTTGGGCAAGGATTGACGGCGGCACGGCTGTTTCGCCATCCTCCCCAGCTGGAGGCCCTCGCTGCACTTCCCTCTCTTCCCGCACGTCCATTTGCTGTTCGATGTGCTCGCGTGGGCGAGCGCGGGGTTGCTGGCGCGGCTGTTGTACACGTGGCGGATTCGCGCATTCCCCGCCCCGGCCAGTGCGATCGGCGTCGGTTATGCGCTGAGCCTGGCCGCCGGAGCGATTGGCGGAGCGTGGTTGTTCGGCTCGCTCAACACGGGCCTCGCCCATCCCTCGCACAGCATCGCGGGAGGATTGGCGGGTGGCATCGCGGCGGTCGAACTGTGGAAAGCCGCGACGGGGGTGCGGCAATCGACCGGGGCGATCTGGGTCGGCCCGCTCGCACTCGGCATCGCGGTTGGGCGGATCGGCTGCTTCCTCGCGGGCCTGCCGGACCAGACCTATGGCGTGCCGACCGCTCTGCCGTGGGGCGTGGATTTCGGCGACGGCATCCCGCGCCACCCGGTGCAGCTGTACGAAAGCGCGGCGATGCTGGGGTTTCTCGGCGTTTACATCGCCGCGCTCGGCAGACGCGCGAAGTGGACGCGGACGCGCGCCTTTTATCTGTTCGTTTTGTTCTATGCGGTTCAGCGGTTCTTCTGGGAAATGCTGAAGCCTTATCCACGAATAGTTGGGCCGCTCGACGTGTTCCAGCTTCTCGCTTTGGCGATGATCGGTTACGCTTTGTTGTTCGATGCACGCGCTCGCCGAAAACTCTGAGCTCACCCGCAAGAGCCTGCCGTGGATTTTCTACGGCCAGACGACGAGCCTGTGCGAGACCTGCTGGGAGCTGGTGCCGGCCAAGATCATCGGCGAGGACGGCAAGGTCTTCTATCAGAAGCGCTGCCCCGATCACGGCGTCAGCAAGACGCTGATCGAGGAGGATGCCGGTTACTGGCTGTCGACGCGGTTGTGGCTGAAGCCCGGCGACCGGCCGCTGCACCTGGGGAGCAAGACCGAGCGCGGCTGCCCGTGGGATTGCGGTCTGTGCCCCGACCATGAGCAGCACAGCTGTCTGGCGATCGTCGAGATCAACGACGCCTGCAACCTCACCTGCCCGGTGTGCTTCGCCGACAGCGCGGTCGGCAGAGGCGGCCACAAGTCGCTCGCAGAAGTCGAGGCGATGCTCGACGCGGTGGTGTGGGCCGAGGGCGAGCCTGACCTGGTGCAATTGTCCGGCGGCGAGCCGACCATCCACCCTTTATTCTGGGAAATCGTCGCCGCGGCCCGGGCGCGCCCGATCCGCCACCTGATGATCAACACCAACGGCGTGCGGATCGCCAAGGAACAGGAATTCGTCGATCGGCTGAAGGACATTGGCACGGGGTTCGAGGTCTACCTCCAGTTCGACAGCCTGTCGGACGAGCATCTGGTGGAGCTGCGCGGCGCCAAGCTCGCGCGCATCCGCCAGCAAGCGCTGGAGCGGCTCGAAGCGGCGGGCATTTCGACGACTTTGGTGTGCGCGGTTCGCGCCGGCGTGAACGACGAGGAATGCGCGGCGATCGTCGACCATGCCCTGACCTGGTCGTGCGTGCGCGGCGTGGTGTTCCAGCCGGTCCAGGACGCGGGGCGCAACGAGGGCTTCGACCCGGCGGTTCACCGCACCACGCTGAGCGGCCTGAGGCGCAAGATCGCGGCCGGCGGGGTATTCGGCGAGAGCGACCTGGTGCCGCTGCCGTGCAACCCCGACCAGATCTGCATCGGCTATGGGATCCGCTCGGGCAGCAACGTGCTGCCGGTGACGCGGATGATGAGCCGCGAGGACATCGTTTCCGCCGCGCCGAACACGATCAGCTTCGAGAAACACCCCGAGATCAAGCAGCGGATCTTCGAATTGCTGTCGCTGTCGACCGTCGAACAGAATGGCGAGGGGCGGCTGGCGAGCCTGTTCTGCTGCCTGCCCGAGATCGAGACTCCGGCGAGCCTTGCCTACAAGGACACGTTCAAGGTCGCGATCATCCAGTTCCTCGACCGCTTCAATTTCGACCTCGGCACCGTCAAGCGCAGCTGCATCCACTTCGCGACGCAGGACGGGCGGATGATTCCGTTCGATACGTACAACAGCTTCTACCGGCCGGGCGCGCCAGGCGCCCACCGGCTCAAGGCGAACGGGGGGATTCCAGCTTGATCACCGTCTGGGGGCGGATCGGCTGATTTCGAGAGGGGGGCACGCGCGATGAGCTATGACAACCGACCGGGACGGCCGAGCACCGGCAATGTGATCGCCGGCGTGTTCCTGATCCTGGTTGCCCTGGCCCTGATCCTGACGGGCGGCGGGTGCACGGTCGCGATCTTCATGTTCGGCGGACTGTCCGACACCAGCATGCTGCCGATGCTGCTGATCTCGCTCGCGATCCTCGGCGGCGGCTGCGCGGCGATGTATTTCGGGGTGCGTCTGGTGAGCGGCAAGTACGACTGAGCCGCCCGGAGTTGCGATCAATCCTTGGCTTTGTAGCCGCCGATGATGCCGAGGATGAAGGACGTGGCGAGGGCGAGCTGAACCTTCCCTTCGGGGTCGCTCCACCCGAAATAGGTCGCGCCCCAGCCGAACAGGGCGATGAAAATGGCAATCGCAAGGCCGACGACCATAAGGTCCCTTCCCTCTGCCGGAGCCGATGCCCGACGCTGCGCAAGATGCACGCGCTAAGGTAAACAGAGGGTAAAGCTTGCCCCCGGGAATCACCGCCGCCATAGGGCGGGTCTGCAACCGCAACACCGAAGGCGACCGATGAAAGCCCGAGTCTTCATCACTCTGAAGCCCGGGGTCCTCGACCCGCAGGGCAAGGCGATCCATCACGCGCTCGAGGGGCTCGGCTTTGCCGGGGTGAACGACGTCCGCGCGGGCAAGCTGATCGAGCTCGACCTTGCGGACGGCACGAGCGATTCCGACATCGAGGACATGTGCCGGAAATTGCTCGCGAATACGGTCATCGAAAATTTCCGGATTGAGCGTCTGGAGACGGCCGGATGAAGTCCGCGGTCATCGTCTTTCCGGGATCGAATTGCGACCGCGACATCGCGGTTGCGCTCGAGCAGATCACGGGGCGCAAGCCGGCGATGGTGTGGCACAAGGACAGCGAGCTGCCCGACGGGACGGACTTCATCGCGCTGCCCGGCGGCTTCTCCTACGGCGATTACCTGCGTTCCGGCGCGATGGCGGCGCGCTCGCCGATCATGGGCGCGATCAAGGACGCCGCGACGCGTGGGGTGCCGGTGATCGGCATTTGCAACGGTTTCCAGGTGCTGACCGAGGCCGGGCTCCTGCCCGGCGCGCTGATGCGCAATGCCGGGCTGAGCTTCGTTTGCCGTCCCGTCCCGCTGCGGGTCGAGAACAGCCAAAGCCTGTTCACCTCCGGCTATGAGACTGGCGAGACCGTCGCGTTTCCGGTCGCCCACCACGACGGCAATTACCAGGCGGACACGGCGACTCTCGACCGGCTCGAGGGCGAAGGGCGCGTCGCCTTCCGCTACCTCGACGAGGTCAACGGCTCGGCGCGGCGGATCGCTGGCATCCTCAACGACAGCGGCAATGTTCTGGGCTTGATGCCGCATCCCGAGCGGGTGATCGAGCCGGCCCACGGCCCGACCGACGGCCGCCGCCTGTTCGAAGGGCTGCTGGAGAGCGTTTCCTAGCGCTTGGCCTGCGACGTGACGTCGGTGCAGCCGCTGGTGGCGGGCGGCGCCATGCACATCAGCACCCGGTCGCGGCCCGGCGTATCGAACACCCGGACGTAGCGTTCGAGCGTCATCGGCTCGACATAGATGACGACGGTCGTCGCCTGAGCGGCGGCGGTGGATCCGAAAAGCGCGGCGGCAATGACAAGCCGGACGAGACGCATGAACATTCCCCCAAATTTCAACAAGGACTCAGCCGCGGCGCTTGAACGCCAAATGAATGGGCGCGCGGCTGGTCAGACTTTGGCTGAGAAGGGCGTGAAATCGGTGCCGACGTCGAACAGCTCGATGCCTTCGCGCCGCTTGAGCCAGCCGACCACGGCGTAGGTCACCGGCGTCAGCAAAGCTTCCCAGCCGACCTTGAGGACGAACTGGCTGAGCATCACCGCGCCGAGTGTCGCCACCGGCCAATCCGCCATGCCGTAGAAAGCCAGCGGGTAGAAAATCAGGCTGTCTGCGCCCTCGCCGACGATCGTGCTGCCGATGGTCCGGGTCCACAGATGGCGGCCCTTGGTCCAGATCTTCATCTTCGCCAGCACCAGCGAATTGAGGAAATCGCCGGCCCAGAAGGCGACCAGCGACGCGAGGATGATCCGCCAGCCCGAGCCGAACACGCGTTCATAGGCGGCCTGCCCGGTCCAGCCCTCGGCCACGGGCAGATGGACCACGGTCCATTCCATGACCGCCATGAACAGCAACGCGGCGAAGCCAGCCCAGATCGCGCGCCGGGCGCGGGCGTAGCCGTACACCTCGGTCAGCACGTCATCGATCACGTAGGAAATGGGGAAGAACAGGATGCCGGCGCCGAAGGGCCACGCTCCCAGCCCGGGGATGTCGAGGAACGAGCGCTTCTCGGCTCCGATCACGTTCGACAGCAGGAGCACGACGACAAACGCGACCATGACGAAGTCGAAGCTGCGGTAATGCGCGCCGCGCATGTCGCGCGCTTCGACGTGGCGCAGGCGCTCCCCTTCGGCTTTCATGAGCGGATGCCTAGCGCGGTTCGAACCTGCGTCAATTGCGCACCGCGGCGTGGTTGATCGGGATGGACCGTGCTACCGAGCGCAGATGGTTGCTCAAAGGCGCTGGACCCAGACCGACATCACCGAGCTGCGAAGCCGATTGGAAAGCGGCGAGTCCGCTAGTGCAATCTGCGATGCGCTGGAGCGGTCGTCGGAAGACCTGCTCGCAATGATGTCGCGCCTGTGTCTACGGGTTCGCTCTTAGGTGATTTAGCTGCCCATCGGTCCGGTCCGTCGCGAAATGCGAAGGTCGAGCAGTCCGAGATTGCGCCGCAGCGTACCCAACACAGCCGGATCGATGACATCGCCATCGTTGAGCACCTTGATTTCCATGCTCAGATCGTCCCGCGCGCTTAGCAGATCGATCAGCAGCCGGTCCGTAGGCCTCGTTTCGTACTTTCGCATATTTGCTCCAAGTGTCACCGGATGGTGCAGGCTCATTTGCGGCGCTTGCGTGCGGCGTACCGAGCGTCCCGGGCCGCCTTCCGCTCCGCCTCAGTGGGTGGCGCAGCGGCGGCGACTTCGGTTGCTTTTGCGGCTGCGGCGGCGTCCTTTGCAGCCGTCTTCGAAGCCGCCTTTTCTGCTTTACCGGCTTCTC
>Ga0066688_10000689_pt1 | contig 12002 bp, 6 predicted proteins | sample GraSoiAngelo_137_FD_62304 | JGI IMG/M metagenome (GOLD analysis project Ga0066688, IMG submission 62304) | Grasslands soil microbial communities from the Angelo Coastal Reserve, California, USA - 14_0929_09_30cm | ecosystem: Environmental > Terrestrial > Soil > Grasslands | place: USA... | reverse complement strand
GGACGACTTCTGCACGGGCACCGCCACGGACTGCCCCGCCGACGACTTCAAGCCGGCCACCACCCTCTGCCGCCCGGCGGCCGGGGTGTGCGACGCCGACGACTTCTGCACCGGCACGGCCGCGGACTGCCCCGCCGACGCCAAACGCACGGCCGAGTGCCGGCCCGCCGCCGGTCCCTGCGACGACGCCGAACGCTGCGATGGCGTCCACGACGACTGCCCCGCCGACGACTTCACGCCCGCGACCACCCTGTGCCGCCCCGCGGCGGGGGTGTGCGACGTGGACGACTTCTGCACGGGCACGGCCGCCGACTGCCCTGCCGACGCCAAGCGCACGGCCGAGTGCCGGCCCGCCGCCGGTCCCTGCGACGACGCCGAGCGCTGCGATGGCGTGCACGACGACTGTCCTGCCGATGACTTCAAGCCCGCCAGCTCCCTGTGCCGCCCGGCGGCGAACGTGTGCGACGCAGACGACTTCTGCACGGGCGCGGCCGCGGACTGCCCCGCCGATGCCAAGCGCACGGCCGTGTGCCGTCCCGCGGCCGGCATCTGCGACGTCGCCGAGCGCTGCGACGGCCTCCACGACGACTGTCCAGCGGACAACTTCAAGCCCATGACCACCGTGTGCCGCCCGGCGGCCGGCGTGTGCGACGTGGACGACTTCTGCACGGGCACGGCCGCTGACTGCCCCGCCGACACCAAGCGCACCGCCGAGTGCCGGCCCGCCGCCGGCCCCTGCGACGCGGCCGAGCGCTGCGACGGCATCCACGACGACTGCCCCGCCGACGACTTCAAGCCGGCGACCACCGTGTGCCGCCCCGCGGCCGGCCTGTGCGACGTGGACGACTTCTGCACGGGCACGGCCGCCGACTGCCCCGCCGACGCCAAGCGCACCGCCGAGTGCCGGCCCGCCGCCGGCCCCTGCGACGCGGCCGAGCGCTGCGACGGCGTCCACGACGACTGCCCCGCCGACGACTTCAAGCCGGCGACTACCGTGTGCCGCCCCGCGGCCGGCGTGTGCGACGTGGACGACGTCTGCACGGGCACGGCCGCGAACTGCCCCGCCGACGCCAAGAGCACGGTTGTGTGCCGGCCCGCCGCCGGCCCGTGCGACGTGGCCGAGCGCTGCGACGGCGTCCACGACGACTGCCCGGCGGACGCAGTAGCGCCTGAGGACGCGTGCAACGACTGCGGCAGCGCGACCTTCGAGCCTTGCGCGGTGACCGTCACGGCGCGCAAGGCCCCGGCCCGAGTCTTCGACGACCTGCAGAAGGCAGTCGACAGCGCGCCGAAGGGTGCCACGATCACGGTCACGGGGCGCTGCGCGGGGCCGATCTTGATCCTGGGACGATCAGATCTCACCCTCCGCGGCATCGCCCCCGCCGACACTCGCAGCGGGTGTCCGGCCGAAGGCCTGCGTCCCGGCGACCTGACCTCCACCGTCAGCTCGCCCACCGACGACGCCATCAATGTCATGATGTCGACGAACATCCGCATCATGTTCCTGAACGTCGTCGATGCGCCCAGTGACGGCATCGAATTCAAGGACGCGTCGAAGGGCACGGCCTTCTGCAACTGCGTGGCGCGCAACTTCGACGGCATCGAGCTGCACGGCGCCTCCTCCACCATCGTCCAGGCGAACCTGGTGAAGGAGAACCTCCAGGACGGCGTGCTGGTCCAGAGGCTGTCCAAGCCGTCGACCAAGAACCAGATCAACGGGAACACGATCATCGGAAACGGCAAGGACGGGATCCGCGTCGAAACGCAGAGCACCAGCAACACGGTCACCGGGAACTTGCTGGCGGGCAACGCCGACGATGGCATCGAGGTCGCCCAGTCCGATCGGAACAAGCTGGCCGGGAACACGGCCGAGGCGAACGGTGATGGTGGCGTTCAGCTCCGAGCCTCGAACCGCAACCTGGTCGACACGAACGCGATCAGTGGTAACGGGGATGGGCTCGTGAACATTCTCGATTGCGTCTCGGGCAGCCGTAACACCGGCGGTAACGTGCCGCCGGCCTGCCGGTAGGCGGCGAGGGCGCCCGCGCGGCGACCCCTGGCGCCGCGCGTTCATCCCCGCCGTTGACCTCCGCGGCCGGCGGGTGCTCTATCGATGCGGGCGGCTCCGATGCCCGCGCTCGATCGCCTGCTCCGTCTCCTCTTCACCACCCTCGCCGCGGCCTTCGCGGTGACCGGCCTCCTCTTCTTCTGCTTCCCCGACGCGACGGTCGGCACGCTGAACGCCGCGGGCCGGCCCCTCGGCTTCCCGCCGGCGCCCGCCTCCCCGCTCCGCTTCTGGCTCTCGCTCGCCGTTGCCTACATGATGCTCGTCACCCTCCTCGCCGCGGCGATCGCCCGCGACCCGCGCGGCCGGGCGCACCTCATGCCGATCCTCGCCGCCGGCAAGGCCACCTCCTCACTCACCTGCGCCGGCTACTTCGTCGCCTCGAGCCCGGCCTTCATCTACCTGGCCAACGCCCTCGTCGACGGCACGCTCGCGCTCACCGCGCTCGGTGCCTACGGGCTCGTCTGGGCGACCGGCGAGACGGGCGCGGCCCGCGACCGCGAGCTCCTGAAGGCGATCCTCGACGCGCTCGTCCCGCGCGGCGGCGCCTTCCCGATCGGTGCCGCGGACACCAACCTCGACGAGACGCTCGCCCGCTACTTCGCCCGCCTGCACCCGCTCGGGCCGGCCGGTCTTCGCGTCCTGCTGCGCGCGATCGAATACGGCACGGCCGTCTTCGAGCGAACCCGGCCCTTCTCGCGGCTCGACCCCGCTGCCCGCGAGCGTGCGCTCGCCGCGTGGGAGACCTCCCGCCTCGGCCCCCGGCGCCAGCTCGTCGCCAGCGTGAAGCTCCTCGGCCTCCTCCACTTCTACGAGCGTCCGGAGACCTGGCCCGGGATCGGCTACGACGACGGGCACCTGCGCCGGAAGCTCCTCGCCGGTCCGAACGCCGCCGCGCACGCCGCCCGTCTCGGCGCATGACGCCGTTCGTCGACGGCGCCACGGTGGTCGAGGACGTCCACGAGAAGGCCGACGTCGTGGTGGTCGGCTCGGGCGCCGGCGGCGCGGTCGTGGCGCGCGAGCTCGCGGCGCGTGGCCGGGACGTCGTGGTCGTGGAGGAAGGCGGCTTCTTCACCGGCAAGAACTTCACCGCCAACCCGCGCGAGATGATCGACCTCCTCTACCGCAACCGCGGCCTCACCGGCGCCCTCGGGCGCCCGCCCATCCCGATCCCGCTCGGCCGCTGCGTGGGGGGCACCACGACCATCAACTCGGGCACGTGCTACCGCGCGCCCGACTACGTGCTCGACGAGTGGGCCGAGCGCCACGGCGTCGCGGGCGCGCGCGAGCCCGACCTCCGTCCCTACTTCGAGCGCGTCGAGGCGGAGCTCGGCGTCAGGCCGGTGCCCGACGAGACCTACGGGCGGAACAGCCGTCTCTTCGAGCGCGGTGCCGCGGCGCTCGGCTACGATGGCGCGCGCATCCCGCGCAACGAGCGCGGCTGTCTCGGCACGGGCGTGTGCGCGATCGGCTGCCCGCAGGACGCCAAGCAGGCGATGCACGTCTCGTACGTACCGCGCGCGCAGGCGGCCGGCGCGCGCCTCTACACGCGCTGCCGCGTCGACCGGATCCTGCTCTCCGGCGGCCCGGCGATCGGCGTCATCGGGCGGTTCGTCGACGCGTCGGAGCGGGAGACGGCGCGCGAGCTCCGCGCGCTCGCGCGGCACGTGGTGGTGGCGTGCGGCGCGCTCCTGACGCCTGCGCTCCTCGAGCGGAGCGGGGTCCCGGACCCGTCGGGTCAGCGCGGCCACAACCTGCACATCCATCCGGCCACCCGCGTCGGCGCGCTGTTCGACGAGGAGGTGCGCGGCTGGGAAGAGGTGCCGCAGGCCTACAACGTGCACCACTTCACGCGCGAGGGCATCTTCATCCAGGGCCAGTTCGTGCCCCCTGCGCTCGAGGCGCCGGTGCTGCCCGGCGTCGGCGCGGCGCACAAGCAACGCATGGCGCGCTTCGCGCGCCTGGGGTCCTTCGGCGCGCTCATCTCGGACGAGTCGGCGGGCCGGGTGCGCGCCGGGCGCGGGCGCTGGCCGCGCGTCACCTACCAGCTCGGGCCGGCCGACGCCCGCAAGCTCGCCCGGGCCATCGGCCTCACCGCCGAGATCTTCTTCGCGGCCGGGGCGCGCGAGGTCTATTCGGGCATCCATTCTCGCTCCGTGCTGCGCACCATCGATGAAGCCCGGGCGATCCAGCACGCCACGCTGCCCGCCGTCGACTTCGAGATGATGGCCTTCCACCCGCAGGGCACCGCGCGCATGGGCGAAGACCCGCGCGCGGCGGTGACCGATTCCGTCGGTCGCGTGCACGGCACGCCGCGGCTCTGGATCGCGGACGCCAGCCTCTTCCCCTCCTCGTGCAAGGTGAACCCGCAGATCACCATCATGGCGCTCGCGACACGCCTCGCGGAGCACCTGGCCGCCGAGCTCTGAGGCGCTCATTTTCTGCATTCCCCGCATCACGGCCCTGTGCTACGGGGACGCCGCGGAGGATGTATGCGACGATCATCGACAAGTGGCTCGCGAGTCCCGGGGCGCACGTGTCGCTGCTGCCGGGCGCCCCGTTCGCCACCTTGCCGTTCCTGGCGTAGCGCCCCGCTCGTCTCTCCACCCCCGCCGTGGCAAGCTGGGTCCGGTGGGCATGGGGCGGTGGACGGCGGCGCTCTCCTTTCTTTCCGGGGCGGTCGAGCCGGTCGCGGCGCGGCTCCGCCCGCACGCCGAGGTCCTCGCGCGGCGCTGGCGCACGGTGGCGGGAGGCGCGGCCGGCGCCGTCGTGCTGGCGAGCCTCGCCTGCGTCGTCGTGCCGTCGCGCTACACGGCGACCGCCCGCCTGCACGTCGAGCCCCTGACCCCGAAGGCCGTTCAGACGAGCCAGGGCGTCGAGGTTTCCGAGGAGGTGGGACTCCTCGGGAGCCGCATCCTCGTCGCCGAGGTCATCCGCCAGCTAGGGCTCGACCGCGACCCGGACTTCGTCAACGCCCGGCGGCGGGTCGGCTGGCTCGGGCCGGCGACGCGCGCCCTCAAGAGGCTCGGGAAGGCGATCCAGCCGGCGCGCGATTCGCCGGAGGACGCGGATGCCGACGAGCGGCTCCTGCTCGACGTGCCGGGCGCGCTGATCGCCAAGTACCGATCCTGGCTCGAGGTGGCGGCGACGGCGGACGCCCGCACCATCGAGGTGAGCTTCACGAGCCCGAGCCCGGCGCTCGCGCGGCAGGTGGCGAGCGCCCATGCCGCGCAGTACGTCCGACGCCGCCTGGGACTCCGCTCCCAGCTGACCGGCGAGCCGGCCACCTTCCTCGAGGAGGAGATCGACCGCGTGCGCGGCGAGCTCCTCGCCGCCGAGGGCGCGCTGGCGGAGCTTCGCGGCGAGCATCCCACCGTCGCCCTCGATGGAAGGCAGCAAACGCTCGCCGCTCGCCTGACCGAGCTCGGCCGCCGGCTGGGCGAGGCCGAGGCGGACCGGATCGCCGCCGAGAGCGAGCACCGCCTCGCCCGCAGCCGCAGCTACGACGCGCTCCCGGCCGTCGCTTCCAACCCCCGCATTCAGGCGCTCAGGGCCGAGGCCAACCGGCTCGAGACGCGCCACGCCGAGCTGCGCAAGAGCTTCCTCGCCGCCAGTCCCGAGTTCCACGACATCTCGGCGCAGCTCCGCGGCATGCGGGCGCGCCTGGAGCGCGAGATGGTCCGCGCCACCGGCGCGATCGACTCCCGGCTGATCGTCGCCCGGGGCACGGAAGCGAGCCTGCGCAGCGATCTCGCCCGCACGGAGACCTCGCTCCGCGCCCTCGACGAGCTCACGCGCGACGCGATCGAGCTCGATCAGGGCGCGGCCCACGGCCGCGCGCTGTACGAGGCGCTGCGCGCCAGGAAGCAGGAGGCGGACCTGCTGAGGGGCATGGAGCTCTCGAGCGCGCTGCTGCTCGACCCGGCGCCGCTGCCGGCGCGTCCTTCGGAGCCGCGCGTCCTCTACGATCTCGGGCTGTCCCTCCTCGCCGGCCTCGGGCTCGGCGCGCTCGCGGCACTCCGGCTGGAGGCGCTGCACGCGCGTCTCGAGACCCCCGACGACGTCAGGCGCGGGCTCGGTCTCCCGCCGCTCGGCGTCGTTCCCGACTTCACCCTCGTCCCCGGCGCCGACGGGCCTTCGGTTCCGTCGATCGCCGCCGAGGCCTACCGCGGCGTGCGCACGGGGCTCGGGTTCCTCGATCCCGAGCGGCCGCCGCGCTCGGTCGTCGTCACCAGCAGCGAGCCCGGCGAGGGGAAGACCGCGACGGCCGTGAACCTCGCCATCTCGCTCGCGGCGCTCGACTGCCGGGTGATCCTCGTCGATGCCGCGCTGCGCGGCGCGGCCGTTCACCGGGCGCTGGGTCTGCCGCCGGCCCCGGGGCTCACCGATGTCGTGGGCGGCAGGGCGAGCCTCGCCGCCGCAATCCGGGGCGTCGACCCGACGACCGGCGGCCCGACGGCGGCTGCCGCCGCCGGCGCGCTGCACGTGCTGGCGGCCGGTACGCCTGCGGGGGACCCTGCCGACGTCCTCGGCTCGCCGCGCTGGCACGATCTCCTCCGCTCGCTCGCCAAGCGGTACGACACCGTCGTCATCGACGGGCCGGCAGTGCTCGCCGCCGCCGACGCGGCGCTGCTCGCCGCGGCGGCCGAGGCGGCGGTCCTGGTGGTGCGCGGGCATCGGACGGAGCGGCCGGTCGTCCGCCGCGCGCTCGCGCGTCTGAGGGCCGTGCACGCCCGCGTGATCGGCGTGGTGCTGAACGGCGTCGACCCCGCCTGCGGCTACTACCGGAGCTACGCCTACCCGTTCGCGGCGTGACCGAGTAGCGCGACCGTCGAGCTCTTGAAGGGTCAGCCCCCGGCGTTCCCGAACCTGAAACCCTCCGGCGTGGTCACGAGAATGCGCTCGATGGGCGGCGACTCCTTCGAGATGATGCGCCCGAGCGGGTCCCGGAAGCGGTCGCGGCGCGTGAAGCGCACGACCGTGCGCTCGCCGTCGGCGCGAACCTCGACCAGATGGACCTCGACGTCGAGGTCCTGGACCTTCGCGAAGTACTCGCGCAGAGTGCGCGCCTGCTCGTCGGTCGTCACCTGGCCGAGTCGGCGGAGCGTGTCGACGTCGTGCGCGCGCCAGGCGGCGGCGTAGCGCTCGAGGAAGCCCCGGACCCCTTGCTCGTCGGGGCCCGGCGGCGCAGGCGCCACGCTCGCCAGCGACTCGTGCTCGGGCGTCGATGCCACGGGCTTCGGGGGACTCGCCCCCGCAGGCGGCGCGGCCGCCGGGGCGGCGGCGGGGGCGGGGATGGACGCCGGCACGACGTTGATCCGCCACTCGCGGCTGGCCGCGGCGCCCAGGTTGCTCGCCACCACGGCGCGGACGACGATCGTCCCCGGCTCGTTCGGGCGCAGCGTGAGGCTCTCCTGCTTGCCCGCGGGCCTGCCGTCGACGGTCCAGGTGAGCCGGAGCCGCTCGTGCGGGGTGGCCGCCTTCGCCGTGAGCCCGAGCCGGATCTCGTCACCGGCGACGGACTCGACCCTCGCCTTGGCCGGGAACGCGCCGGCGATGCGCGGCGGCTCGGGAGGCCGGACCCGTACCGTCCAGCTCTGGCGGATCGCGCCGCCCGGCCCCATCACCGCCACCGCCACGCGCCGGCGGCCGATCTGCTCGGGTCCCGGCGCGTACGTCCACGCCGCACCGCTGCCTGCAGGCTCCTCGTCGACCGTCCAGCGATAGTGCAGCTCGTCGCCCGCCGCGTCGACCGCGAACTCGCGCGTCTCACCGACGCGCAGCCGCACGGCCCGCCGAGGGGGGCTGACGGTCGCCAGCGCCGGGCGGCCGACAACCGGCGGGAGCTGGGGCAGCGCCGGCGCGGCGACGTGACGGGCGTCCACCGCGACCCGCCCATGGCGGAGGATGGCCGTCGCGCCGGTCACGAGCGCCACCACGGCGAGCACCAGCAACGGGTCGAGGCCGGCGCCCCGGGATGTCACCGCCGCGCCGGCGGTGGAAAGCTGCGCGAGCGTCCGACGATACGGGTCGGGGCCGCGAGGGGTCTCGCGTCCAAGGGTGGCGACGGCGACCGATGACATGAGACGCTCGCGGAAGCGTCAGGGTAGCGTGGTGGCCCCTGGCTTGCAACGCCTGCGCGTCCGCTGTGCGCCCTCGCATAGCAGGGAATTTAGCTTGGTTGTCGAACTCGCACCCGCTATACAGGGAGGGTGGGTTTGCCGCGCCTCGCGCTCACGCTCGCCGTCACATGTGCGCTCGTCGCGGGCGCCGGAGCCGCCACCTGCCCGATCGGGGTCGGCGACTGCTGCACCATCGACGCCGAGTGCGACGACGGCGACGCCTGCACCGGCATCGAGACCTGCGACGCGTCGTCGGGCACCTGTGTCGCCGGGACGGCGCTCGACTGCAGCGATGGGGACCCGTGCACCGACGATCGCTGCGACCCGTTGACCGGCACGTGCTCCAATCCCACGTCGGCCGACGGCACCCCGTGCGAAGACGGTGACGCCTGCACGGCGGGCGACGCCTGCGAGCTGGGAAGCTGCGTCCCGGGCGACCCGGTGGCATGCGCGGCCCCCGATCAGTGCCACGCTGCCGGCACCTGCGACCCGGCGACGGGAGCGTGCTCCAACCCCGCCGCGGCCGACGGCACCGCGTGCGAGGACGGTGACGCGTGCACGGTCGGCGACGCGTGCGAAGCGGGCAGCTGCGCGCCGGGGGTTCCCGTCGTCTGCACCGCGCCGGACCAGTGCCACGACGCGGGCACCTGCGACCCGGCGACCGGCAAGTGCTCGAATCCCCCCAGGCCGAACGGCAGCGCGTGTGACGATGGCGATGCGTGCACGATCAGTGATGCCTGCGAGGGCGGCACGTGCGCCCCCGGCACGCCGGTCGTGTGCGCGCCGCCGGACCAGTGCCACGACGCCGGTAAGTGCAACCCCGCGACCGGCGCCTGCTCCAACCCCGCCAAGCCCGACGGCACGACCTGCGACGACGTCGACGCCTGCACCCGCAGCGACACCTGCCAGGCCGGCGCGTGCACCGGCGCGAGCCCCGTCGTCTGCACCGCCGAGGACCAGTGCCACGACGCGGGCACCTGCAACCCGGCGACCGGCACGTGCTCGAATCCCGCCAAGGCGAAGGGCACCTCATGTGACGACGGCGATGCGTGCACGACCGGTGATGCCTGCGAGAGCGGCACGTGCGCCCCCGGCACGCCGGTCCTGTGCGCGCCGCCGGACCAGTGCCACGACGCCGGCAAGTGCAACCCTGCGACCGGCGTCTGCTCCAATCCCGCCAAGCCCGACGGCACGACCTGTGACGACGGCAACGCGTGCACGACCGGTGACACCTGCGCGGGCGGCACCTGCAGCGCCGGCGCGCCCGTCGTCTGCACCGCCCAGGATCAGTGCCACGACGCCGGGACGTGCAACTCGGCGACCGGTATCTGCTCCAATCCGGCGAAGCCCAACGGCACGGCCTGCGACGACGCCAACGCGTGCACCCGCAGCGACATCTGCCAGGCCGGGACGTGTACGGGGACGAACCCCGTGCTCTGCACCGCGCCGGACCAGTGCCACGACGCGGGCACCTGCAACCCCGCCACCGGCGCCTGCTCCAATCCTGCCAAGCCCGACGGCAGCACGTGCGACGACGGCAACGCGTGCACCCGCAGCGACACCTGCCAGGCCGGCGCGTGCACCGGCGCGAGCCCCGTCGTCTGCACCGCGCCGGACCAGTGCCACGACGCGGGGACCTGCAACCCGACAACCGGCGCGTGCTCCAACCCCGCCAAGTCCGATGGCACGAGCTGCGACGACGGCAATGCCTGCACCCGCAGCGACACCTGCCAGGCCGGCACGTGCACCGGCGCGACCCCGGTCGTCTGCAGCGCGCCGGACCAGTGCCACGACGCAGGCACCTGCAACCCCACGACCGGCACCTGCTCCAGCCCGGCCAGACCCGACGGCACGGCATGCGACGATCACAGCGCCTGCACGCGGACCGACACCTGCCAGGCGGGGAGGTGCACGGGCACGGATCCCGTCGTCTGCAAGGCCCTCGATCAGTGCCACGCCCCCGGCACCTGCGACTCCGCCACGGGCGCGTGCTCGAATCCAGCCAGACCGGACGGCATCACCTGCGATGATGCCAACCCGTGCACGACCAGCGACCGATGCCAGGCCGGCGCCTGCAACGGGACGGCGGTCGCCTGCACGCCGTCCGATCAGTGCCACGACGCGGGCACCTGCGACCCGGCGACGGGCACTTGCTCGAACCCGTCGAGCGCAGACGGCCGCACCTGCAACGACGGCGACGCGTGCACCGCCGGCGACCGCTGCGTGGCCGGGCGCTGCGCGGGCACGGCGATCGGCTGCGACGACGGGCTCTCCTGCACCGACGACGCGTGCGCGCAGGGCGCCTGCCAGCACGTGCCCGTCGACGCGCGCTGCGACACCGGAACCTGCGCGTTCGGCACGTGCCGGCCCGGTGACCCGAGCGCGGACCGCAGGGGCTGCGTGGAGGCGCCGGTCAACGAAGGAGAGTCCTGCACCGACGACGGCTTCTCGTGCACGGACGACATCTGCACCGGGGGCCGCTGCCTGCATGTCCCCATCGACAGCCGCTGCGTCCCGGCCGACGACTGCACGGCGGCGATCTGCGCGCCGGCGCGGGCGGGCCACGACGCCGCCGGCTGCAGCGCCGGTCCCGGCCGCGTCGACGGCGAGGAGTGCGCCGAGGACGGCGACCCGTGCAGCGACGACCTGTGCTTCGGCGGCCGTTGCGCGCACGAGCCGGTCCCGAGCGAGACCACCTGCGCCCCCGTCGGCGAGGCCTTCCGCTGGGCCCTCGCGCTGCAAGGCCTCGTCCGTGGCCTCTCGGCGGACGTCGCCCAGTACCCCGATGGGGCGGGCATGGCGCAGAAGACGAGGGACCTGCTCCTCGCACGGCTCAGTGCCGTCGAAGCGGACTTCGACGCGACGGCACGCGTGCTGGCGGGGAAGCCGGGCGAGACGTCCGGCGAAGGAGCGCATCCGGCGAGCCCCACGGAAACCCCTGCGCAGGAACGGGCGCGGATAGCCTCCGGCCTCCTGCGGCGGATGGACCGCGACCTCCGGCTCCTCGTCCGGACGGTACCCGGCGGCGACCGCTCGCCGCTCGTCCGGATCTTCTATGCCGACCTGCGCCGGCGCGGCCGCCTCCTGCAGCGCGGCACGAAGACCCTCAAGGCCGAGCTCAAGCGGCTCCAGCAGGAGACGCACTCGTTCGCGCGCTGAGCGCCAGCCCCCCACGATCGGCGAGCCGGCCGATTTGATTCTGGGGCGGCCTCCGGCTACGCACGAGCGGTGCTCCGCGCACTCCGCTCTCGCAGCTACCGGCTCTTCTGGTCCGGCTCGTTCGTCTCGAACGTCGGCTTCTGGATGCAGACGGTCGCGCTCGGCTGGCTGGTCTACGACCTCACCCGCCGCGCCTCGCTGCTCGGCACGATCAGCTTCTGCGGCAACCTGCCGATGCTGGCGCTCGGCCTCTTGGGCGGCGCCGTCGCCGACCGGGCGAGCCGCCGCACGATCATGCTCGGGGCACAGGTGGTGCTCGCATCGGCGGCGCTCGCGCTGGCGCTCCTCACCGCGAGCGGACGCATCGCCGTCTGGCACGTGGTCGCGATCGCCATGGTCGCCGGGACGGCGAGCGCGCTCTACGCCCCCGTCATGCAGGCCGTGATCCCGAGCCTGGTCGAGCCGGCAGACCTCCTGAACGCGATCTCGCTCAACTCGGTCCAGTTCAACCTGGCGCGCGTCGTGGGACCCGCCGTCGCGGGGATAGTCTATGGTGCAGTCGGGCCGGCCGGCTGCTTCGCGCTCAACGCCTGCGGCTTCGTCGTCCTCGCCGTGGCGCTGGCGCAGATCCGCCTCCCCCATCGCCCCGTGGCCAC
>Ga0066688_10000684_pt1 | contig 12014 bp, 7 predicted proteins | sample GraSoiAngelo_137_FD_62304 | JGI IMG/M metagenome (GOLD analysis project Ga0066688, IMG submission 62304) | Grasslands soil microbial communities from the Angelo Coastal Reserve, California, USA - 14_0929_09_30cm | ecosystem: Environmental > Terrestrial > Soil > Grasslands | place: USA... | reverse complement strand
GGGTCGGTGCGGGACGTCAAGGAAGGGTACGCGCGCAACTACCTCTTCCCACGCGGGCTGGCGGTCCCGGCCACAGAGCGCGCCGTGCGCACCCTGCAGCACCAGCAACAGACGACGGCCCAGCGCCTCCAGCGGGAGCGCCACACCGTGGAGGAACTTGCCGCCGCGCTGGAGCAGGCGGTGGTCGAGATCCGGGCGAAAGGTGGCGAGGGTGGGCGGCTCTTTGGGTCGGTAACCACGGCCGACATCGCCCAGATCCTGGTGGAGCGCGGCTTTCAGGTGGATAAGAAGCAGATCGCGCTCGACGAGCCGATTAAAACCGCGGGGTTCTTCAAGGTGCCGGTGCGCGTCGGGCAGGGTATCGTCGCCCATGTCGATCTGAATGTGGTCGCCGGCGAGTAGGCCCGTGGATCACTGATGGCGCGGTCGATGAAAACAACAAGACAGGTCAATCCAACTGGGAACCTTTCCGGGCGCGAGTCCCTGAAGCGCAAGGCGGCGGCACTTTTTGGCGTGCTGGACAGCCTGCTCGGCGCGGAACGGCTGGCCCGGCGGGCTGACAAGGTGGGGGCCAAAGTGCTGATGCACAGCCGGCAACTGGGCCGCCGGGTCCTGGCGTTGCAGCGGCTGGTCTACGACGATGGATCGCTGGCCGCCGTCCCCAAGGAGGCCCAGATTCCGGCGATCCTGGAAGACCTTCAGGAACGCATCGCCGATCTGATGGCCCGCAAGACAGTGGCCGACGAGCTGGAGCGCCGCGTGGCAGACCGGATGCGAGAACGCCAGGACGCGTACATGCGTGAGCTGCGCATGCAGTTGTTGCAGGAGAGCGGCGGCCCGGAAACCGATGTCACACGGCGCAAACTCGAGGAGCTGCAACAACTGGAGCGGGTGCGGGTGGCGCGGACGGCGCTGGAAGCGTTGCGGCCGCGGACCCTGTCCCAGGTCGTCGGGCAGGAGCGGGCCGTGCGCTCGTTGCTGGCCAAGCTGGCGGTGCCCGTCCCGCAGCACGTCATCCTGTATGGGCCGCCTGGCGTGGGCAAAACGACGGTGGCGCGGCTGGTGCTGGAGGAAGCCAAGAAACTTTCCGGCAGCCCCTTCGGCAAAGAGGCGACGTTCATCGAGGTCGATGGATCGACGCTACGCTGGGACTCCCGCGAGGCCACGAACCCGCTGCTGGGATCGGTGCACGATCCGATCTACCAGGGCACGCGGCGCGAGTTTGCCGATCTGGGCATTCCCGAACCGAAGCTCGGCCTGGTTACCAGGGCGCACGGCGGCGTCCTGTTCGTGGATGAGATCGGCGAGCTGGATCCCGTGTTGCAGGCGAAGCTGCTGAAGGTGCTGGAAGACAAGCGAGTCTACTTCGAGTCCTCGTACTACGACCGGGACAACGCCAGCGTGCCCGGATACATCAAGAAGCTCTTCGAAGCCGGCGCGCCGGCCGATTTCATTCTGATCGGCGCAACGACCAAAGAGCCTGAGGAGATCAGCCCGACCTTGCGGTCGCGCTGCGCGGAAGTGTTCTTCGATCCGCTGTCGCAGGAGGACATTCAGCGGATCGTGCGGCAGGCGGCGCTCCGGCTGGGCGTGAAGGTGGGGACCGACGTCCCGCGGATCATCAGCGACTATACGATCGAGGGCCGCAAGGCAGTGAACATGCTGGCCGATGCCTACGGTGTGGGACTGTACCGCACGCGAGGCCGGGCGAGAAACGGAGCCCGCCGCCCCCGCACCCCGCCGCGGATCACGGTCAGCGATCTCTATGAGGTGGTCCGGTCCGGCCGGCTGGCCGCCAGCACGCCGGTGAAGGCCTCGCCGACCCCGGAGATCGGCAAGGTCTTCGCGCTGGGCGTCACGCAGTACGTCGGATCCATCATCGAGATCGAGGCCACCGCGTTTCCGGCCGGAAAGCAGACGCGCGGGACCATCCGGTTCAACGAAACTGCGGGAACGATGGCCAAAGACTCCGTCTTCAACGCGGCGTCGGTGATCCGCCAGGTCGCCGGCATCGACGTGGGGGGCTACGACATTCACGTGAACGTCATCGGCGGCGGGTTGATCGACGGTCCCAGCGCCGGCCTGGCGGTGGTCCTGGCCATGCTCAGCGCCGTGCAGCGCCGGCCCCTGCGGCAGGACGTGGCGGTCACCGGCGAGGTCTCGATTCAGGGAAAGATCAAGCAGGTCGGCGGCATCCCCGAGAAGATCTATGGGGCCCGGCAGGCAGGCATGCGGAAGGTGATCATCCCAGAGGAGAACAAGACCGACGTACCCACGGACGTGAGGGGCATCGAGATCGTTGTCGCTTCAGCCGTGGAAGAGACGCTTCCTCACGTGATGATGCGGCCGCGCCGCGATCCCCGCGCGGGCTGATCCGGTTTTCACCCTGTTTCCTCAGGTTATCCACAGTATTTTTCGCGTCCTATCCACGAAAACTCGCCAGCTGCCCACAAGGTAATCCCCAGCGAAACTGCCAACACTTTGAAAGTCAGGCCGCCAGCAGGCGCTTGACAACCGTACATTTGTTCGCCTAAGATAGGCTACACCAGCGAACGGAGGTTCGAACGGTGTCGATCCCTTCAACCTCGATCGAGCGCGTGCCCCCGCAGAACCTCGATGCGGAACAAAGCGTGCTCGGGTCGATGCTGCTCGACCGTGACGCCATCGCCCGCGTGGTGGAGCTGGTCAGGCCGGAGGATTTCTATCGCGACGCCCACCGTCGCATCTACGAAACGATGGTGGAACTGTTCGAACGCGGCGAGCCGGTGGACCTGATTACCGTCACCGATCGCCTGCGCGATAAAGGGCAATTGGACGACGTCGGCGGCGCGGCGTACGTGACCGGTCTGCTGAACACGGTGCCCACCGCGGCCAACGTCGAGTACTACGCCCGCATCGTACTGCAGAAGTCCATGCTCCGCCAGCTCATCGTCGCCGGCACGCAGATCGCCCACCTGGGCTTCGAAGGTGAAAATGACGTGGAGATCCTGGTGGACCGCGCGGAGAAGCTGGTGTTCAGCATCGCCAATCGCCGGCTCATCCAGGAGTTCCTGCCGATCCGCGAGATCTTAAAGGAAAGCTTCGAGCGCATCGATCGCCGCTACCAGGAGAAGGGGACGGTCACGGGGGTCCCCACGGGCTTCACCGATCTCGATCAGCTCACCAGCGGGCTGCAGCCAGCTGATCTGGCGATCGTCGCGGCGCGGCCCGCGATGGGCAAATGTTTGAAATTCGACGCGGAGATCGTCGACGCGCGCACCGGCGAAGTCAGCACGATCCAGGAGATTGTCGCCCGCGAGGCCGCCGCGGTCTGGACCTTGGACGCGGCGGGTCGGTTGCAGGTGACCGCGCCCTCGCAGTTTGTCGATGACGGGATCAAACCGGTGTATCGCGTGCGCACGCTGTCTGGACGTGAAGTCGAGACGACGCTGACACATCCATTCCTGACGCCGGCCGGCTGGCGGCCGCTGGCCGGGCTGTCCGTCGGAGAACCTATTGCGGTACCCAGCAGCCTCCCGGTGTTCGGGACGACCGACCTGCCCGCGTACGAAGTGAAGCTGCTCGCCTACCTGTGCGCCGAGACGATGCCCACCTCTCCGGCGCTGGCCACAGATTATGCGGACGCCGTGGCCGTTGGCGAGGCCATCCGGGCGGCCACCAGGCCGGCCACAGCGCCGGAGCGCGCAGAGCCTGCCGGGGATGCGGCGCCCTACCCGGTCCGGGGCGCCGCCGTTCCCGAGGCGGTCGGCGCGTTGCTCACGCGGTACCGGACGCTGGCCGGCCCGGCTGAGGCGCGGGCGATCCCGGCGTTGATGTTCACCTTGACCCGTGACAAGCTCGCGCTCTTCCTCTCTCGCCTCCTGGCCTGCACCGGGTTGGTGGAGGTGGTCCAGCATGATGAGGACGGCGGGGCGGTGGACATCGCGGTGCGCGCCGCATCACCGTCTCCGCGGATGGCCCGGCAGGTGCAGCACCTCCTGCTGCGCTTCGGCGTGTCGTCGGCGGTGGCCGGCACCGTCCTGACAGTCAAAGGAGAGCAGGCCCGCCGGCTCTTCCGGGAGATCGGGCTACCAGGTTGGGAACGGCTGCGGTCCTGGGCGCGCTTTGACCAGGGGCAGCTGCTCACCCAGCCGGACATCGTGTGGGACCCTGTGGCCGCGATCGACTACAGCGGAGACGTGCAGGTCTATGACCTGACCATCCTCGAGACGCACAACTTTATCGCCAATGACGTGTGTGTGCACAATACCACGCTCTCGTTGAACATCGCGCAGCACGCCGCGGTCGCGCATCAGGTTCCGGTGGCGATCTTCAGCCTGGAAACCTCCAAAGAGCAGCTGGTGCAGCGGTTCCTCTGCGCGGAGGCTGAAGTCGACGGCAGCAAGCTGCGCACGGGTTTCTTATCGGACTCTGACTGGCCGAAGCTGGCCCGGGCCATGGGACGGTTGTCGGAGGCGCCGGTCTACATCGACGACTCCGCCAACATCTCGGTGATCGAGATGCGCGCCAAAGCTCGCAAGCTAAAGGCCGAGCACGGACTGGGGCTCATCGTGGTGGACTACCTGCAGATGATCCAGTCGTACAAGCGCACCGAGAACCGGACACAGGAAATCTCGGAAATCGCGCGGTCCCTGAAGTCATTGGCCAAGGAACTGGAGATCCCGTTGATCGCCGTCTCGCAGCTCTCGCGCGCGGTGGAGATGACCGGCACGAGGCGGCCGATGTTGTCACATCTTCGTGAATGCGTGGCGGCAGACACGGTCGTCTGGGATGCCGATACTGGGCGTCGATGGACTGTTGGACAGCTTGCGAAGATGACGGCCTGGCCGCGCCTGCTCTCATTGAATACTCACGGGAGACTTGTCCCCGTCCGGCCCGCGAATGTGTTCGAGAAGGGTGAAAATGTGGTTTTCGAAGTTAGGACCTGCACAGGCAGGCGGCTTCGGGCAACTGCGAATCATCCTGTCCTTACGGCGCAGGGGTGGAAGAAGCTCGCCGATCTGACTCCGGGTGCGCAGGTCGCTGCTGCACGTCTCCAAGATCCCGCAAGCGTGGGGCTTGCTCGGGCCTGGCCTCGCTCCGCGGACTCGGCCGGGCGACACAACCAGCGGCTCGCGTTCGGGGGACCGCCCCGAACTCGCCCGGAGGTTGCGCTCGCGCTGGTCTGGCGGGGAGCGGAGGCCGATTGGCGCGCATCGTCCGGGCTCAGACACCGGGGCGGACCACTCCCCCTCCGCTCGCCGGGTGGGTACCCCGCTCGGCCTTCGACGCTGCGCTCGGCTCAGGCCCTTCGCCAGCCCCCGCACGACTTGGACACGAGCGCACTGGAGCAGGCTACCGGGGACATTCTATGGGACCTGGTCGTTGAAATTGTCCCGTGTGGACGCGACACGGTTTACGATCTCGTTATGCCTGGCACGCACAACTTTGTCGCAAATGGGCTTGTTGTCCATAATTCGGGGGAGCTGGAGCAAGTAGCCGATCTCGTCCTCTTCATCTACCGGGAGGACTACTATAACCCGGAGACCGAAAAAAAGAACATCGCCGAGATCATGATTGCCAAGCACCGTAACGGGCCGATCGGCACCGTCGAGCTGTTCTTCCACAGGGAACACAGCAGGTTCGCCAACCTCGAGCGCCGCCGGGCCTAGCCAGCGCAGACCCGATTGTGGGGCGAAGAAGGATAGCGCCGTGTGAGTAGTTTTTTTGCGCTCCTCTCTGCCGTCTTCTTCGCTGGCGAAGCGGTGTGCGTTCGTCTCAGTCTGCGCGGTTCGACCGCGGCGACGGCGACCGTGCTGTCGATTGGCACGAACATCACCGCGCTGTGGGTCGTCGCGGCTGCGCGGGGATCTCTGCAGCATCTGATCACGTCCGCCTCGCTGGTGTTTCTGATGGCGGGAGCGTTCGCGCCGGCGCTGGCACGGCTGACCTATTATCAGAGCATTAACCTCATCGGCGTGGCCCGGGCCACGGTATTCAGCAGCACCACCCCGCTCTTTGCGGCGATCCTGGCAGTCCCCGTACTGGGCGAGCGCCTGAGTTGGCCGGTTGGCGCGGGCACCGTGCTCGTCGTCGCCGGCGTGGCGCTGGCGATCCGGCCGGAGGCGGAACCGCCGTCCACTCGCAGCACCGGAGGCCGCCTCACCACCGGCGCACTGCTGGCTCTGAACACGGCCGTGATGGCCAGCGTGTCGTTCATGCTGCGAAAGATCGGGCTGCGGCTGCTTCCGGATCCCGTGCTCGGCGCCGCCCTGACGGTGACGGGCTCCCTGGTCGTGCTTGTGCCGTACATCGCGGCGCGCTGGAAACACGAGCCGTTGCGCGCGAGCCGCGGCAGCCTGGTGTGGCTGATTGCCAGTGGGTTGTTGACGACGGGTGGGTTCCTCGCCTACTACCTGGCGCTCAGCCTGGGCGACGTGGTGGTGGTCACCCCGCTCAGCAACACGACGCCGCTGTTTGCGGTGGCGCTGCTCTCCGCCTTCCGGCAGGTGGAGCGAGTGACCGCGCCGATTGTCATCGGTTCGGTCCTTGCGGTCGCCGGCGTGCTCCTCGTCGTGGGCGGCTAGTACCCGACCGCGCGTCGTTCAGTCCCCGATGCGCGCCAGCTCCTCTGCCACGGCATCCATCAGCGGGGCGAGCGTGTCGTAGTCGAAGCGGAATCTTGCGCCGGCTGCTTCGAAGAGTTGGGGAAGCGGTTTGGAACCTCCCAGCCAGAGCGCCTGCCAGTACCGTTCCACGGCTTCGCGGTGGTTGACGCGGCTGCGCGTCCAGATCTGTAGGGCGCCGGTCTCGGCGATGCCGTACTCAATGTAGTAGAAGGGACTGAGGAACAGATGGAGCTGGCGGTGCCACGCGCATGCCAGCGCTTCCTCATAGCCGCGCCAGTCTACCACGGTGGCAAAGCGCCTGAACACTTGCCCCCAGGCCTCCCGGCGCTGTGCCCGCGTGTGCGTCGGGTGCGTATACACCCAGTGTTGGAACGCGTCGATCGTGGCCACCCACGGCAGGATGGTCACGGCATCTTCCAGCGTGGCGCGGAACGAGCGTTTGTAGTCATCCGGGTTTTTGTAGAACACGTCCAGGTGCGGCGCGGCGAGCAGCTCCATGCCCATCGAGGCCACCTCCGCAAATTCGATGGGCGCGTTGCGGTAGTGGATGAGCTGTTGCTCGCGCGAGGCCAGCTGGTGGAAGGCGTGGCCGCCTTCGTGGAGCATGGTGCGCACGTCGTCGTCGCGGCCGACGGCGTTGGCGAAGATGAATGGCCAGCGCCGCTCGTGCAGGGTGCTCTGGTAGCCTCCCGGGGCCTTGCCCTTGCGGCTGTCCAGATCCAGGAGTCGCTCCTCCCACATGAAGCGGAACTGATCACCCAGGGCGGGATCGACCCGGCGGAAGACCTCTTCGATGCCCGTAACCAGGTCGTCGATGCTGGCAAAGGGCCGTAGCGGGGGGCGGCGCCTGGGGTCGACCAGGGTATCCCACGGCCGGAGCGTGTCCACGCCCAGCTTCCGGCGGCGTTCTTCGAGAATGGTCCGGACCAGGGGAACGGCGGCGCGCTCCACGCCCGCATGGAACTGCAGGCAGTCCTCGGTCGTGTAGTCAAACCGCCGGCGCCGCTTGAAGGCGTAGTCGCGGTAGTTCCCGAAACCGGCATTGCGGGCGATCTGGGTGCGCAATGCCACCATCCTGTCGAAGAGATCTTCCAGTGCGTCCTTGTCCCGCAGCCGCCGGGCGGTGAGGAGTTCCCAGACTTGCTGGCGCAGGCTGCGGTCGGGCTCTTCCAGAAACTTGGCGGCCTGCTGCAGGGTCATCTCCTCGCCACGATAGACGATCGTCATCGCGCCGGTGAGCTTTTGGTAGTCCTTCATCAACAGCGCGTCCTGTGTCTCCAGGGGAATGTTCTCCTCACGGAACAGCGATACGTTGTTCTCCACGATGCGGTCCAGGACGCCGTACCGGTCCGCGGGCAGGCCTCGCCGGTGCGGGTTTTCCAGATAGGCGAGTTCCAGCGCGTGCCAGTACGACTTGGTCTTGGGGTCGATCTGCTCGATGAACTCCTGATAGGCCGCCTCCCGCACTGGATCGTCTGTCTGCACGGTCATCGCAATGTATCGCCGCGTGCGCTCTTCGGCGATGGCGGCGGACAGTTCGGAGCAGTCCACCAGCCACCGTTCCAGCTCGTCCGCGGAGTTGATGGACCGGTCCCGCAACCGTGTGAACAACGGTTCGATCTGCGCCCACTCGCCCATGGTCGCGCCTGTGGGGACGAACCGGCGCGGAAACGGACGGCGCGGGTCAACCTGCATCAGTTTGTGCACGGGATAACTCCTCTCACGACTGCTCCTGCGCGATGCCCATCAGGTGAAAGCCGCTGTCCACCAAGATGACGTTTCCGGTCACGGCGCGCGACAGGTCGCTGGCCAGGAACACCGCCACGTCCCCCACATCCTCCTGCGTGACGTTCCGGCGCAGCGGGGCGACCTGTTCGGTGAGGTCCCGGAGTTTGGTCAGCCCTTTCACCGCGCTGCCGGCCAGGGTCTTGATGGGTCCGGCCGAGATGGCATTCACCCGCACCTGACCGGGCCCCAGTTCGCTGGCCAGGTAGCGGACCTCGGTTTCCAGCGCCGCTTTGGCCACCGCCATGACGTTGTAGCCGGGGACCACCCGGGCCACGGCGTTGTAGGTCAGGGTGACAATGCTTCCCCCACCGTCACCCATCACCCCCGCCGCGGCGTGTGCGACGGCGATGAGCGAGTACGCGCTGATGTCCAGGGCCAGGGCGTAGCCGCTGCGCGAGATTTCGTGGAACGGCCGGGAGAGGTCGTCGCGGTTGGCGAACGCGATGCAGTGCGCGACGGCATCCAGCCGGCCCCAGCGGTCCCGCAGCCCTTCGAATACGCCGCGGAGATGCTCGTCGTTCTGCACGTCGCACGGGAACGTCGGAAAGGTACTCGGTCCGCCGATCGTCTCCAGCAGTTCGTCCAGATTTTCTTTCAAGCGATCGTTCTGGTACGTGAACGCCAGCTCGGCGCCCTCGCGGTGGAAGGCGCTGGCGATTCCCCAGGCGATGCTGCGCTGGTTGGCCACTCCCATGATCAGCGCCCGCTTGCCCTTAAGGAGCACGGGATTCCTCCTGCTCAGACGTGTGCACGTACCGAATGAGGCCGGTCACGCTCTGCCAGACCGGCATGATCAGTTCATACCGGGCGCTTGCGCCCGGACCATCCCGGAGTTCGATCTCCCGCAGGGTCTCCGCGCGCAGCCGCCCGGTGATGGCGTCTTCGGACTCGCCGGCGGCCAGCCCTTCTCGCACCAGCTGGAGGTTTCTCTGCAGGCGGGCTTCCAGTTGCGCCAGGAGGTCGGCCACCCAGGTGTGCGGGCCGAAGTGGGTGAGCAGCAACCGCCTGGGGCGCAGGGCGCGCAGCCGCGCCAGCGATCGGTCCCATGCCCGCAGGTCCAGCTGCGGAGGCGGCGTCGGCGCCCGGACGTATCGCGAGCCCGGCAGGGCGACCCCGGCAACGTCGCCGGTGAACAAGTCGGCGGATGCCGGATCCCAGAAGGCATGATGGTGGTTGGCATGACCGGGCGTGTCCAGCGCGACGAGACAGCGCGATCCCAGCAGCACGCTCTCGCCGTCCTGGAGCACCTTCACCTGTCCTTCGGGGACCGGCGCAACGTCCCCGAACAACCGCTGCAGGGCGTCGCCGTATAAACGCCCGGCGCTGGCCACGAGGCGCGCCGGATCGATCAAGTGCGGCGCGCCGGCCGGATGCACGTACACCTCCAGCTGGGGAAACCGCCGCGCCAACGTCCCGGCGCCGCCGGCGTGATCGAGATGGATGTGGGTCACCGCCACCGCCCGCAGGTCGCGGGGATCCACCCCCGCCTCGCGCACGCCCGCAAGCAGCGTGTCCACCGTCGACGTGGGGCCGGATTCGATCAGGGCCGGCCGCTCGCCGAGCAGAAGGTACGCGCTGATCACCTGCGGCGTGTGATTGTAGTGCACGTCGATGACCACGAGGTCATCGGCGATCCGTTCGATCTGTGCCACGTGTCCTATGGTAGCAGCCCCAGCCGCGCGCAGGAATCCTGAGGCGGCATCCGAAGACTAGCCCCAGGCCGTCGGTTTTCCGCGGACGGTTTCTCTTGAAAGGAGGCATGTCTGTGCGCATCAGGATTGCAGCCGTGGTGATGCTGGTGGGAGTGCTGCTGGCCCCCCAGGCGCCGTCTCGCGCCGCGACGGCGTCAGATACCCTGGTCTATGTCAACGACATCAGCGACATGATTTCCCTGGATCCCGCCGTGGCCTACGAGTTTAGCGGGGTCCTGGTGGCGCAAAACCTCTACGACACCCTGGTGGCGTTCGAGGGCGAAGATCTCACGACGCTCAAGCCCCGCCTGGCCCAATCGTGGAGGATCCGCGACGGAGGTGACGTCTGGCAGATCGTCTTTCAGCTCCGGCCGGGGGTCAAGTTCAGTACCGGCAGGCCGGTGACGGCGAAGGCCGTGGCCTTTTCCTTCGACCGGGTGATCGCGCTCAATAAGTCGCCCGCGTTCTTGTTCAAGGACATCGGCGGCATGAAAGAAGGCGACACCATCGCGGTGGGCAGCGACACCGTGGTGGTCAGCCTGCCGAAGACCTCCAGCCCGCAGGCCTTCCTCTCCGTGCTGACGTTCACCGTCGGGGCGATTGTCGATCCCGACGAGGCGATGGCGCACCAGTCCGGTTCCGACCGCGGCGAGGCGTGGCTGCGCAACCACTCCGCGGGGACCGGCCCATACATGCTGGACCGGTGGGATCCGGAGTCTCGCGCGGTGCTGGTCGCAAACCCCAATTATTGGGGACCGAAGCCCAGGCTGTCCCGCGTCATCATTCAGCACGTCCCCGAGAGCAGCACGCAGAAATTCATGCTCGAGTCCGGGGATGCTGACATCGCGGCCGATCTCACCCCAGAGCAGGTGCTCGACCTGGCCAGCAAGCCGGGCGTGATGTCGCAGGACGGCAAGCTGCTGCAGCTGGTGTACGTGGGGATGAACGTCAAACAGCCTCCGCTGGATAACGTCAAGGTGCGGGAGGCCGTTCGCTGGAGCATCGACTACGATGGAATCATCCGCAGCCTGTTGCGCGGAGGAGCGCGCAAGGTTCAGACGATTGTGCCGGAGGGGCTCTTTGGCTTCAACTCATCCGCCCCGTTCCAGCAGGATATCTCCAAGGCCAAGGCGTTGCTGGCGGAAGCCGGGGTCGGCGGGGGGTTCACGGTGGAGATGCTCGTCCCGACCGGACCGGCCCCCGGCGGGCCGAAGTGGGCGGACATCGCCGCCAAGATCCAGAGTGATCTGGCCAAGGCCGGCATCAAGGTTGAGATCAAGGAAACCGTCCAGGCGCAGCTCTTGGGCGTCTACCGGGCCCAGAAGGGTCAGATGGTGATGATCCTGTGGGGTCCAGACTTCCCCGATCCGGACGGGAACGCGACACCGTTCTCGGATTATGCGGCGCATTCCATTGCGTGGCGCAACCAATACAATGATACGGCGGCGGCGACGCTGGCCAAGCAGGCGGCGCTGGAGCCGGATCTGACCAAACGCCGGACGCTGTACAAACAGCTCACGGACAAGGTCCTGCATGAAGGGCCGTACATCGTGCTGTATCAACCGACCAAGCGCTTCGGGCTGCGGCAGAACGTGCAGGGGTTTGTCTGGAACCCGATGGCCTACGCGGAGTTCCGGACCGTCAGCAAATAGGATGTGAGCCGATACGTCCTGACGCGGATCGCCTCCATGGGGCTCGTGCTGCTGGGGGTGTCCGTCCTGACGTTTTTCATCGCCCATGTGGTGCCGGCCGATCCGGTCCTGGCCGCGCTCGGTGAGCACGCGCGTGAAGACCAGATCCGCTCGTACCGACACGCCTATGGACTGGACCGGCCGGTCGGCGTCCAGTACCTGATCTACGTCCACCGGCTGCTCGCGGGAGACTTTGGGATTTCGATTCGCACCCGGCGGCCGGTGGCCGAGGACCT
>Ga0066688_10000681_pt1 | contig 12020 bp, 13 predicted proteins | sample GraSoiAngelo_137_FD_62304 | JGI IMG/M metagenome (GOLD analysis project Ga0066688, IMG submission 62304) | Grasslands soil microbial communities from the Angelo Coastal Reserve, California, USA - 14_0929_09_30cm | ecosystem: Environmental > Terrestrial > Soil > Grasslands | place: USA... | reverse complement strand
AGCCCCGTGCGATATGGTTCGAACGCCCAGCGATTTGTCACATGCAGCTCGACGCCTCCACAAACCTTGCCGCCGTGCTTCTGAAATTTCGGCAGAAAGAAGTGCGCGCGAAAGCGCACGCCAGGCAGGCCGACGGCGTTGAGGCGCTCGGCGAGTTTGAACGGCTCGAGCCACGGCGCGCCGAAAAACTCGAAGGGATGCGTTGTGCCGCGACCTTCGCTCAGATTCGTTCCTTCGACGAGGCACATGCCGGGATAAACAGTCGCGGTGAAGACCGTCGGCATGTTCGGGGATGGGATCACCCACGGCAGTCCGGTGTCGCCCCACCACATTCCTCGCCGCCATCCGCGCATTGGAATCACCGTGAGATTGCACTCCAGCTTGAAAACATTGTTGAAGAATCGGGCGAGCTCGCCGGGTGTCATGCCGTGCCGCGTCGGCAGCGGAAACATGCCCACGAAACTCGAGTACTTCTCCTCGCGGATGTTGCCTTCGAGATGCACGCCGTCGATCGGATTCGGCCGATCAAGGACGATCACTGGCAATCCGATTGGAGCCGCCTCGCGCATGCAGAGCGCCATCGTGTAGATGAAGGTGTAGTAGCGCGACCCGATGTCCTGCAGATCGATCACCAGCGCGTCGATCGTCTTCAGAACCTCGCGGCGAGGGGCGAGATCCTTTTCGTCGCGGCCGTAAAGTGAATAGACCGGCAGTCCGGTCAGTGGATCGATCGTGTGATCGACGTGCTCCATGTCCTGCGCCTCGCCCCAGATGCCGTGTTCGGGCCCGAACAGCGCAGTGAGCTTCCATCCGCGGCCGGCGTGCAGCACACGCACGGCGTGACGCAAATCGCTCGTGACGGCACTCTGATTCGTGACCAGACCGATTTTTTTCGCGGCGATCGGACGCGGATCATCGAGGAGAACTTCGAGACCGGAGCGCACGTTCATGGATGCCGCTCCACGCGTTCGCCGGTCAGCAGTTCGAGCGCGTGCGGGATCAAATGCATCACTGCTTGCAAATTTTCTTTCGCTCCGCTCACGGATCCCGGTAGATTCAGAATCAGTGCCGAGCCGCGCGTGGCCGCTTGTGCGCGCGACAACGCGGCCATCGGCGTTTTCTGCAGCGATGTGCTGCGCATCAACTCTCCGAATCCGGGAACCACCCGTTCGCACACCCGCATCGTCGCCTCGGGCGTGACATCGCGCGGCGCGATTCCCGTGCCGCCTGTGGTCACGACAAGTCGCGCGCCATCGCCAGTGCCATTCTCGATCGCCGTGGCGATTGCGTCGCAGTCATCGGCGACGACAACCACGGCGTCGACTTCGTACCCGTTGTTCTGCAGCATTTCGCGAACCGCCGGTCCCGATCGATCCTCGCGATGTCCGCTGGACACGCCGTCGGAACAGGTGATGACGCGCGCGCGTATCATCGCGCGCGATTCTAGTGCTACGCAGCGACTTTTCCTACGAACTGCCGCCCGAGTTGATCGCGCAGGAGCCGCGCGAACGCGGACGATCACGCATGATGGTAGTCACGCCGCCGGATAAAATTGTTCACGATAATTTTATACATTTCCCGGAGCGACTCGATCGGGAAGACACGCTGGTCATCAATGACACGCGAGTGATCCCGGCGCGGCTGTTCGCGAAGCCGAAAGGGGCAATGCAGCGGCCGATCGAAGTGCTGCTGATCAGGCCTGTCACTCCGAGCGTGAGCGAGGGGCCTGGAGGTTCGGGCGGCGCGAACAGCAAACTTAGCCGCGTCCCCCACACCACCAGCTTCCTCGCCAACGCTCGGGATGACAGGTGGGAAGCGTGGTGCAAACCTGCGCGGCGCGTGCGCGTCGGAGATGAGCTGCGCTTTTCGGATCGTCTCACCGCACGCGTTCTCGAGAAAAGCGAAGGAACGATCGTCATTCGATTCGAAGGCGATGTCGCCGAGATCGAACGCATCGGCATGATGCCGCTGCCGCCGTACATTCGCCGACCGTACGTGGGGCCGGCTCTCAGCCGGCCCGAACCGGCTGAGAGCCGGTTCTACGTTGACGATCGCGAGACTTACCAGACAATCTACGCGAACGAGCCGGGCGCGATCGCCGCTCCCACTGCCGGTCTGCATTTCACGCGCGACAGTCTCGATCGCATCGCCAGCCGAGGAATCGAGGTTGTGCGCATCACGCTGCATGTGGGCATCGGCACCTTCGAGCCGGTGAAGGTGGAGGACATCGCTGCGCACATCATGCACTCGGAGCGATTCGAGATCAGCGAGGATGCGGCAGCGAAGCTGAATGCGGCGAAGTCGATCGTCGCTGTCGGAACGACGACTGTACGCGCGCTGGAGAGCGCCATTCGCGATGGCCGCTTCGAGCCTGGACGCCGCGAGACGAGCATCTTCATCACGCCGGGATATGAATTCAAAGCGGTCGACAAATTACTCACGAATTTTCATCTGCCGGAGTCGACGCTGTTGATGCTCGTGTCCGCGTTCGCGGGAGTGGAAACGATCCGCCGCGCATATGCCGAGGCAATTCGCGAGAAATATCGTTTCTACAGCTACGGCGACTGCATGTTCATCACGAAAAGAGGACTGAGGACTCAGGACTGAGGACTGAGTTGCCCGCCCTCCCCCGCTCAATACGGGCGGGTGGTCCTGAGTCCTGAGTCCTAGTCCTGAGTCGGAGTCCTGAGTCCTAGTCCTGAGTCGTAGTCCTGAATCCTACCCACCTCGTTTTTTTGATGGGCGGGCGGGACTCAGTCCTCAGTCCTGAGTCCTCAGTCCTCACCAGTAGCTCGTCGTGACCGTGCAGTCGCCCAGCACCACGGCCTGACACGCGAGCCGCTGTTCGGGATCGACCTCGAAGCGGGTCGGCGGAGTCAGATTCTCTGATCCTTCTATGATGCGCACGCGGCAACGGTTGCAAATGCCGATGCCGCCGCAGGAGTTCCCGATCGGCGCGCCGGCGCGTCGGGCAACATCCAAAATGGTTTCATTGGGTTTCGCAACCGCACTGTTTCCTAACGGTGAAAAGGTCACCTTCATCGCAACTTTTGCCTCAACGCGTCGTCTATAGCATCAGTACAGCGTGGGAGGAATGATGACCGCCATGGATGAAGCAAGACTCGCAGCCGACATCGTCAGCGTGCTCGACCCGGCAGCGCTGCGCGCCTGCCCGTCTGAGCGCGATGTCATTCGATACGCTGTTCGTGGAAACTCGATCAAGCTGCGCACGATTATCTTCGATCGCGACGCGCTGCGACGCCTACTGGAGAGCGGCGACGGAGTGGTGAAGATCGAGTATCTGAAGCGCGATCTGCGACGCGCGCTGACGCATCGCGTCGAGTACCGCTATCCGCGGCCGAGCGTCGCGCGCACGCGCGCGGATCAGCCGGCGGCGAAAACACGCGCCGCGATCTGAGACAATCGCGTTGATGAAACGCGATCGCGCGCTCGCATACGCGGCGTTTGCGGTGGTCTGCATCGTCTGGGGAACGACGTACCTGGCGATCCGCATCGCCGTGCGCACAATTCCGCCGATGCTGCTCACCGGTACACGGTTCGTCATCGCCGGATTGGTGCTCTTCGCGATCGCACGATTGCGCGGCGAGGCAATTCCGCGAAGCAAACGTCTCGTCAGCGAGCTGCTGATCGTCGGTTTGTTGATGGTCAGCATCGGCAACTTCTCGGTGATCTGGGCCGAGCAATGGGTGCCGAGCGGATTCGCTGCGCTGCTCGTTGCCACGGCTCCGTTTTGGGCCGCGATCATGGAAAGGATGCGCAAAGACGGCGATCGCATCGACGGCCGTCGCGCCTTCGGCATGCTCATCGGATTCGTTGGCGTGGCGCTGCTCGTCACGCCGGGCGGGGCGGGCGGAGCCTTCGATGTGCATTTCGTGCTCGGCGCGCTCGCGGTGCAGGTCGGATCTTTTGCCTGGCAGTACGGAACCATTCGCGGCAAGTACAATCTCGGCGATGTACCTCCGCTGATGTCGTCGGCATTTCAGATGCTCGCGGGCGGAATCACAATCACGATCATCGGATTGGTGATGAACGAACCGCGGCGAATGAGAATCACGGCTGAGGGCGTCGGCGCACTTGCGTATCTGACGATCTTCGGTTCCGTACTCGCATACACGTCGTACGTTTACGCGCTGCGCAAAATGCGCGTGACGAGCATGTCGGTGTATGCGTACATCAATCCGCTCGTCGCAGTGATCCTCGGGTGGCTGATTCTCAATGAGCGACTGACGTGGATCTCCATCGTGGCCATGTTCATCATTCTCGGAGGCGTTGCACTGGTACAGAAACCGCGGCGTAGAATCCAGCATCCAACCGAGCATGCACGCGCTCTTTCTTTCGATCGTTGTTGAGCTGTTCACCTCGCAGGGCTGCTCTAGCTGCCCGCCGGCCGATGCATTCATTTCACAGTTGGCAAAAACACGAACGGACGTGATCCCTCTCGCCTTTCACGTCGACTACTGGGACCACCTCGGCTGGCGCGATCCGTTTTCGTCGCACGAATGGACGCAGAGGCAGATGCTGTACGTCCGCTCCTTCCGGCTGAATTCCGCGTACACGCCGCAATTCGTTGTCAACGGCACTCAGCAGTCCATCGAAGAGGCGTCGCGCGCGAAGCCGGTCGGAACGGTTGCAGTCGATGCGGTACGCGACGGCCCGAACATCAAAGCGACCGTGCGCGCCAATGCGCCGCCGAATAGCGACATCGTTTTGGCTGTGTTCGAAAACAGCGTGGGCACGCGAATTCTGCGCGGCGAAAACGCCGGCCGTACGACAACTGATGACGCGATTGTGCGCAAGCTGATGCGCGTGCAGAACGGCACAGTCACGGTGCCGATCGATCCATCCTGGAACCACCTCGGCGTCGCCGTCTTTTTGCAGAATCGCGGGACGATGACGATTACGGCGGCAAGTAGCGTTCAGATATCACCACAGAGGCACTGAGCACACAGAGACGATCTCTGTGCTCTCTGTGTACTCTGTGGTGAACAATCACTTATAAACCTTCCCATCCTTCACCACATGCACCACGTGCCGCAGCGAGGTCATATCGGTCATCGGATCGCCGTCGATGACGATGATGTCTGCGAGCTTGCCCGCGGCAATGGTGCCGAGGTTCGGCTGTTTTAGGAATTGCGCGGGCCAGAATGTTGCCGCGCGAATGGCATCCATCGGCGACATGCCCAGGTCAACCATCGTCTTGAGCTCGCGCCAGGTGGAATCGAAATGGAAATTGAGTGGAATTCCTGAGTCGGTGCCGACGAGGATTGTCACGCCAGCTTCTCGCAACTGCCGGAACTTGTTTGCAAGCGTCGGAATGCGCCTCGGCGTGAGGCTAAAGTAGGCAAGCTGCGAAACGTTTTTGATCGAGTCGTGCACGTCTTTGTACATATCCGGCGGCAGATCGTTTTTCAACCGCTGATCATCGACGCGCTCCGGAAATCGCAGCGTGTAGTCGTACAGAAATAGTCCCTCGAGCGTCGGGGTCCAGTAAAGCGTTGCGTTGCGATCGCGAATCATTTGCAGGATGTCGTCTTCGTAGCCGGCCTTCGTCGCCAGCCCGGTGTGCTCGAAGCAATCGACGCCCGCTTTCAGCCCCTTGCGGATTTCGTCCGAACGATGCGAGTGTGCCACGACGGGCTTGCCGCGCTTGTGCGCCTCATCGACGATTGCGTTGACCTCTTCCTGCGTCATCTGATCCTGATCGATCATCTTGATGACGTCCGCGCCGGCATCAGCGACGATGTCCACTTTCTTCCGCGCGTCATCGGGGCCGTTCACCGTCCAGCGGAACTTCGCTTCGAGCGGCGGTGATGATTTCTGCAAAAACGGCCCGGAGACGAACAGACGCGGACCGGGGATCTCGCCGCTGGCGACGCGTTTCTTCACGGCGATGATGTCGTCGAGGGGCGCACCGAGGTCGCGGGCAGTCGTGACGCCGGCCATGAGGAGCTCTTTCGCGGAGATCGGCATGATCACATCGCGATACTGATTCGCGTACGTTTCGAACCAGTGGTTGTAATCGCCGTGGCCGAGGATCATGAGGTGCACGTGCATGTCCATGAGGCCGGGCATCATCGTGTAGCCGTTGGTGTCGATCACTTTCGAGCCGGCGGGAATCCTCACCGCCGTCTCGGGGCCGGCTTCGCGAATCGTGTTGCCGTCGACCACGATGACCGCGTTTTCGACAGGCGGGCCGCCGAAACCGTCGATGAGCCGGCCGCCAGCGAGAACCAGCGTCTGGGCGTTGAGCGTCGTTGAGAAGAGGAGAAATGCGAATGCCGGCAACCTCATTCTGCCTCCCGGTGAACAGTTAACTGTTAACAGTTAACCGTTAACCCGATACATTACGCAAATGCGAAGACTTGCATTCATCGCTCTGCTCCTCGCCGGTTGCGCCAGCGCACCGCGCCCGCCGATCGACCTCGTGAACGCAAACGTCATCGACCTCACATATCCGTTCGACAAGAACACACTTTACTGGCCGAATTCACCGAGCGGATTCGAACTGAAGCAGCTCGCGTTCGGCAAAACGCCCGCCGGATATTTCTACGCGTCGAATTCGTTTTGTGCGCCCGAGCACGGAGGCACGCACCTCGACGCGCCGATCCACTTCGCACAGGGCGCGCTCACCGCAGATCAGATTCCCGTGCGCCAGCTCATCGCGCCCGCAGCGGTGATCGACATCAGCGCGAAAGCGGCCGCCGATCCCGACTACCGGCTCACGGTCGCCGATGTCGCCGATTGGGAAAAGCGCAACGGTCCGGTCGATCCCGGCATGATTGTGCTTCTGCGGACCGGTTGGGGCGCACGTTATCCCGATCGCAAAAAATATTTCGGCGACGACACGCCCGGTGCAACGGACAAGCTGCACTTTCCTTCGTACAGTGAAGACTCAGCGCGATATCTGGTGAGCAACAGGCGGGTGGCGGCGATCGGCGTCGACACGGCGAGCATTGACTTCGGCCAGTCGAAGGATTTCATCGTCCATCAGGTGGCCATGGGCGCCAACGTTCCGGGGCTCGAGAACATCGCCAATCTCGATCGCCTCCCGGAACGCGGCGCCTGGGTCATTGCCCTGCCGATGAAAATTGCCGGGGGATCGGGCGCGCCGCTACGGATTGTCGCGGTGGTCCCGCCTCCCCGGCGATGAAAATTCAGCGCCTGTCGTGAGGCACGCTCACGGCCACGTCCGCGCTCGACGACTCCCCGGCGCTGTCTGTCGCCGTGATGGTGATCGTGTAGACACGTCCGGTGCCGTTGCCGGCTCGCTCGGCGCGCAACCGCACAAGATGTTCGTTGACGATCTGCCAGTCTGGCGCGGTGTTGCCGTCGCCGGTTCCGTTCACCGGTTCATTGCTGCTCACGCTGAGCGCGACGGTCACCGGTCCGCAATTGTCGATGATCGTGTATTCCACAGAAACATCGACGAATTTATGGTTCGGCGGCCATAGCACTGATGGCGTCGCCGAGACGTTCGTGATCTGCAGACTGACGACGGTCACGGTAACGGAGTCATTTTCCACTTCGTCCGCGTCGGGGTCTGGCGCCACAGGGTGAATCTCGCCGATGTTCACGATGTCGGTGTCATTCGGCACGCCGCAGGTCGCGTTGGCCACGATGGTGATGGTCGCCGAAGCGCCGGCTGCGAGCATGTCGAACGAAATCGAGCGGCTCGTGCCCGATCCATCGCAAACGCCGCCACCCGTCGCCGTGCACGAAACGAATGTCGTCTCAGGCGGAAGTTCATCGGTGACCACAAACGGCGATGCAGCATCAGTGTCTTCATTCGTGACCGTGATCGTGTAGGTCACGTTCGATCCGGACAGCACCTGATCGGCCGAGGCATCGACGTCGATCGACAAAACGACATCGGCCACGGCGACTCTCGAGATGGCAAATAGGGCGAGGACGATCAAGAAATTTTTTCGCATGAGAGTCTCCGATCTATTTTTTGCAGTCGCCGTCGAGGCTCGCGTCTTCGTAGAACTGCTGCGGATCGTCCCACTGCCCGTGGAACTTCGGGCCGCTCACTCTCTTGCTCGCGCCCCAGCTTCCGGGCCAGTTGATCCAGTGCGGACGTTTGTTGCCGAGGCGGATCAACTTGATCGGACGAGTGACGCTCCCGTCGGTGTGATCGTTGGCCAACCCGTGGAAAAAAGAGTGATCGCCGGGCTTGAAGTACGACGCGTGAGAACCGACGGCGACGTAAACAACGGCGCGCCCTCGCAGTTTTTCGGGCACTTTTACCCACGGACAATAGCTATTGCCGTTGTGCTGCGCGTACACCGCAACCTGCGGGTCGAGATGCGTGTCGACGAACACCTGGATCATTTCCCAGTCGCCCTCGTGATCGTCGAAGATGAAGTGGTTGTAGTAGTAGAAGAACCAGTACTGAAGCCACGCGCCCGCGAGGTAGCCCTGCGCGTACACGGGATGGATGTGGCCGTAGATGCGATCGCGATACGACCTGCTCGTCTGAAACTTCTGCGCATCGTCTTTCGCGTTGTCGAAACCGCTGCCCTGCTCGTCGATCTGGTCCGTCTCGAGGACCGCCTGAATGATGTGCGGATAGACTCCGGTGTCCACAGGCGGGATGCCGACGAGATAGCCGATATTCAGACCCGTTCCGTCCGCGTTCCGCTTCGCGAGAAATGCGCTGTTCTCGCGCTGCAGCTCGTTCTCAGGATTGTCGGTGATCGACTTTGCGCGAACGGGAAAGAATGCCTCGCTCGAGTCGAACTTCATCACCGGCATGTAGCGATACAGCGCGCCGCGGAAATCCTGCGCGTACAAACTGCAACTGAGGGAAAGTACGAGAAGAAACACTCCGGATCGATACATCGGACGCTCCTTTCGTGGGCTCGTGAGGAGTCGATGCGCTGCGGAAAACCGGAATTATATCGAAATGCGAAGCCGGCGCTACGGCCGCAAATAGTGGCAGGTATATCCCCACGGTATTCGCTGTAGATAATCTTGATGATAATCCTCGGCGGGCCAGAAGTCGGCCGCCGGAAGGACTTGCGTCACGATCGGCTTCGGCCACTTCGCCTGCGCCTTCGTTTTTGCGGCGCTGCGATTGTTTTGCCCAAGTACGGCCGGCACGGTGAAGAGGCAGAAGGCCACGATCTGCAGACGACGCATCGCTTTCCTCCGTTCACATGGTTGGCACCGAGGTGATCGTGCCGGAAGTGTCGGTTGTATTTCCGTCAACGAAGTTGTGCCCGCCCGACCTCATCGTGCCGCCGAGGACGTACATGCCGATATCATTCTTCGTGACGGTGTTGCCGAACGCTCGCACCGTTCCATTGGCTTTGGCGGTGATTCCGGCGTAGTTCCGTGCGACCAGGGAGTTCGATACGGCAATCGAGGTTCCGTCGTTGTTGGAGATGATGCCCCCAGCAAAGTTCTCTGCCGCAAGGCAGTGGTCGAGCATCATCTCTGTGGTAACACCGGAGATATTGGAATCTGAACGAAAACCTTCGTCATTGCGAACAGCGGCGCTGTTGCGAATGGTCACCCGAGCGCCATCGCTCGCAAGAAACCCCAGACCACCTTCGGTGTCTGCGGCAATCGCGCGCTCGACACCAGCGCGCAACGGTGGCAGCGCGCCACCGTTCCGAAACCAAAAATTGATTTCAATGTTTCTCGCGGCAACGGTATCGCGTATCGAGACATCGACTCCGGAGTCTGCTGCCAGGCCAATTCTGTTTCGTTCCAACCGCGCATGGTCGATGCTGGCGACCGCATTTCCCGAAGCTGGACTCAGCAAGACGCCCGATTGACCGTTGTCGCGGATCTCCACATCTTTCACGAACAGCTCGGCAGTGCCGCTGATCATCCCCGTGATCTCGACGGCGTTCAAGCCAAAGTAATTCACCACCAGACCCTCGATGTGGACGATCGTCGCTGAGCGGATGGAAACCCCCGTGTCTGCGCCGAGTGAATTCAGGTACAGGTTCCTCAAGACGACGGTGGCTCCGGGAGCATTGACTGTAATTGCCGTACCGCTCGTCGGCGCCATGGCCGCGTGATAGGCGGACGGCGAGATGATCGACACCGACTTGGTGACGGTGAACGGGCCATAACCCGCAGTGGAGAGAACCACCACCTCGCCGCCGCTGTTGGTTTTGGAGATCGCGACGTCGAACGTCCGACATGGGTCGGGCACCGTGCACCTGGCCATGTCGTTGCCGGAGAGCGCGACTGCGCTGCGGTCGTTTTGAGCGAACGCGGCGGATGCTGCGAAAGCCAGGAGGATCAGCACAACCAGGCGATAATTCATGGAGCCTCCCTCACATCGTCGGCACCGGTACGATCGTGCCGGCAGTCTCAGTAGTATTTCCGTCGACGAAATTGTGACCACCCGATCGGAGAGTGCCTGCTGCGTACATTCCGTAGGAATTTCTCGTGACGCTGTTGCCGAACGCTCTGATCGTTGTGTCGAATCCTGCGGCGATCCCATAACCGTTATAGGCCACGGTGGAGTTCGAGACCATGATCGACGCGCTTGCGAATCCCAAAGTTTCGATCGCGTCGCTGTTGTATGCGGCCAGGCAGCGGTCGAGCACCATCTCGCTCATCGTGCCCGCGCTCATAAAACCTTCGCCGTCACGCACCGCGGCGCTGTTGCGGATGGTCACCCGAGCGCCATCGTTCGCAACAAAACCAACTCCGCTGTCCGCAGCAATCGCGCGCTCAACCGAGGCGCGCAATGGTGGGAGACTTCCTGCGTTTTGAAAGTAGAAATTGACTGAGAGGTTTCGCGCGGCGACCGTCTCGCGTACCGAGAGGTCGACTCCGGAGTCCGCCATGAGGCCAGTCAGGTTTCGTTCCAGGCGCGTGCGATCGATGCTGGCGATCACATTTCCCGAAGATGGGCTGAGGAGGATGCCCGACTGGCCGTTGTCCCGGATTTCTGCGTCCTTGACGAAAAGCTCGGCACTGCCGCTGATCATCCCGGTGATCTCGACGGCGTTCAGGCCGAAGTAATTCACCACCAGCCCCTCGATGTGAACGATCGTCGCTGACTGGATGGAAACGCCGGTGGCTGCGCCGAGTGAATTCAGGTAGAGGTTCCTCAGAACCACGGTGGCTCCGGGAGCATTGACGATAATCGCGGTACCGCTCGTCGGAGCCATCGCCGCGTGATACGCGGGCGGCGAGATGATCGAGACCGACTTCGTCACGGTGAAGGGCCCATAGCCGGCGGTGGAGAGGACCACCACTTCGCCGCCGCTGTTGGTTTTGGAGATGGCGACATCGAACGTCCGACAGGGATCGGGGACAGTGCAAGTCGCCATGTCGCTTCCAGTGAGCGAGACGGCGCTGCGATTGTTCTGACCAAAGACAGCCGAAACAGTGAGCGCGAGAATTCCCAGAATGCAGCGCATCGCGGTCTCCACTTACATTGTTGGAACCGAAGTGATGGTGCCTAACGTGTCCAGACCATTTCCGTCGACGAAGTTATGCCCACCCGATCGAAAAATGCCGGTCACAAAGATGCCCGTCCCGTTCTCGGTCACCGTATTGCCGAACGCTCGTACCGTTCCAGTCAGCTCGGCCACGATTCCGTAGGATGAATTTCGATTCGCAGTTGAGTTCGAGACCGTCACTAAGCCGGCCGCCGAGGCGGTGATCCCGTCAAAGTTCTCGGCAGCCAGGCAGCGATCGAGGACCATCTCGGTCTTAAGGCCGTTTCTGGGCGACCCAGCCCAGAAGCCGTATTGAAAATTGCGAACCGCGGCGCTGTCGTGGATGGTCACCCGACCGCCATCTTGGAGAACAAAACCGTTTTCGCCATCGGCGGCAATCGAGTGCTCCACGCTTGCGCGCAGCGAGGAGAGCGAACCGAAGTTTTGAAAATAAAAATTGGTGGAGATGTTTCGCGCGGCAACGGTGTTGCGGACCGAGACCTCGACTCCGGTGTCGGCAGTGAGGCCATTTAGGTTTCGTTCCAGTCGCGTGTGGTCGATGCTGGCGACCACACTTCCCGAAGATGG
>Ga0066688_10000679_pt1 | contig 12034 bp, 10 predicted proteins | sample GraSoiAngelo_137_FD_62304 | JGI IMG/M metagenome (GOLD analysis project Ga0066688, IMG submission 62304) | Grasslands soil microbial communities from the Angelo Coastal Reserve, California, USA - 14_0929_09_30cm | ecosystem: Environmental > Terrestrial > Soil > Grasslands | place: USA... | reverse complement strand
CCCGGGCGGCAGCGCTCGCCGCCCGCAAGCCGCTCTACCGCTATCTCGCCGGCGACCGCGACCTGCTGATGCCGGTGCCCATGATGAACATCCTCAATGGCGGCAAACATGCGCAGACGAAGGTCGACTTCCAGGAGTTCATGGTGGTTCCCGCCGGAGCCCCCAGCTATGCTGAAGGACTTCGCTGGGGCGCCGAGGTCTTCCACGCCCTCAAACAAACATTGCACGAGCGCGGTCTGAGTACCGGACAGGGCGACGAGGGCGGCTTTGCCCCCGAGCTGGAGGCCAACGAGGAGGCAATGACGCTGCTCGTCGAGGCCATCCAGCGCAGCGGCCACCAGCCGGGCCAGGAGGTCTTCATCGGGCTGGATCCCGCAGCGTCCGAGCTCTATCGCGACGGCCGCTACGAACTGAAGGGGGAAGGCCGAACGCTTTTAAGCCAGGAACTGGTCGATCTCTGGGCGTCGTGGGTCGATCGCTATCCGGTGATCTCGATCGAGGACGGGCTGGCGGAAGACGACTGGGACGGCTGGCGGACGCTCACCACCCGGCTGGGCAAACGGCTGCAGCTGGTCGGCGACGACATTTTCGTGACCAATGTGGTCCGCCTTCGGCACGGCATCGAGGGTGGGATCGCGAATAGCATCCTCATCAAGCTCAACCAGATCGGGACCCTGACCGAGACGCTGGAAACGATGGCAACGGCTCGCCGCGCCGGCTACACGACAGTCATTTCCCATCGCTCCGGAGAAACCGAGGACACCTTCATCGCCGACCTCGCGGTCGCGACGAGCGCCGGCCAGATAAAAACCGGAGCGCCGTCACGGTCGGAACGGGTGGCGAAGTACAATCGGCTCCTACAGATCGAGGAAGAGGTGGGTAGCACCGTACCGTATCCAGGGCGTGCCGCAATGAGCCGTGTCTAGGCGGGTTCCCCCGCGCGGATTCTTCAACAGTGAATCGCCGTTCGGCCGCCTGCCGACCGAGCCGAGCTTCCCCACCTTCCGCATTTCCCGCCGTGGGGTGATGTGGATTGTCGTGATCGCCGCGCTGCTGCTGCTTCTCTTCCTGCTCAAGCCATTCGCCACGCTCTACACGGATTTCCTGTGGTTCCGCGCCCTCGGCTACGGTGGCGTCTTCGGCACCCGGTTCGCGGCGCAGATCTGGTCCTTCCTGATCTTTGCCATTCTCTTTTGGGTGATCGGCTCCGCCAACGTCCTGCTGGTCCTGAACTCCGGGCGGCGCCTGTCATCGATCGGCATCCGGCAACGCCTGGTCACTACCCCGTCGACGATCCTCGCCCTGCTGGGCGTCTTTTTGCTTGGCCTCCTATTCGGGCAAATCGCCTCGGGCCAGTGGCAGACGATCCTGACGTTCCTCAATCAGAAACCGTTCAACGTCCAGGATCCGATCTGGCATAAGGACGTTTCCTTTTACGTCTTTACGCTTCCCTTCTACCGCTTCCTGTGGGGCTGGTTGCTCGGTGTCGTGATCCTGATGATCCTCGTCGTCGCCGGCCTCTACGCGTCGCGGGCGGGATTCCAGAACCTGCTGCTCCCGGCGCGGGCGATCCGTCATCTTTCGATCCTGGCGGCGGCCTTCGCCGCCCTGCTGGCCATCCATTACCGGCTCGACCTCTACGAGCTGCTACTGAGCCGGCGTGGCTTCGTTTACGGCGTCGGCTACGCCGATGTGGCCGCCCGCATCCCCGCCTACTGGATCATGACGGTGCTGATGGTGCTGATCACCGTCGGCCTGCTCGCGAATGCCGTTGGGGCTCGACTCACCCCGCTACCCGCCGCGCTGGTTGTCTGGCTGGGCGCGGCCTTCGTCCTGCTGGTCGTCTTCCCCGGTATTATCCAGCGCTTCCAGGTGGGCCCCAGCGAGCAAACGAAAGAGGCGGCCTACATCAAGAATGAGATCGCCTTCACCCGCCAGGCTTACGGCATCGGGGGGATCGCGGATCGGCCCTTTACGCCCCACGACACGGTGACGGCCGACGCGGTGGCACGCAACCCGCAGACGGTCCAGAATGCGCGCCTCTGGGACCCGCAGCTGGCACTGCCGGCGGCGCTCGAGAATCAGCAGAGCCTCCGAGCCTACTACACGATTTCCGATGTCGCCGTCGACCGCTATCAGCTTGGCGACCAGTATCTTCAGCTGCTTCTCACGGCCAGGGAGCTGGATACGTCGGGACTCCTGCCCCAGGCGCAGAACTGGGTCAACCTCAAACTCCAGTTCACGCACGGCTACGGCGTGGTCACCGCGCGCGCCAACGAGGCGACGCCGGAGGGCGACCCGGTGCTGACCCTCAAGAACATCCCGCCGGCGGGTCAGCCCGCAGTTACCCAACCGGGCATTTATTTCGGCCGGCACAGCAGCGATAACAGCGATTACGTGCTGGTGGACTCCAGCCAGGCCGAGCTGGATTATCTGGCCGACACCACCCACCTGACGCACTGGACGGGCACGAGCGGCGTTCCGCTAACGTCGGCGCTGCGCAAGCTGGCCTTCACCGTCCGGTTCGGCGATATCAACGTCCTGATCAGCCCACAGCTGACCTCGCAAACCCAGGTCCTCTTCAACCGGGCGGTTCAGGACCGGGTCGCGGTACTGGCGCCGTTCCTGCGCTTCGACCAGGATCCCTACGTCGTGGTCGTCGACGGCAAGATCTACTGGATCCTCGACGGATTCACGACCACCGACCACTACCCGTACAGCCGGACGCCGCCGGCGGATGATCGCGGCCCGCTCTCTGACATCAACTACGTGCGGAACTCCGTGAAGGTGGTGGTCGACGCCTACAACGGGACCACGACCTTCTACCAGATCGACAGCAAGGACGCGATCGCCAACACCTACGGGTCGATTTTCCCAGGGCTCTTCAAGCCCTTCAGCCAGATGCCGGCCGGGCTGCAGGCGCATATCCGTTATCCGCGTGACCTTTTCAATGTCCAAGCCGAGCAGTTTGCCACCTACCACGTGCAGGATCCGAACACCTTCTACACCCGCGAGGACCAGTGGCAGATCGCGAAGGAGAACCTGGAGCAGGCTGGCGGGCCATCGCCGATGCGGCCCTTCTATGTCATCATGCGGCTCCCCGGAGAAGCGAAAGAAGAATTCGTCACCATCCTGCCCTACACGCCGAATGGGAAGACCAACATGATCGCCTACCTGGCGGCCCGCTCCGACCAGCCGGGTTACGGCACGTTATTCGACTTTCGCTTCCCCAAGGACAGCCTCGTGGTTGGGACCCAGCAGGTCGAGTCGAACATCGACCAGGCGCCGGCGATCAAGTCACAGTTCGCGCTCCTCAACTTCCCGGGATCACGGGTGATTCGCGGCAATCTGCTGGTCCTCCCGATCGAAACGTCGCTGCTCTACATCGAGCCGGTTTACCTGGAGGCGAGCAACGTCAAGAAACCGCAGCTCAAGAAAGTGATCGCCGCAACCGGACAAAACGTGGCGATGGAAGACACCCTGGACAAGGCACTGGCTGCCCTGCTCGGTCAGGCGCCGCCCTCAACGCCGACGGGTCCCTCAGCACCACCCAGTGGCACCGTCGCGCAGCTGATTGCCTCGGCCAAAGCCCACTATGATGCCGCGCAGAGGGACCTCACCAGCGGTGACTTCGTTGGCTACGCACAGGAGATAAAGACGGTCGGCGACATTCTGCAACAGCTGGCCGCCCTGCAGCCGGCGGCCGCATCCGCGAGCGCCTCGCCTAGAGCCTCCCCGAGCGCCTCACCCTAAGGAACAAAAAAAGGCGCTTGCCCATTGCAAGCGCCCTCCAAGCCCCGGAACCGATTTAGCGAGGACCAGGCAAGCTGTCGGCCACGGCGAGCACAGCGGCGACGACGGTGGCGATAATCGCGAACATCCGGTACATGGGCACCCTCCTTCTGGGTGGACCGGGTGCCCCGACCAGCTCAGCCGGTATTTAACACCCGGTTCAATTTGGTGTCAATATACTTTCCGCGACCTGGTTTAGCCAAGCTATACTCGGAGGCAGCTGATGAACTCGGTGGGAGAGCGTCTTCGCGAGGCGCGCCTGGCCAGGGGCCTCACTCAGGAACAGCTCGCCCGGGGACTAGCAACCAAGGGATTCATCAGCCAGGTGGAGCGCAACCACGCGACCCCGTCTCTCCCCAAACTTCGCGTGATCGCCGAGCGATTGGGGCAGCCGCTTTCCTTCTTCGTGACCGATCGTCCTCCGCAACTCTTGACCCTCCTTCGCAAAAGCGCCCAACTGGCGGTTCGCGCGGAAGATCCCGCTCACGCGCTGGACATCCTGGCGGAGGCGACCGACCTGCCGGCGACGGCGAATGAGCGCGCCGATCTTCAACGGATTCGGGGCATTGCCCTTTCTGAGTTACGCCGAAATCCAGAGGCCCTTTCGACATTGCAGGACGCCGCCGCGACGGCTCCGATCGACGATGCGGAGCTGAACGCCGCGATCTATTCGGAAATCGGCACGGTCCTGCAGATCGAGGAGCGATTCAACGCCGCCATCGAAGCCAACCGACGGGCGCTCGATTGGCTCGACCGTTGCCGCCACGCCGATGCCGCACTGCGCGCGCGGGTCCTGACCAACCTGGGAAGCAGTAGCTTCCGGCTGGGCCAGCACGCCGAAGCGATGGCCTACTTCGTCCGCGCCCTGGACGCCGCGACCGACGCCGAGAGCCTGCTACGGATCGCCAACGCCCACATGGCGCTGGGGGTGGCGGCCCGGGCGGTCGGTGAGCTCGACCGGGCCATCGAACATTGCAATCGGGCCCTGGAGCTCCACTCTCGGATCCATCACGAGCGGACCGCCAACCGGATCCTCAACAACCTGGGCGACGTCCATTACGCGGCCGGACGCAAGCGACAAGCGGCCGCGTTCCAGCGACGCTGCCTGGAGCGCGCGCGCGAACTCCACGACGACTTCGAGATCGGGGTCGCCGCTGGGGCGCTGGCTCGCTATGCCCTCGAGGACGGCAAGTTCGGGGACGCCCTGGTCCTGGCCCGCGAAAGTCAGCAGGCGGCCGGTCGATCCGGCGACCACCTCCATCAGGCCATCGCGGCGGCAGTGGAAGGCGCAGCCGCGGACCGCCTTGGCCGGCGCCGGCTGGCGAACCAACGCTTCACCCAAGCCCTGCAGATCCTTTTCGAGCGCAGCGCCGCCGGCGAGCTCGCCGAGGTTTGCACGATGTACGCCGATGTCCTGCGCCGACGTGGCCAGGACGACCGCGCCTTCGCCTTCATGCGAATGGCGGCCGAGCGCGATTTTCGCAAACTGGCCGCCCTCCTCAAGACGGGCAGGTAATCATGCCGTCCGCCAGAGGGATCAACGACTCGGCCACTGCCGTGCTGGTCGCCGTCGACGACCAGTCCAACGAGCGCGAGGTGCGCGCCATCCTGGAGAGCGCCGGCCACCGGGTGCTCACCGCCGCCGACGGCGCGGCCGCCCTGCGCATACTCTCGGCGCATCAGTGCGAGCTCGTTCTCTGCGAAGCCGTGCTCTCGGACATGGATGGCTTCGAAGTTTGCCGGGCGATCAAGCAGGCGCCCGCGACCCGCCAGATTCCGGTGCTGCTCTTGCTGGCCAGCGACGATGACGTCCAGCGCGAGCGGGCCCTTCAGGCGGGCGCGGACGACGTTGTCATCAAGCCGGTGGAGCGCACCCTGCTGCTGACGCTGGTGCGCGGCCAGCTACGGCTCGCCCGATTGGACGACCAGGTCCACGACCTCGAGGGTCTTGTCATGACGCTCGCCCGCGCCGTCGAGGATCGCGAGCAGAGTAGTGCGGGGCTGGCGGAGAAAGTTGCCCACTGGGCGACCCAGCTCGGCAGCGCCATTCAACTGCAGGATGATCAGCTGACGCTGCTCTACAAGGCCGCCTTGCTTCACGACGTCGGCACGCTGAGCGTCCCGGTCGATGTGCTCTCAAAGGGAGGTCGCCTGGACCCCGCAGAGTTCAGCCAGGTGAAGCGACACCCGGTTGTCGGCGAGCAGATCCTTGGCGCATTGCCGCGCTCGGATCAACTGCTGCCGGCCGTTCGTCACCATCACGAGCGAGTAGACGGCGCGGGCTACCCGGACGGGCTCGGCGGTGATGACATTCCCATGTTTGCTCGGATCATCGCCATCGCGGATGCCTTCGTCGCGATGACGAGCGATCGCCCGTATCGCGGCAGGCTTTCACGCGCGGAGGCGGTCGGCATCCTGCGGCAGGGCGCCGGGAAGCAATGGGATGCCGCCCTGGTCGAGCGATTCTTACCGCTCATCGAGAAGACGGACGTCGAGAGCGCCTCCCAGGCTCAAACCGCCGGGTAGGGCCAGTCGTCGGGTCGATCGATATCCGTCCCCATCGACGCCGGAAGCTCTACCTCGATGACCGCCTCAGGATGTGCGGTCACGACAACCTGGCCACCGCGGTCCGCCTCGACCAGGCGCATCAATTCCGAAAAGAATCGTCGATCGAAGATCACGGGATTGCCACGGTGGTCGCCATATCGGGGCACGACGATCGTGCCGGGCACAAAGGCGCTGACCAGCTGCGCGATGGCCTCGGCACTCAGGTAGGGCTGGTCGGCCACACCGATCAGAGCCGCCGGATGAGCACCGGGCAGCGCATGAACCCCCATGGCAATCGAGCTGTCGATGCCACGCTCCGGCTGCGGGTTGCGCGCGAGCGTCAGCGGCAGGCCGGCCAGGGCCTCCGCGAGCCGCGGATCATCAGAAACCACCGCGATCACGGGAGTCAGCCCCGCCTCGAGGAAACTGCGGGCGGCGCGTCGCAGCATCGGTTCGCCGTGCCAGGGCTCGAGCAGCTTCTGACGGCCAAACCGGCTGGAGAGGCCGGCGGCGAGCAGAATTCCCGCAATCAGCCGGCCGCGGTCGCGGCCTTCAGCTCCTGGTCGACGCAACTGGCAAACCGTTGGGCCATCCGCTGGGCCACCTCTTGCATGATGCCGCTCCGCCCAAACTGGGCGACCACGCCGCTGACTGACAGATCGGTGTTCATCACGACGCTGGTCCCCTTCTCGGTGGTTGTGAGCTGGGCGGTCACGACGGCCGAGGCGCCCCCGCGTCCGCGCGTCTCCGCGCCCTCGGCCTTGATCCGGACGGTGTGCTCCCCGGGGTCGATGCTCTCGATCACGATCCGTCCCTTATAGGAGACGCCAATCGGACCGAGCTTGACCTCGACCTTGCCGGAGTAGGTTCTGTCGTCGACCACCTCGGTGAGGGATGCACCCGGCACGCAGTGCGCGATCTTCTGGACATCGAGCAGATAGGCCCAGGCCGCGTCGACCGGCGCGCCCAACTCGAAGCGCGTCGTGATAACCACTTGCCAACATTAGCCGAAAAAGTGGCCGGCACCTCACGGTAGCCGGCCTCGAGCGCCTGTTAGGGCGAGTTTAGATCAGGAGACGGTGATCGGGGTACCCGGATCGACCAGGTGGATCCAGGTGAGGCCGCTCGGCAGGTGCATCAGCTTGCCGTCGGCGCCCACGATCTTCAGCGGCAGCTCCGCATTGCTCAGGTCCCAGGTAGCCGAGTAGCGATGGCCCTTGCTGAAGACATCCGCCGGTCCGGTCCCCTGCAGGTCGAAATCGACCGCCGGCGCCCCGAGCACGTCCGTGAACCCAGCGTTGTGGTGCGCGACCTGGATCAGGATGACGTTGACCGGCTTGATGGGCTGGCCGGTGTCGTGATCGACGAGCGGCCCGACGTCGGTGCCGTACGCGTAAGCCCCCTCGGTCGCCGAGTAGGTATAGGTCACCCGGTACGACGGCGTCTGATTGAAGACGAGGTGGTTGGCCGCGACCGGCGCCGGGCTGGCGGCCGGCTGGCCGGCTGACGGCAACTGGTAGGTGATCTTGGGCGCGTATTTTCCGAGCCCCTGGGCCAGCCGGTCTCCGTCGGTGAAGAGGTTGTGCGGCGCCCGGCGGCTCGGGTCGCGGGCAAAGTAGGCGCCCCCGTCCGTGCTCTCGCTCAGGGCGGGGATGTTCTGCTCCTTGATGGCCTGCAGCACCTTGGCGTTGGCACCGGAGAAGAAGATGACGCCGTGGTACGCGTGCCAGAGCTTGATCGTGATCGGCCGGGCGCTCCGAACCGGCTCGATCCGCTGGCTCCCGGAAGGCTGGAAGTAGATGACGGTCATGCGCGAGATGCCACCCTCGGCAAGGTACTCATACACGATGTTGGCCTGCTGGAGGCCCGCCTGCGGCCGGGCCAGGATGGAATTTTCGATCTGCACCATCGCCGGACCAGGCCGGCTCGGGGTTGGCGTGGGTGTGGCCACCCCTGGGCTGCCGCATCCCGCGAGAGCAACGAGCGCGACGCTCATGGCGAGCATCGCCAGCTCGCGCTTCCCGGCCGTCAACATGTGATGCTGAGTATAAGGAAAAGCGATAGCGGCAGCGTGTGCCTGCGCCCTGGCGTTAGGCCGCGATTCCGATCTTGCGAAGGGCGGGACCAAGCTCGCGCAGGTTGCGCTTGTTCCGCTCGCGCCAATCGAGGATGAGGTCGGCGAAGGCCGATTTGGAGAGCCGCTCGCGGCGAACGGCGTTCGTTTTCGTATCCGTGATCTCGATCTCGACCCAGACGACCCCAGCCTCGATCAGGCGTGCCGGGTAGTCGTTGTCTTCGATCAACCGAATCAGCTCAAGTTCTCCGAGCACTGCTACACCCCTGGCGAAAAGCGTTTGCCGACTGCTCTTAATCATCCCCAACGGGGAATCCCAAAAAATCCGTCACTTTTGAAACCAGGTGCGGCCGGGGTCTGGAAAGATGGCCGGTAGACTTAGCCTCGTGCTGGCCGACCTCCACATGCATTCGACAGTCAGCGACGGCTGGCGCGACCCCGACGAGGTGGCTCATCTGGCCGCCGACCGTGGGGTGCGGGTGATGGCGCTGACCGACCACGACACCTTCCACGGCGTCAACCGCGCCCGCGCGGTCGCCCACCGCCGGGGCCTCGGCTACGTGCGCGCCCTCGAGGTCACCACCTACCCGCCCAATCAGATGCGCCACATCCTCGGCCACGGGGTGGACGTCGACCATCCTCGCCTCCTCGCCCTGCTCCACCGGACCCAGGGGGTCTTCCGCCGGCAGACGGAGGCGTGGATCAGGGTCCTCCACGAGCAGGGCATCGGTGAAGGCCTCGATCTGGGCGCCTTTGCCTTCAAGCCGACAGTGATGCCGGGCGCTGTGCTCAAGCTCATCCTGCAACACGGCCTGATGACCGAAGGGGACGCCTGGGCGAGCGTGCGCAGGGCAGTCGATTTCATGCCGCCCGATTTCTATTCGCCCATCCCGTCTCCGAAAGAAGCGGTCGACGCCATCCACGCGGCGGGTGGGCTGGCGGTGCACGCACATCCGGGATCGGTGCCGGACCAGGACCTGATGAAGGAAGTCCTGCCGTTGATCGATGGGCTCGAGGTCTACACCCGGCGGCACAAACCCGAACAGATCCCGGTCTATGAGGAGCTTGCCGCCCGGCACGGCTTGTTGATGACGGTCGGCTCCGATTACCACGGATTCAACGGCGACGACTACGAGGCGCCTCGAAAGCTGATCGACATCCGTTACCTGGAAAAACTCGGGTCGCGGGTCGAGTGGCCGGCCCTCGAGAAGGCCGGATGACCCCGGCGCTGGTCACCCCGCTAGTCGCCGATGCCCGGGCCGCGCTCCTCGAGGTCGGCGGCCGCGAATCCACGGTCATCGCCGCGGCAATCGAAACCCTGCCGTCTCAGCCCCCCTTCCAGGTGATGGTCACCGCCTCCCAGGCGGCGCGGCCGCAGTGGGCCGGCCTGGTCGACGATCTCTTCGAGCGCCCCCTCCTGAAGAACGCGAAGGCGGGCCTGCGCAACGCGCTGCTGTCGACCGTGACCGGGGATACGCTCTATCGCAACGTCTTCTTCTCCTTTGCCGATGCTGTCGTTCTCTGGCACTACGGCTATACGCAGGAGCGAACCGGCTCGGCGCGGCTGGACGCCGCCTACGATGCGATGCGCCGGCTGCTTGCCGGGGCCGAGCACTTCATGGAGACCCGCCCGCCGGCGGAGCCGGATGTCCGATACTTCCACCGGCTGCGCCGGGTCCGGCTCACCCGGGATAACGCCTACCCGATGCTTCGCCGCGCCGGACGGCTGCTGGGCGCGGTCGAGGCGGAGTTGACGCGGGAAAAGCCGCACACGATCCGGGGCACCATCCTGACGAGCTACCTGACCTTCAGTGCCCAGGTGATCGCGATGGCTCGCGCCCTCCGCTCCGACCGCGACGCGATCGACCGCACCGACGTCCTGAAGGCGCTCGACGCCATCACGACCCTGCTGCGGACGGCGCCGGCTGCGCTTGCCGCCTGACCCCGGGCAAGGTCGCCCCGAAGGCGAGCATGGCGAAGGCCCCGACCAGCATCGGAAGCAGGGCAAATCGAAAGTGGCCGCTCCAGTCCCAGGCAAAGCCTCCCAGCGCCGGGCCGAAGAAGGCTGCTCCATAGCCGACGGTGAACATGAACCCGCTGGTCCGCGCCACCTCCGACGGCGAGAGCAGGGCGGGAAGTCCGAGGTTGAGGATGAAGGCGAGACTGCTGGCGGCCCCCGCCATCCCGGCCCAGAAGGGGGCGGTCGAGGCGGGAGCCAGGGCATAGCCGGCCACCGCCAGCGTTGATCCAATCCCAGCGACGACGTACGGCCAGCGGCGCCCCAGCATGGTATCCCCGCGGAAGCTCAGCCACAAGCTGATGGGGAGCTGCATCGCGTTCAGGGCGCCGAGGGTGAGCGGGATCGAGTCATGCGCCTGCCGCGCATCGAGGGTGTCCGGAATCCAACTATTCATGCCGAAATAGACCAGGCTCGCGCCGCCCATCAGCAAGCCAACCCGGAGCATCCGCCCGCTTCCCCAGTCGGGTAGCCAGGCGCCGGCCGTGGGCGCGGTGCCCTCGGATGTCGGAGTGACGATCAGCCAGAGGGCGAGCACGATCGCAGCCGGCGCAGCCCATGCCGCCAGCGCGACCTGCCAGCCGAACGGCGCCAGCAGGAGGGGCAGCGTGATGCTGGCCGCGATCACCTCGCCCACCAGCAGTCCGTTGGAGTAGATCGCAATCGCGCGTCCGACTCTCGTAGGGAACCAGGCCTGCGCCAGGCTGGGCATCGCCGGCTGCGCCACCGCGATCCCGAGGGCGAGCACGACAGTCAATCCGAAGAGCATCAGCGGACTGGGGAGCGCACCCCGCAATGCTGCACCGAGCGCGACCAGGGCCAGGCCGACGGCGACGGCTCGCCGCGCCCCGACGCGGCTGACCAGGTAGGCGCCGGGGATCGCGCCCGCCGCCATCAAAAAGACGGGCAGCGAGGTCAGCAAGCCGGCAGCGCTGTAGGAAAGCCCCAGCGCCTGGTGCAAGGCCGGCAAGGTCGGGGGAACGCCGAGGATGACGGTGCGCAGGTTGACGCCAACCAGCCACAGCAGGACCAGGGTGAGCGCCGGATGCCCGCCTCCCGCCGATTTAGAGACCGCCGACGGGCAGCTCCTCGATCAGCACCGTCGGGCTGCCGCAGAAGCCGCCCGCGAACATGAAGCGCAGGTCACTCGCAACCGCGACCACCTTCTTCAGCAGGGCGATGACGTTGCCGGCGACGGTGAGCTCCTTGACCGGCGTCGTGAGCCGCCCATGCTCGATCCAGTGACCGGTCAGCCCGAGCGAAAACTCGCCGGACACCGGATTGACCGTGTTCAGGCCAGACAGCTGTGAGACATGAAGGCCGTTCTCGACCCGCGCCAGGAGGGCGTCTCGGCTGATATCACCTGGTTTCAGGACGAGATTTGACACGCCGACCTCGGGGACGCTCTTGTACGAGCGCACCGCGCTGCCGGTCGATTGGCCGTTCGTGCGTGCCGCGGTGTACGTGTTATGCAGGTAGCCCTTCAGGACGCCGTCCGCAATCAGCTCAGTGGATCGTGAGGGCACTCCCTCGCCGTCGAAGGGCCGGCTGGCCAGCCCTTCCGGCAACCGGGCGTCGTCGGTGATGGTGACGATCCCGGCGGC
>Ga0066688_10000678_pt1 | contig 12046 bp, 10 predicted proteins | sample GraSoiAngelo_137_FD_62304 | JGI IMG/M metagenome (GOLD analysis project Ga0066688, IMG submission 62304) | Grasslands soil microbial communities from the Angelo Coastal Reserve, California, USA - 14_0929_09_30cm | ecosystem: Environmental > Terrestrial > Soil > Grasslands | place: USA... | reverse complement strand
GCATGTCTGCGGATCTGGCGCTGCAGACTTATCACCAACGGGTAACGAGACAGTCAGCAGAACTAGCCTCTTATTCGGCCATCGCCCTGGTGAGGGTCGCGCTTCCCGACACTTCTCAGCAAGGGGAATTCGAGCTGGAGCGGCACTATGCCGCCCCTCATGACCTTCAGTTCAAGGCAGTCCGTTACACTGGCGACGGTTTCGTGAAAAGCAACGTCATCACTCGATTATTGCAGTCGGAAGTGGACCACGTGCAAAAGGACGATCCCTCACTCACCGCCATCAGCAATGCGAATTACAAGTCTTCACACAAAGGAAGCACCGACGTCGGGGGGCGGGTGGTACATATCTATCAGGTGAAACCTCGTAAGAAGCGCCCTGGCCTCTTCAAGGGCCGCATCTATTTGGACGCGCACACCGGCAGCCTGGTACGCGCCGAGGGCAGCATCGTCAAATCACCTTCTTTTTTCGTAAAGAATATCGAATTTGTTCAGGACTATGTGGACTCAGGCTCTTTTACCTTCCCGACGCACATTCATTCAGAAGCGCGCGCCCGCTTTGTGGGACGCACGATCGTGGATGTTTACCAGCGTGACTACCAGGTGGTGCCCACTCCTGTAGAGACAGCTCGCCAAGCACCCAGCCTATAACCGCGTCCGTTCCGTCTAAGATTGAACCAACTAAGATTGAACCAGGATGCATCCGGCACTCAAGTCAGTGGCGCACCGTCCGTGGCCTTTGCCCGAAAGTCCCTGGGTCATGGCGCAGACCTGGCATGATTTGTTATTTGCTCACTGGCAGATTGTGCACGACGTGATTCGCAAACTTGTTCCCGAGCCACTGGCGCTCGACAGTTTTCATGGTCAATGCTGGATCGCGGTGACTCCTTTTCATATGAGCGGTGTGCGTGCGCGGGGTTTGCCCGCCCTGCCCGGCCTCTCACGTTTTGCCGAGCTCAATGTGCGTACTTATGTGACGCTGGACGATAAGCCCGGCGTCTTTTTCTTCAGTCTCGACGCCGCCAACCTGCCGGCCGTCTTCGCCGCTCGGACTCTTTATCGGCTGCCATATTTCCACGCCGACATGAGCGTTGACGTCAAACCTAACTCAGTCCGCTACCACTCCCGACGCTATCGGCGCGAAGCGGAGTTCCGCGGCGTTTACGGCCCAGTCGGCGAAGTTCAACTGAGAAGACACGGAACTCCCGAGCATTGGCTGACCGAGCGCTACTGCCTGTATACAGTCGCGAAGGGGCGCGTGTATCGTGGAGAAATCCATCACCAACCATGGCCATTGCAGGACGCTGATGCTGAAATTAAAACCAACACCATGGCTGCGGCTTCGGGAATTACGCTCCCCGACACGAAGCCACTATTGCATTTCTCCCGCCGGCTGGACGTTCTAGTCTGGCCACTGCGCCGAGTCCGCTAAGGTTTTTGCGGCGATGTGGCACTCACATGGGCGCACCCCAGAACCCCGGACAGGTATAATTCCGCGTTCTAAGGGGAGCATCCGGATGAGTCTCGCAGGACACGTTGCGCTGGTTACAGGGGCGTCGCAGGGCATCGGCCACGCTTGTGCGCTGCGCCTGGCGGAATCAGGTGCGGCGGTCGCGCTGGCCGCACGCAACCGGGAAAAACTAAGCCAGCTCGTCGATATGATAGCCGCCGCCGGCGGCAAAGCTGCTGCCTTCCCGATGGATGTCGCCGATGAAGAGCAAATCAAAAGTGCCTGCAAAGCAGCGATCGCGCAATTCGGGAAAATAGATATTCTGGTCAACAATGCAGGCATCACTCGCGATCAGCTCGTCATGCGCATAAAACGCGCCGATTGGGATGCGGTACTAAATACAAATCTCACCTCCGCTTTTCTGTGCTGTCAGCAAACGGTCGGTTCCATGCTTAAACAACGGTGGGGAAGGATTATCAATATAACCAGCATTTTTGGTCAGACGGGACAAGCTGGACAGGCCAACTATGCGTCGTCCAAAGCCGGGCTGATTGGACTCACTATGGCGATCGCGCGTGAAGTTGCATCGCGAAATATTACTTGTAACGCAGTCGCACCCGGGTTCATCGAAACCGCCATGACAGCCGGATTTTCCGAAGACTTAAAGCAAGACGCGTTGAAAATGATTCCGCTGGGCCGAGTCGGGTCCCCTGACGACGTGGCGCGTGCTGTCTGCTTTCTGGCATCGGATGACGCGTCTTATATCACCGGACACGTGCTGAACGTAAATGGAGGGATGCTCATGGGGTAGGGCAGATTCCGGGTTTACAGATGGAGCAAGCGGCATCGGCTGAGCAAATCGGGCGGGCGCGCGAGCTCTTTTTGGAGTACGCGAATTCTCTTGGCTTCAGCCTCTGTTTCCAGAGTTTCGACAAAGAACTGGCGGGACTGCCCGGAGATTACTCCCCTCGTGACGGCAGATTGCTGCTGGCGGAATATGAGGGTCAGTTAGCTGGTTGTATCGCGTTGCATCGTCTGGAGCCTAAAGTTTGCGAGATGAAGCGCTTGTACTTACGTCCCAGTTTTCGAGGCAAGGGGCTGGGGCGCTCGCTGGCGGTGACCGTTATCAGTGAAGCTCGCAGGATTGGGTACACGCGAATGCGTCTGGATACTGTTGAGCCCATAATGAGAGATGCTGTCGCAATGTACCGGCGATTAGGATTTAAGGAGATTACCCCTTGTCGGCCTAATCCGATCGCGGGCGCGATGTATATGGAGTTGGAACTCTAATCCCCGAGGTATTCCTATGAAAAGCGTTTTCTTGCTTAGCTCCTTTTTCCTTTTCTCCATTTCGTTACTCGCCGCCGACGGCAAGAACGTTTCTTACAAGAGCGGGGATGAAACGGTGCAGGGCGTGCTTTACGTACCCGCGGGCAAAGGTCCCTTTCCGGGGCTCGTAGTCATCCATGAATGGTGGGGACTTAATGACTGGGTCAAGGAGCAGGCCTCCAAACTGGCGGATCAGGGCTACGCGGCTCTGGCCATCGATCTCTATCGTGGGAAAGTGGCCACCACGCCAGAGGAGGCGCACGAGCTGATGCGAGGCGTCCCGGAAGATCGCGCTACCCGTGATTTGCACGCGGCAGTGGAGTTCCTCAAATCGCAGAAAAATGTGAAAAAAGACCGCATTGGATCAATTGGCTGGTGTATGGGTGGCGGATATTCGCTCGACGTGGCTCTCCAGGAACCAACGCTCACGGCGGCGGTCATCCACTATGGTCACCTGGCCACCGATCCCGAACAATTGAAAAAGATTAATGCGGCCATCCTCGGCATATTTGGTGGCCAGGACCGCGGTATCCCGGTAGACGATGTCAAGAAATTCGAACAGACGCTGAAGCAGTTGGGGAAAAAAGTCGAGATCGTGATTTATCCCAACGCCGGACATGCCTTCGAGAATCCGAACAATAAAGCTGGCTATCGCGCCGAGCATGCGGCCGATGCCTGGAAGCACACCGTGGATTTCCTGGCCGGCACTTTGAAAAAATAGGTACGGGAAAGTTTTTGGCTGTGGAAATCGTCTCAGGATTTTCCATTATGCTACGCAAGCCCGTAATGGCGCACGGTTTGCTGTACGGCTAATTTCCTACTTGCCAGAAGGTACTACTCTGGTTACTATGCAGCATTCCCCAGAAGTTCAATTGCATGTTTTCTATGAACATCGGCGAGACCATCAGAAATTACAGGCTGCAAAAAGGCATGTCCCAGGGGGATATTGAAAAGCGCACCGGACTGCTGCGCTGCTATCTCTCGCGAGTGGAGAATGGCCACACCATTCCTTCTCTGGATACGCTGGCCAAGATCGCGGGCGCGATGGAACTCCCGTTGTCACAGTTCTTCTCCGAATCTGGACACACCAACGGCTCCAAAGGACTTCCCCAACTCTCCGATGACGAAGTACGCTTCCTCACTCAAATCCGCCGCTATGCCGCCAGTCTCAATGACAGCGACCGCAAGCTGGTCCTGGCCATGGTGAAGAAAATGGCGGCGACGGTGGGCAGGTAGCGCCTGGCTACTGCGCTGGTCTAGGGTTCCTGCTGCGAGCTCCCTTGAGTACTTTCGTGCTATCCCTTCTGTGACCCAACGGAATCTCCCGTCCGCGGTGTTGAGCCTCTAGACTTGTAGCAGGAGAAGCCGCCCTGTGACCATTGATGAGGAACTGAACCTTCTCGACCAGCAACTGCGGCGGCTGAAGATCGAGTACGAGATTTACTTCAGCAATCCCACCAAGAAACCTCCCGCTGATATCGAATGGAAGGTGCTGAGCCTGCTGCGGAAATTCAGCGACGGCGCGCGCATAAGCTTCTCGCAGCGTTACCGTTACAATGAAATGGCCCAGCGCTATGCGATATATAGCGATTTATGGCGGAAGAAAACGCGTATCCGCGAGGAGGGCTATCGCCGCCCGCAGGACGCAATTCTTTCGGTGCAGGGAGTCCGCCCGGCCGAGGAGCATGAAGCCCAGCACCATATTGCCTACGGAGTCGGGCACGGCAACGCTGCAGCCGCTCCGGCAAGCGAGCCCGGGCCCTTTACCGTGCAGTGCTCCGATGTATCCGCCGAACGGGATAGGGTCGAATCCCTCTACAAAGCGCTGGTGGATGCCAAGAAAAAGGCTGGCGAGTCGATCTCAGGCAACCTGGACTCTTTCACGAAGTTTGTGAACAAAAAGACCAACCAGATCCGCAAGGATTACGGTTGCCACAACGTGGAATATTCCGTAGAGATGGAAAATGGCCAGGTGAAGCTCAAGGCCAAAGCCAAAATTTAGTTGGAAGCACTCCTCTTCGACTGGTCCTCACTAATATTCCATCCTAATCGGACACCTCGCAACCTTCGTTACCCTTCTACTGGTAGAATTTTGGGTCTGCCTTGTGCCGGGCACATAATCCTTTCCGCATTTCGAGGACTTACCATATGTCCAAGGTTCAGCGTGCCATCCTCAGTGTGACCGATAAAACCGGCCTGGTGGAGTTCGCTCGTAAGCTCGCTGACATGCGGGTTGAACTCATCTCCACTGGCGGAACTGCCAAGCTGCTGCGCGAGTCCGGAATCCCAGTCCAGGACATTGCGGAGCTGACTGGTTTCCCGGAAATGCTGGATGGGCGGGTGAAGACGCTGCATCCCAAGGTGCACGGCGGGATCTTACATCGGCGCGAAAATCCTAAACACCGCTCCGCAATCGCCGAGCACGGCATCCAGCCTATCGATATGGTGGTGGTGAATCTGTATGCGTTCGAGAAGACGGCAGCTAAGCCTGACGTTCGTTTTGAAGAGTTGATTGAAAACGTAGACATTGGCGGACCCTCGATGATCCGATCCGCCGCCAAGAACTTTCAGGATGTTGCAGTTGTAACTTCGCCTGCGGACTACGACGTCATCGCGCAAGAGATGGCCGCGAACAATGGAGAGATTTCTGTCGCGACCAAATGGCGGCTGGCGCAGAAGGCATTCGCCACCACCGCCGCCTATGACTCTGCCATAGCATCCACACTGGAGCGAATAAGTTCTAATGGACGTTTTGATCTGCATCCGGGGGAAAGCTTCCCGCCGACGTTGCGCCTCTCATTTCAGAAGACGATGGATTTGCGCTACGGCGAAAATCCGCACCAGAAGGCTGCCATGTATTCGGACGGATCCGCTGCGGGCGTAGCTAATGGCCGGCAGCTGCAAGGCAAAGAGCTCTCCTACAACAACATTGTGGATCTTCAGGCCGCGTGGGACCTGGCGCAGGAATTTAGCGAGCCGGTCTGTGCAATTATCAAGCACACCAATCCATGCGGGACCGGCACCGGGAAAACACTGGCTGAGGCTTACAAGAAAGCGCTGGAGTGCGATCCAGTTTCAGCTTTCGGGGGCGTAATTGGCGTGAACCGGACCGTAGATGGCGATGCGGCGGAGGAGATGGCCAAACTCTTCCTTGAAGCGATTGCCGCGCCTTCATTCGACGCCGCCTCCAAGGCCAAATTCGCCAGCAAGAAGAATTTGCGTTTGGTGGAAATCGTTCCGGCTGAACAGAAGTGGGTGCTGAAGAATGTTTCCGGGGGAATCCTGCTCCAAGACGCCGATCTGCGCACGCTGGAAGAGTCAGATCTCAAGGTGGTCACCAAACGCGCGCCCACTCCAGAGGAGAAGCGCGCCTTACTGTTTGCCTGGAACGTCTGCAAACACGTGAAGTCGAACGCCATCGTCTACGCGCGAGATGGCCAAACGGTTGGTGTGGGGGCGGGGCAGATGAGCCGGGTGGATTCCTGCAAGATCGGCGCCATGAAGGCGCAATTGCCGCTTCGCGGCACGGTGGCGGCTTCAGACGCGTTCTTTCCGTTTCCCGATGGCGTTGAAGAAATTGCGAAGGCCGGTGCTACGGCGATCATTCAGCCCGGAGGCTCGGTGCGCGATCAAGACGTAATCGACGCCGCCGACCGTCTGGGCCTGGCCATGATTTTTACCGGGGTGAGGCACTTCAGGCATTAGACTGGGACGATTAAATTTGCTGATAGCCGAATGGGGGCTACACCTGTTAAACAGACGCGAATCGTCAATATGAGAATTGACAATCCCGAAGTCCGCCGTCCCTGTACTTCTGATGGTTAGTTCCGCGATTCCGACTCCCGCTTTTTACCATCGGTGCGTTGCCTGAGGTTACAATAGAAGCACCCACCCACAGCGGTTCAGCATCCAATCGTTATGGTTTGTGGGAGTTCAAAGGTCCTTCATGAATAAAGTAATTCGGCTATTTTTTGTAGTCCTGGTCTCTTCCTCAGCAGCATTTTCTCAGCAGGCTCCAGCCGCTGCTCCGGATTCCTCCAAACCGCCAGCAGCCAAAGCGGACAAGGCTGCCGATTCTAAGCCGGCGCCACCAGCGCCACCCCGGAAGGTGGACCGGGCTGCCGCCTATTACCACTACACGCTCGCCCATATGTATGAGGAGCAGGTGGCGGTCTACGGCCGCAGCGATCTGGCTAACAAAGCCATTGAAGAGTACCGCCAGGCAATTGAAGCTGACCCGACATCCGGTTACCTGACCGCGGGACTTGCGGAGCTCTATGCCAAGACTGGCCGCATTCGCGATGCGGTGCTGGAAGCACAGGACATTCTGAAACGCGACCCGAATAATATCGAGGCGCGCAAACTCCTGGGCCGAATTTATCTGCGATCACTGGGAGACATGCAAGCCAGCAATGGTTCGCAGAATGTTCTGAAGCTCGCCATCGAGCAGTACGAACAGATCGTGAAGATCGAGCCCGACAGCGTGGATGACCGCCTGTTGCTCGGCCGCCTCTATCGTCTGAATAACGACCTGCAGAAGGCAGAGAACGAGTTTAAGACAGCGGTCAAGTTACAACCCGATTCCGAAGAGGCTGTCACCACGCTGGCCTATCTCTACAACGAGGAAGGCGACACAGCCCGCGCCACCCAGGTATTAAGCGCCATCCCGGAAGCCGGACGTTCCGCCAAGCTCTATTCCGCGCTGGGTTACACCTACGAGCAGCAGAAGCAATATAAGAACGCGATTACCGCCTATCGGCGCGCTATTGAGCTCGACCGCGACAATCTCGACGCAATCCGGGGATTGGCGCAAAACTTGATGAACGATGGCCAGACCGATGCTGCTCTGGAACAATACAAGGTCATTGCCGATGCCAACCCCGAAGACGCCCAGACATACGTACGGATGGCCGATATTTATCGTAAGCAGAGTAAGTACGATCTGGCACTCGAAAATCTTAAGAAAGCAGAGTCCATGGTGCAGGACTCCATCGAAGTGCCCTACAGCATGGCCGCGGTTTACCAAGCCCAGGGACGATTTGAGGAAGCCGAGCAAGTCCTGCAAAACCTTCTGAAGAAGACTGAGAAGCCTGATGGCAGCTACTCGCAAAGCGATCGTAATAACCGGGCCGTATTTTTGGAGAGGCTAGGCAGTATCTATCGTGAACAAGGCAACACTCAGCAGGCGGTCGAGACGTTCCGGAAAATGCTCGCTCTGGGCGATGAGAACGCGGTTCGCGGTTACCAGCAGATTATTGACAGCTATCGCGAGGCCAAGCAATGGCCGCAAGCCACCACGGTAGCCAAAGAGGCGGTACAGAAGCTGCCCAACAACCGCGATCTGCGTATGGTGTTGGACGGTCAATTGGCCGATGCCGGCGAGCCTGACAAGGCGCTCAAAGACGTCCGCTCCATGCTGAAGGGAGGGGCCGAAGATCGCGACGTTTACATCACGCTCGCTCAGATGAACACCCGCCTGAAGCGCTGGAATGATGCCGAAGAAGCGCTCGATAAGGCAGAACAACTTTCCAGCAAGCCGGACGAGAAGGAGTACGTATATTTCCTCCGCGGATCTACCTACGAGAGGCAAAAGAAGTACGATCAAGCCGAAGAGATGTTCCGGAAGGTCCTCGCCGTGAACCCGCAGAACACGATGACCTTGAATTATCTCGGCTACATGCTCGCCGATCGCGGTGTGAAGTTGGAAGAGGCGCTGGGCTACATTAAAAAAGCACTAGAACTGGACCCCGCAAATGGTGCCTATCTCGATTCACTGGGTTGGGCGTACTTTAAACTGGGGAAATACGATTTGGCGGAAGAAAATCTGGTGAAGGCCGCGCAGCGCATTAACAGCGATCCCACGGTCCAGGACCACCTCGGGGATCTCTATCAAAAGACAGGCCGGCTAAAGCTGGCGGCTGCCCACTGGGAGCATGCGCTAAATGAATGGAACCGGACGATAGCCGCCGAGGTGGATAGCACCGACGTTGCCAGGGTGCAGAAAAAGCTCGAATCAGCCAAGGTGAAACTCGCAAAGGACCAGCCGGAGAAACAATAGCTGCCCTATGCTCGCCGACTACGCGGTATGCCTGGAAGGCTCCCGCGGACGCCGCCATCCCGAGCCCAAACATGCTTACCGTAACGATTTCCAGCGCGATCGTGACCGCGTCGTCCACGCACGCGCCTTTCGCCGGCTTGACTCCAAGACACAGGTCTTTACCCGTCGCTACTCTGATCATTTCCGCAATCGCCTAACCCACACTCTCGAAGTCGCACAGATCTCCCGCACCGTTGCCGCTCAACTGGGCCTGAATGTAGATCTCGTGGAGGCGCTGGCACTAGTGCACGATATAGGTCATCCTCCTTTCGGCCACGCTGGGGAGAAGGCTCTGGACACGGCGATGCGCGAGCACGGCTACTTCTTCGATCATAACCTGCACGCCCTTAGGATCGTTGAGGACTTCGAAATTCGCTACGCAGCTTTTCGCGGCTTGAATTTAACTTTTGAAGTTCGCGAGGGCATCATCAAACATTCCCGCGACTATAGGGTTGAGCAGTTTCCCGAACTGGAGGAATACCTGCTGGACAAGAAACCCCCACTCGAGGCGCAGCTAATCGATCTCGCGGATGAGGTTGCTTACGACACCGCCGACCTCGATGACGGTTACGAGGCGCGGCTGCTCTCGTTGGAAGCGATTCGCGCCGGGGTACCGGTCTTTGAACGTTACTACCGCGATGTTGAGCAAATATATCCCGATGCGATTGAAAAACTGAAGTTCAACGAAGCTGTCAAGCGCATGCTGGACGGGATGGTCAGCGATTTAATTCGTAACACCGGCAAGCGCATTGAGGAATCGCGAATTAGATCGCTTGACGATATCCGCAATTGCCCACACCGGCTGGCGAGTTTCAGTTCCGGCGTTGAAAAGGAACGACGGGAGACGAAGAAATTCCTCTTTGCAAATCTTTACTTCACTCCAGTGCTCGAACCTGAGAAGGACGATGCTGAGCGCATTACCCGGGAACTTTTTAACTTTTGGATGGAGCAACCCGAATCACTACCGCAGAGTTATCAGGAAAAGGCCCGGCAAGAGCCGCTGCCGCGGGTGGTTTGCGATTACATTGCCGGCATGACTGATAACTTCATTTACGACCAATGGGAAAAGTACTGCCGCGGAAAGTGATGGTCAGATAGACTGGGGGCTTGCCCAGTCCGGTTTACTTCTCCCACGTTATCCGATAAATCACCCCAGCCGAGTCATCGCTGATGTACATGGCGCCTTCCGGCCCGATCGCGACTCCGACGGGGCGGCCCATCCATACACCCTTCCTTGTTTCACCGGGGCGAATCCAACCAGTGATGAAGTCTTCTGGAACGCCTTTGGGCTCGCCGCGCTCGTCGAGCTTGATTCGCACCACTTTGTAGCCCGTCGGTATGCTCCGATTCCAGGAGCCGTGCAGAGTGACGAAAATATTATTGCGATACTCCTGCGGGAACATGGTTGCGTTATAGAAGGCCAGGTTCAGCGGCGCGGAGTGCGCCTGGATCTCAGCCTTCGGAGCAATCGTTTTAGAGCAGTCGTAGTCTTTGCTCTGAGAACGATCCGGCACTTGGCGGCCATAGCAGTATGGCCACCCGAAGTTACCGCCATTTTTTCCCAGGTCGTTGACTTCTTCCGGCGGAAGATTGTCCCCCAGCCAGTCGCGGCCGTTGTCAGTGGCCCAAATTGTGCCGGTCTTCGGATTCACGGCAATCCCGACCGCATTACGTAGCCCAGAGGCGAAGATCCGCTGACCGCCGCCGTCGTCGTTGAACTCCATTACTGCGGCCCGCCGCTTGTCTTGCTCGATGCAGACATTACAACTCGAGCCCGTGGCCACATACATTTTCCCGTTGGCAAACAGCAACGTGCGGGTGGAGTGCCCGCCGCCGCTGCCTGGAAGCTGGGCAATCACCTGGCCATTGGTGGCGCGCAACTGCGATTCGTCCCAGTCATAACGCCGCACCTGGTTGATCTCAGCCACGTAAAGCTTGCCATTGTGCAAGGCCATGCCATGCGGCGCATTGAGTTCATCCGCTACCGTGACAGTCCGCTGTGGATGTCCGCTCTGTTTGGGGTCAACCATGGCCACCACTTTGCCATCTTCGGTTTCGCTCACCAGCAGTGTACCGCCCGGACTAAATACCAGCATGCGAGCATGAGGCGCCTCCGCGAAGATCGCAATGTGAAATCCGGCTGGGAGCTTGAGACGGCCAATGTCTAATTTCTCCGCGTGGGTGCAGGCGGCAAGAAAGACCAGAAATAACAATACGGAGCAACGGCCCATAAGTCCCCTCAGGTTCTGCATACAAATTGGATTGCATCGCACACCTTTGGGTTTCAATTGGAATTGAAATTCTCGTGCGCAACGCCTTCTACCTGGTCCCAGCTACGGATGCCACAACGTCATACAAGACTTTGGGTCCGCGGCGCAGTTCTTCCACACGGATGCGCTCGTCATTGCCATGTTCTGTGTTGCCCTCTTCCTGGGTTGCAGTAAAGGGAGAAAATCCATAGGCATTGATTCCCAGAGGACGATATCTCTGATTTTCGGTGTATCCGCTGGTAAGGCGCGGCACCACCGGGGTGCCCGGGAAATACTGTTGGGCCACTCGGCGGATGGCGTCAAACAGGACGGTATCGGTCGGCGATGCGTTCGCCACACGGAATTCGGCGTTCTGGGGATCAACGGTTACATCGGGATCGTTCACCACCTGCCGGATCGATCCCAGGAATGGTTTGGGGTCTTCGCCCGGCAGTAATCTCACGTCGAGATTAGCCCAGGCATCGGGTGGGATGACATTGGTCTGCTCAGACCCGCCCAGCATCGTGAGCGAAATGGTATTGCGCAACAGAAAATTGAGCGACTCATCCCGTTCCACTTGATCCTGGAAATTCTTGTCCTCGATGGCGTCCCGGATATTCCTGAACTGCTGCGCCCGCTCCGCCGGTTCGTAGGGAGCCATGTCACGCAGGAACTCCTCAACCACCGGCAGGACCTTGAGCGGCGTCCGGTATTGAATCACCCGATCCAACGCACGGATGAGCCGGTTGGGCGCTGAATCGGTATTGGGGCGCGAGCCGTGTCCCGGGCGCCCATGTGCCACCATGTGGAGCCAAAGAGGAGTTTTCTCGCCCACATCAACGCCAACATACCTGACTTTGCCATTTTCCAGCAGGTTTTCCCCGCCTTCATTGATCAGGAATTCTGCGTTTCCCAGTAAGTC
>Ga0066688_10000657_pt1 | contig 12164 bp, 8 predicted proteins | sample GraSoiAngelo_137_FD_62304 | JGI IMG/M metagenome (GOLD analysis project Ga0066688, IMG submission 62304) | Grasslands soil microbial communities from the Angelo Coastal Reserve, California, USA - 14_0929_09_30cm | ecosystem: Environmental > Terrestrial > Soil > Grasslands | place: USA... | reverse complement strand
TTCCTACATTTGGATCAGCGAACCACGGGGGCATGGATTTCTGCTGCGTGGCGCGGCGGATGGCGTTGGCGAATGGCCGCGTCTCTCCGTACGTTTCGAAGGGCATCGGGGCGATGCCCCCGGCGTGGTGGCAACTTTGGCAATGCTGCTCGAGGATGGGCAGCACATCGCGATAAAAGCTCGGGGGATTCCCTGTGGGAGCTTGCTGCGCAAACGATCCGCGCAGCCCCCCAAGAAGGGACCACAGCGCGCCGCTCAGAACAAGAAACATACGAAGTTCTTGGTTGGCGCGAATTGGCATGCGGTTTCGATGCGCGGCCTCCGTCTGCGGTGGCTCGCTCCTTCAAAGTCTACTATTTCTTGTTCTTGCCGGTGGCTTCCCCGACCGGGCGGGGAAAAACTGGAATCTGCCTGGTCGGGACGGCAAATACGATTGTATTTGAGGCGCGTGCCTATATCTCCTATAATGTTGAGTTTGTCTACGGACGCGGGAGATTCATCGGATGGCTGGAGCAAAAGATAAGAGCAAGCTGGGGTATCGCATCCTTCTGGGGGTCGTCGTCCTGGTCCTCGGAGGCAGCATGCTGCTTTACCTCGTTCCGCAGTCGCCGGTCAGCGGCGAGATCTCCACCGAAACCGTGGCCCAGATCGGGGACGAGTCGGTTAGCGTGCAGGATGTGCGCCAGCAGCTCAACCAGATCGAGCAGCGCAATCAGAACATGAAGCCCCTCGAGGCCCTTTACGCCCAGCAGATCCTGAGGCAACTCGTATTTGAAAAAGAGATTGAATATGAAGCCAAGCGTCTCGGAATTACCGTGTCCGACCAGGAGCGGGCAGACCGCATTCGCCAATACGTTCCGACGGCATTCAACGGTGGTACGTTTGTCGGCATGGACCGCTATTCGGCCGAAGTCCAGGCGCGCTTCCAGCTGACCGTGCCGGTGTTCGAAGAGCTGATCCGTCAGGGACTGCTGGAGGAAAAATTCCGCAAGCTGGTGACCGACGGGGTCAGCGTGGGGCCCGCGGAACTTCAGGAGGAGTTCCGCTACAAGAATGAAAAAGTCAAGCTGGACTATGCCCTGATCAAGCCGGAAGACCTGGAGAGCAAGATTTCGCCGGATGAGGCGGAGATTCGCGCGGCCTACGAAAAGAACAGGTCGAAATATCAGGTCCCCGAACGGCGTGTGGCGCGCTACGCGCTTGTGGATGTAAATCAACTCCGCCAGAACATCCAGGTTTCCGATGACGTGCTCAAGCTGCAATATCAGGCCAACATTCAGCAGTATCAGGTGCCGAACCGCGTGCACCTGGAGCACATTCTCTTTATGACCGGCGGAAAGACGGACGCCGAAGTCGAGGAGATCAGGAAGAAGGCCGAGGACGTTTTAAAGCAGGCCAGGAAGGGCGGAAAGTTCGAGGACCTGGCCAAAAAATACTCGGAGGATGCCGCCAAGGACAAGGGGGGCGACATTGGCTGGATCGGGCAGGGACAGGCCTTGCCCGAATACGAAAAGGCGGCCTTCAGCCTGCCCGTGGGCTCTATCTCTGACTTGGTCCGCACGCAGATTGGCATCTACATAATCAAGGTACTGGAAAAAGAGACCGCTCACACCAAGCCGTTCGAAGAAGTGAAAGAATCGCTGCGCATGCCGCTCTTGCTCTCGCAAGCCGATAAGCTGGCTAGCGACACGTCGGACCAGTTGTCCGCTGCCATCCGCCAGTCCAACAAGATCTCCCTGGACGATCTGGCGAAACAACATCACTTGGTGGTGGGCGAAACGCGGCTCATCAGCGCGACAGACCCCCTGTTGGAGCTCGCGAATTCGCAGGACGCCAAGAATGCGATCTTCCTTTTGCGCATCGGTGAGCTGAACCCGCCGGTTCGAACCGATCGCGGCTACGTGGTTCTGTCCGTGAAGTCCATCCAGCCGGCACACCAGGGCTCGCTTGAAGAAACCCGCGACCGTGTCATTGCCGATCTCAAGAGAGAAAAGTCCGCCGAGATGGCCAAGAGTAAAGCGGAGGAACTAGCCAGGCGCGTCAAGGCCGGCGAGAAATTCGAAGCCGCAGCCCGAGCCCTCGGCCTGGAGCCGAAAACGAGCGATCCCATTGCGCACGATGGGTCCATCCCGGGCGCGGCGAGCGGCAAGCAGGTCGCCGTGGCCTTCCATCTGAAGACGGGCGACGTGCCCGCCCCCTTGAGCCTGGGACAGAGCTGGCTGGTCTATCGCGTGGCCGAAAAAACAGAATCCAACCCGGCCGATTTCGACAAACAAAAGAAGCAGTTGACCGAAGAGCTCCTGCAGTCCAAGCGGAGCTTGGCGTTTGAGGCCTTTCGGACATCCTTGGACACGCGCTTAAAACAGGAAGGCAAACTGAAACTCATGCCCGAGAAACTGAAGAGCTTCGGCACTCTAGGCTAGTCTAAGTTACACAAAATAAACTAGTTATTCAATTGGAACGGTGCCCTTGTGTTTCCACGCGCGTCCCGATATCCTATAGTGGTCTTCCTTGAAACCGGATTCGACCCGCTACGCTGTGGTCTCTGCGGAGCTGGGGTTCCGGGGCTAACACCCAGAATTCGGAGCAGAGCAATCATGGCCACCCAGCGCCAGCACTCCACGGATTGGTGATACCAACATGACAGCCCGCACTTCCGCCGCCCGCAACGACTATCGCTGCAGCATCGACCGCAACCAATCGGGTAAATACTGCGTGCGCATCCAGGTCCACTACCCCCGGCACGCCTGGACACTGGGCATCTACTATCTGGCCTCATCCTTCGATCGCGCCATGAAAAAACTCGAAGAGGCTCTGGATTTCCTCCAGCGTCAGGAAGAGAAGCTCTGGTTTTGGGGTGTGGATCGCGCCGAGGACATGGGATTTTCGGCTGAGTTTCTGAAAGAAGCAGGGTTACGGCTGGACCGCCGCACGGAATTCCCCCGCAAAGCCACCAACGTGTCGCTGACTCCCGAGCGCCAAGTGCCGGCCTTCGTTTTGGGGCCGATGCGCCGGGGTTTGGCCGAATCGGTCGAAATGTCTCGCGAAATGTCTCGTAGTGCCGCCGCTGGCGACTGATCCTAAGTCTCTTATTTTGAATCGCCTCTCTGCCTGGGCACGTTCCCGTCCGGGCGGTAGTCCGCAGGCTTGCTCGGTGCCGATGCGCGGATCAGCAGGGGCAACCGGGGGAAGGAAAAGCTTCCCGCCACGTCGTCAATCACGTTCACTTGGCACAGGTATAGCCCCGCCTTCAAAGCCTCGAGCGACAAATCCATCTGGAAAATGACCGCCTTGCGGTCCGGAGCGGTCACCTCGTTCGCCACCACCGGCTTGGATTCGTAAATCTTTGTAGCGCCTTGCAAGAACTCGATGCTGGTGAAAACGCGGATGCTATCCTTCGCTGGCTTGGCCGCCGGCGCACCCTTGGCCGTGCGGCTCTGGACATTGGCCCCTAGGGGTGCCGGATTTTTTCCTTTTGCCGCATCGTACACTTCGTACTGCAAATAGAGATGCTGGTCGGGCGCGAAGACATGCGTAACGTTCGGAACAAGTTCCAGCTGGTCGCGAATCAGTGGATTCGCTCCGTTTTTCTTGGTCGCCACGGGAGCGCGCAGGCTGCTCAGTACCACCGAGCTCATTTTTAACGGCGTCTTGCGCAGGTCGGGGATTTGCACGTCCGTTTCGAAAGAGCCCATCCGGCCTGACTGATTCTCGCGGACGATAAATTTCAGGTGGTAGCTGCCGGGAGCCAGTACGAAGCCGGTGTTGTACTGCACGTTCTTGCGGCGAACCTGCTGCGTGCTCTGGACGGCCAGCTTCACGGTGTCGCGCAATTGCCCAACACGCAGCTTCCCGCCTTCCAGAGCTTCGCCGATGATGTCGATGGTAGCGTTATCCTTTTCCTTCTCCGTTACAAACGGTATCTGCGAGCCGGGAATCACGAGCGCAACCGCAAGATAATAGTGGGCGTCGTCCTGCCGGAAATACGCTGCTCCGGCATAAAGAGGCACGTCGACCCGTGGCAGTTGTGTGTCCAGCTCGTCCACCAGCTGCTGCTCGCGGTCGGCGCGGTTCAAGTGTTCGAAATCTCGTCCCGCGTAGTAACCCGCGCGAAAATCGAGTTTCAGGTCGGTGCGGTTGACCTGCACTTTCAGCCGGCGGAATCTTCCGTCCTTCAGCGGATTATTGCTCGTAAAGCCGAGGACGTAATATGCGGAACTGTCCTTCTGAACTTGGGAAAATACGCCGCTGAAATCATTCGAATCAAAAAACGCCTTGCCGCCCGTGTCCGACGAAAGGGTTGCCAGCGTTTCCTGCGAAGCGGCGTTTCCACTCAGATCGTTTAGCACGGACTGGCCCGAATAAGCCGATTGCCCGTGCAAGCTGGCCGATTGTGCTTCTCCTCCTGGAGGGAACGCCTGCAGGCCGCGGATATCCAAAGAATAGATCGATACGTTCGCTTTCACCGCCGCCGCGGTCGTGGCGCGCAGCGCCGATTGGTTGTCCGCCCCCGACTGGCTGATTCCGTTGCTGAAATAGATGAGGCTCTTTTTCTGCGGGAGTTTGCCAAGCGCCTGCATCAGCGACTGCAGCGCCAGGAGCTTGCGGTCGGCGTTGAAGGTGTTGAAATCGGTGTCGTCAGCGGAAAACGCTCCGCTCGTTTCTGCTGCCCCCTCCGCGCTGCCCGTGCTGCCGTTTTCGAAGCCCTGGCCCTGTCCGGAATTGAATGCGGCCAGCGCCGCCAGCAATTTGGTCTTGTCATCCGTGAAATCCAGGTCCACACGCATGTTCGTGGCCAGCGACACGAGCGCCATCAAATCAGCGGGCTGCATCTTGGTATCAACGAATTTCTTCGCGGCATCGACGGAGCGGTTAATCTGTTCCGGATCCATGGCCGAAAAATCAAAAAAGAGCAAAATCAATCGCCGGTCGCGCGCGTCCAGCGACGGCTCGGCCTGCTTTCTAGCACCGAGCAGCGCCCCCCCGGCAACACCCGATACGGCCGCTTCCGCCGGGCCGGCGGTCGCCAGTTCGTCTACATTCTCGAAATCGAAAGTCGAAATCTCCTGCTTTTTCCCATCCTCCAGGAGCGTGAAATCTCCTTTTTTCAAGTCCCGAACGAGGTTCCCCTTCTTGTCGTGCGCGACGACATTCACCAGCACGAGTTCGCTCGAAACCTGAATGCGTGCCTCATTGATCCCCGCTGGTCCGCTCTGCTGGGCTATCACTGGCGCTGTCGCTTGTAACCACAGCCCCGCAACGGTGAAGATCGAAAATATTTTTCTGGGAAGCGGCATATTCATCTTTCTTCAGAACCGGAAGCGCGCCAGCAAGGTAACCCGCCGCATGCCGCCCGTCCCCGTGACTTCCCCGTAAGTGAATGAATTTACAACGGTATTGATGGAGGTGAAGTGCACGATATTAAAGACATTGTTCGCCGAGATGCGCAGCTCAAGCGCGCGGGATTCTTTGATGGTGATGGTCTTGTTGAGCGACATGTTCATCGAAACTTGTCCCGGCCCCTCGATAATATTTCGTCCCGCGTCGCCAAAGTTGGAACCGCTCGCGTTCACACAGGGGGCGCTGGGGGCGCAGAACGCGGCTGTATTGAACCACTTGAGCACGGTCGGATCGCTTACCGAGATGGATTGTCCGGCGATGACGTTGGCGCGAAGCGACCCGCTCACCCCGCGGCCGATGTCCAGCCCTCCCCCTAGCACGCGTGGTGTGAAGTACAGTCCGGAACCAACCGTTAGGTCACCGCTCCACTGCCATCCCCCGAGAATGTGGCTCCCGGCACCTTTGCTAACAAACCGCCGGTTTTCACCGAATGGCAGATCGAGAATCCAGTTTCCCGTGAATTTGTGCCGCTGGTCGAAGCTGGAAAGCCCGCGGTCCGCGGAGATGTCAAATGGATCTTGCGCCACAACACTGCCCCCGCCTCCGATCGATGAAGCGTCGTCGATGGACTTCGAAAACACATACTGCGCTCCGAGCCCCAGCCCTTTGGCCATACGCTTGCGCACGCGCACGGAGCCCGCATGCAAGATCGAATCTCCCTCTGACGATTCGTAAATAAATGGCTGGCCGCCGGAGACCACCAGCGCGCGCTCGGTATCCAGCCGCGTTCCCTTCGCACCGTTGTAGCCCGCATGCATCACCACCCCACCAGGAAACGCGCGCTGTAGATCGACATTCCAGATCTGCACGTAGCCAAGACGATAGTTTGGGTTGACGGCAAAGTTGTTGGTCACCGTGCTTCCGGAATTGGGAAATCCCTCCGTGATGGTCAAGCGGCTCGTCGTGCCAATGAGACCGTTGACATCGGTGGTGTTCGTCGCGGTGTTCGCAAACGGCGGTTGAAACGCGAAGTTCTGAATCATGCTCGCATATTGCGCCAGGTTGTAGTTGATTCCGTAGCCCGTTCTGACCACCGTCTGCTTCTGCGGTTTCCAGGCAATCCCGATGCGCGGGGCGAAATTATTGCGGTCCGGGCGGACGAGCGAAGCCGGAAATGTTCCATTGAAGGGCCCGGCATTGCCGGGCAGCACACGCGCGGCAGTTGTAAAACCCGCCGCCACGTCCAGATCAGCGATGCGATTCTCGGCCTCGGTATAAGGTCCGTTGTACTCGTAGCGCAGCCCTAAATTGAACGACAGATTCGAACGGAATCTCCAATCGTCTTGCGCGAAGAAATCAAACGCGTTGGCGCGGAAGTTGTAGGAATTTGCGCCGGACTGTAGCGAAGTTTGTTGCGGGAAACCCAGCAGGAAGTCCGCAAAATCGGAACCCGTGTCGGGTACTGGTTGAGTGCTCCCGGTCAAGTATTGCGATGTCGCGAACCCGGTAAACACAAAACTGCCCTCCGCATTTCTTGCCGAACGAAAGCTCTGCAAGATGCGGCGGTAGTCTCCGCCGAAACGCCAGTTATGCTTTCCGCGATTCCACGAAACCGTTTCCGAGATGGAATAGGTCTGGTCGAGCTCGCGGCGAGGTGTCGGGTCGCTCAGACCGCCGAACGATGTGAAACTGATTCCCGGCAATCCCCAGTCAAACGGATCGTCGGAAATCCCGCCGATCCTTGCGCCATTCGGTCCGGAAACGTCAGTGACGTTCGAATACAAGTTGGTTGTGGAGACATGATTGTGGTTGTAGTTCACCCGCAAGATGCTGGTGACGCGGCCTTTCCCATAGGTCCACCCTGCGCTGGCGTTGAGCCCCTGGGTTCGTGTTGCTCCCGCGAGTGAAGGAAAAGGGTTCACGATGTTGCTCGAGCTGCGCGACCAGTTCAGCCCGAAATTGATATTGTTCTGCGAACCACGCCTGCCCCCGCCGCTTCCACCGCCCCCATTGCCAAACCGACCGAATCCGGGACCACTGCTTGCACCAAAGTTGTGGACCAGCCTGAGAATCACCGAGTCGGAATTGCTGTCCGCAGAGGTCACGTAATGGAAGTTCTGGCCGGAAGTGGTCGTCCGAATGTTCGGCAACGGGATGTACTGCAGGAGCGCCGTCGCTGCCGGATTGATCAAGGACGGATCGATCCCATTCGGCAAGCCGTTCGATTGATATTGCTGTCCACTCTGCGGATCGAAAATCTGGACGGGCTTACCGTCATTGTAGGTGGCCCCGGCAAAATTGCCGTGGCGTTCATCCGGTGTCGGCACGGTGGAGAAGGCATCGTACGGATTGCTCCCGCGCGACCCGTTCCATCCGCCGAAAAAGAACCATTTATTGCCCCCGTTGAAGATCTTAGGGATATTCAGCGGCCCACCGATGTTAACGCCGAAATGAGCTTGGTTGTAATTGGCCTTCGGTGATTCAATTCCGGTCAGTGAGTACGATCGAGCATCCCATCCGGCGTTATCGTCAGAGAAATACAACGTCCCATGAGGCTGATTGATGTTGAAGCCCTTGGGCATCCTGCCCAGGGCGATGGTCCCCCCGCCAGGTCCGCCGAAGCCGCCACCCCAGCCGCCACCACCGCCTTCGCGTTGCATGCGATCGCGAAACTCTTGAATCCGCTGTTGCACATCCTCTTCGTTGCCTCCGCCGAAGTCCTGTGTCCGTCCCGGTGCGCCGCTGATGCTCACCGACTCCGTCGGCCCCTCGGCCCCCGCGCCATTGAGGGGCAGGCTCGAAAGATCGCTGTTGCCCGGGCCCCCGCTCGGCCCACCCGCCCCGCCCAAGCCGGAATCTCCACCGGCAAGGGAAGAGAGTGCGCTGTCCATCGCCAGACTTTGAAATCCCCGGCCCGCCGCCGCAATTGCCGCGTTGTTATTGTTCGACTGATCTTGCTGGCGAGAAGCCAGAATCAGTTCGGCGTCCGCTTTCGCCGATGGGTTCTCCGGATTCAGTACCACTTCCTCTGTGAAAGCTGCGAATCCCATGAATTCCATGCGTATTACATATCGCCCGCGGGTCATGCCCGACAACCCGAATTTGCCTTCGGAGTTGGTCGCCGCAGCGTACTTCTTCCCCGTTAACGTGTTGGCCGCGGTAACCGTCACTCCCGGCAGTGGCGTCTTGCCGCTTCGCGCCGAACCATTGATTTCATAGGCTGGCGCTGCGGCGGTAGCCGTCGCGGACGACGCCGTCGGGAGTGGCGCCGCCTCCTGCGCAGGCAAGGTCGGCGCAAGAGAAATCGCCACGAATTGCAGTATGAGGATGCCCCGAGCAATCGACTTCAAATCTTGGTCTCCCGAGTGGACTATTGCTGCGGTTTTGGTGCGGTCGCAGGATTACTGGCTGGCGCACTCCCGGCAGGAGCCATTCCACTCATCTTTCGCATTTCCTCCATCTGCTTCCATTGCTCGGGAGAAAGGACCATTACATTTTTCGGAACAAAGGCATTATCCTGGACGGCCCCGCGCACCACCACGTGATCGCCCGGCTGGATGTCTGCCATGGTGATACTCTCGCGTCCTCTGCGCAGCGAGGTCTCCTCATTCAACTCCAGAGTTTGTGTGACGTTGTCCGGGCGCAGCACCGTGAGTTTCGGTGCGTCGACGGATTTCACTTCACCCACAACGAAATCCTTTCCTAATTCGCCGAACCCTCGGCCACCGATTATCCCGCCGGTCCCACCGCCGATCATCTGTGCGGTCACGCTGTGATCCGCATTCTCCTCCCCGCGGACGAAGACCATGTCGCCAACCTTGAAATCTTCGAGTTTCGCGCTTTGGCGGTCCTTGCGGTATTCCGTCTTATCCGTAATCTTCACTGCCACCGTTCGGCCGTCCGGCTTGGCCAACTCCAGCGATCCTTTGCTGACCGCCGTGATCTTTCCAAACAACGGCCGGCCCTGGCCCTCGTTTGGTGCAGGTCTTTGGCCTGCCGCTGGGGGCCCCGGTTCCTGACCCACTGCGGCCGGCGCGGGCGCCTGCGCTCGGCCGGCCGTTGCCGCCAGCAAGAACAGCAAACTTAAGCGCAAGAATGGCTTCCCGCGCATCAACATGATGACCATACTCATAGCTACCCTCTCATCCTTTAAAGACGCAAGACCAGGCGTCCAAGTAACGCCACCCAACCCTTCTGGCCATCGATAATTCCTCTACTTCCTAGTTTCCTCAAGAACGACACTAAAGTTCCCGCACGAACTTCCCACAAAGATACATGCGCTCATGGCACCGAGGTAAACCTGCGGCGCGCCCCGGAAAGCCACCCGGCCGCCGGTCTAAGGCCCTCGATTCGAATATACCCGATCAGCCGCCGTAGATGGAGCGATAACCCAAGATGAAAAGCGCGAAGAGTCTGTACGTCGCTTTGCTCGCGGGCACGGTCTGGTATCACCGGCCCGGCACAAGGTGGTATGGAAAGACCAGGAAAAGGAAGTACGTGACGCGAGCCCTGCCGTTAAGGTGGGCTACCGCCCGGCAAGAAAGAATAAGAAGGGCATTTCAGCAGGGACGTTCTCCAGCCGTTTTGGTGCGCGATATTGCTTCTGCGCTTCTCGAACGTTCATTTTTCACGCAGGATGACTTCCCCATGGCCCACGAGTTGGTCGTTCAGCCATAAGCGGTACTTGTACGTAGCTGCCTTGCTGCCGGGGCGCGGCGGGCCGCTAAGCAGCCGCATGCCGGCCGGCGCCTGAAAAACATTCGATGAAAACGGACACCGGTTGACATCGAATTCGACGCGCAAATTGCCTGCGTCGGAGATCCACGAGACTTGGTCGCTTTCATCGATCACCACGACTTGCGGGATGAGTCCAACGAGTACCGGGCGTTCGGCCATTTCTTGTGGGGCCCCCATGCCGTTCAGGGGCCGATGCTCCTGACTCTATCGGTGCACAGGGACGATAGCATAATCCCTGGAAAGAATTCTTCGCAGACTGCTCGCAGCGCCGGCCTATGTTAGTGACAGTGAATCTGCGATTTTTTACCAACAACCTGTACCCTCGGGCGTCTTCACTAAGGCAACCTGTACTTCGCTGCCCTTGACCGTTCTTCCGCGCGACCGTACACTGAAATTGTTGATTCGTGGCGCGAAGTTCCGGCTGGACCTCTTGCGCTCGCGGAAAGATGTATTTATAAGCGTCGCACCCTGACGCGGAGGATTTTGTCGGATGGCTTCAGCTTCTCGCTATTTGTCTATACCACTCCCGAACGGCTCGCGGATTTCCGTTCTTCTTTCCTTGCCCTTTGCGCTCATTCACATCGCTTCGCTGCTAATTTTCTTCATGCCGTTTCATTGGTATTACCTGGTGGCATGTCTCGGCCTGCTGGTCGTGAGGATGTTCTTCGTCACGGCGGGCTATCACCGCTATTTTTCGCACCGCTCGTTCAAAACTAGTCGCGTGTTCCAGTTCGTGATTGCTTTCATGGCCATGACCTCTTCGCAGAAGGGCGTGCTTTGGTGGGCGGCGCATCACCGCCACCATCACCGGCATTCCGACCAGGAACTGGATTTGCATTCGCCGACGCTTTTCGGGTTTTTCTGGTCGCACGTAGGCTGGATCATTTCCGATAAATACAACGACACGCGGATCGAATACATCGCCGACTTCGCAAAGTTTCCCGAGCTGCGCTGGCTGAATAAGTACCATCTGGTGCCGCCGGTCACACTCGGCGTGGTGCTGTGGCTGATCGGCGGATGGCAGCTGTTTGTCTGGGGCTTCTGCCTGAGCACGGTGCTGCTGTGGCACGATACGTTTACCATCAACTCGCTCTCGCACCTCTTTGGTTCGCGCCGCTACCAGACCACCGACACCAGCCGCAACAACTGGCTCCTCGCCCTGCTCACCCTCGGCGAAGGCTGGCACAACAACCATCATCACTTTATGGCTTCGGCGCGCCAGGGCTTCTATTGGTGGGAAATCGATATCACCTACTACACCCTGAAGATTCTCTCCTGGTTCGGCATCGTCTGGGATCTGCGCAAAGTCCCGACGCATTTGTTGACCCAAGACCGACTGGCCGCCTAATCCACCACCACCAAAGCCATTTTAATACTATAAATACCGTAATCTAGTTCCACATCGGTTGTGCATCTCCTCTCCGCGATATACTTTCGCGCATGCCTCTCCGTAGTCTGTTAAGCACTGGTTCTTGGTACTGCATTTTTTGCACTTTTTCCGTTTTAGCGGCGGCGGCGCAATCTACACATTACTCTGTAAAGCTGGCGCCGGATTTCGAGCGCCAACTCTTGCGGGGTGATGAAACCATCGAGTTTCAGGTCGAGGCGGGCGCAGTCGAGTGGCAGAAGCAAGCGGGTTTGCATGTGCTCAGCGCGGACGTTACTGCTGGAGAGGTGACGGTGGCCGAGCACGCCGTGCGCGTCCGCTTGCGTTCGGGTGGCCGACACAGTTTGAAGCTGAAATACACCGCGGCTGCAGGGCGAGGCATCCGGTGGTTTGCGGACCGCGCAGGGTTGGCGACGGCATTTTACTGCGAGGCATGGATGGTCTGTGACAATTCGCCTGGCCAGCGCGCCACGCTACAGCTGGAGATTGCCGTTCCTTTCACGCCGCCCGCTCGCGGTGCAAACGGATTCCGGGCGGTGGGACCCGGGCGCCGGGGGAAAGAGTGGCACGGCCGCGATGGCGATCACGTTGTTTTTGAGCAGAGCGATCCGGTGCAAACGTATTTGCTTAGCTTTGCCGTTGCGCGGCTTGCCGTTGCGGTCGATGACAGGTTTTCGATTTACGCGCAGAGAGTGGATGC
>Ga0066688_10000643_pt1 | contig 12255 bp, 8 predicted proteins | sample GraSoiAngelo_137_FD_62304 | JGI IMG/M metagenome (GOLD analysis project Ga0066688, IMG submission 62304) | Grasslands soil microbial communities from the Angelo Coastal Reserve, California, USA - 14_0929_09_30cm | ecosystem: Environmental > Terrestrial > Soil > Grasslands | place: USA... | reverse complement strand
GGGACGGCGATGGCAAAGAAATCTGCACCAAAATTAGTCCTTGTATTATTTATGTTTGGATTGGTGACGTTGCCGGTCAGGAGCACGCCCGCGAACAAGACGTTTGTCTGAATTCCGCGCTTGTGCCAGTCGAAGTTGAAGTAGTCGATGCCGCCGAGTGGCAGGACGGGATAGTCGAGACCCGAGTCGTGGTGAATGCCGCCGAGCATGAACGTGCGTGCCGTGTTGAATCCTTCTTTGACGACGCGCTCTCCCGCCGCATTTTTCTCGACGTAGCGCATGCCCTCCTGCGTCTCGCGAACGATGCGGGCGTCTGACGCGGCGGCGATCTGGTGACGCTGTTCGAAGTCGTTCGGTTCGAGCCTGAAATCGCTGAAGGTGGTCTGTCGCAGGACGACGTTCGCGCGTCCGGCTGCGGAGATCACCTGCTGCGCGCTGACATCGATCGGCAGCCAGATGATCTCGCGCGGATCCGCTTTTGCCACGTCTGCAGCGCTGAGTGAGGCGTGCGTTGCGCGCGCGAACGGTTGGAAATCGACGCGCTCCTCGTTCGACAGCACCTCCCCTGTGAGGTTGAGCTGAATCATCGAGATGCGAATGCGCGCCCACGTTCTGCTGTCGATCCACACCGTTCCGCGATAGAGCGGCAGACCGGCGGGCGCGTTCGGCGGCGGCTCGAATCGCACTTCGTACGTGCGAAAGCCGTTGAGATCCGTCTCGCGCGCGAGCTGGTATCGGTATTCGTTGGTCAGGTGGATGTCGAGCGGAAGCTGCGCCACCTTCTCCGGCTGAATCAGCGGCAGCTCGGGGATGCGGCCGTACTTCCACTTCACACCATTGATGTAGAAGTCCTGCCATACCCAATCGGATTGACCGTGCGGTTCGGAGAAATAGTCGCCGGCGATCGTGGCCTCGATGGCCTCGCCCCCTTCGAGCGTGAAGCGCAGCTTCGTGGCATCGCGCGCGATGTAGCGTGGCTGAATCGACTCCTGATACGTCTTGTACGCCTGATGATTGCGGATGATCTCTTCGACGCTGATGCCGCGCTGCGTCGCGACGCTGATCGCTTCCTTCGTGATTTGCGGCTTTTCAGTGTGATCGAGCGTCAGCAGGAACGGGCGTTTGACCGGCTGGACGCCGATGAGAAAGTGCCCGCCTTTCGCGCCGACATCGGTGATCTCCCGATCGCCAGCAGCGTCTACGCGCCGAGGTCTTGTGTAGCGATCGCTGGGTAGGGAGGCGATGAAGGCGGCACTGGCATCGCCTTTCGGCACGATGATCGTCCGCAGATCCTCGCCGCGAACGAAAGTCAGGACAGGCATTTCGATGCGATTGCCTTTCGCATCGAGAACCTGCGTCGACGAAGTCGCATCAAACGCCCAGTCGCCGATGAACGCATGATTGATGTTCGCGAGCGCAGGGGCGTCGTCGGCGGCCGGACGCGCGAGGTATGCGCGCGTTGCGCCATTCGCGAGCGCCTGCGCAAGGTCGAAAAACGAATTTGGCGACTGCGGATCCACGATCGCGTAGAGCTTCTTCGAAGGTTCCTTCTCTGCGATCCAGGAAGCGGTCTTCTTCACATCTGCATCAGCGACCAGAATCGCATCGACGTATGTCAACGCACCTGTTTCATACAAGCTCGATCGATCATTCATCGGCGGCAGCACGATGCGCGAGGCGACATTCAAACCCTGCGCGGTGACCGCGAGCCGCTTGAACGCATATCCGGCCACCGTGTTGTCCAGACCCTCTGGAGCGACGCCGATGCCTTCGAATGGTCCGTGCAACCGCGCCCATTCGATGATGTTCTTCGTGTGCGTCTCGACGTCGCTCATGGGATCTTTGCTGTCTTTATCGACGCTGTAGCTGATCGTGAGCGTCAGCTTGCTGCGCTGCTCGGGCGAAAGCGTATCGACAGCGGTCGTCGCCAAATCGGACTCGTGGACCTGCAGGACGAGCGGAATGACGGTCGCGGGCGGCGCCGCGAGATTCGCCGTTGCTCCGACGCACAGCGAGCATTCTTTCGGTGCATCAGCAGCGAACAGAGAGAGGACACAAATTTGCAAACAGACGGCAACGATCGCGATTTTTTTCATGACTGGCCGGCGTCTTCAACGCACGATGCGGAGCTGAAAATTGCCCTCGATTCGCGGCTTGTTGTTTCTGAACCCCGCCTCCGGAGTGCGGTTCCCGGACGCAGCAGCCCTCGAAAGTGCTGCGACAGAAGCCGGTCTGCAGGTGGTGCGATTTGCGAGTGTGGCCGACATCGGTCTGATGATTCGCGAGCAGATGCGCTTGGGCCGCCGGCTGTTCGTCGCCGCCGGCGGCGACGGAACCATCAGCTCTGTGGTGCAGCCGCTTGTCAACTCAGAAGCGCAGCTCGGCGTGATACCCGCCGGAACGTACAACCATTTCGCGCGCGACATCGGAATCCCACTCGGTTGGCGCGAAGCGCTGGATATGGTGCTCTCCGGAACCACGCGGCAAATCGATGTCGGCCGCATCAACGATCGTTTCTTCATCAACAATGTCTCAATCGGTCTCTATCCCGAGCTGGTCGCGCGGCGCGAGGAGCGTGGCCGCGATTACCCGCGCTGGAAAGCGCGCCTCTACGGCGCTTATGCGACGCTGCGGAAATATCCGCATGTGACGCTGGCAGTGGAAACCGAGTATCTGAACGAAATCATCAAGACGCACGTCTTCGTGGTCTCGAACAATTCTTACGATCTCTCCCGCCTCGGCGTTGAAGCGCCGCGCAATACTCTCGAGGAGGGACGCCTCTCCGTCTACTGGCTGCCGCATGTGCCCCGGATCGCCTTGACGAGGTTTCTGGCGAACTATCTTGCGGGCCGCGTCAAGACGACGCCTGGTTTTCGATCGTTCCGGACCACTCAATTGAAGGTGCAGTCCGCGCACAAACGACTTCGACTCGGCATCGACGGCGAGCTGGTGATCATGGTGCCGCCGCTGGTGATCACTATCGTTCCGAAGTCATTGCTGGTGAAAGTGCCTCGGTTACAATCACCAGCTTCATGACTGGACCCCGGATCAAAGATCTCCCGCAGTGCATCGATGAACGCGTCACAATCAACGGTTGGCTGTACAACAAGCGCACCGCCGGTAAGCTGCAGTTCCCGATCATTCGCGATGGCAGTGGATATCTGCAATGCGTGGTTTCCAAAAAGGAAGTCAGCGAGGAGACCTGGCGCGGCGTCGAAGAAGCGACGCAGGAGTCGACGGTGCGCGTGACCGGCATCGTTCGCGCGGAGCCGCGCGCGCCCGGCGGCGTCGAGCTCGGTCTTGAATCATTCGAGGTCATCGCGCCCACGCAGGATTATCCGATTACGCCGAAGGAGCACGGAACGGCGTTCCTGATGGACATTCGCCACCTGTGGCTGCGGTCTTCGAAGCAGCATGCGATTCTGCGGGTTCGTAGCGAGATCGAGGAAGCCTGCCGAGACTTTTTCTACGAGCGCGATTTCGTGTTGATCGATTCGCCGATCCTCACTCCGGCTGCGTGCGAAGGAACCTCCACGCTTTTCGAAACGGATTACTTCGGCGACAAAGCGTACTTGTCGCAGTCCGGCCAGCTCTATCTCGAACCTGCCGCCGCGGCATTCGGCCGCGTTTACTGCTTCGGTCCGACATTTCGCGCAGAGAAATCGAAGACGCGCCGGCATCTGATGGAGTTCTGGATGGTCGAGCCGGAAGTGGCGTTTCTCGAATTCGACGGACTGCAGGACCTGGCCGAGGAGTTCGTGGAGTCGATTGTCGACCGGGTGCTCGACCGATGCAAGGAGGAACTAAAGACCCTCGAGCGCGACATCTCGAAACTCGAGCGCGTCACACGACCGTTTCCGCGGATCACGTATCGCCAGGCAATCGAGCTTCTCGCGAATAAAGGCATGTCGGTCAAGTTCGGCGACGACTTCGGCGGCGACGAGGAGACGGTGATCGCCAATTCGTTCGATCGGCCGGTGATGATCACGCGATATCCGGCGGCGATCAAGGCGTTTTACATGCAGCCCGACCCGAACGATCCGACCGTCGCGCTGGCGCTGGACATGATCGCGCCGGAGGGTTACGGCGAGATCATTGGCGGATCGCAGCGCATTCACGATCACGATCTGCTGCTGAAGCGACTGAAAGAAAACAACCTGCCGATCGAAGCGTTCCAGTGGTATCTCGACATTCGAAAGTACGGAACGTTTCCGCATTCCGGTTTCGGCATGGGCGTTGAGCGCGTCGTGGCGTGGATCAGCGGCGTGCCGCATTTGCGCGAGACGATTCCGTATCCGCGTATGCTGAATCGCATCTACCCGTGAGTCTCCGCATCATCCCTCTCGGCGGCCTCGGCGAAATCGGAATGAATCTGATGGTCATCGAGCACGGCGACACGTCGATCGTCGTCGACTGCGGAATGATGTTTCCCGATGCCGCCACGCTCGGCGTCGACGTCATCGTTCCCGACATGAGCTACATCTTCGAGAACGCTGCTCGTTTCAAGGCGGTGTTTCTCACGCACGCGCACGAGGACCACATCGGCGCGTTGCCGTTTCTTGTCGAGCGCGTGCCGCTGCCGGTATACGGAATGCCGCTCACGCTCGGCTTCCTCCGCGACAAGCTCGAGGAGTTCACGATCGACGATATCGAATTGCGCGCGATGATGCCGCGTGAGGTCGTCGAAGTCGGGCCGTTTCGCGTCGAAGCCATTCGCGTGACGCATTCGATCGTCGATGCGCTCGCGTTCGCGATTCGCACTCCTTCCGGGACCATCATCCACACCGGCGACTTCAAAATCGATCACACGCCGATCGACGGTCGCTCGACCGATCTCTCCGCGTTAGGCCGCTACGGGGAAGAAGGCGTTCTCGTTCTGATGTCCGACTCCACAAATGCGCTCGTGGAGGGACACTGTCCATCCGAGCGTTCGATTGTGGGCGCGCTGGAGTCGGCGTTCGCGAACGCAAAAGGACGCATCATCATCACCACCTTCGCGTCGCACATCCATCGCATTCAACAGGTGATCGATCTGGCGAGAAAATATGCACGAAAAATAGTGATGATTGGCCGATCGCTCGTCGACAACGTCGACACCGCCGAGCGCCTCGGTTACATCCGCTTCCCGCGCGAGGTGCGCGCGAACGGCGAAGCAGACATCATCATCACCACTGGCACGCAGGGAGAAGCGACATCGGCGTTGTCGCGCATGGCCGTCGGTGAGCACAAACACATCGAGATCACGCGCGGCGACACGGTGATCATCTCCGCGCGCACGATTCCCGGAAATGAGCGCGCGGTCTCACACATGATCGACAACTTGTACCGGCTCGGCGCCGACGTGGTGACGTGGGACACCGCAGATGTGCACGTATCCGGACATGCCTGCCAGGAAGAGCTCAAGCTCATGATGAATCTGACGCGGCCGAAGTACTTCATCCCGATTCACGGCACGCTGCGCCATCTCGTTCACCACGCCCGCCTCGCGGAACGCGTCGGTGTGCCGCACGGCGTGGTGATCACGAACGGCCAGGTCGCGGAGATCGATGATCAGATCCGCGTGCTCGATGAGCGCGTTCCGAATGGCAAAGTCTTTATTGATGCCGAGGCGGAGGAGGTGCCGGAGATTGTGGTGCGGGACCGGCAGCATCTCGCCGAGGATGGATTCGTGATCGTCGTCGCGGCGGTCGACAGCGACAGCAAGCTCGTGCGCGATCCGGAGATCATCACGCGCGGTCTGGTGCACGTCGACTCGAATCAGGAGATGCTGGACGAGCTTCGGCAGATGGTCGTTGGCATGTTTCACTCAAGGCCGCCGGAGGAGCTGCGTGATCCGGAGCTGCTGCAAGAGGCGATGCGCGCAATGCTGAAGCGCTACTTCCGAAAGACGATGGGTCGGAGGCCGATGATTCTGCCGGTGATTTGGGAAATGTAGAAGTGCCCAGTGCCGAGTGCCCAGTGCCCAATGGGTGGGCGCGATTGGACACGGGGGCACTGGGCACTAGGCACTCAGATATGTGAGATATAGAAGTGCCCAGTGCTCCGTGCCCGTGCCCGGTGGGTGGGCGCGCTGGGCACGGGGCACTGGGCACTAGGCACTTAGATATGTCGATTCTAGAAGCAATCGTCCTGGGTCTGGTTCAAGGCCTGACGGAGTTCATCCCGATCTCCTCGACCGCGCACCTGGAGATTGTCCCCGTGCTGTTAGGCTGGGGTGATCCAGGAGCCGCGGCATCGGCCGTGATCCAGTTTGGCACGTGGATCGCGGCGCTCATCTACTTCGCGAAGGACATTGTGCGGCTCATCGGTGGATTTTTTCGCGGCCTCTCCACTCGCAGGCTGCTCGCGGACACCGACTCGCGCGAAGCGTGGCTCATCATCATCGGCACGATTCCCATCGTGATCCTCGGATTGGCGCTGAAGAAGCACATTGAATCGACATTTCGCGGCTTGTGGGTTGTGACCACGATGGTGATTGTCGTCGCGATTCTGCTCTGGCTTTCCGAGCTGTACGCGAAGCGGCAACAACTGCGCGTGTTCGATCAGATGAACGTTGTCGATGCGGTGGTGATCGGCTTGGGTCAGTGCCTCGCGCTCATTCCCGGCTCATCGCGAAGCGGCTCGACGATCATGCCTGCGCTCTTCCGCGGGATCGATCGGCCGACCGCAGCTCGATATTCTTTTTTGTTGAGCATTCCAGCGGTCGGCGCGGCCGGTTTCCTAGAGCTTTTCAAAGAACGCCACCACCTGGCGCAACTCGGCTGGACTTCGATCGTAGTATCGATCGTAGTCGCGTTTGTGTTCGGCTACGCATCGATATGGTTTCTGCTGCGCTACCTGAAAACTCACACGACAGCGGTTTTCATCTATTACAGGCTCGCACTCGGCGCGTTCATGATCGTGCTGCTCGCCAGCGGCTATCTGCGGTGAGAAGGCTGTTGTGCGCGGGCGCATTGCTGATCGCCGGCTGCCGGTCAATTGCTGATTGGTCGTCTTACGGTCATGACGCTGCGGGGATGCGCCATTCACCGGCCGCCCAGATCACGCGCGAAAACGTTTCGCAGCTTCAAGTTGCGTGGACGTATCGAACTGGCGACTATGGCGTTGGCGAAGCCGCTGCGCGGTCCGAGACAACGCCGTTGTTTATCGACGGCACACTTTTTCTCACAACGCCATTCGGCCGCGTCATTGCGCTCGATCCCGAGACCGGCGTCGAGCGCTGGAATTACGATCCACGCGTCGATTTGAGCGGCGACTACGGCGATTTTGCGAACCGCGGTGTCTCTACGTGGCGCGATCCGAAGACGCGCGCGCGGCGGATTTTTGTCGCCACGATCGACTCTCGCCTCATTGCGCTCGATTCGGTCAGCGGAAAGCCGTGCAGCGACTTCGGCGTCAACGGAGAGGTGAATCTCGAGCGCGACCTGACGAACGCGCCGCGATGGAAAGGCGAGTACGAGATCACATCGCCGCCGGCGATTCTTCACGACCTGGTGATCGTCGGATCGGCGATCGGGGACAACAATCGTGCGGACGCGCCGAGCGGAGTCGTTCGCGCTTACGACGCGCGCAGCGGAGCATTGCGATGGAAATGGGATCCGATCCCCGCTTCGGACAAAGTTGGCGCCGCGAACGCCTGGTCGGTCTTCTCGGTCGATGCCGATCGCGATCTCGTGTTCGTTCCCACCGGAAGCGCCAGCCCCGATTTCTTCGGCGGCATGCGCCCGGGCGCGAATCTGTACGCAAACTCGCTTGTCGCGTTGCGCGGGTCAACTGGCGAAGTCGCCTGGTCGTTTCAGGTCGTGCATCACGATCTGTGGGATTACGACGTACCCGCGCAACCGGTGCTCGTCGATTGGAACGGCACAGCGGCAGTGCTGCAGTCGACGAAGATGGGCAACCTTTTTGTCCTCGACCGCGCGACAGGCAAGCCATTGATTCCTGTCGAAGAGCGGCCCGTGCCAAAGAGCGATGTGCCGGGCGAAGAGGCAGCGCCGACGCAGCCATTCACGACCAATCCGCCACTGGTGCCGCAGACGCTGCCCCAGGTGTGGGGAATGAATGACGCCGATCGCGAGACCTGTCGCGCGTTTCTCGCGTCGCTGCGCAACGAGGGAATCTTCACGCCGCCGTCGCTCAGAGGTTCGCTGGTCTTTCCCGGAAATATCGGTGGATCGAACTGGAGCGCGCTGTCGGTTGATCCGCAGAGGCAACTGATCATTGCGCCGACCAATCGAGTGGCGACGGTGATCACGCTCTTTCCGCGCGAGCAGATGAACGAAGTGCGACGGGCGGCGGGCGGCGTGGAAATCGGATCGATGCGCGGCACGCCATTCGGCATGAAACGCGATTGGCTGTGGACGCCGAGCCACATCCCGTGCAATCCGCCGCCGTGGGGTGCGCTCAGCGCCGTCGATCTGCGCACCGGTGCGATTCGCTGGGAAGTACCGCTTGGATATTTTCCGTCGATCAGCGATCCCGAGCGCGCGAAATGGGGCTCGGTCAATCTTGGTGGCGCGATCACCACTGCGAGCGGTCTCACATTCATCGCCGCAACGTTCGATCAGCATCTACGCGCGTTTGATGTCGACAACGGACGCGAGTTGTGGAGTGCTGGACTGCCCGCTGGCGGTCAAGCGATGCCGATGACGTACATCTCGCATGGCAAACAATTTGTGGTCATCGCCGCCGGCGGCCACGAACGTCTGCACACGAAGCTCGGCGACTACATCGTTGCTTACTCGCTAGGTGGAGCGCAGGCAATCCTGCCTGCGCAATCCAATATCTCCGGTACCTGGCGCGGAGACATCGTCCCCTCGGGCCACGAACGATTCCCTGTCGAGGCTCATCTGACCGAGGATGCGCAGCACAACGTGACCGGCGAATTGCGCGGAGAGATTCTTGGAACAATCTCCGGCGTCCGTTCAGGAAACAGTATCAATTATCATATAGATTTTACGTTTCCAGAGAAGTCGTGCAAAGGCACGTGGGCCGGACAACTCGACGTGGCAAACGACGGAAAACTTCTCATCGGCGAGCTGATGGTCGAAGACGACTGCGCCAACCGTTCGCCTCAGCACGTGATCAAGCCGGCGACGCTCTCGCTGCGCAAATAATTGGGGTCGCTAAGGCCCGAATTATTCGGAGAGGACTTGAATCTCCGGGATGTTTCGGTAGCGTTCCGCGTAATCGAGACCGTATCCGATCACAAACTGCGGATCGATCGAGAAGCCGACGTAGTTTGCGCGAAAGTCCACTCTCCGTGCCGCCGGTTTGTCGAGAAACGTTGCCGTGCGCACGATCGATGCGCCGCGACTCTCGATATAGCGAAAGACTTCGCGCATCGACAATCCGCTGTCGATGATGTCCTCGACGATCAGCACCGCGCGATTGGTCATGTCGAGCTGCGGCTCTTTGAGAATCGTCACCACGCCGGAGGAGTACTTCTCATTTCCGTAGGAGGAGACCTGGATGAAATCGAGCGCCATGTCGATGGCGATGTTGCGCATCAGGTCGCTGCAGAAGAACACGGCGCCCTTTAAGACACAGAGGGCAATCGGGTTAGTACCGGCGTAATCAGCGGTGATCTCGCGGCCCATCTCCGCGACGCGCGCCTGAATCTGATCCTTGGTGATTAACGTCACGCCCGGCATCTGTGCGAGAATTCTAACCTCAGCGCAAGATCATGTCAGTCGCGGAGATAGGGCTACTGCACGGCCGTTACGTGCGCCTGTCCGACAGATTCAAATCGCTGTGGACGTACCACCAGTTTGCGTCGGGCATTTTCAAGATTCTGATTCCTGCTCCGCTCCCGTACCACATCGACTTTCAGAATACCTACGACCGCATCAAAGCCGCGAGCGTAACGCTCAATGCGTCGCAAGTGCACGAGGCCGGTGCGGCTGTCGGTCTTTGCGAGTTGGCCCTCGACCGCATCTGCACGCAACTGCTTCGCGCCGATGATCAGGTCAGTCCTTCGATCGTGCGCCGCTTCTTCGAGAAGCTGAAAAAGCAGGACGAAAACATCGTTCTGTTCCTGATCAAGTTTTACTTTTACGCCGACGCGCTCGAGAGCGATCGCCGCGACAAGATTGATTATCTGTTCACGCGAATCGGTGAAGATTTCGTCCCCGATCGCAATCAATACACATCGCGCGACTCACTCGAGTTTCGCGAGCGCATCATCTCGCTGATCTCCATCCTTCGGCCGATCGATGCGCCTCAGGGTGAAGTGGTCCGCCTCATTCGAGCAATCCGGACGATACGCGAGGACATTCAATCCGCGCGCGCATTCGAGGAGCTGACCGAACGCAACCTTCTCAAGAACGCCCGCCTCTTCAAGCACCGCCTCGGCCATCTCTACTTTCATCCCGACATTCTCATGGCCATCGTGGAGCTGAACGTCGCCACGAAGAACAAATTTCTCAAGCTGTACACCGACGAGGAGCACCGCATCGTTGGTGACGCGCAGAAGCTGGTCGAGCACGGTCCGGCGATCGAACGCAACTTCGGTTACACGAATCCGGAGCTGATCGAGGAGATCGCGCGCTTTCGTGAGTTCAAACAGCGATTCGATGAATCGCGTGCCGAGTCGAACATCAAACATGATGTGATCACCCATCTCAAACAGAGCATGAGCAACATCCTCGCGCAGCTCGACCGCGGTCTCGGCGGCGACGAGATGGAAACCACCGCGGAGCTGCCATCGTCCTTTTTCAGTGAGGCAGAACAGTTGGAGAATATCTCCAGCCGTTTCGGAGGCGATCCCCATCTGCATCGCTATCTGATTCGCATCGCCGCAGCGATCGAGCTTGCCGATCCGGCGACGATGCCTGAGGAAGTCGCGCTGTTCCCGAACATCCGAGAGCTGCGTCTCGAGCCGTGGGAGATCGCCGCGTATCAGAAACTCTTCGATCGCCGAGCCCCGGAGGCAGAAGAGGACAAAGAGGAGCTGTGGATGCTGTACCTGCGCGCGGCTGCGCTGCGCCTGAAAGTCGATGAAGAGGCGACGATGCTCGCCGCGTCGATGGCTGCCGGAGTATCACCGGAGCCCGAAATTCTCTCGACGGCGAAGCAAAGCCTCGACTGCGGCAAAGAGCTCGACGAACAGTTCAACGATTTTCTGCACGAGGCGGTCTACTACTCGAACCCGAAAATCCTGCATCAGCTCTATCGCTCGCGATTCCGTCTGCTGCGCGGCTTCAGCGGACTCTGGCTGATTTACGATCGCGGCGGCCAGCCGGCTGGCGTGTGACGCGCCTCTATTTCGTGTAGTGCTGCGCGCCTTGCAGGTGAATCGAAACATACGGCTCATCGCCAACGACCCAACTGTCGTGGGGCACGGGAGGGATGTAGAACACGCAACCGGGTCGCAGCTCGACTCGAGAGCCGTCAGCGTAAGCGGCCACTGCGCTACCGGAGATCACGAGGCCGAGGTGTTCCACTTCGCACAGCGCGGTTTTGGCGGTGGGAGCAACATCTCGCGACCATTTCCATCCCGGCTGATACGTCGCTCTTCCGATCGTCGTGCCGTTCACAGTGACGACCTCGAATCGCCCTTTCGGAAACTCGCGCACCTCGTCCGGACTATCGAAATATTTGATCAAATCACCGTACATCGAGTACCTCCGCTACAATCGCCCGTCGTTGAAAATCTACCGCTTTCTCGAGGATGGACCGCGGCCGGGCAAGATCGTTGGCGTAGGCCGCAATTATGCCGAGCATGCGAGGGAGCTTGGCAATGAGCCGCCGTCGGAGCCGATCATTTTCTTAAAACCTCCGAGCGCGCTCCTGCCGCACGAGGGCACGATCATCCGCCCGGCGCAATCGCAACGCGTCGATTATGAGGGCGAGCTGGCGATCGTCATCGGCTCGCGGGCGAAAAACATCCGCGCCGATCGGTGGCGCGACGTGGTGCAAGGGTTCACGTGCGCGAACGACGTCACCGCGCGCGACCTGCAGAAGAAGGATGTGCAGTTCACGCGCGGCAAGGGCTTCGACACGTTCTGCCCGATCGGCCCGTGCATCGAAACGGATCTCGATCCTGCCGACCTCGCCCTCGTCACGCGCGTCAACGGCGACATCAAACAGAACGGACGCACGAGCATGATGGTGTTTCCCTGCGGTGTGCTCGTCGAGTTCATCTCGTCCGTCATGACGCTCGAGCCGGGCGACCTGATCCTCACCGGCACACCCGCCGGCGTCGGTCCGCTGAATGCCGGCGACGTGGTCGAGGTGGAGATCGAAGGCATCGGC
>Ga0066688_10000642_pt1 | contig 12260 bp, 10 predicted proteins | sample GraSoiAngelo_137_FD_62304 | JGI IMG/M metagenome (GOLD analysis project Ga0066688, IMG submission 62304) | Grasslands soil microbial communities from the Angelo Coastal Reserve, California, USA - 14_0929_09_30cm | ecosystem: Environmental > Terrestrial > Soil > Grasslands | place: USA... | reverse complement strand
TCTTGAATGCACTGGTGGTCGACTCCAGGCGACCCGGTGCGCAGGCACGGATGGTGATCCCTTTGCAACTTCTTGATCAGAGAAGGAGTACTGCCCCGCGAACGCCGTCAAATTCCCCGACACCCGGACGTAGCTCTTATAGCGCCACCCGGATTCATGCGGGATTGGTGCGAGGACGTGCGTACCGATGGGTCACGAGAGCAATCACGATCAGGCATCGACCACGCCGGATTCTAGAAAACTGACCCCCCGCCAGAAACAGATGCTCGAGTTAGCCTCAATCGAGCTCTCCGATAACGAAATCGCGGCCCGGTTGAACCTGTCACCGCGACGTATCCGTTTCCAGCTCGAGACGATTTTCCGGATGTTCGGCGTGCGCAACCGGTCGGAGGCCATAGCAATGTGGATGGATTCGAAGCGCCCGGCGCCGCGACCCATCGATGAGTGTCCGTATCCAAAACCATTTCCCGCCAATTTCGAGGAATGTCCTGGTTATCAGGCCCTGCAGGTTGTCACCCCGGATCAGAAGTCTCGGCCGGCCGGAAGGATCTGGACGTGTCGGCACCTCGAAGGTCGGCTCATGGCGAGGACCAGGCACCGCTGGTATGGCGCGTGCGCCCTTGGTGACACAGTCAATCGGAAGCGTTGGACGGAGCGGGTCGGACCTGACCGCCTGCGGACACTCAACCAGCTGCTGCATGAGCTGGCACCGGTGACTGGTTCCTTTGCTCAGCGCCTCTGGGAGCTTAAGGGCGACCAGGTGCGGGCGCTGGAGCAGAAGCAGGATCCCAAGCCGGCAACGCTATTAATGGAGTCGATGGCCGGTCGCTTCATGGGCGACATCGAAGCATTCCTCGAGCGGCGTCGCCGTTTACTGGAGCAAAACCAACTCGCGATCGATGAGTGCCTCAACCTCGCCCGGCGGCAGATCGATCGTGTGCTGGATCAAGGCTCGCCGGCGGCGTGGGACAACCGATTCGATGTCCTCATGCGCCTTCCCGAAGATGTGTGGTCAGCGTCGCTGTCAAATTCGCGGGCAGGCGCGCTTCAGGCTACGAGATAGGTGGCACATTTTGCCTGGCCAGCAGGCACCGGCTGACTCATTTGCAGGTCCACGTAATGGTTCCGTCCAGCGTTCCAGTAGCATTTCCACCTCTCTTCTCGGTGTCGGGCCAACCGGCAAATGTCAGACTCCCTGAGCCGTCAGCGCTCACAGCAAACGAGGTCATGCCACCGCTCGAGCGGAATACATAGAACGGCCCCTGAGCTGTCTCGACTGCAACAGTGGCCGTTCCCACAATATGACTGGATAGACCATTCACATAAGTGCCAGGACCCTTGTATCCCGTCGGCAGCGCGACGAACACCGAAACGCTCGGTGTTCCTCTCGTCTCGGCTGGCGGTGGATCGAACCCCCTGTCGGAGGTCGCTCGGCCAGCTGTCGAGTACCCGCCCGCATAGCCCGCACACGACGTGCCGGGAGGCGCGGGCGTCTGTAGGCCACTGACCTCGACCACTGGCCGCGTAGTGAACGCTGCCGTAACGGCGAATTGTCCAGAGACCGAGAGCGTGCCACTGATGTAAGGATGGCCGGACGTCGACGGACTCGGGGTAGTGATCGATGGCATCCCTGCCTGTGAGCATCCGGCAAGCATGACGGCGGACATAAACCAAGCGGCTACTACACACCTGAACCGTGAGAAGCTCATTTGCTTAGTGACCATCGAGCACCTTATTTGCGCTCGATCGCGCGCGATGGTTGACGCAACCGAAAGAATCGAACATGAATCAGATTTCCGCACACGGCGGGGTCGCACCACCGTCGCCGTCCATTTCGCGAGTCGTCGACAAACATGTATGTGCAGTTCGGATTAGCGCAAATCCGCACTCGATCGCGTCGACCTTGCGAAAACAACTCAACATAGGAGGTGACGACGGTGGCGAGCGCCGCGGGCCACCCGTCCGGGCGCCATGTCGATCGCAGTTCGATCCTCGGGCCCCGCCGCGTAGCGCGCCGTTGTAGCAGCACGCGGCGCAGATGGCGATTTAGCCTGGCCATCTCGGCATCCCGAGGTAGCCGGCCTCCAGCCAGAAGATCCCGGAGCAGTGTCCGCAGCTCGACCGCCGCAGATCGCATTCGGCCGCCAAGTCGGACCGTCGTCGGCAGTCCGCAGCGGGCAAGGAACCAGCGCCTCCATTCCGGCATTGCGAGTCGGTCGAACGTGGTTGCACCTGAAAGGTGATCTGCAAACTCACTGTTAACAAAGTCAATGCAGACATGAGGGGAGACAGTGGATGGGATCGGCCCAATATGGCCGATATCGATCACACCTTTTCGGCTCAGCTCGGCGCTTCCGTGTAATGGTCTAATGACCAAATCATACCTTACATGGGGCTAAGCGAAGGTGGACCTGCACCAGCGGAGGTGTTTAGGACTGTGCCCAGATTGACACTGCCGGGCTGTCTGGCCCGCCACCTACGGGCATGAGCTGGGCTGACTATGCGCGCGGCATGCCTGCCGCACATCACCAATCACGAAACTTCGTCGCGCCGGAAATCGACAACTTGAGCGCATCCCTCGACGCCCATATGTAAGCCCTCGTCCCAGCGAAGGCGCGCGACTTCCTCGGCAATTGCCGACGCGCGACGGTGGCGGGGTTCTCCCTAAGTCACGCGAATCCCGGGCCTAAAAGTGGGAGGTGGAGCGGGTGACGAGACTCGAACTCGCGACTTCAACCTTGGGAAGGTTGCACTCTACCAACTGAGTTACACCCGCTCGGCAAGCCGGATTTTAGCATCGCTTTTCCGCAAATCCTGGCAGATCGGCCAGATCACCCCGATGAGCTCAGCCATCCTGACCGCCGTCAGTTTCACGCGGCCGGCATCGAAGACCTCCACTGGATAGGTCTCATACAGCCGGATCCAGCCTCGGTCCCAGGGCTCGAGGTCGAGCTGCTGGCCAAGCCGTGCCTTGATCATGAGCAACTGGCGCGCGAGGCCGGTGGCGATTCGCTCGTTCAGCGCCGGCGTCGCCTCCAGGTGCAGGCCCAGCTCCAGCCGCCCGCTGTTCGCATGCCACCAGGCTTCGAAATGCAGGCGGGGATCATCGAAGAACCACTGCGCCTGACTCGAGCGGACACGGTGGTTGATGTCCTTCAAGCGAGCCGGCAGCGCGGTCTTCACCGGCACTGGCAACGCTCGGAAAAATCCCGCCGTCCGGACAAAACGGCGCTCGCGCCGCCGACGGGCCGTTGCGGACCCGGTCGCGCTGAGACGGGGCGCCATCGAGTCCTAGCCTGCCGGGGCCGGACGACCGGCCGCGCCGCCAGTCACGGCGGTTTTCACCATCGCGCTGTACTGGTCGGCCAGCGCCCGAGCCTTTTCAGAATCCTCCATGCTGACGATGATGTGGTAGCGGGGCATGTCCGGGTCTGGAAGCACCAGCACCCATCCGCCGTCGACGAAGACCTTGATTCCATCCGCCAGGTCGACCGGCGCATCCCGGTGCATCTCCACCATGGTGCGCATCACCCGGCCCTTGGCATCCCAGGGCACGGTTTCCTGGCGGTGCTCGTACGCCGCCCGCGGGATTTCCTGCCGAACGGCAGAAACCGCTCGCCCGTCCTTGGCCAGCAACTCCAGCATCTTGATCAGCGTGAAGATCGCATCGAACCCCAGCAGGTGCTCGGGGAAGACATAACCGCCGTTCGCGTCCGAGGCCAGTCGCGCTTGATGCTGCTGGGCCGCTCGCAACAGGGCGGCCGGCTCGCCCTTTCCGGGAACGAAGTGCGAGCTCGGCAGCTGCCGCACGAGTGCCGCGATCGTCTGCGGCACCGTGGCCGGCGCGACGAGCACGCCCGGCTTCGCCTTCAGCGCCAGCACTGCGATCACACCCAGCGCCTCGTGGTGGTCGAGCAGCTCGCCCTTTTCATCGATCAAGAAGATCCGCTCCGAGCCATAGTCGATGTACGCGCCGAGGTTGCAGCCGAGGGTTCGCGTGATCAACGCCGACTGGCGGCGGGCCTCGTTAAAGGCCTCGTTGGTCTTGGACTGATAGGTCTCGTCGAACCCGGCGTTCAGGGGGATCGCCTCGATGTTGAGCTCCTTGAACAGGCGGGGAAGCACCAGTGAGGCGCTGCCGTGGTCGAAGTCAACCAGCACCTTCAGGTGCGCCTGGCGGACCGCCTCGACATCGATCAACCCGATCAGCCCGTCGATGTAGGAGTCGATGGCGTCCTGCGGGTAACTGATATCGCCCATCTCGTAGAAGTGGACCCGCCGGATGTCCTCCCGGAAGAAGACGTTCTCCAGCTTGCGCTCCATCTTCTTGTCGAGCACGACGCCGTTGCCGTCGAACATCCGGATATCGGCCGAGCGGCTGTCCAGCGGGGACATCTGGATATGGATCGCCCCGGCGATCGGATGTTCCCGCGCATAGAACTGCACCACCGGGATCGGCAGTTCGCTGAGGTCGATGATGGACGCGCCGGAAGACATCATCCCGGCGACCATGGCCCGTTTCATCATTCGGGATGGACGCTGGCCGTCGCGGGCCGCCCCGATCGCCGAGCCTTTCGGAAAGAGGGCAGCGAAGGACGCGCCAAGTCGGGCGCAGTATTCAGGTGTCAGCTCGATGTTGACCAGGCCGACCAATCCGTATGAGGTGAACAACCCCCGCTTGTAATGCCCGGCCCAGATGATGCTCTCGTGAACGGTCGACCCCGGCTCGATCTCCTTATCGGGCCAGATCTTCACGCCGGCATCGATCGTCGACCCCTCGCCCACGACGACGTCGTCGCCAATCACCGCGCCTTCCTCGAGCAAGCAATTGTTCTTGATGGTGACGTGGCGGCAGACGATCGCCTGACGTAGTCGGGAGTTCTCACCGACGTACGAGTACGTCCAGATGATCGAGTTACTGATCTTCGTGTTCTCGTCGACCACTGAGAAGTTGCCCACGCAGACCGGCCCGTTGACAAAGACTCCCGCCTTGAGCTTGCACTCGTTGCCGATGTATGCGGGACCGTTGATCCGCACGTCGTAGCCGATTTCCACGTTCTCCCCGATCCAGACGTTGCCGTGACGGCGCTCGCCCGGAATCTCGACGTCGACCCGCCCTTCGAGCGCGTCCCAATTGGCCTGGTAATAGGTCTGGATATTGCCGATGTCACACCAGTAGCCCGGCGCCAGGTACCCGTAGAGCGGCATGGCGTTGGTCAGCATCTTGGGGAAGACATCGCTGCTCCAGTCCACCACCGCCGCCGGCGGCAACAGATCGAGCACTTCCGGTTCGATGACGTAAATGCCGGTGTTCACCTGATCGGAAAACACCTCGCCCCAGGATGGCTTCTCGAGGAAGCGTTTGATCGTTCCGTCCGGGTTGGTGATCACCACCCCGAACTCCAATGGGTTCGCCACGGAGGTGAGGACGATGGTCGCGGCCGCGCCTTTCTCGCGGTGATAGCGCATGACCCCACCCAGGTCGATGTCGGTCAGGGCGTCGCCGCTGATGACGATGAAGGGCTCGGTCAGGTATTCCTGCGCATTCTTCACGCTGCCGGCGGTGCCGAGTGGGGCGTCTTCGACCACGTAAGTGATGTCGACGCCGAAGTCCGAACCGTCGCCGAAGTAGTCGCGGATCGCCGACCCCAGGTACTGAAGGGTGACCACCACATCCGTGATCCCGTGCTTCCGCAGCAACCGAAGGATGTGCTCCATGACCGGCTTGCCAACCACCGGAACGAGCGGCTTCGGCACGCCGCTGGTCAGGGGTCGAAGCCGTGAGCCCTCGCCACCGGCCATCACCACCGCCTTCATGCGAGCTGCGCCGCCTCTTTCTGAATGCGCTCGCGCAAAAACGCGGCCGACTCTTCGGGCTTGACCACATTGATCCAGATGCCGGTACCCAGCTCGAATCCCGCGGCGGTGCTGAGCTTGGGGATCAGCTCCAGGTGCCAGTGATAGAGGTTGGCCACGTCGGCTTTGAGTGGAGCACTGTGGATGTAATAGTTGAATGGGGGATCGTTGAGACCCTCGTACAAACCCTTCAGGGTCAGCTGCAGAGCCTCGGCGAAAGCGGGCTTCTCTTTGGACTCGAGGTCGCCGAAGGAGGCGGCATGCCGGCGCGGCATGATCCAGGTCTCAAACGGCGTGCGGGCCGCGTACGGGGCAAAGACGACGAACGCCTCGTTCTCGAAGATGACGCGGGCGCCGGCGCGCCGCTCGTCATCGAGGGTGCGGCAGAAGACACACTCGGTCTGCGCCTCATAGAAGCGGCGGGCACCCGCCAGCTCGTCGAGGAAGCTCGGTGGAATCAGCGAGACCGCGTAAAGCTGCGAGTGCGGGTGCTCCAGCGAAGCACCGGCCGGCCGGCCATGGTTGTAAAGCACGACCACATGCTCCAGCACGGGGTTCTGCGCGTGCTGCCGGTACCGGTCGACATACGACTGCACGATCTCCTCAACCTGCGGGCGGGGCAGCAGCGGAGTCGTCGCCCGGTGATCGGGACTGCTGATCAACACCTCGCAGGCACCGATCGCATCGCGTTGCCAGAACCGGCCATCCTGGTGCTCCTGGCCATCGGGCTCGAGCCGAAAGGCCGCATAGAGGTTCGGGACTACCCGCACCGACCAGCCCGGTGTATTGGGAGCGGTGCCGGCTGTGCGGTAGGCGAGGACCTCAGGCGGCGTCATGCTCTCGTGTCCAGGGCAGAAAGGGCAGACGTCGCGGGCCGCGACCGCCTCTTTAGCGGCCTGGCTGAAGGAATCGGGCCGGCGTGCGCGCTCCGTCGCCACCGCCACCCATCGCCCGGTAATCAAGTCCTGCCGTAACTGGGGCAACCCGCAAGCTCCTGAGAGAAGAACGCCTGACCCGCCCGAGAGTTTTCATTATCGCTGTCGGCGGCTAAGTTCCGATCTTTGGATCCTCTGGCATCCGGCACTCGTAGAGCATCTCGACGGCTGCCGGCCCCGCGCTCACGTCCTGCATGACCTGTCGGTGCTCGAGGTCGATCGGCAGGGTCGAACTCTGGTAAGCACGGCTGGCTTGCTCGACGTCGTTGGCCTCCACGATGTAGACCAGCATCGGCCCGTCACGGGCCTCGAGCAAATATGCGATCTCGTGGCGGACGGTCTCCTGCGCAAACGTCTGCCTGACTTCTTCCTGCCGTTGATTGAGTTGAGCCATCCACCACCGCAGACGCTCCACCCGGTCCTCGCGGACCTTCAGAAAATGGACCCTCAGCACCTCGTGATCACCATCCCTCTGCTAGGCAACGCGTTCGCCGGCCTTGAAAACCGCCCAGACACGCCAGAGGGAACCGGGATCGACCAGCGGATCGCCGTGCACGAGTAAAAGGTCGGCCGGATCCCCGGGCTGAAGCCGGCCGGCATGCTCGATCCCCATCAGCTCGCCGCCTCGCCAGGTGACGGCCGCCAGCGCCTCGTGCGGCTCCAGCCCGGCGTCCACCAATTGCTCGACTTCCCAGGCGAGGTGTCCAGCCCGTACCGAGCCGCCACCGAAGTCCGATCCGGCGGCGATTCGAACGCCGGCCCGGCGGGCCGCCTTGATGGCGGCGAAGGCTCCTTCGCGGCGCGCCGCCAGTCGCCGCTTCCCGTCGTCTGCGGTGAAGCGCTCGATGCGGGTCGTGCGCTCGAACGTCGCCCAGCTCGCCAGCACCGAGAGGGTCGACACCAGCGCCACATTGTTCCGCCGCATGGTGTCGGCGATCGCGTCGTCGAGCTCCATCCCGTGCTCGATGGAATCGACCCCGGCCTCGGCGCCAACACGGGCGCCGTCCAGGATGGTGGCATGGGCGGTGATCTTCCGCCCACGGGCGTGTACGGCTTCGCAGGCCCCCCGGACCTCGTCCACCGTGAAGGGACACTGATCGGAACGGTCCGGCGGATCGAGCATGATCTTCACGAAGTCAGTGCCCGCATCGAGCTGGGCGAGCGCCGCCGCCGTGAGGCCGGCACCGTCCCTCACCGCCACCGTCATCGGCAGGTAGCCCTCTTTGGCGATCCAGGTGCCAGCGATTCGGATGTATGGCGCGCCGCGTTGATCGGACATTTCCTGTCGAACAGACAGGCTCAAGGCGCGCCCGTCCGCCCCGGCCGGCGAGCCCACATCGCGGGCCCACAGCACGCCGGCCTGCACCAGGCGGGCCGCATTGTGACGCGCCACCTCGCGCAGTAGCTCGGGCGGATCGGAGCCGCGCTCGATCCAGTGGCTGCCGCCCGGCATCGTCAGGTGACTGTGCGCGTCCACGAACGCCGGCACGATCGTCGCCCCGCCGCCGTCCAGGACATCGGCATCACCTGGGTCGGACTCTTCCGTCGGCCTCAGCCATTCGATCCGACCATGGTCGATCAGCAAGCTCATGCCGACCTGCAACGTCGGCGAATGGCCGTCGGCCAGGCAGGCATCGCGGATGAGCAGGCGGGTCTTCACGCGGGCACCGGCGTGGGCTGTTCTTTCAGCCGGCTGACCGGACCCAGAAAGATCCACAGCGCCGCGCCTGCCGAGATGATGCTGCCCAGGATGATCGTCTGAACCACGCCGATCGCGGTGCCGAGGATGCCGCCGGTAAAGGCCCCGATGGGAATCGTGCCCCAGACGATGGTCCGCATGGTCGCGTTCATCCGGCCCTGGACCCGGTCGGGCGTGATCGATTGCCGCAGGCTGACCTGGTTGATGTTGTAGACCGGCACCATGAGATTGTTGACGAAACCCAGGACGCTGAGAACGATCGCCGGCGCGCCGAGCAAGGCGAGCGGCGTCGCCAGCGTAACCAGGCCGCCCAGGAGGATTGACAGACCCAGGGTCGGGCCCAAGCCGAGTGCGCGCGCGGCCCATGAGGCGTAAAAGGCACCCACCAGCCAGCCTCCGCTGCTGATGGCGAAGATGATGCCGACAACGGCGGCGGTCAGGTGCAGGTCGTGGTAGGCAAAGATCAGGAAGACCGCCCCGAAAATCATGTTCGACCCCAGGTTCGTGGTGGCCGTACATCCCGCGATGCGCCAGAGGATCGGGTTCTTGAACACGACATCGATACCTTCTCGCATCTCGGGAATGAATCCGGTCTTTCCCGCGGCCGTTCCCGGCTGCGGTTCGAGCTCCGGCTTTCTGATCAAGGCCAGGGCCAATGCCGATACCAGGAACGAGACGGCATCGATGGCAACGGCCCGAGCGCCTCCGATGAACTGGATGAGGAAGCCGGCGACGGCAGGTCCCGCGATCTGCGAGGCCGAGCGCGTGACTTCCAGCTTGGTATTCCCCTCGATCAGGTTCGGCCGCTCCACCAGCACCGGAAGGTACGACTGATAGGCGACATCGAAGAAGACTGTGAAGATGCCCGTGAGCAGCGCTACGGCGTAGAGCTGCTCGAGCGTCAGCCGGCCGAAGATGAATGCGATCGGGATCGATCCGAGGGCGAGGAGCCGTCCGATGTCGCAGACGATCATGATGGGTCGCCGCCGGAGGCGATCGGCGTACACTCCGGCCACCAGTCCCAGGGTTGGGAAGGCGAGAAACTCCAGCGCCGACAGCATGCCGACCTGAAAGGGGCCGGCGTGCAGGATCAGGATGGCCACCGTCGGAACCGCGAGCAACGTTATCTGGCTACCAAACTCGCTGACCGTTTCACCGGCCCAGAGCTTCAGGAAGTCGGGATGACGCCAGAGGCGGCCTCTGAACATCGCGCGATTCTATCGAGAACGTAGACTCGTGGCAGCTCTATGCGCGACGACTCGACCTCCGTTCGCAACCTCGTCATCGGGATGCTGTTGATCGCGGCCCCGTTTGCGGTTGCGTACCTGCTGACCCGCGGCAATCCGAACTCCGGAGTCCTCTTGATCGTGGCGGTCTTCTGTGCCGGCCTGGCGCTGACGTTTGCGCTCGCATCCGGGCTGCAGCAAGTCGCGAGCCTGGCGATCCGGCTCTCCGGCCGTTCGCCGCGCGACATCATGATCGTTGGGCTGGCGGCACTCAGCCTGCTGACCCCCTGGACGATCGCGGTCGACGTCGCCGGCCTCCCGCAGATCTTCGGCTGGACCAACCCGCTGGCATGGCTGGCGGCGCTCGGCCTGCTGATTTCGGTCACGCAGCCCGGCCGGCCGTACCACGGCTGGGCGCTGGTCGCCGCCGGTATCGCGATCATCGGCTGGACTGGATGGGCGGGCTTCATGCTGACGACGCCGGCCTTCAGCGGGCTGCCCTTCACCTTCGCGCCGCTTGACCTCGTCTCAACCGGGTGGTACGCAGGGCTGATCGGTTGGGTCCTCGCCGTCGATGCCTTCGCCGCCCGTCGCGGGCGCGAACCGAAGCTGGCACAACCGAAGGACGTCTGGCCGCTGGCGCTGGTGCCCGGGATGGGGCTGGTCCGGCTCGGCTATACCGGCCGCGGGCGGATCTGGCTCGTCGCCGCGGCGATCGCGGTGGCCTTCATCGGCATCTCCGTGGTCAACGACAGCGAGTTCGCCTACTGGGCCCATTACCACATCGCGCCACCGGACCGCGGCCGGCTCGATGTCGTGCTTGCCACCGCGGCGCTGGCCCTGGTGCTGGTGGCGAGCTGGATCGACACATGGCGCAGCCTGCAACGCCGGGAGATCATGGGCGACTGGCTGGCCGGAGTCCGCAGTCGCTCGAAGAGCGAATCCTAGCGCCCGGCGGCGCGCGTCAGCTCAGGCGTAATGACAGGCGGCCCACTGGCCGCCGGCGACCTCCCGCAGCGGTGGCTCGACCTCAGCGCAGTAATCGGTCGCAATCGGGCAGCGCGTACGGAAATGGCACCCGGATGGCGGATTGGTCGGGCTCGGAATTTCACCCTTGAGCACCGTCTGCTCCCGCTTGATCGTTGGATCCGGGATCGGGATGACCGAGATCAACGCCTTCGTATAAGGGTGCCGGGGACTCCGCAACAGCTGCTCGGCCGGCGCGAGCTCCACGATCTTGCCCAGGTACATGACCGCGATCCGATCGCTCACCTGCTCGACCACTGCCATGTTGTGCGCGACGAACAGGTAGGTGAGGTTGAACTCGTTTTGCAGGTCTTCCAGCAGATTCAGGATTTGCGACTGGATCGACACGTCCAGTGCGGACACCGGCTCATCGGCGATGATCAGTTTCGGCCGAAGCGCCAGCGCCCGGGCAATGCCGATGCGCTGCCGTTGGCCTCCGCTGAACTCATGAGGAAACCGGCCGCGGTACTGTCCGCGCAGCCCGACCACCTCGAGCAGCTCGCTGACGATTCGCTCCCGCTCGTGGGCGGATCCGATGCCGTGGACGAGAAGGCCTTCCCCCACGATTTCCCCCACGGACATGCGCGGATTGAGCGAACCGTATGGATCCTGGAAGATGATCTGCACCTCGCGGCGGATCTCGTTCAGCTCTTTTTTGTTTGCCTTGAAGATGCTCCGCCCCTCGAGATACGCATCACCGGCGGTGGGCGGGATCAGCCGTAAGATCGTGCGCGCCACTGTGGACTTCCCCGAACCCGATTCACCGATCAGGCCGAGGGTTTCGCCCTGCTTGATTTCAAAACTGACATCGTCGACGGCCTTGACATTCGCAACCGTGGTCTGCAGCAACCCGCCCTTGATCGGGAAGTACTTGACCAGGTGCTCGACCTTGAGTAGGGCGCCGTTGGCATCCGGAGAAACCACGACAGGCCGCTTCTTGCGCCCGATCATTCGTACTGCCAGCAAGCCACGAGGTGTTCGGCGCCGACAGCTTTCAGCAACGGGATGTCACTCTCGCTGTGCGGCGCCTTCACCGGGCAGCGAGGCCTAAAGGCACAGCCCGGCGGGAGCGCCAGCGGGTTTGGCACGCTGCCGGTGATGACATGGAGCCGGTCCTGCTTTTTTCCCAGGCGCGGGATCGAAGCCAGCAATCCCTGCGTGTAGGGGTGCTTCGGATTGGTGAACAATTCGGTCGTCGGCGCCTGCTCAACGATCCGCCCCGCGTACATGACGGCCACGCTGTCGCACATTTCCGCGACCACCCCCAGGTCATGCGTGATCAGCAGGATGGCCGATCCGAACTCCCCTTTGAGATTTCGCATCAGCCTCAGGATCTGAGCCTGGATGGTGACGTCGAGCGCGGTCGTCGGCTCGTCGGCGATCAGCAGCTCGGGATTCGTGGACAGCGCCATGGCGATCATGACTCGCTGGCGCATTCCGCCGGAGAGCTCGTGCGGATACTGCCTGGCGCGACGCTTGGGGTCCGAGATGCCGACCAGGCGGAGGACCTCGATCGCC
>Ga0066688_10000624_pt1 | contig 12393 bp, 8 predicted proteins | sample GraSoiAngelo_137_FD_62304 | JGI IMG/M metagenome (GOLD analysis project Ga0066688, IMG submission 62304) | Grasslands soil microbial communities from the Angelo Coastal Reserve, California, USA - 14_0929_09_30cm | ecosystem: Environmental > Terrestrial > Soil > Grasslands | place: USA... | reverse complement strand
ATCTTCAAAACCCATAAGGACAAGGATTATAGTTTCACAGACTGTACCAGCTTCGCGCTCATGGATCTTCACGCAGTCAAGAACTCGTTCACGTATGACGGACACTTTAGACAGTACGGCGTCATAATGCATCCGTGAAGAATTCAGACAGGCTCTCCATGAAATGTCTTCGGCTGGAACCTGGGCAGTGTTCCGGATTCGGGTCCTGGTCCGATTCTTGACTCAGTCGAGCCGATGAGCCCAGCGGCTCTTACCGAGATCGTCCTAGCTAGGGTGGCCCTGTCGCTGGAGCTTCAGAAGCGAGACGAGTGAGAGGAAGAGGCAGACTGCTAGACTTGTGAATACGTAGACCCATGAGTCCCAGAGTCCTCTCGGGCCTATGATGGGGAAGTAGTAGAGACCGCTGGGTCCGTAGAACTGGGCGATACCGAACAGCTCGTCTGCGGTGACTGAGAGAGCTCCGAAACCGTAGCAGGCAGCCCCGAAAACGATGAGCCACCATATCCGAGCCATAGACTCTGCCTTGGAATGGTCGCTGGGGCCACCCGGCCCCTCTTCAAGATGACGTGACTGACGATAAAGGCTCGGACATTCAAGAAGCTAGGGCGATTCTCTACCGCCTATTTGTTCAAGGCCACCTTCAAAAAGTTGATGATGGAACCAGCGACGTATTCTCTTTCTTCTGGTCCAATTCCATAATGGTTGCCGAAGGCGAATGATTATCGCATGGTTATCCTGGAGTTGGGTAGTTTTCCTACTTTTCTGTGAGGGATGTGTTTCATGGCCGGTTGTTCGGCCATCTTCCCGGCCATAATGGGCCCGGTTTCGATTAGCTTCTTCTCGAAATGATCCACCAGTTCCGCTCGAGTGAAACCCGCGTCCGGTCTCACTGTAAGAGGATAGACGAAGTAGACGTGTTTAGCATGTTCTGGTTCGCTGGGTAGGCTCGGCTGGTCCTCATAGGCTGAGAGTTTCTCTGTCCAGTAAGCCGCGTTCTCCCGACGTTGATTGATAAAACTGTCTAGTTTGCGGATCTCGTGGATTCCGAAGGCGCCCTGGATCTCCGTCGGGCGGAGGTTGTGGCCCATGGGTTATGAAGATGAACCTTGGGTCTATTCCTTTGTTCGACCCCGCGTAACTCTCCTTCTGTTTTAGATCTCTCACCCAGCCGAACGCGCGCATCGATTTGAGCTATTCGCAGAGGTCGTCGTTGGTTACGATCATTCCGCCTTCGATGTCGAGATGTGGTGGCTGATGAAGAAACTGAAGGTTCCCATTTCGCCAAAACTGCCAACCTTCGACCCAGACCCGTCCCTTCCCGCAGCGGTTTCTTGTCCAGGGATGGACTGTGACGACTGTATTGCTGACTTTGGCCAGGGAAGTTGTACCCTCGCAATAGGTTTGAAATGTTTCGTCTTGTCCAGATAGTCATCGTGCACAATGCCTAGTCTGCGCAATGACGTATGCCAGCTATTCGCCAAATGTGCGTGATTTGGCACTTGTCCGATCCACTCACACTATTATACGTCATAATGAAAGGAATTCATCTGCAATTGTCGTATGCGTTGGAGTCGGTGAGAAGTCAATACGAGCGGTATCCCTACCCAGCTTACAGCGAGGACGAAGTGAAGATCGCGGCCAAATGGCTCAGCCGGTTTGAACTGAATGCTGACACGATCGTCGATGTTGGATGCGGCACGGGACTTTGGTCCATCGCCTTTGCTCTGAATGGCTCGAAAGTCACTGCAATAGATTTTTCGAAAGCCTCACTTCTTGTAGCCTCGAAGATGGCGGATATTTTTGGAGTATCAATTAGATTTTGCCACTCCGATCTTTTTGGGTTTCAGACCTCGAATCGATTCAGCCTGGTCTTCTGTAACGGGGTTCTTCATCATACAGGAAACGCTCAAAACGGTTTTCGCCGAATCAGTAAGCTTGTCGATAACGAGGGTCTGTTGGTGACTAGTTTTTACAATCGTTTGTCTCCGTTTCGATTCGCAAAGTGGCTAGTTAGAGGGCTAGGAGGAACCAATATTGACACTAGAAGGCATGTAGCGGAAGCCGTCGTTGACGTACCACTGGTAACGACGTCTCTTGACTTCTTGGGACGGTCGCAAGGGGGACCTTTTTCCTCGGTTCGAGATTATCTTTCACGGCAAGAAAACCTGATAGATCTACTTTGTCATGCGCATACGTCTTACCATTCTTTGTGGGAGATCGAAAACTGGTACCTTGCTGAGGGATTTACATCCTTCGCCACAATTCCAGCTGGGTCGATAACCTCCGCAATTCTTCCAAACCTGATCTTCTATTTCGGAAGAAGACCAAGGGTTTCTAATACCTAGTGTTTGATAAATCGAAATACCAATGACTCAGCAGGATTACACTCCCACCAGAACAGAAAAAAGTGCGACTGAGTCAATGGACTAACATAAAGTACCAACACGCGCCGATTCTCCTCGGGAAGTTATAGCTTCGCCGACGAGGACAATTTTGACCAGTACTTGTCAATTCCATCCTCGAGATTCAGAGGACTGATGTCGAACACGCTTTTCATTCGCCCCACATCGGCAAGGGTCTGTTCGAGGTAATTCGGAGGTTTAGGCACGTAGCTTGGTTCAATTTTCTTGTTAAGCTTCTGATTGAGTATGCTGACAACTTCGTTGAATGAATGCAAAACTCCGCTCCCGACATTCACCGTTCCACTAAATGTGCTTTCGATTGATTTGATCATTGCATCGATAATGTCATCTATGTAAACGAAATCTCGGGCTTGATTCCCATCGCCAAAGATTATCGGCTTTTCATTGTTTAGTATTTTCTTGAGAAATAGAGTGACTGGACTTGCAAAGAAGCCTTTGTGGTCCTCACCAGGCCCATAGCCTGCAAATATTCGTAGGACGGTAACTTCGGGAAGGTCGTCGAGGGCACCGATCATATTCTCACATGCAAGTTTGCTGACGGCGTAGAGATTTGTCGGGCGTGGCTCTTTTGTCTCAGCATGGGGGAGAGGAGTGTGTCCATAGAGACTTCCACTAGAAGGGAATACGATCCTCTTCACGGAAATGCGCTTTCCAAAATTCAGAACGTTTAACCAGCCTTCAGTTGTTTCCCTGAAACACTCTTGAGGATTCTTATTAAACAGCATCACCGAGGATGGAGATGCTAGATGAAAGATGTAGTCGACTTCCCCAACACCTGCCAAAGTCTCCTCGTTCATCACGTTTCCTTCAACGAGGTTCACTCGTATTTCTCTGAGCCGTGTCGGGTTTCCCTCTGATAGATTGTCAAAAACCGTGACCTCAGCGCCTGAGGCACAGAGTCGGTTCACTAGATGTAATCCTAAGAATCCTGCTCCACCAGTAACTAGGACTCTTGCGCTACTCCACTTCATGCCCTTGGGCTCACTCCCTCACAAACAAGAAAACGGCATATCTTTTCGGGTACTAGGGAACACATTCCTTGGTTTCTGGACCTGCTGAATGAGGGCCCATGATTCTCAGTCAGTTTGAGTCCACCCAGTCTCGTCGATGATCTCCCAATTAGTTGTGGGTGAAGATCGATGAATATGAGGTTGGGCAATGGATGGTCACGGGACAGACAATATTGATTCGTACAAGCCATGTGTCTCTTGGGCGATCATTTCCCAGTCTCTAGAGGCGCTGATTGCCTGAACGCTCTTGCACATTGCATTGTAAAGATTTTTGTCGCTAGAAAGCTTCTCCATGGCCCCAAGGATTTGGCCTGAGTCCTTCGGTGAGCATAGTATGCCGTCACGTCCGTCGGTGATCTCTTCAGGAAACGGACTAATGTTCGTCGCGACTATAGGTTTTCCATAGCCCATTGCCAGATTGCATGCTGACGCGTTTCCCACGATGTGCGTATAAGGAAGAACTACTAAGTCACACAACAGAAAAAGCGCGTCGGCGTCCGTTTCTGGAACGAACCCAGTCATAAGAATTCTATCGTTCAGATTCCTGTTACTAATGATGGATCTGACGCGGTCGAAGTATGGTCTGTAATATTCCTTGGACAGACCCCCAGCGAGTATCAACATCCATTCAGGTCTCGCGCGCGAGAACTCTTCGAAAGCATCAAGGAGATAGTCGAGGCCCTTGCGAGGACTAACGTAGCCGAAATAAAGAGCGACCCGGCGGTTTCTTATCGTCGACTTCCATCTAGAGAGAGAATCTCGAGTCGCAGAGTACTCGGTTCGCCCAACGCCGTGGGGCATGAACGCGATCTTGTCTCCCTTTATTCGGTAATATCTTTGAATTTTCCTTTTCTGGGATCGTTGGTGGACGATGACAAGGTCGGAGAATCGGCAAGCGGGTCCGTAAACCAGGTGAAGTCCCATTTCGACGATAATTCTTGGGATCCATGTAGCGATCGGTAAGAGTTCCCCGACTGAGCCATTCGATAATGCATCTGGAAAGATCGTGCTGTGAATGGTGCTTACCGTCTTGACTCGAAGTATCCGCAGGAAAAGGTACAGAAATGGCACCATAGACATGGTTGCAGGCTTGCCGAACATGCCGAACTCGTGCTGAACGTGGACTACCTCAGGTTTGTCGCGGCACACTTTGCGAAATATCTGAAAAGGGAAGAGAGTTGACGTCCAGGTCTCGACCATCGTAATGTATTGTTCATTGCGTCTCTCGCCTTGGTGGCCTAAGACCCTCACATGATCCTCTGGGCGAGCGTTGCTGAAGCCCTTGACTAGTTTACTAGTGTAGGAGCCGACAGGTGCTCTGCTTACCATCACCACTTTCAGAGGCCTATAGCTCAAATCTCCCAAGTGATTCATCAGATTATTTGATTGTTTCCGAGATGGTTTTAATGCGCTTACGATCAGGAACTGTGCATGCCATGGATCTTAGTGTGACATAGCGTTTCTTGAGGGTTCTTCATCATAAATAGACTCTTCACTCTTATCATCACCCTGATGACGATCTCGTCTTTTCCAGATCACTCCGCTGGCTGATGCTAGGAATAGGACGATTACGAATACCAGTGTCAACATGTACGCGATAACCATCGGAAAGAGAGATGAGAACTCGATGTCGTAACCGCCAGGTCTTACGTTTTGAAATAGATTCATTCCATCGAGAGTTGGGATGGGCGGGTACGCCCCACTTGAGTCAGTGAGAGAATATCCCGGGGCGAACTCTCTCGCAAATACAATTGGGCCTCCCGGGTTGGCAGCGTTATTAGGCGTAGCTTCTTGCCCCAGCAAACCTCTTACCGGAATCGGAGAGTTGGCGACAACCATTGTTGCGATGCTGACGTTGCCATCCACCTGAATACTACCACCGTGCCAATTGGTTTCTGCAAGCCATGACAAGCTTGGAGAGGGTGTCAAGGTCTCGTTAGCGTCTCCAAATGTAACGAAACCATCGCCGCTGTATTGAATGTAGATGGAACCGCCAGTGTCTCCTATGTTGAGAGGTGTTTTGTTTGGTACCCCAATCAGAGTACTAAAGGGCGAGTTTGGATAGTTGTTCAGAAATCTGACTTCAAATTGAATATTCCCGATGTCAATGGATGCGCCCGAAGCGGTGGCCTCTATGCGTGGAGTGAAGAACTTGGTGCCGAAAGGTAGGGTCCCATTAAATGTGGCATATTTCCAATCGTCGGAAGGCGCGAATTGCGGCGATGCTAAGTCGGTAACAAACTTCTGATTGTTATCCAGAGTTGGAATAATGACGCGAAGCGCAACTTTGGGGGCTTCGTTCGTCCTATACCAGAATCCAACGCGGACCATTGCCAGCTGTCCAGAAGGCACAGTGAGTCCTCCGGGACTGAGGTTTGTAACTGTTCCATTATAGCTAAGGCTCAATGTGGTGAGAGTTGTTGGAAAGTTCCAATGCGTCATATTATCCGTGATGGAAATTGTCGAATTTCCTGAGCCCCAATTAGTGAAGGTCCATGGGACCCAGGGCGAGGGGACCTGTACATTGGAGTTGGCCGCTAGGACAATTGTGGTCGAGCCTCCACTGCCTGTGGGGCTATTGAAGACCAAGTCCGGTGGGATCTCACTAGCAACAGACTCTGTTGAATAGATCGAAATCTCGCAGCCAGAGAGGTCGAAACATACTCGGGTAGGTGAGCCGCGGGGAACAATTGCCGAGAGCGCACCCAGCGAGCCAAGTATCCCGTACGTAAGTGTGTAAGTTTCATCGCCCAAGAGAAAGGAGGCGACAACGTCAGGGGAGTATGTTTCGCCCCATAGACCGTGGACTTCGTACACCGATATGTCACCGAATTGGATAGCAAGTGTTATTCCTGCAGCATCGTTGAGTTTGTCTCTGACAGTCGTCATGTTGCCTACGCCCCAGGACGCTACCATGGCAGGCTCCGAGGAAGGTTGCAGGACGAGATATCGAATATTCAGAGCACGGAGGTAGTCTGGCAGGTCGTAGCTCGAAGCATTCGCGATGAGATACTTTAGTCCAACTGGGAATATGAGCGATGGTGTAGTTGTCGTGAGGTACGACGGTCTAGGTGGGTCGATCCACGCTATGCTGGGCGTCGCTTTTTCGCTCCAAGGATATGTTGAACCTTCAGCTCCGGGCCAATAGATGTTGAAACCGTCAGGTTGCGACATTAACCACTGATAGGTTTCGAACATCTGTTTTGGTGGAACGGAAGGGGAGAACGTTCCGAGGCTTGGTATACCGTTGCCGGGCAATCCATCTGTGTATCCGGCTGGGAAGAAGGACCCTGAGAACAGCTGCCACGACGGATAGATCAAGAGAGATAGCGTGACTACAACGATGAGGAAGTGAGCACCCCGTCGAGCGTATCGAGAGGAGCGCGGCGAAAGTCCAAGGGGGAGGTGAAAGCGCCTAATCTTGTCGAATTCTATGGATAGGAGAAAGTGTAGACCAGCAGCCGTCATGAGAAAGTATGCTGCGGCCACGATGATCAAAACGTGGTCCGGAAGAGCGTACTGGGTCACCAAGGCTCCGCCTATAACAGGAGTCTTCGCTAGAGCCGAGACTAGATCGTACGGGAATGGAAAGAGCGATGGTTGAGTTAGCAATATTCCCACCACTCCCGCGCAGCAACTGGGAACCGTAATTCCCCTGAACCGTCGCAATAGGAGGGTAGAAAACGAGAACACAGGTAGTGACCAAGTTGTGCCAAACCACAACAATGTTATCCAATCATTTGGAAACACCATGTAGGGTGGAGAACCGATGGTTCCGAGCGACGAGAGTGAACTGCTTTGAGTGAGTATGCTTGGTGGTGCATATGCTATCAAGGACCAATAGTAGCCCAAAAGCCTCACCGTGTTGGGAAGTGAGAGATTCCTCGTGGTGATGTGATAGAGTCCAGGCGGACGAATCTGGGTGCCCGTCGTTTGTTGAAGAATGTACAGCATCGTGAGGAGAGCTGGCAGACAAACCAAGACCAGCACAGCAATCTTTGAGAGAGCTACCAAACAGGTTCTCTTGGAAAACGATTTCAGGAATGATATCGCGAGAACTGTGACTGTTAGAGCAACCAGTTCGTGCATGAAGAGATTGGGGTCAAGAAAAACACTGAGCGATAGCAGTCCCCCCGCAACAAGTATGGATCGGTAGCTAGCTCCCCAGTGAAGAACCAGTGCTAATCCTATCAGCAACAATAGGAACTCTATCACGTAAGTGAAGTACAAACCGGAAAGTTGTTGAATAGACCAGAAGTTTGCAAACACCAATAGCACCAAAGATAGTGAGAAGAACTCTCCTCGCCAAAAGCTGAGCCTTCGTCGCGAAACCTTGTCGATAAGTTTCAGGCAGATCTCAGCTAGTGCGAAGGCAAGAATCAAGAACGTGCTCAGGAGATAGATGATGAAGAGTTTCTCGGTGATAATGGTGTCGCTGGAGAAGTGATTCATGATCAAGATCGGCCATGTCAGGAAGATACGACTGAATCCGAATGGGTCTGGAGTCGCGTTAGCGATTGCATTTGGAGAGAATACTGCCTGTGGAAATATCGCCGTGGATAGGGGCCAACTCCGGTCGCGATAGATGTAGAGACCGTTACCAAAAATGTAGTCTTTCAGCATGAGAAGGGCAAGTACAACTCCAAACAACCCGCGGCCGAGGACGCGGATTGTGATCTTACGATTTCCTGAAACCCAATCAATCAGGTTTCTCAAGGTCTTCAAGGGTGAAAGAGTTTTTGTGCCTTGACGAGAGGAGGGAGTACATCCAAGGCTTCGCAATGAGTCAGCCGTGAGTTGCCCCTCGCGCTCTTAGGTTCTTAAATTGGAAACTCGTGCGATTGTGCCGTCACGTTTAGAGATCATATCTTAGTTTCAAGACTCTGCAAGGGCGGTCTCTATCGTACCTTCAAACTGCTTAGCAGACTTTTCCCACGAATGCTCTTGGGCCCACTCGCATGCTCTGTTGGACAGGTTGAACCATTTCTTGTCGTCGCTTAGAAGCCTATTCACGTGATCGGCGAAAGCCTCGTCGTCGGGAAACGGGGCTAGGAGACCGGTCGCTTCGTCAACGATCGAGTCTCTGGATCCAGGCACATTCCAACCAACGACTGGAGTGCCTACAGAGTTTGCCTCAATGATGGACATTCCGAACCCCTCTCGATAAGAGGGATAGATCGCTACCCTAGACTTGCCGTAAAGCTTGAACTTATCTTGGTCGGACAAGCTACCAAGAAAGCTCACATTCTTCGACAGGCCCAACTTCTCGGCAGTTCTTGAAAGCTGCTGCTGATACGGTCCAGACCCGGCGACGAGTAGCCTCACGTCCGGGCGTCCATCGGTTATCCTCCTCAAAGCTTTGAAGGCTAGCTGTAGTCCCTTGTATTTCACTAGTCGGCTCACGCAACCGATCGTCTCTGGCCACCGCTCTGACAAAGCCATGGGAGGAAAACCAGGAATCGAGCATCCGGGTTCGATCACCTCAATGTTCTTTTCAAGAATGCCACAATGTCGTAGGTCATGGGCCGTGCTCTTAGAGACTGCAACGATTCTAGACCTGGAATAGAGTCGGTAGACTAATGGCTCTAGCGCAAACCCCAGATCGGATACCGGGCTGGGAAATTCATCAAAGAAGATTTCCCGGACCAGTTGATGGATGACAGTGATGCGCGGGGCCCGTGAGTATAGTGGCGATAGCCACGGCATCCCTACATCCGAGTTGTCGATCAGCAGATCCGTTGTATGCGCGAATTTGGCGAGAAATCTCGCCGGCAACAGGATCCGGTGAAAGGCTTCAGGAAAGTGTCGGTAGGTTATTCCGTCGATCACTTCAAAAGGGTAGGAGCCATATGATCCGCTCGCTAGAACTGTGATCGAGTGATGACTGGTAAGACGACGCAGTATTTCGTGGATGTACCTTGAGGCTCCTCCGCTTAGGGGGTGTCGGACGCTGCGCCTGCTGAGAACAACAATCCTTGCCAAGATGGAACTCGAGTGCTCCGGACTAAAAGTCAGTAGACTCGGGCTTGCACTTGTTCTTAGTCCATCGCTTGCCGCGCCGATTCCAAGGGAGCGTGGGCGATAAGGCTCAAAAGCATTATCGTGTGATATGTAATATCACGCACGTTCTGGGCTCCACCGAGGAATTGTCCGTCTTGATAATACTTGGACACACCACTGTTTCTCGCATGCAAAATGACTTCATGTTCGGTCGATTCGAATCCCCTAATTTTGAGGAGAGGTACGATAAGTGGCAGGCCGTAATTGAAGATCGACCCGTCGCCAATTGTATCTCTCTTCAATACCTTGATTCCACAATTTGAGTCCTTAAGTCGCATACGGAATAGGACTCTCACGACTCGGTTGTACAGACGGGAGAGTGCGGTTCTTGAGGGACCGTATCCATTGTAGTCTCGGCTTCCATTGACGAAGTCAATTCCATTGTTGAGTTTAGCAACCATCGCGACAAGATCCCCTGGAGTGTATTGGAGGTCGGCGTCGAAGAAAGCCACTAAATCCCCTCTAGCGCGACGAACTCCTTCCTTTAAGGCGACGGCTTTCCCGTAGTTCTCCACAAGGTCGATGACCCTCACAGAGGTGTAAGAATCGTGCAAAGAACAAGCTCGTTTGAGGGTTTCGTCAGTGCTCCCGTCATTAACAAGCAGGATCTCATAAGGTATATGGGCGCGACCGAACGCTTGATCTAATTGATTGACACAATTCTCAATATTGTCCTGCTCGTTATAGCAAGGAACGATGACTGAGACATCTGGTTTTAGACTCCTCATCTCTTTATTCTCGGGATCGCCCAACCAGCATCGCCGATTTTGCGGTAGTCGATTTTCTTCTGCTGGAAGAAGTCTCTGTAACTCTGCCAGGCACCCTCCGCGTCTAGTACGAAGGTACCCGGCCGGATCGAATCCAGCAACTCCGGAACGGGGGTCTCTGTGTACTCGAGGTGTGGTACAGAAACGACTAGTGAATCGAAGTCCTTCAAGTCGTTAGGATACTTGAACGAGCCTACACCAGCTATCTTCCTCACCTCCTCCTCGGAATAATACGGATCCTGTATCCGCACCCGTTTACCGGCTTTCTCCAGCGTTTCAGCCAGAGTTATCGACGGGGAGAGAACGTGGACCTTGAGATTCCGCTTGTAGCTCAGACCGAGGATCCCAACCCTGCTTCCCGACGGATTCTTGCTGATCAACTCGCCAATGAATTTTGTCTGTGAACGATTGACTTGATTGATCAGTGATAGTAAGTCTGTATGTTCTCCTTTGCTTCCAGATCCTTCAAGCAAGTATTCCGGGGCCAAGGGTATACAGTATCCGCCCGTCCCCAATCCTGGATAATGCGCAACGTAGTTCCACTTGGTTGCGGCAGCGTTGATCAGCTCGATGGTGTCAACGTTCGGATAGGCGCGGGAGAGTGCGTTGGCGAACGCAATGTTAAGGGCTCGGAAGGAGTTCTCGGTAGACTTCACCAGTTCGGCGATTCGGTGGTCTGAGACGGGCACGAGTTTGGAGCATATGATTCCGAGAACTTCTTGAGCCGCCTTCAGTGATTCTTCGTCGACGCCACCAACTACTCGGGGAATCGTATGGACGTTCAAGCCTGGGTTGTCGAACCAGTCGCGTCGGGGGGCCACGGCCACCTCAAACTCGTTCGGAATCTTCCTACCCGTCCGTTCGATGGTTGAGACTAGTACCTTATCGCACTGTCCGGGCGAGAGCGTAGATTCTACAATGGCAAGGTCGGGACCATCCTCGACAATTTTCCCAGCGATCTTCTTTGAAACGTCTTGCAGTGCACCGTCCCAGGGCTTGCCGTTTCGTTCAGTGGGGATTGATACGAAATGGGCCTTGACAGTCGGGTCTTCTATGATCTCCTTCGCATCGCTTGTTGCGTACATGAGGCCGTTCTTTACAAGTGGTTCAATCGAGAATCCTAGCCATTGACCCAAGCCAGGCATAGTAATCTTACCAGCGTTGACGGTCCGTACGGTTTCTGGAAGAATATCGTAGCCGACGCACTTTATTCCGTATCGGGCATAGTATGCCATTGTTGAGAGCCCGATGTAACCGGTTCCCCAGACTGCAATCTTGGCCTTGTGACTACGCAGTTTGGAGTGAAGGTTCAAGCTACCAGTTCCCAATCATCGGCGGGTACGATCTCTTGTGCGCGGAATTCCGAAATCTCGACAGAATGTCTCGGACCTTCTCATCACTGATCCCTAGGCGCTTCGACACATCTTCCGGTGCCATCTTGAAATCGAAGAGACAAACGAGCGCTCGATCCAATTCCGAATAGTCCAGCGGGATCTCGTCTGTCGCCCTGTGGCCTTCCCAGAGGTTCGGAGATGATGGCTTCTCGACTATCTCGGGGGAGACACCTACGTGCTTCGCTAGGAATCTCACCTGCGACTTGTAGAGATGTGCGATTGGAAGAAAGTCTACGCCCCCGTCGCCATATTTTGTGAAGTAGCCGATCAGGTCCTCGCTCCTGTCGCCCGTCCCAGCAACGAGCAGGTTCTGAGCGTTCGCTAGGTAGTAGAGGCTCATCATCCGCATTCGCGCCTTCAGATTGCCCTTCGCCACTTGATCCTCGACTTTGACAGGAAATGTGTCCGAGAATCGCCTGATGAGAGGATCTAGAGTCAGGTCGATAGTTCTGATACGAAGGTTGTCCGCAATTTCGCGAGCGTGACTTGCATCGACGCCCTTGCGCGTTCGTTCCTCGAACATGAAGACCCCGGTCACCTTCGCGGGTCCAACAGCCTTGACGCAGAGAGTAGCAGTGAGTGCGCTGTCTACTCCCCCGCTTAGCCCTACGACTATGCCTGAACATCCAGAGGAACTGAAAGTTGTCCGAATGAAGTCGATTATCCGCGGAACGGCAGTCTTAGGGTCAAGGAGGAGCCTCTCCTCAACCTCATCCCTAGCTCTAACCGTTTCCGCTTC
>Ga0066688_10000622_pt1 | contig 12413 bp, 12 predicted proteins | sample GraSoiAngelo_137_FD_62304 | JGI IMG/M metagenome (GOLD analysis project Ga0066688, IMG submission 62304) | Grasslands soil microbial communities from the Angelo Coastal Reserve, California, USA - 14_0929_09_30cm | ecosystem: Environmental > Terrestrial > Soil > Grasslands | place: USA... | reverse complement strand
CGCTTCAGAAATGCTGGATCGCCGATCTCAGCGGCGAGCTTTTGGGTTCGGTGCTGGTGATGAAGCGCAGCGCCCGGGTCGCCCAATTGCGGCTGCTCTACGTCGAGCCCGCGGCCCGGCGCAACGGCCTCGCCACGCGCCTGGTGGGCGAGGCAATCACCTTTGCGCGTGAAGCCGGCTACCGCAAGCTGATGCTGTGGACGCAGGACGAGGAGGAAGACGCCCGCCGGCTGTACCACCGCCTTGGCTTCGCAATCGTGCAGACCCGTCCGCATCGCAACTTCACGGACCGGGAGATTACCGGAGAAACCTGGGAGCTCGCGCTTTAGCGGCCGTCGAAGCGCCGCGTCGGGAGAAGTGACGGCGAAGCCAGTGTTTGCGCAAGAGCGGCGTGCATGCAGCGACATCGAGCGCGAATGACGCGGGAAACCCGCAGGCTGGCCATGACGCTGCAGCTCGTCCGGCGCTTTCACCCCCGCTTCGGTGCGGCCGTTTGGCTTGATTGCAAAAGCGCGTGCTCGCGAACATCGTCGCTTCGGAGGCGCGTAACATTCAATTCTGCTTCGCTTCCACACCCGTTTTAGGGCGCTCAATTCGGCAGCTCTGAGCTAGTCTTTTCCGGTAAAGTTTAGCCCGTCGGGGACGGCGGCGTGGTTATGCCTCGGAGCGTGCGACGATGAACCAGCCCCAGATCGAGCAGCGCCCGTTGGACGAGGGCCGCATCGTCATCATCGTCATTTCGGCCCTCGGCGCATTTACCGTTCTGCTCGGAATCGGCTTGATGGTCCTGGTGTTGCGCGGGTGAGGCAGCGCTGATGCGCCATCGGCGGAGTTGCACGTTCCTCGTGCGCCATCGCCTCATGACTGCAGACGGAGGCGGGGAGCGATGATCGACGAGGCCTATGACCGCGCCTTTCAAGGGGCCCGCACGCCGCTGTACCGTTCCTTGCGCCAGCTGCTCGTCCGGCCGAAAATCGAGGACGCCGGCCCGGACGGCGTGTCACATCCTCGACCGGCAGTTTCGCGCATTCCCCGGTGAGGGGCGGACCGGCCCTGGTGCTCAGGCGCTTGCTGCCCATCCTCGCACTTGCCCAAGGGCTCGCGGCCGTGCCGCTGCGGGCCGGGCCGAATCCCAGTTTCAGTGCCCTCGACGTCTTTTCGCTCGAAGTCGCAGCCGATCCGCAAATCAGCCCCGACGGGTCGAAAGTCGCTTATGTGCGCCGATCGGCCGACATCATGACCGACCGGTTCGAATCGGCAATCTGGGTGATCGATACGGGTAGCGCGAGTGAGGCTCCGCTGGTTGCGGGAGCCGGCAACCGCTCGCAACCCAAATGGTCCCATGACGGCCGCAAGCTCGCCTATCTCCTCGCAGATCGAGGGTCGTCCGCACAACTCTTCGTTCATTCGTTCGCGGACGGAACGGAGACGAGGATCGCGAGCTTTGCCGAGGCGCCGGCGAACGTCGCCTGGTCGCCCGACGACCGCTTCCTGGCGTTCACCGCCTTCATTCCGGCGGACCCGCCAAAGCTCCACGGGCTGCCCGCCAGGCCCGCGGGCGCGCACTGGGCGCAGCCGCTCGAAACCTACGACCGGGTGACCTACCGCACCGACGAAGACGGATATTTGAAGGCGGGCTACGTCCACATCTTCATTTCACCCGCCGCCGGGGGGCCGCCGCGGCAGCTGACCAGCGGGCCCTTCAACGACGCCGGATCGCTGTGTTGGACCCTCGACGGGCAACGCATCCTGTTCAGCGCCAACCGTAAGCCGGACTGGGAATATGGCGGCAACGAGAGCGAGATTTATTCGGCCGGTGTGGCCACCGGCACAGTCCGCGCGCTGACGTCGCGAAATGGCGCTGACGAGCAGCCGGTCGTGTCGCCCGACGGCCGCCTCGTCGCGTTCACGGGGTTCGATGACAAGGATGGTCAAGACTATCACCTGAGCCGGCTTTACGTGATGAACCTCGCCGGCGGAGCGCCAAGGGCGCTCACCAGCGGCTTCGACCGGTCGGTCAGCGATCCGGTCTGGTCGGGCGACAGCCGCTCGATCTACGTGACCTATGACGACCAGGCCGTACGGCGGATCGCGCGGTTCGATCTTGGCGGTTCACGGGCAGAATTGATGTCCGGCCTTGCCGGGCAGCTGCTCGACCGGCCCTATATCGGCGGCAGCTTCTCGCTTGCACAGGACGGCGCGATCGCGGCCACCACGGGCAATTCGTCTCATCCGGCCGACGTCACCTTGGTCAAGGACGGCGCCCCTCGCCAGCTGACTCACCTGAACGCAAGGCTCCATTCCAGAGCGCTGGGACAGGTCGTGCCGATCGAGGCGCGCGCGCCCGACGGCGTTCGCGTCCAGGCATGGCTCACCCTCCCGCCGGCCTATCGGCGCGGCCGGCAGCTCCCCTTGATCCTCGAAATCCACGGTGGCCCGCGCAATGCCTACGGCCCCTATTTTTCGTTCGACGACCAGCTCTATGCCGCCGCCGGCTATGCCGTCCTTTCGGCCAATCCGAGAGGGTCGACTTCTTATGGAGAGGCATTCGGCAACCTCATTTTCCATGCTTTTCCGGGCAAGGATTTCGACGACCTCATGGCCGCGGTGGATGCCGCGGTGGCGAACGGCTATGTCGAGCCGCGGCGCCTGTTCGTGACCGGCGGATCGGCCGGCGGGCTGCTGACCGCGTGGACCATCGGTAAGACAAACCGCTTCAGGGCAGCGGCGGTTCAAAAGCCGATCATCAACATGGCAAGCTTCGTCCTCACGGCGGACCAGCCCGATTATTATGCGCGTTACTGGTTCGGGAAGATGCCGTGGGAGGATCCGGGATCTTATTGGGAGCGCTCGCCGCTTTCGCTTGCCGGACAAATCCGGACGCCCGCGCTGATCATCGTTGGCGACCAGGACCATAGAACGCCGCCGAGCGAAGCGGAGCAGCTATATGCAGCGCTCAAGCTCAGGGGCGTATCGACGCGGCTCATCAGGGTTCCCGGCGCCAATCATGCCGGACTTGCCGCACGCCCGTCCCAGGCGGTTGCACGCGTTGCCGCAATCGTCGACTGGTTCGGGCAATTCGATCATTGACAGCGGCGCTCGACGACAATCACGTAAAATGATTGAACCCATGGGCGAGCAAGACCGACTTGCGGCAATGCCTGCGAACCGGCGGCGAGCGAACGATGTTTCGGGCGGTCGGCCTTCGATGCCCGTGGGTGAGGGCAGTCGATACCGCCAAGACGGTCATGCAGGTCTCTCGGAGGTGCTTTAGATGACAAGCTGGAATTTGCCCCTCGAGGGCGGCTGCCGCTGCGATGACGTGCGGCTCCGGGCTGAAAAGCCGCCGATTCTGACCGGTGCCTGTCATTGCGCCGGCTGCCAGAAAATGACCGGCAGTGCCTTTTCGCTGACGATTTCCTTTCCCGGCGACGCGCTCCGGATCCTTCAGGGCGAGCCGGTCATCGGTGGTGCGCATGGCCCTGTGGCGCACCATTTTCATTGCCCTCGTTGCAAGGCCTGGCTGTTTACCCGCGCCGAAGGCATGGACTGGTTTGTCAACGTGCGGGCGAGCGTGTTCGACGACCACCGCTGGTTCGTTCCGTTCGTCGAGCTGTGGCTGAGCGAGAAACTCCCTTGGGCGACGACGCCGGCGCTGCACGGTTATGAGACGGTCCCCGAGCTTGAGGAATTCGGGGCATTGATGGCCGAGTTCAAATCGGGTGCCTTCGGCCCCGGATGAAGGCCGCGGATCGGGAGCCTCGGTCGGCACGCCTGCACCCGCGCCATTCCTGGCACCCATTGCGGCGAGCTAGGGATTTGGGTGCAACGTTCTTGCCAGGAAATCGAGCATCCTGGTCCACGAATCGGCCTGGGCGTGCGCATCGGCTTCGGCATTGCCGCCATCCTGCGACGGCCCGGAATTGTGGGTCGTGGTCGGTCGCCACCCGGTGTCGACGATCAGGTGGCCGGCTCCCGGATAGATCAATGCTTCGACGGTTCGCGCATAGCCGTGCCGCTTCAGGCGCCGGGCAACCCGCGCGACGCTCTCGCCGGACGCGCCCGTTTGGTCGTCTCCTCCGCCGACCAGCAGAAACGCCGCATGGCTTCGCTCGACGGGAATCGTGGCGGCCGCGATCAGTTTTGGCGAGGCGCTGCGCATTGCCCGCTCCCTGACGCGTGCCAGGTGCACCTCACCGCCGGGAACGCGATATTTCGCGATGATCTCCTTCATTCCGGTTTGCGGGAGGAAAGGCAAAGCATGGCCCTTCACGCTCCAGCTGGAACTCATGTCGGTCTCGCCCGCGCCGTAAGCGAACCCCTGGGTGACAAGCGCGGAGGGCACGAAGGCTGCGACGGCATCGATCCACGGATAGGTAGATGCCCCCAGCAATGCGAATTCGCCGCCCTTGGATGCGCCGACCAGGCCGATGCGGCCGGTGTCGGCTTCGGGGCGCGTTGCGACATAATCATAGGCGCGCTGCAAGTCCTCGACCGGGATCAGGTTGAGCGCTGCCGGAACATCCTTGATTGGCTCGCTCGCGGGTGAAAAATAGACCAGGCCGAAGACCGTATAGCCGCGTGAGGCCAGTTTCGGTCCGAGCCAGTCGGCATATCCAAAGCCGCCCTCGGCGCCGTGCAGGATGATGACCGTCGGCCGCTTCCTCGCTCCGGCCTGAGTGTAAATCGCTCCGACGAGGCCGCTCGCCCGGACCTCCTCTCGAGTGACATTCGCGGCTGCCGGGTCGAGGGTCAGGACCTTTCGCGCTTCAACCCGTCCGCCGATCTGCAAGGTGAGGACGATCTGGTCTGGCGCGAGCGTCCGCGGATCCGCAAGCGCCGGCAATGCGGCGGGCGCAGTTCCGTCAAGGGCTGGTTCCTGCGACCAGAACAAGCCGTGGATGTCGCGTCCGACGTAGCTGCCCGACAAAGCGAGCGCGCGCTCGAGATCGACACTGCCGTCCTCGCCGACGCGGTAGGTCGCATGCCCGTAAAATGCTCGCCTGGTGCCGCTCCCGCTGATCTTCACGGACTGCGCGTGAACTGTCGCAAGGGCGCCGGGCGGGGCGCCGACGATGCGGATCGAGATGGGATCGCCGTCAAGCACATGGGCCGGCTCCACGATGAGGTCGGCGGCGGGCACTCCCGTTGGAAGTGCCGCGCAAGCGAAGACCCAGAGAAATCCACGAAGCGGATATCGCATCAGCCCAATCCCCACGCTGCCGACCGGCTCATAGTAGCACGGCTCGCGCGGCCATTTTCACCAATCATGTCCACAATCGGGTGTGTTTGCGCGCTGATTGCACTAACAGATCGGCGATATGCAGCGAAAAGCCACCAAGGATCTCGACTCCGTCGATCGGCGCATGCTGGCGATTCTCGTCGCCGATGGACGCATCAGCTGGAACGAACTTGCCGAGAAGGTCGGCTTGTCGAACACGCCGGTGCTTCGCCGGCTGCGAAGTCTCGAAGCCGACGGCGTGATCGCCGGCTATGGCGCCCGGCTCGACGAAGCGAAGCTCGGCTATCCGGCAAGCGCCTTCGTCTGGGTGACGCTCGACAGCCAGTCCGGCGCGTCTCTGGCCGCGTTCGAGACTGCGGTTGCCGACATGCCCGAAGTCATGACTTGCTTCATGGTGAGCGGCTCGAACGATTATCTGCTGCGGGTGATCGTCAAGGACCTCGAAGCCTATCGGACCTTCGTCAGCAACAAGCTCTCCGCCCTTCCCGGAGTTGCGAGATTGAACTCGAGCTTCGCGTTGAAGGCGGTGATCCAGCGGAGCGCGCCGCCGCTCAGCTAGCTGTTCTCCACCAAGCAGTCGCGGACTGTCACGACGTGAAATGGATGGAGAGAATGAGCCGGGCCCGGTACGGAGAGCCGAGCGCGGCCTTGCTTGTACCGTAGACCCGTGCATCGAAGGACACTCCCTTGCTCATCGTTCGCCGGAGGCCCGCGTTAAAGGCCGCATAGTCCGGCGCGCCGCGCAACGTGTGGAACCCGATGTTTGCGGAAACTTGCAGCGACCTGGCGATATCGAGGCGTGGTCCGGCTTCGCCGAACAGCGACGGCCCGTGGCCGAACTCGTCGGCGCTATATTCTCCATAAGCCCGCAGCGACAGGGTTCCGAGGGTCCGCGTTGCCGCCGCGCTGAACTCCCACGCATTGACATGGGACGAGGCGCCGATCCGGATCCTGTAAGCCGCGCCTGTATCGAGCTGCAGTTTGCCCATCTTCCAGCGGATCTTGGCGAATAGTGCGCCAACACCGTCGGCCGAGCGCGAATCGACGTTCTTATATTGCGCGCCGGCTTGAACGGCGCCCATGCGAACGAACGCCCGGCCGAAGAACTGCAAACCCCCGGTTTGAAGAATGCCCTGCGACATGCCCTGGCTGGCCACCGAAATCTCGAAGCCAGGCTGCGGCGGCGGCGGCGGGATCGCATCTGGCATCAATGGGGTCGCGCATCGGGTTCCGGCGGCATTCGGGACCGCCGGCGGGCGAATCGTGCCTCTTCGGCCGGGCTATTGGTGCGCGCGCCGGAAATCGTCGGTCCCGTCGGCCACAGTCCAGGCGACCTCGCTCAGGACCTGTGCCGCCTGCTCGAGCCCCGCCGGATCGACCTTGTCGAGCGTGTCGTCAGGCGTGTGGTGGATGTCGAAATAGGTCCAGCCATCCTGATGAAGGCTGATCGTCGGCACGCCCTGTTGCCGCAGCGGGTTGAGATCGGTGCCGAGGCGAACGTCATTGGGCCCCTGAATCACACCCATATGACGAAGCGCGTGCGCCATTCCCTCGATCGCCGGCAGGGCGCTCTCGCGAACGTCCGACGCAAGTTGCAGCACCGGCCCCGATCCGTGGTCCATCTCGATTGCGATCACATGGGTCTCGCCCGCATGCCGCCGCGCGTAATCGTTCGCGCCCGAGAGCCCGAGTTCCTCGCAGCCGAACAGCACGATCCGGATTGTCCGGCGCGGCCGCTCCTTGCGCTCGAGGATGCGCTTGGCCGCTTCCAGCACGATCGCCACGCCGGCCCCGTCGTCCTCGGCTCCGGTGCCAAGATCCCAGCTGTCGAGATGCGCGCCGAGCAGCACGATCTCGCCCGGGGCTTCGCGGCCGCGGATTTCGGCGACGACATTGCCGGTCGGCCCGCTTCCGCCGGACTGGGGCGTCAGGACCAGCCGGACCTGCACGGCCGAGCGCCGGGCGAGTATTCCTTCCAGCGTGTCGGCATCGGCAAGGGATAGTGCTGCGGCGGGGATCGGGGTGGAATCGCCCCACATCGTTAGCCCCGTATGCGCGTTGCGGTGATGGTCGGTGCCGAGCGAGCGGATCATGATTGCTGAAGCGCCTTTGCCGGCGGCGATTGCGGGTGCTGCTCGCCGGACCTCCGCGAAAGCCGAATATTGCGATTCGTCGACGGTGCGTTGCATTGCATGGCTGACAAAGGCGATGCGGCCTTCCACCTGCTTGCGCGAAGCGGCCTTGAGATCGTCGAGCGTTGGAAAGTAGGCGACGGTCCCGGAAAGCCCTGCTGCGGGCGTTGCGCCGCTGCGGCCGATGGCCGTGACGACGAGCGGCTGCGGGTAGGGCGAGAGGATTTCGGCACGCTCCTCGCCGCGCAGCCACAGTGGCATCGTCGTGGTTTCCTCATGGACATTTTCGAAGCCGAGCTTGGTGAGCAAGGTCAGGGCCCATCGCCTTGCGCGCGCCTCCGCGGGCGTTCCCGCGAGCCGCGGCCCGACTTCGGTCGTGAGCGAATTGACCACCTCCCAGGCGCGCGAGCCCGCGGGCGCTGCTGCCGCTTGCGTGGCATGGCCGAGCGCCATGGTCGCGGCGGCCGATACGATGAACGAGCGAGGTCGGGTCATCAGATTGCTCCCAGCAGTGTCAGCGCCGCCGCGGCCAGGCTCGACCCGAGCAGAAGCAGGTAGGTCGGCATGCGCAACGCGAACGCGCAAACGAGGCACACCGCGCTCAGCATGAGGGCGGCCCAGTGGACAGAAAAGAGATCCGGAAGCTCCACCGCGCGTCCGAGAAATCCGCGCGGCGTCACTCGACCAAACATGAAGTGGATCGCGAACCAGGCCGCGAGGTTTGCGATGACTCCCACGACCGCCGCGCTGACCGCGCTCATGGTCGCGGCCGCCCGCGCATTGCCGCGGAGCTGCTCGATGAACGGCGCGCCGGCGAAAATCCAGACGAAGCAGGGCACGAAAGTCACCCAGGTGGTGAGGATTGCGGCAAGGGTGCCGGCGACGAGCGGCGGCATGCCCGTGGCGGCGCGATATCCGGCGAGGAAGCCGACGAACTGGGTCACCATGATGAGCGGACCGGGGGTTGTTTCGGCAAGCCCGAGGCCGTCGAGCATCTCGCCGGCGCTCAGCCAGTGATAATGGCCGACCGCCTGCTGGGCGACATAAGCGAGGACCGCATAGGCCCCGCCGAACGTGACCACCGCCATGGTCGAAAAGAAGCCCGCGATCTTGCTGAAGACATCGTCGGGTCCGGCAACAGTGAAGATTGCGGCAACCGGCACGAGCCAGGCGGCAAAAAGCACCAGCGCGGTCAGCAGCGCGCGCGAATGATCCTTCGCATGGTCGGGGATCCCCGTCCCCAGGGCCGACTGCTCGTCAGCAAGCGCGTTCCGGGCGGCGAGGTGACCTGCAGACGCGCTGAACCAGCCGCCCGGCACGACGAAACTGACCAGCGCCGCGCCGGCGATCACGAGTGGAAAGGGGATCGAAAGCAGGAACATGGCGAGGAACGCGGCTGCCGCAAGAGATATCGCGGCGCGGGTGCGCAGCGAGCGTCGGGCGATGCGCAGCAGCGCCTGAAGCACGATCGCCAGCACGGCGGCCTTCAGGCCGAAGAAGAAGGCGCCGACGAGGCTCGCGCCCGAGAACAGGACGTAAAAGAAGGAGAGGGCCATGATCGCGACAAAGCCCGGCAGGATGAACAATCCCCCGGCCACGAGCCCGCCCCTCGTCCGGTGCATCAGCCAGCCGATATAGGTCGCGAGCTGCTGGGCCTCGGGTCCGGGCAGGAGCATGCAGTAGCTGAGCGCGTGGAGAAAGCGCTCCTCGCCGATCCATCGCTCCTCTTCGACCAGGATCTTGTGCATCATTGCGATCTGGCCGGCGGGCCCGCCGAAGCTCATCAAGGCAATCCGGGACCACACCGGGACGGCATCTCTGAAGGTGATGCCCAAGGCCGTCCGCTCTGGACCCGTTGGCTCGATCGCGGTGGCCGTCGCGCTCATGCCAGCGGGACCATTTGCCCGACGCCCGCTTCGACCGCCCGTTCATAGGTCATTGCAGCGGCTGCCACGTCCTGGACGGCGGCCCCGGTGCTGTCGAAGATGAAGACGCGCTCGTCGCTGTTGCGGCCGACGGCTTCCCCGCCAACGAGCTCCGCCAACTCGCCGGCAAGATCGGACGGGTGCATGAGGCCGAGTTCGACGGCATGGCGAGTATCGCCCATCGCAAGTACCTGGGCGGCGACGTCGGCGTAGACCGCCGACCGGGCGAGGAGCGCGGGTTCGAGCTCCTGCTTTGCGGGACTGTCGGCCCCGACGGCGGCGACAAAGGTTCCGGGACGAACCATGTCGCTCGTGAGAAAAGGCCGCCGTGCCGTGGTGCAGGTGACGATCACGTCACTATGGGAAGTGGCCTCCGCGAGCTTGTCGACGGGCCTCACTTCGAACCCCAATTCACCCGACATCGTGGCTGCGAATTGCCGTGCGCGCTCCGGGTCCTGGTCCCAGGCGAATGCCAGGCGGATCGGAAGGGCGTTGGCAATGCTCTTGAGCTGAATTCGCCCCTGGACGCCGCAGCCGCAAACGGTGATCGCCGCCGCGCTGGGATCGGCGAGGTAACGGGCGGCAAGCGCGGACGCCGCGCCGGTCCGGGCGGAAGTGATTTCGATGGAATCGATAAGCGCGAGGGGGGTCCCGCGCTCACCATCGCACAGCAGGATGGCGCCCTGGACTGTCGGCAGCGAGAACCGCGCATTGTCCGGGAAGTTGCCGTTGGTCTTGACCGCGACATATGGCCGCTCGAGCGCCAGCATGGCGCCTTTGACGTGGAAATCGCCGCCGGCTCCGCCAATGTGCATCGGGGGAGGCAGGTCGGCCCGCTTTTCTCCGAGCATGCGGAAGGCGAGTTCGGCCGCCTCCAGGTGATCGTCGAGGGACATCAGCTCCGCCACGTTTCTGCCTGTCAGGACAAGAAGAGGCGGCGGCGAGCCGGTCACTCGGATTTTTCGAAATAGGCATAGAGATCGTCGAATACGCTTTTGCCGCGCTCGACCCGCTCCTCATCGTCGCTCGAGCGCGCGCAAATGCCGGAGACCAGGGTCCGGATTCCCTCGGCTTCCGCGCGCCCGAACTTGCAATCCTTGAGGTCGATGTCGTGGACGATTTCGGCGACCGCGGCAGCAGCGGCGTCATCGGGCCGAAAGCGGCGTGCCAGCACCTCCATGGTGCAGGCGTCGCCGACGTGCGTGAACTCCGCTTCGAACATGTCGAAGCGGATTTCCCCGTTGCGGGGACCGTAATGCCGGCCGGGCACGAATTTCATCTCGGCAGCGGGATCGATGAACCTGGCAATGAACCAGGCGCTTGCCATCCGGTCGATATAGACTCCCGAGCGGGTGACCCAGACCTTGCCGCCATATTCGCCGGCCACATCGACCGTGGGCTCCACTTGCTCCGCCTCCTCTTGAGCCTCGGCCGCCGCCCGCAGTGCCGCTTCCGCCGAAGCGCGCGCAGGGCTGCCGAAGAAGTCGATCGCCGCGACCTGGCCGAACCGCGTCTGCAGACGATTGAGCGCGTCCCGCGTGCGCCGCGCCGCAGCACCTTGCGCGGGCGCCATGAGCTGCCCGGCTTCGCCGGCGAGCACCTCATAATCCTCCGCGCGGGCAGCGCTGAAAAGATCCCTGAGGTCCTGATCGGAGATGCCGTCGACCAGCCGGCCTTCAACGATCGTCGCATCGCCGCCGCTCGATGCGACTTCCTTTCGGAGCCACTCGAAGTCCTCGAGCGCCTCGGCCGTGGACGGAAGCACATGGACGCCATTCTTGATCGGGACCGCGCCAAGCGACTGGAGACGCCGCCACAGCTTGACCCGCACATAAGCGGGCTGCGCCGGAAGCTGGTGAACCAGCAAGAGCCAGCGCTCCCCGAGCGCCGCCTGACGGTCGGACATTCGACTCATGAAACATGTGTATCATGTGAGACTTGGATGGTAAACACACGTGGGCGGTTCGCGTGAAACACCTGTTTCAGGGGGGGCAAGAATGAAGTGGATCACTCGCGAGCGGCCGAAGATCGACCGGATCGCCTGCCCGTGGCTCATCGCGCGATTCATCGACGATGAGGCGGAGTTCCTGTTTGTCCCGGCCGCCGAGGTACTCGAAAGGTCAGCCGCAACCGGCGCGACGCCTTATGATGTTCCCGATGTGGAGCTCAGCCATGACGGGGAGAAGTGCAGCTTTGACGCATTTGTCGCCCGTTATGAGATTGCGGATCCGGCGGTCGCCCGTCTCGCAACGATCGTTCGCGGTGCGGATACCGCGCGGCTGGACCTGGCGCCGGAATGCGCCGGGCTGCTCGCGCTGTCGCTTGGCCTTTCGGCAAGTTTTGAGGACGACCATGAAATGTTGCGGCACGGAATGATTGCCTATGACGCGCTCTATGCCTGGGCCAGGAGCTGCCAGGGCGAGGAGCATGGTTGGCCGCCCGCGGCCCCTCAGGAGTCCTAACTGGTGCTGAGTGTCGGCGGGATCGAGCTTCTTCCCCCGTTGCACCTGTTTCTCTCGTTCGCACTTGCGGGACTGCTTCTGAACCTCGTCCCCGGCCAGGACATGCTGTTCGTCATTGCGGCCGCCGCGCGGCGCGGCCGCCGGTCCGGCCTCCTTGCCGCACTCGGCATAGGAGCGGGGGCTTTTGTCCACATTGTCGCGGCGGTCGTGGGTATTTCGGCGTTGATCGCCGCTTCGGCTACGGCCTTTCTGCTGCTCAAGGCCCTGGGTGTCCTGTACCTCTTGTGGCTTGCTTTCTCGATGCTTCGGGCGGGTCATGGCGCGCACGCGCCAAGCACGATTGCCGCCTCAGGGGACGCCGCCGTCTTCAGATCGGCCGCCCTGGTGAACATCACGAACCCGAAGGTCGCCTTGTTCTTTCTCGCATTCCTTCCCCAGTTCGTGACGCCGACCGCCAAAGTGCCTGCAGTCGAGATCCTCTGCCTCGGCTTGTGGTTCGATCTTGTCGGAACGCTGGTCAATGGTCTCGCCGCACTTGGAAGCGCGGCGGCCGCCCGTCGCGCGTCGCGGGTCGGCTGGCTCAGCCGTGTCTCGAGGTGGGCCGCGGCGTCTGTCCTTACGCTGCTTGCGGTGCGGCTTGCCTTCGCGCGGC